>ERZ1027034.146-NODE-146-length-19010-cov-15.296070_pt1 | contig 19010 bp, 10 predicted proteins | sample MGYA00519443_ERZ1027034 | MGnify/ENA primary metagenome ERZ1027034 (study PRJEB26926, sample SAMN06164787) | human gut metagenome | biome: ENVO:00009003; feature: ENVO:2100002; material: ENVO:00002003 | host: Homo sapiens | place: USA | collected 2012 ... | reverse complement strand
CATGTGAAGAGCGAAACGTGGGCGAATGCTCCCCACAACATCGTCTACACGGTCTTCTCCTCCGAAATGCTGATTCCGGACGCAAAGGTGTTCTCCACCGGCGCTTGGGGCAGCGTGAAGGAAGAGTTCGATCCCTATGTGGAATCCCTGATTGAAAAGGGTCTGGCTTGGAAGGCCGACACCATCGAAGAGCTGGCGGAAAAGGTTGGTCTGCCGGTGGATGCCTTCAAGGCGACCATCGCGGCTTACAACGACGGCTGCGCCAACGGCAACGATCCCTTCGGCCGCACCAAGCAGGAAGTCGCCATGGCGAACGGCCCGTTCTACGCGGTCAAGACCGTTCCCTATGTCATGATTACCTGCGGCGGCCCGATGATGACCAAGGACTGCGAAGTGCTGAACTCCGACGGTCTGGTGATTGAAGGCGTTTACATGGCTGGCGAAATCGTCGGCATGGCGAACGTCGGCGGTCGCAACTCTATCGGTGGTATGGGCCACGGCAACTGCCTTGTCTGGGGCAAGAAGGCTGCGGAAGTGATCGCGGCGAAGCTCGGCAAGTAATTCTCTTTCCCCGTGCGGGTAACTGCACGGGGATTTTTCTGCCCTTTTTCAGGCATGGATGTTCTTTTGCAGCTGGTCTTTTTCGTTGCGGGGGGAATCGCGCCTGCGGACGTGGTTCCTGTGTCCGTATTTCCTTCGAGTCTCCCCATAAGACAGCTTTTTCATTGAAAATAGTATGAATTGGGCAAAATCTGCACGTTTTCTTGCAAGAATTGCGCCTGCAATCTCTTGACGAATCACGGCGAACGCGGTATACTACGAGTAGGTACACCCTGAATCAGAGTCATTAAGAGGAGGCTTTTCTGATGCAGAATATTCCCGTTGTGAAGCTGGGTCTGGTTGCGGTTTCCCGCGACTGCTTCCCGATTGCGCTGAGCGAAAAGCGCCGTGCCGCGATTGCGGAAAAGTGCGGCCAGAAGAAGCTCGACATCGTCGAAATCAAGACGACGGTGGAGAACGAGAAGGACATGCTCAAGGCGGTTGAGGAACTGAAGGCGAACGAGTGCAACGCGGCGGTCGTGTTCCTCGGCAACTTCGGCCCGGAAACCCCCGAAACGCTGATTGCAAAGAATTTCGACGGCCCGTGCATGTTTGTGGCAGCGGCGGAAGGCGACGGCGACATGATCAACGGTCGCGGCGACGCTTACTGCGGTATGCTGAACTGCTCCTACAATCTGGGTATGCGCCACCTGAAGGGCTACATCCCGGAATATCCCATCGGCACGGCGGATGAGCTGGCAGACAAAATTGCGGAATTTATCCCGATTGCCCGTGCCATCATCGGCGTGAAGAACCTCAAGATCATCACCTTCGGCCCGCGTCCTCAGGACTTCTTCGCCTGCAATGCCCCGATTAAGGGTCTGTATGAGCTGGGCGTGGAAATCGAAGAGAACTCCGAGCTGGATCTGCTCGTCTCCTACAAGGAACATGCTGGCGACGCCCGCATCCCCGCTGTCTGCGAAGACATGGCGAAGGAAATGGGCGAGGGCAAGTATTATCCGGAGCTGTGCGAGCGCATGGCGCAGTTCGAGCTGACGCTGCTGGACTGGGCAGAGGCCCACAAGGGCGCGCGCAAGTACGTTGTCTTTGCGGACAAGTGCTGGCCGGCGTTCCCGTCCCAGTTCGGCTTTGAACCCTGCTATGTCAACTCCCGTCTGGCCTCCCGCGGCATCCCGGTTGCCTGCGAAGTGGATATCTACGGCGCACTGAGCGAATACATCGGCGCGTGCGTGACCGGCGATGCTGTCACCCTGCTGGACATCAACAACTCCGTCCCGCAGTACATCTACGACGAGGACATCAAGGGCAAGTTCGATTACAAGCTGACGGACACCTTCATGGGCTTCCACTGCGGCAACACGCCGTCCTGCAAGATGTGCGACAACCGCGCTGTCAAGTACCAGCTGATTCAGCACCGCCTGCTGGAGCCCGCCGGCAGCGATCCGGACTTCACCCGCGGCACGCTGGAAGGCGACATCGCGCCCAGCCCCATCACGTTCTACCGCTTGCAGTGCGATTCTGACGGCGTGGTGCGCTCCTACATCGCGGAGGGCGAAGTGCTGCCCGTCGCGACCCGCTCTTTCGGCGGCATCGGCGTGTTCGCCATCAACGAAATGGGTCGTTTCTACCGTCATGTGCTGGTGCAGAAGCGCTATCCGCATCACGGTGCTGTGGCGTTCGACCACTGCGCGAAGCAGCTCTTCGAGGTCTTCAAGTACCTCGGTGTGCAGGACATCGCTTGGAATCAGCCGAAGTCCCTGCCCTATCCCACGGAGAATCCCTGGGCATAATCCCGAAACATCAAAGGGCACGGCTTGCAGCAATGCAGGTCGTGCCCTTTTTTCTTGATGAGAGATGATAAAGCCCCCGGAAGCAACTGACAATTGCCACTTCCGGAGGCTTTTGCGTATCTGATTACATGATAACCTTGATTTCCGCACCGTCGGTCAGCACAGCATCGGTCAGCACGCCGGAAACTTCCGTGCCGTTGACCAGCACCTGCTTCACGCCGCTTTCGTGGTGGGCGGTGTTGTCCACCACAATGTGCAGCCGCTTGCCGCGGAAGGTCTTGTCCATCGTGAATCCATCCCAAGACGCGGGAATCGCCGGGCTGATGACCAATCCTTCGGGCGTCGGGCGCAGACCCAGAATACCCTCAACGCAGCCGACCATGACCGTCGATGCCGTGCCGGTCAGCCAATGCACATGCGCGCGGCCCGGCTGGGGCGTCTCATGACCCTCGATAAACTGCGTGTGGACATAGGGTTCCGCTTCACGCAGCTCCGCGCGGTCGTTGTAGGCGGCGGGGCAGCTCTCCGTGAAGTACTGGAACGCGCGGTCGCCGTGACCCAGCAGGGCTTCCGCGAGAATCGCCCAGCCCTGAATCTGGCAGAAGATACCGCCGTTTTCCTTCGTCGTGGGGTTGAACAGCAGCATGTTCGCGCCGTCGAAAGCGTGCTGCTTGTAGCAGGGCGCCATGATTTCCACACCGAAGGGCGTGTTCAGCTGCTCGAACGCGGTCTGCATGGCCTTTTCCGCCTGTTCAGGCGTTGCCAGACCGGAAATGACCGCCCAGGACTGCGGGTTGAGCCACATGGACGCTTCGGGATCGTTCTTGCTGCCGATGATGCTGCCCTGCTCGCTGTACCCGCGGCGGAAACGGTCATCCTCCCAGAAGTGCTGGTTGATGAGCGCCTTCTGTTCCTCCGCCTTCTGGCGCAGGTAGACGCGGTATTCGTCGTTCTCCGGCTTGTTGGGCATCAGTTCATCCAGCAGGCGCAGGGCGAGATACAGCTGCATGGCGACGAAGGAGGATTCGCCCGCAGCGCCCAGACGCAGGCAGTCGTTCCAGTCCGCGTGCAGACCCGCCGGCATACCATGCGCGCCCAGATGATTCATGGAGAAGTCAATCGCGCGCTTCAGGTGATCAAGCACCGTGCCTTCGCCGTGCGTCGCATACGGAATGACCTCGTCCATAAACGCGGTATCGCCCGTTTCGGCGATATACTTGTAAACGGTCGGGAACAGCCACAGCGCATCGTCCGCGCGATAATGCGGATGACCCGTGGCGCGGACGTAGCTGTCGTCCTCCGGGGAATCCTCGTGACCCGCGTTGTGGTTGAACTTCACCAGCGGCAGACCGCCGCCGTGATGCACCTGCGCGCTGAGCATGAAAACAAGGCGTTCCTTCGCCATCTTCGGGTCAAGGTGGATGATGCCCTGAATGTCCTGCACCGTGTCGCGGTAGCCCAGACCGTTGCGCTGACCGCAGTAGATGAGGGACGCCGCGCGGCTCCAGACAAACGTCGTGAAGCACTGGAAGGCGTTCCAAGTGTTGATCATGCTGTTGAAATTCGCGTCAGGCGTGTTGACCGTCAAGCCGGAGAGCTCGCCGTGCCAGTAATCAACCAGCGCTTTCAGTTCGCCGTCCACCTTATCCGCGACGTTGGCATAGCTGTCCAGCAGCGCACGCGCCGCCTTTTCGCCCTTCTGCGCCAGCAGGAACGCAATCGTCTTCGTCTCGCCGGGCTGGAGCGTCAGCACCGTGTGCAGCGAACCGCAGGGGTTGCCATTGAAGTTGAGGGAATTGCCCAAGTCGCCATCCACAACGCCCTTGGGGTTAGAGAAGCGCCCTTGACCGAGGAAGCGTTCGCGGCGGCCGGTATAGCTCTTGACCGGGCTGCCTGCCAGACCGAAGAAGCGCTCGCGGCCGTTTTCGCCATCCGCATTCACGCCGCAGAACTGGTTGATATGCTCGATGATATGGTCACCGTGGAAGGTCGTTGTGGTGATAAACTGCGTATACTGGAGGTTGACCAAGTCCTGCTCATAGTTGCTTTCAGTGGTCAGCTCGCAGTAAGAGAAAACGGAGATGGTGCGGGGTTTATCGGACTTGTTCGTCACCGCCACGCGCCAAACCTCGTGCGTCGCGCCCAGCGGCACATAGTACAGCGTCTTGCTCTCGATGCCGCTGTATGTGCTTTCGACCTCCGTGTAGCTCGTGCCGTGACGGGTGATGGTCTTGTACTGTTCCAGCGGCTTCTCCACCGGCCGCCACGTTGCCGACCAATAATCGCCCGTTTCGTCATCCCGCAGATAGACATAGCGCCCTGGCTCATCGAACTGGTTGAAGGTATAGCGCAGGATGCGTCCCGCCGCGCCGGACTTGACGAAGCTGTATCCGCCGGCGTTCTGGGTCACAATCGCGCCGTATTCCGGAGAGCCGAGGTAGTTTGCCCACGGCATGGGCGTGCGCGGGTCGGTGATGACGTACTCGCGTGCTGCATCACTAAAGTAACCGAACTGCATAAGAGAAATCCTCCTTACGTAATTCATCGTCAGGGTTATCTCCGAAAACGTTTTCCCGGACAGGCGGAAATCCTCCTGCCCTTTCAAACGCTTCTATCCGTGCGTATTGTAGCATACTTTTCCTCTTCGCGCAAGGAGAGAATGCACACTTCGGAAACTTTTTTCCCGAAAAAGAGGGGGATAGATACGAATCCCTCTGCAATGAAAAAGACCAGCAGCGAAAGAAAAACTTCTCCCGTGCTGGTCGTCCGTGCCCATCTGGCGCGACAATGTGCAAATTGTGAGCAAAACAGCTTGGAGGCTCCTGCGGGAGCGCAAAGTTACTGGCAGGGGCGCTGTTCCTACCCCCTGCAAGGGGAAATGAAACGGGACGAAGTCCTCCCCTTGACCCCTCCGCGCGATTGAGTTGGTCGCTATCCCATGCTCTGCCCGCATGTTTATCCTCTTTTGCCCTTACTCCGTGTAAACCGCACGCGCACCGCCGATATACGGCAGCCGCGAATACGCCATCACCAAATTCGCATGTCCCACATGGCTCGTCGAAATCCGCAGCGGCACTGCCACCGGACGAATGTGCATTCCCACCAGCGTATCGCCAATATCAATCGCCGCGTCCGCCTGAATGCTCACCGCCAGCGCAGGCTTCTCCATCTTCTTCCACGCCGCCGCCGGTACACTGCCGCCCGCTTTCGGCTGCGGTATCGCCCGCACCTGCGTCAGTCCCAGTTCCCTCAGCACCGCCTTCTCCACCACAATCCCGCGGTTCAGGTGCTCGCAGCACTGGAACGCCGCATGAACGCCGTGCCCCTTGCACGCCGCCAGCATCGCTTCCGCCACAATCTCGCCTAATTCCGGCACACTGCCCTTGCCGATGCGCGCGCCCGTAATCTCGCTCGTCGAACAGCCCAGCACAATCACGCTGCCGCTCTCCAAATGCCCTGCATCCATCAGCGCACCAACGGATTCATCCAAAATGCGGTTGATTTCCGCGCGTAAAGTTTCCCTCTGTGCCTCGTCAAACATGTTCAAGCCCTCCCTGTTCTTTCTGCGCTGATTCCTGCTGGAATGGGGTCTTCTGGCGGAGCATTTCCAGCGCATTGCCTGCGCCGATAACCGCCAAGCGCCCCAGCAGATTCGCAATCATCCGCGCCGTTTCAATGTCGATTTGTTCCCGCACGCCGCGAATCGCCGTCACTCCCGCGTGGACATCCTTGCGCATTTCCTTCCAATTGATGCGCTGCGTCGATGCCAGCAGGTCGAAGATAGCATCCACGAACTTGCGGCGCTGCTCGCGGGTGCACTGTGCCAGCCACTGGTGCACCGTCTGGTTGACCAGAACGCTGCCCTTGTCCAGATCCTCGGCATAGCAGAAATCCTTGCCCCGCACTTCCCACGAGAACGGGTCGTGCTGCATGATGCCGTTGTTGTCCGACATGACGACACGATGCACCGGGTGCGCCGCCATCAGCAGCCCCACGACCGCAAACTGCGGCACATAGGCAATGATGCGGCTCGCCACGGCGGCGTATCCGTCGGACGCGGCGGTTTCGTCATCCACACCCGGCCCGTCGAAGCTGACGACGCGGCGAATGCGCCCCTGCAAGTCCGCCTTGGTGTGCGCGGCGGCATACACGGCGAGGTTTCCGCCCTTGCTGTGACCCGTCACAATGACGTCACCCGCATCCTGCGTCAGGTGGTGTTCGAGATACTTTTGCGCCGCCGCCTGCGCCGGAACAGGGCTTTCAAACGACATAGCGAAATCTTCCCGCCAGCCGGTCAGACTGCCGTCCGTGCCGCGGAAGGCAATCATATGCGTTCCGTCGGGCAAGTCCACCGTCATGGCTGCGAACTGGATTTCGTCATTGAGGACGGACACTGCGTCGCGCACCGTCAATGCCCCAAAGCGGCTGCTTTTCGCGATTTGCTGAAGCAGTCGGCGGCACTCGCCCCGGAAATGGTCGTCCGGATCGTCCGGCGGAACAGATTTCGCGCACTGGGCGAAGACTTGCGTTTCCGCGGGCAGGTCGATGTAAGACAGTGCCGCCATCACGAGGGTATCAAGGTCATTGGCGGGATCAGCGGCGAAGGGAAGATCGCCGCGCCAAGTGATGTAATCGGGCAAGTAGGACATTGCTTTGCCACCTCCCAAAGCAGATGAGGGTTTTTTCTGTATTGTTGTTCCTTTCGTTTGGGGTTCTAAGAGCAGTTCTTCTTTCATGCAGGGGGATGCGCCTGCGGGCGCACCAAAGGGCTTTCCGATCGCCCTTTGGAAACCTTCGGCGCCGCAACTTTTGGGGATTCCTGTTTATTGGTTGATAGTGCTGCATGGGGAGCGAAAGGCACACTAACTAAAAATGTTACGACAGCACTCAATAAACTTAGATGGGATGCGAAGCAGTCCAGAGGGCGATCGCAAAGCCCTCTGGTCGCTCCCGCAGGAGCGAAATCCCCGCATAACCACGCGGACACTGCATGAGCGTGTCACCACCTCAATCGCGCGGAAGGGTCAAGGGAGGAACTCCCTTGCTTACTTCAGCTCCCCACTTGCTTTCATGGCTTCGTATTGCTCCATCGAAATCAGACAGCGGCGGGGTTTCGCGCCGTCCTTCGCGGAGATGATGCCGCGCTGCTCCATTTCGTCTACCAAGCGCCCAGCACGCGCGTAACCCAGTTTCAGGCGGCGCTGAATCAGGCTCGTCGAGACTTCACGGTCGCGTACCGCCATTTCCACGCACTGCGAGAAGAGGTCGCGGTCAGCGGAGGAGTATTCGTCCACCGTCGAATTCGCATCTGGGTCGTCCTCGTCGCCGTCGTTGCCCATGTTCGCCAAGCGGTCGAGTTCATCCAGCACGCCGCTGTCGTAGTTCGCCGGCGAATACTGGCGGATGAAGTCCGTAATGCCATTCACTTCGTCATCGGTCAGGAAGCAGCCCTGCACGCGGATGGGGGTGAATTCGCCCATCGGCATATACAGCATGTCGCCGTAACCAAGCAGCTGTTCCGCGCCGTTGCGGTCAAGAATCGTTCGGCTGTCCACGTTCGAGGACACCTTGAAGGCGATTCGGCTGGGGATGTTCGCCTTAATCAAGCCCGTGATAACATCCACCGACGGGCGCTGCGTCGCGACGACCAGATGAATACCCGCCGCACGCGCCAGCTGCGCCAGACGGCAGATGCGCTCTTCGACTTCCTTCTTGCAGGTCATCATCAAATCCGCCAATTCGTCGATGACAATCACGATGCGCGGCATCGGCTCTTCGTCGTCATCCAGCGCTTCGTTGTAGCCGTCGATGGCGCGGACGCCTTTTTCCTGGAACTTGTTGTAGCGGTCCATCATTTCCCCAACTGCCCACGCCAGCGCGCCGCTCGCCTTATGCGGGTCGGACACCACCGGAATCAGCAGGTGCGGAATGCCGTTGTAGCACTGCAGTTCAACCACCTTCGGGTCAACAAGAATCATGCGGACTTCCTTGGGCGAACAGCGGTACAAAAGCGAATTGATGATTGTGTTGATGCACACGGATTTACCGGAACCCGTCGCGCCTGCAATCAGCAGGTGCGGCATTTTCGCGAGGTTGCACAGGATTGGCGCGCCCGCGATGTCCTTGCCCAGCGCGACGGTCAGCGGGCCTTTCGCTTTGTGCATCACGTCAGATTGCAGCACTTCCTTGAGCGTGACGGTCGTGCGCGTGCTGTTAGGCACTTCCACGCCAACAAGCGCCTTGCCCGGAATCGGCGCTTCAATTCGCACGGACTTGACCGCCATGTTCATCGCGATATTGTGGTTCAGGTTCGTCACCTTATTGACCTTGATGCCGGGGGCGATTTCCAGCTCAAAGCGCGAAATTGCCGGGCCGTGGGTGATGTGGCGCACCTTCGCTGGGATGCGGAAGGACTTGAGCGTCTCTTCCAGCCGCTGCGTGCGCAGTTCGTCTTCCTCTGCGTTGACCCCCTGCTGACCCAGCGGATCGCGCAGAAGCATCATCGGCGGATAGGTGTACGGCACTTCGGGGTTGAAGGTGGATGTGGCGGATGCGCCCGTTGCGCTCGGCCCGCCGGACGGTGCCTCCGTCGTTGCCTTTGCGACCTGAATGCCCGGCTGAACCGCTGCGGGGATGTTCTCCGGCTGCTGCAAAGCGGCGGGAACGTTCGTCGTGCCGCTGCTGACCGGCTGCGCGGGCAGGTTCAAATCCGGCTGCCACGCGCCTGCGGGGCGTTCCTGCGTCAGCACGGGCGCAACCACTTTCTTCGGCGCATCCTCCGGCTCTTCCCACGGCGGGCGGTCATCCAGTTCCGCCGGGAAATCCGCGTCATCGTCGAACGCATCGTCCGCGGACACGGCTTCGGGCAAATCCGCAGGCGTTTCTTCCGGGGCTTCCGGCAGAATTTCCTCCTGCATCTCCTGCGTTTCCTGCGGCGCATCTACCGCCAATGTCGGCCGGGTCGGCATTATGGGCTGCGTCCACTGCATCATCGGCGGATTCTGCTCCGTCTCCGGCACAGCGTCCGCCGTTTGCTGCATCGGCGCGGGCTGCGCGGGAATGTCGTTCCAGCTGTATGTCGCCGGCTCCCCAACGCCGCTGGGCGCGGGCTGCCTCGGCTGCTCATAGGTCGGAATCTGCGGCGGTTCTGCCGCAGCCTGCCCCATCGGGTACGTCGGCTGCGTAAACGGCTGCGAGTCACTCCATGCGGATTTCCGGCGCGGCGTTGTCCAATCATCTGCAAAGCCGGTCTGTCCCAGCTCCTCCGCCGACGGCGCAAAACCAATCTTGTTGTTCTTCCGGCTCGTCACGGGTTGAACGGGCTTTCCCTGCGGCATCGGCTGCTTCCGCACCGGCGGATTCTGCGGCATCACGGGCTGCACAGGGGCATTCGGATACTGCGTATACGGGCTGACGACGCGCCCCTTCTCCGTTCCGGGACGGGCATAGGGCGACGGGGTATTCTGCGTATAGGCCGCGTTCGCCGCATTCCCTTGGCGAATCCGCTCCTGTTCTTCCGCCAGCTGCCGCTGACGTTCCTGCTCCTGCCGGCGCGCTTCCTCCGCCGCTGCTTCTTCCGCGCGCTTCGCCTGCTTCTCGCGCAATTGCACGAGCTTCTCGCCCGTCCAGCCATACAGGCGGCGGAACAGAGACCATCCGCCGACGAGGACATCCACCGCCATCAGCAGACCAAGTATGACTGCCCCCAGCCCTGCGCCAAAGAACTTCCACAGCGGCCACGCAAGCAGCATCCCAACCATGCCGCCGCCGTAGCCCTTCATGCCGTACGTCATGCTGCGGGACATCATGCCGCTGAACGCGTCCGACCCGGTTTTTTGGGCGATATAGTCCAGCAGGGGGAATTGTCCTTCCGACGATGTTACGAACGTCATCAGCGACACAAAGCCGCTGAGCAGCACAACGAGAATCGCATAGCTTGCCACATATCGCCGACTGACTTTGCGCGTCGTGGAAATCAGCAGCGCCACGCCAGCGGCAATCAGCGCGAAGGTCATCAGCAGCGTCATCGACCCGAACATGGAGGACGAAAATTGCCGCAGATACCGGAACACCTCATGCTGCAAGCCGAATCCCGCGCCAAGCAGCGTCAGAATGCCCGTCGCCAGCAGCAATATGCCCACCATCAGGCACGCCGCCAGCGAATCCGCCTCATACCGTGGCATTCGCTTCTGCTTCGCCGTCCTCCCCGTTCGGTTCGTCTTGCCATTCTTCTTACTCTGCGCCATTTCGGCCTCCTACTGCTTCTCTTTGTAATGTTGGGGGACGCAAGGGGCGTTGCCCCTTAGACCCCACCAGAGGCTCTGCCTCTGGACTCCGGCAGGGCTCTGCCCTGCACCCGCGAAGGGTCTTCGACCCTCTCGACACCCATCTCGCGATTGAGTTGTGCGCATTTGCATACCATATGCGCGTGTTTATGCGGGATTTCGCTCCTGCGGGAGCGACCAGAGGGCAATGGAAACAGACGAAGTCTGCGGTCGCCCTCTGGACTGCTTCGCGTCCCCATCTAAGTTTATTGAGCGCTATCGCAGCATTTTTAGTTGGTGTGCCTTTCGTTCCTTATGCAGCATTATCAACCAACAAACATGAAACCCCAAAAGTGGCGGCGCCGAAGGTTTCCAAAGGGCGATCGCAGACTTCGCCTGTTTTCATCGCCCTTTGGTCGCCTCCGCAGAGGCGAAACCCCTGCAAGCAAAAAGCCATTTTAGGAGAAAAGTCAGTTTTCTCCCCCATTCTCCGCCTGCATCAGCATCACCGTCCGCAGAACGCCATCCTCATCCGCGTGCAGACACAGCGTCGCATTGCTCCACCACGCATAATAATCCGTCTGCCCCGCGCATAAGCGCCGCAGTTCCGCGGATTCCGCGGATACCGATACTGTCCGCGTCGGTTCGCCCAGTGCCTGCCGCCATTCGTCCTGCGTCGTGCTGCCCGTCACCAGACCTAACAGCATCAGCCTGTCCGCCCGGATGCTCTGCGCGACGCTACTGTCCAGCTTCCGCGTCAGATTGTCCGTCAGAATGTACACATTTCGGAATGCGCCGTCTTCCAGCGAAATCATCCGCTGATCGCCCGCCAAATCCGGGTCGTTCAGCAGCTGATAGGTGTCTATCAGCCCCTGCACACTGTCGCCCAGCGCCGCCGGAATCCCCGGAAACGCACCGCCGGACAGCGCAGCCGTCAACGTTTCCTTCGCATCCGCCGCCAGCTTCAGGTGCTTGCCCACGCCAAGGCGCGTCAGCACGCTGTCCTCCGATAAGTCCAGCATGTCCGCCAGTTCGCTCCACAGGAACGTAATCGTCCCCGCGCGCTCCGAAAGCGTCTCGAACCGCCGAATCGGGTAATGCAGCGTCAAGCCGAATTCCGTCAGCGAAAACACATCCGGCAGAGGCAGGAGCTCCGCCGCCGCAAGGTGCGCGCTCATGTCCGGCAGAATCTCATCCGCGATGGTCTCCTCCATCATCGCGCGCGCTTCGTCCGCGTCGGTGAACAGGTCGTCAAAGGTGATTTCCTGCCCTGTGCGCAGGTCGATATTGACCGCCGCCCATTCCTGCGTCGCGCGTTCCGTTTCCAGCGCCCCGCTGGAGAGAATCGCGACGCTCAGCACATCATCCGCCAGCGCCGCTGAATATGTCACCGTCAGCGGCACAGGCGAGGACATCAGCACTGCCATACGGCTCAATCGGTTCTCGATTTTCCCGGCTTGCAAAATCGCGTCATTCACCTGCTGCTGGATGCTTTCGTCCGCCATCCCGGTGATTTCCGGATATTTGACGCTGTTATTGCCCAGCGTCAGCCCTTTTTCGGTAATTTGCGGTACATTTTCCATCGCTTCCGGCGCAGCAGAGGTGTTCGTCGCCTGCGGGACTTCCACCGGCGTAAATTCCGCCAGACACGGCGCTGCGGACAGTGCCGCCGCCAGCAGGAACGCTGCCATTCGTGCACTTCGTTTCATGGGCAAAAAACCTCCTTGTGTGACAGTTTCTCGGCGGAAACGCTGACAGCTGAATCCATCAGAGTTTCCCTCTATCTAACGATTTCACGCAAGGTTTCCTTGCATCGGGTCTCCGCTTCGGGGGAAAGGGTATCCCTTTCCAATATACTATTATAGCACATTTTCCGCCGGATTTGTCTCCCATCAGGAGATTTTTCTGCATCATTGAAAAAAGATGCCAACGTCTTCCATAGTGGAAAACCATTGGCATCCCTATTTGTCACAGCTTCGCCACGCGCTCCAGCCGGGGCGTAATCAGCAGGCACAGCATCCCAATCAGCACGCCCGCGATGCCCTGCACCACATTCGGGCCAATCGCCGCGGCTGCCGATGCAACGCCGTACAGCGCCCATTCCAGCAGGAAGTACCCCAGCACCATCACCGCTTCTGCAAGCAGGAACGACAGCATCGCCAGCAGCGGCTGATCCTTCCGGCAGAGCTTCCATGCCACCAGCGCCACCAAGCCCTTGATGAGGAACGTCGGCAGCACATAGACCATATAGCCGCCGATGAGGTCAGAGAGCATCGACCCGACCGCCGCCGCCGGAATCCCCAACGGGCCAAGCAGCAGCACGGACAGGAAGATGGCGCCGTCGCCGAGGTGGACATAGCCGCCCGTCACCGGCACGGGAATCTTCGGGAAGTAGGTCATCACGAACACCAGCGCCGCCATCACGCCGCACAGCGTCAGCTTTTGCACATTCAACTTCTTCATCGTTTTCATTCTCCCTATCCAATCGCCCAACAAGCCGCGCACACCGATGGCGCGGCTGCGTCCGGAAATTGCATTACTTGACGATGCTGTGGAAGCGCCGGGTCAACCCCAGCGGGCAGCACAGAATCCACGAGGTCACCGCGCCCACACCTGCCTGCAGGCACTGGAACGGCAGCTTCATGATGGCATATTCCGGCGTGCTGTACACAAACGCGCGCCCCAGCGTGTAGCCCACCACCATGACAATCGCGCCCGCCAGCACCGCAATCGCGCAGGCAAGCGGCTGCTTCATGCGCAGCTTCCGGCAGAGCAGGGAGATAACGAGCGCCTGCAAGCCGTGCGTAATAAGCGACACGAACATCGGCGCGGGATAGAACAGCAGGTCGCCCAGAAACGCACCCACGCCGCACGCGATAAACGCCGACAGCGGATCCATGAGCATCGCCGCCGTGTCAATCACGACGTCGTTAAAGTACAGGTGTCCACCCGGCACGGGGATGCTCAGCGCGCTCATGCTCAGCACAACCACCATCGCCATGAACAGCGCGGTCATGGTCAGCCACAGCACCGGCTTGCGGCGGCGCAGATCCTCAGGCTTCTCCCATTCCTTCGTCACGAGGATTCAGTCCTTTCGTTATGCGTTTTTCACGCGTCCGGCATTTCGCTCACGCGGCGGATACCGTCGTCCACGCGGCGCAGAGTTTCCTCCTTGCCCAGCAGATAAGCGATTTCAATCGCGCCGCCGGGGGTGCTCTGCTGACCGGAGATGGCGATGCGCAGCGGCCACAGCGCCGTCGCGTTCTTCATGCCCGCCTCGGCAATCGCCGCCATCACGGTATCGTGGATGACCGGCTCTGTCCATTCGGTGATGCCGTCCAGCACCGGACGCAGCAGGTTCAGCGCCTTCAAGCAGGCTTCCTTGTTCGTCTTCGCCTTCTTGTTGATGTAGATGGCGCTGTCGTAATCCGGCAGCTGCGCAAGGAAGCGCACCATGTCCGGCACGAGGTTGAATACCTCCGTGCGGCCCTGCATCAGCTCCGCAAGGCGCTTATAGTCCATCTTGCTGCTGTCGCCAAACACCTTGTCGAACCACGGCGTGACCATTTCCAGATACTTTTCCGGGGTCAGGCGGCGGATGTACTCGGCGTTGAACCACGTCAGCTTCTTCACGTCGAAGATACCGGGCGCTTTGTTGATACGGTGGATGTCGAACGCCTCCACCAGTTCATCAAGGGTGAAGAATTCGCGGTCGTCGCCGGGATTCCAGCCGACCAGCGCCAGATAATTGACGATGGCTTCGACCAGATAGCCCTTGTCCACATAGTCGGAGAAGTACGCGTCGCCATCGCGCTTGGACAGCTTATGCTGCGAATCGCGCATGACCGGCGGCATGTGGATGTACTGCGGAATCTCCCAGCCGAACGCTTCATAGAGCAGGTTGTACTTCGGCGTCGAGGACAGGTACTCCATGCCGCGCATGACGTGGGTGATGCCCATCAGGTGGTCGTCGATGACGTTGGCGAAGTTGTAGGTCGGCATACCGTCCTGCTTAATCAGCACCATGTCGTCCAGCGTGTCATTCGGGAAGGTCATGTGACCGAACACGAGGTCATCATAGCTGGTTTCGCCCGTCGTCGGCGCGTTTTGGCGGATGACATACGGCACGCCCGCATCCAGCTTGCGCTGGATTTCCTCCTGCGTCAGGTGCAGGCAGTGCTTGTCGTACTTGAACACTTCGCCCTTCGCTTCGCACGCCGCGCGGCGCTCTTCCAGCTCCTCCTTCGTGCAGAAGCAGTAGTAAGCGTGACCCGTCTTGACCAGCTGCTGTGCATAGGGCAGGTACAACTCCTTGCGCTGAGACTGGATGTACGGGCCGACCGGGCCGCCCACGTCCGGGCCTTCATCCCAGTTCATGCCGCAGCGGCGCAGCGTGTCGTAAATGACCTCCGTCGCGCCTTCCACAAAGCGCACCTGATCCGTGTCCTCAATGCGCAGGATGAATTTGCCCCCGTTCTTCCGGGCAAACAAATACCCATACAGTGCCGCGCGCAGTCCGCCCAGATGCATAAAGCCCGTCGGCGACGGCGCAAATCGTGTACGCACTTCCTGATTCATTTTCTGATTCTCCTTAGTTCCATAATAAAAGGGAAACCGCAAGGGGCGTTGCCCCTTGACCCCACAAGGGAGTTCCTCCCTTGACCCTTTCGCGCGATTGAGTTGAGCGCTCTCCCATACTATGCCCGCGTGTTGATTTTGGGGGAGACCAAGGGGCGTTGCCCCTTGACCCCAGCAGGGACGCTGTCCCTGCACCCTGCAAGGGAGTTCCTCCCTTGACCCTTTTTCGCGATTGGATTGAGCGCACTTTCATGCTGTGTCCGCGTGTTTATGCGGGGATTTCGCTTCCGCAGAGGCGAACCCCCTGCTTCACAAAAGCCCTTTTCCGCAGAAAAGCAACTCCACCTACTTAGAAATTACTTAGCCGCCTTCGCAAAGGCATCCCGCAGCCCAACCGTGCGGTTGAACACCGGCAGTTCCGCCGTGGAATCCGGGTCCTTGCAGAAATAGCCCGTGCGCAGGAACTGCAGTGCCGTCCCCGGCGCGCATTCCTTCGCATACGGCTCAATCACGCCGCGCACCACCGTCAGACTATGCTGATTCAGCTTCTTCAGGAAGTCATAATCCGCGCGGGACAGATTCGCGTCCGCTTCCTCTGCCTCTTCGGTTTCTTCCGCATCCTCGGCGGTCGGTTCGGTTTCATCTTCCAGCGCGCTGTCATCCGCCAGCAGCGGATCGTAGAGGCGCGCCTCAAACGGCACAGCGTCCGCTGCGCTCACCCAATGCAGTGTCTTGCCCTTAATCTTGCGGTCAGCGCCCTCGCTGCCGGACAGGCTGTCCATGTCCACCGTGCAGTACACTTCGGTGACGTTGCCGTTTTCGTCCTTCTTGCAGCCATCGCACTTGACGATGTACGCCCCATTCAGGCGCACCTCGAAGCCGGGGTACATGCGCTGGAACTTCTTCGCAGGCACTTCCATGAAGTCCTCCTGCTCAATGTACAGCTCTTTGCCGAACGTGACTGTGTGGCTGCCCATTTCGGGGTGCTTCGGGTGATTTTCGACCGTCAGCGTGAGTGTCTTGTCGGCATCCCAGTTCGTCAGCACCACCTTGAGCGGGTGCAGCACCGCCATCACGCGCGCAGCCTTTTCGCCAAGATCATCACGGATGCAAGCGTCCAGCAGCGCGGTATCCACGGTGGAATCCGCCTTGCTCAAGCCGATGCGGCTGACGAAATCGCGAATCGCAGCGGCCGTGCAGCCGCGGCGGCGCAGACCCGACAGCGTGGGCATACGCGGGTCATCCCAGCCTTTGACGTAGCCGCCCATGACCAGCGCGCGCAGCTTGCGTTTGCTCATCACGGTGCGGGTCATGTTCAGGCGGGCGAACTCAATCTGGCGAGGACGTGCCGGCAGCATGGACTGGCTGTGCTCCACCACCCAGTCATACAGCGGGCGATGAATTTCGTATTCCAGCGAGCAGAGGGAGTGGCTAATGCCCTCCAGCGCATCGCCAATCGGGTGCGCGAAGTCGTACATCGGGTAGATGCACCACTTCTTGCCCGTGCGCCAGTGCTCCTTGTAGAGGATGCGGTACATGGTGGGGTCGCGCATAACGATGTTGGGCGACGCCATGTCAATCTTGGCGCGCAGGGTGTACTGTCCCTCGGCAAATTCGCCCGCGCGCATCCGGCGGAACAGATCAAGGCTTTCTTCTGCGGGACGGTCGCGCCACGGCGAATTCTTGCCGGGCTTGGTCAGCGTGCCGCGGTATTCGCGCATCTGCTCCTTGTTCAGCTCGTCCACATACGCCAGACCGCGCCGAATCCAGTCCTCCGCGATTTCGTAGCACTTATCGTAATAATCAGAAGCGTAATACAGGCCGCCCGTCCAGTCAAAACCCAGCCAGTGAATGTCGTTCTTGATGGCTTCGACAAACTCGGTGTCTTCCTTCGCGGGGTTTGTATCGTCAAAGCGCAGGTTGCACTTGCCACCGAATTTCTCCGCCGTCAGGAAGTCCGTAATCAGCGCCTTGCAGTGGCCAATGTGCATATAGCCGTTGGGTTCGGGAGGAAACCGCGTATGCACTTGCGTGTAGCGACCATCCTTCAAATCCTGTTCGACGGCCTCCCAGACAAAATTACTGCGAGTCGTTGCTTCTTCCATAGAATCGTTTCCTCCTTCTCCATTCTATACCACTTCCAGAATCAAAAAGGCGCAAGCAGGCGGCGCTGACGAATCCGGAAGTAGTATCACCCGAGAAAATATGATACCGGGTATTGCACCATTATAACGGCATTCCCCCGAAATTACAAGGGTTCGCGGAAAAAATCGAGTATTTTGCTGGGGTTTCGCCGGAATCATACCTGAATTTGATTTTTCCCAGCCGCATTTTTTCCTTTTCTTCACCTGTACAGCAGAAAAACTTGCATTCCCCCGCATTCTGTGCTATATTGACGCGGAATCCAATAAGTTAATCGGAGTGAACTGCCATGCCGAATTTTTCGCTTTCTGACGCGGTGTTTGAAAATGCCGCCGCCAAGTACCCGACCCCCTTCCACCTCTACGACGAAGCCGGAATCCGCCGCAATGCCCGCACGCTGAAGCAGGCATTTGCGTGGTGCGAAGATTTTGAGGAGTATTTCGCCATCAAGGCCCTGCCGAACCCCGCTATCCTCCGCATTCTGAAGGAAGAGGGCTGCGGTGTGGACTGCTCCAGCGACACGGAATTGATGCTCGCGGACGCCTGCGGATTCTCCGGGCGGGACATCATGTTCTCCGCCAACGCCATGCCCTACTATGAGTTCGACGATGCCCGCCGTCTCGGCGCGTTCGTCAACCTCGACGACATTACCCACATTGACATTCTCCGTCAGCACGGCGGCATTCCCGAAACCATCTGCTGCCGCTATAACCCCGGCGGAGACTTCAAAATCGGCAACGAAATCATGGGCAATCCGGGCGACGCGAAGTACGGCTTCACCTATGCCCAATTGCAGGAGGGCTTGAAGCGCCTGAAAGAACTTGGCGCAAAGCGCTTCGGGCTGCACGCTTTCCTGTCCTCCAACAACACTGACGACAACTACTACCCCGCGCTGGCGAAGATTCTCTTCACCTGCGGCCGCGACCTCGCCGCCGAAACCGGCTTGGAGCTGGCGTTCATCAACCTCTCCGGCGGCATCGGCATCCCCTACCGCCCCGACCAGCCCGCGACGGATGTACTCGCTGTCGGCGAAGGCGTCCGCAAGGTATACGAGGAAATCTTCCCGAACGGCGGCGTCGCGCTGAAAACCGAACTCGGCCGCTGGATGACCGGCAACATGGGCTGGCTTGTCACGCGCGTGATTCACGAGAAGCACACCTACAAGGACTACATCGGCGTGGATGCCTGCGCCGCGAACCTCATGCGCCCCGCGATGTACGGCGCGTACCACCACATCACCGTCTGCGGGAAGGAAAGCCTGCCGCATGACCACATCTATGACGTCGTCGGCAGTCTGTGCGAAAATAACGACAAGTTCGCCATCGACCGCGCCCTGCCGGAAATCAAGATCGGTGACCTGCTGGTGATTCATGACACCGGTGCGCACGGTCATGCGATGGGGTATAATTATAATGGGCGGCTGCGGTCGGCAGAGGTGCTGTACACGCAGGAGGGCGGCTATAAGCTGATTCGCCGTGCCGAAACGCCGCAGGATTATTTTGCGACGCTGGATATGGATGAATGCGCGGCGAAACTGGGCTTGACACCGAAAAAATAAACACGCGGAAGCAGTATGGGAGTGAAACCAACTCAATCGCGCGGAGGGGTCAAGGGGGGATCCCCCCTTGCGGAGTCCAGAGGCAGCGCCTCTGGTGGGGTTTGGGGCAACGCCCCA
>ERZ1027034.145-NODE-145-length-19086-cov-11.229205_pt1 | contig 19086 bp, 19 predicted proteins | sample MGYA00519443_ERZ1027034 | MGnify/ENA primary metagenome ERZ1027034 (study PRJEB26926, sample SAMN06164787) | human gut metagenome | biome: ENVO:00009003; feature: ENVO:2100002; material: ENVO:00002003 | host: Homo sapiens | place: USA | collected 2012 ... | reverse complement strand
TGAGCCCGGCGGGATTCGAACCCACGACCTTTTGATTCGTAGTCAAACACTCTATCCAGCTGAGCTACGGGCCCACACGCTGTGCCGAAAGCGCTTTGTTTGGAAGCGTTTCCGTTCCTGACAGCTATATTATAATAGCACTTTTTTTCGGCTTTGTCAACCCCATTTTTGCAATTTTTCACGAATTATTCGTTCCGTTTTCCCTTTTCGGCGGAATTGCCTTCGGATAAACGCCTAAGAGCCGCAGTTCGCAGGTGTACGGGCGGGCTGCTTCCATGGCGCGCGACAGGTGCTCCGCATCCATGCGGCCCTCAAAATCCGCGGAAAAGAAATACTGGAACGGCGTTTCCGGCATGGGGCGGCTCTCAATGCGCGACATGTTCAGCCCGCTTTCCGCGAACGACGCCAGCACCCGCACCAGTGCGCCGACCTCGTTCTTGACCGTAAAGACGACGGTCGCCTTGCTCGGTGTTGCCAGCGGTGTTTCAGTACGCGAGAGAATCAGGAAGCGCGTCGTGTTGGCGCTGCTGGTCTGTATGTTTTTCGCCAGCACAATCAGCCCGAAACTGCGCGCCGCCTCCTCGCTCGCAATCGCCGCATATGACGGGTCGCCCTGTGCCGCCACGTCCCGCGCGGAAATCGCTGTGTTTTCCGAGGGCGTAATCTGCACGCCCTTCAGTCCCTGCAGAAACACGTCGCACTGTGCAATCGCCTGTGGATGGCTCGCAATCCGCCGAATCCCCGCCAGCGTCGCTCCCGGCACACCCAACAGGTTGTGGCGCACCGCCTTCATCGTCTCCCCGACAATATGCAGCGGCAGCTTTTCCAGCAGCGAATACGTCGGCAGCACTGCGCCCGCAAAGGAATTCTCCACCGGCAGCAGCGCATAATCCGCCAGCCCCTCGATGACCGCCTTCGCTGCCTCCGGGAAGGTCGGGAAGCCGGCACACTGCCCGTTCGGGAACGCTTCCTGTGCCGCTGCGCCGGAAAAACTTCCGCTCGTTCCTGGAAACGCAATCACTTCGACCCGTCCAGACACGCTGCTCGCTCCTTCCACAGTTCCATCATGCCAATCGCTGCCATTGCCTCCACCACCGGCACGGCGCGCGGCAAAATGCATGGGTCATGCCGCCCGTGAATCTCCAAGTCCGCGTTTTCGCCTGTGCGCAGGGACACTGTCCGCTGTTTCTGGCTGATGGAGGGGGTCGGGCGCACGGCGCAGCGGAAAATCACCGGCATTCCGTTCGTGATGCCGCCGTTGATGCCGCCGGAATGGTTGCTTTCCGTCGTAACTTCGCCGTTTTCCATGCGGAACGGGTCGTTCGCCTGACTCCCCCGCATGGATGCAAAGCCGAAGCCCTCACCAAATTCAACGCCCTTGACTGCCGGAATCGCGAACAGCAAGTGGCTCAGCACACTCTCGACGCTATCGAAGAACGGCGCGCCCAGCCCTGCCGGAAGCCCCGTCACCATGCACTCCAGCACGCCGCCAACGGAATCCTGCTTATCCCGTGCCGCCAGCACCGTTTCTTCCATCTGTTGATTCAGCCCCGCCGTCAGCACGGGCAGATGCATCCCCTTGAGGTACGCATAGTCCGCCGCCGCATCTGCCGCCAGGAACGACGCGTCCCGCACGTCGCCCAATTGCTGGATGTGGCAGGCGATTTTTACGCCCCGATGCACCAGATACTGGCTGCACAGTGCGCCTGCCAGCACAATCCCCGCCGTCAGCCGTCCGGAGAAGCTGCCGCCGCCGCGCCAATCCTCAAAGCCGAAGTAGCGCACATGCCCGGTGTAATCCGCATGACCCGGACGCACCAAATCCACGCCATCGCCATAGTCCTTCGAGCGCTGATTCGTGTTGCGGATGATGGCGCAAATCGGCTGACCCGTCGTCCGCCCGTTCAGCACACCTGACAAGAATTCCGGCGCATCCGGCTCCTTGCGTGCGGTCGTCATCAGGCTTTGCCCCGGCGCACGGCGCGCCATTTCCGCAAGAAGCTGCTCCATGTCAATCGTCATACCCGCCGGAAAGCCATCGAGCGTCACACCGAGCGCTTCGCCGTGACTCTGGCCAAAAATCGACAGCTTCAAATACTGCCCGAAAGCGCTGCTCATTCGCACTTTCCTCCCAGCATCTGATAAACTTTCAGGTACTCCGGCCACGATTTGTCAATCGCTTCAATGCCGTCCATCTCAATGGGCTGCTCGCACTTCGTCGCCGCAATGGATGCAAGCATGACCATGCGGTGGTCGCCGTAGTTCGGCAGCGTCACGCCGCCGCGCAGCTGCTTCACGCCGTGCAGCACAATGTCGTCCCCGTCCGCCTTCGCTTCGCCGCCCAGCAGGTTTAGGATTTCCACCGTCGCCGCCAGCCGGTCGCATTCCTTCAGGCGCAGCCGCCCGCAGTGCGTCAGGCGCGACTCCCCTTCCGCAAGCTGCGCCGTCAGCGCCAGAATCGGCGCAATGTCCGGGCAGTCGTGCATGTCCAGCGTCGCACCGTGCAGCTTGTCCGCCTTCACGCGGATGTGGTTGTCGCTCTCCTCCACCGTTGCGCCCAACGCCATCAGGTGGCTGAGAATCGCGCGGTCGCCCTGCGTCGTCACAGGCGACAGATGCGTGACGGTGATATCATGCCCCAGCGCACCCGCGCAGCACAGCACCGCCGCCTGCGAATAATCGCCGTTCAAGTGGCACGAGTGGCTTCTGTACTGCTGATGACCGGGAATCCGCCAGCTGAACGCGTTGCTTTCCTGCACCTCGATGCCGCTGGCGGCAATAGCCTCGATGGTCATGCGGATGTAGCTCTCACTTTCCACCGGCTGCTGCACCGTCAGCGTCGAATTGCCCGGCAGCAGCGGCAGCGCAAACAGAAGCCCCGACACAAACTGGCTGGACACGTCGCCCGGCAGCACATAGTCGCCCGGTTCCATTTTGCCGCGCACGGTCAGTTCCGCCGCGCCGTCCGCGCCCACGCCCATATACCAGCGCACCCCGCGCGGCACAAACAGGTCGCGGTACACGTCCATCGGGCGTGAACCGAGCCGCCCATGCATCCGGAACACCGTGCCGCCCGCCACCGTTAGCGCAATCGGCACAAAAAAGCGCAGGGTCGATCCGCTTTCGCCACAGTCCATCACGGGCATTTTCGCAATTTTCCCCTGCATTCCGCTGATGGTCAGGGTGTCGCCGTCGCGGTTGAAGGTGCTTCCAAGCGCACCGAGACAGCGCATCGTCGCCGCCATGTCCGCAGAATCCATAAAACCGGTCAGCATCGTTTCACCTTTGGTCAGCCCTGCGCAAATCATGCGCCGATGCGCTTCGGATTTGGACGCCGGCGCGCTGACCGTGCCGGTAAGATGCGTCGGAAGAAACGTTTTCTTCATTATAATAATAACTCCTTGTACTATTTCCAAATGAGAATGCGCCACGATGCAAGCACATGGCGCAGGTGAATGCAGGAAATAGTATTCGTGTATTCCCTAATTATCATAGCACAAAGGCGGCAAAAAGTCATGTTTTAACGCGGCACTTTTATTCAAAGTACACAAAAAAAACACGGTCAGCGTAGAACTGACCGTGCGGATGGTCAATACGACTTGTCTTACTTGTCGTAATTCACGACGAGAGAGAAATCGGGAGCCTTCAGGGACGCGCCGCCAATCAGACCGCCGTCGATTTCAGGCTGCGCCATCAGCCCCTTGACGTTCTTGGGATTCATCGAGCCGCCGTACTGGATGCGCACCTTGTCAGCGCATTCCTGGCCATACTTGCGGGCAACTGCCTTGCGGATGACGCCGATGGTCTCGTTCGCCTGCTCGTCGGTCGCGGTCAGACCGGTGCCAATCGCCCAAACGGGTTCGTAAGCGATAACGACATCCGCCACCTGCTCCGCGGTCAGACCGTTCAGCGCCATGATGGTCTGATAATCCACCAGACCGTCGGTCGCGCCCGCTTCACGCACGTCCTTCATTTCGCCGACGCACAGGATGACCTTGAGGCCCGCCGCAACAGCCGCCAGCACGCGCTTGTTGACCGTCTGGTCGGTTTCGCCAAAGTACTGACGGCGCTCGCTGTGGCCGATGATGACGTATTCCACGCCAGCAGCCACAAGCATCTCCGCGGACAGTTCGCCGGTGTACGCGCCGGACGCCGCCCAGTGCACGTTTTCCGCGCCCACATGGATGTTCGAGCCTTCCGCCGCCGCCTTGACCGCCGCGATGTCCACCGCCGGGACGCACACGACCACGTCGCAGCTCGCGTCCTTCACGAGGGGCTTCAAGTCATTAACCAGCGCCGCCGCTTCCGCGGGGGTCTTATTCATCTTCCAGTTACCCGCAATAATCGCCTTACGCATTCCAATCACCTCATAATAAAGTGCGGACTTGGGGCTTTGCCCCAAACCCTACCAGAGGCGCTGCCTCTGGACTCCGCAAGGGGCAATTGCCCCTTGACCCCTTTTCGCGATTCAGTTGGTGACTTCTCCATACTGTGTCCGCGTGGGAGTGCAGGGATTTTGGCAGGACAAAGCCGCCCCTGCGGTTGGCAGGGACGGTCTTGCCCATGAAAATTACTTCTCGTCGAGGCACGCAACGCCGGGCAGCGTCTTGCCTTCGAGGTATTCCAGCGAAGCGCCGCCGCCAGTGGAGATGTGGGTCATCTTGTCGCCCAGACCCATCTGTTCCACAGCCGCCGCAGAGTCGCCGCCGCCGATGATGGTCACCGCGTCGGAATCCGCCATCGCCTGCGCGACAGCCAGCGTGCCGGCAGCCAGCGTCGGGTTCTCGAACACACCCATCGGGCCATTCCACACAACCGTCTTGGCGGACTTCACAGCCGCCGCGAACAGCTCACGGCTCTTCGGGCCAATATCGCAGCCTTCCATGTCCGCCGGAATCGCATCCGCATCGACGGTCACGGTGTCAACCGGCGCGTCAATCGGGTTCGGGAAGTCCTTGATGCACACGGTGTCAACCGGCAGCAGGAGCTGAACGCCCTTTTCCGCAGCCTTCGCCATCATGTCCTTGCAGTAGTCAATCTTAGTTTCGTCCAGCAGGGACTTGCCGATTTCATAGCCCTTCGCCTTCAGGAAGGTGAACGCCATGCCACCGCCGATAATCAGCGTATCAACCTTTTCCAGCAGGTTGTTGATGACATTCAGCTTGTCCTCAATCTTCGCGCCGCCCAGCACCGCGACGAACGGACGATCCGCATTTTCCAGTGCCTTGCCCATCACGGCGAGTTCCTTGCCGATCAGATAGCCTGCCACGCACGGGGACAGGAACTTCGTCACGCCCTCGGTGGAGCAGTGTGCGCGGTGGCAGGAGCCGAACGCGTCATCCACATAGCAGTCCGCCAGGGAAGCCAGTTCCTTGGAGAACTCCTCGACGTTCTTGGTTTCTTCCTTGCGGAAGCGGGTGTTCTGCAGCAGCACGACGTCGCCGTCCTTCATCGCCGCCACAGCAGCCTTGGCGTTTTCGCCAACCACCGTGTCGTCATTGGCGAACACGACAGGCTGACCCAGCAGTTCGCTCAGGCGAACCGCCACGGGAGCCAGAGAGAACTTCTCTTCCGGGCCGTTCTTCGGCTTGCCCAGATGGCTGCACAGGATGACCTTGCCGCCGTCAGCGATCAGCTTCTTGATGGTAGGAAGCGCGGCCACGATGCGCTTGTCGTTGGTGATCTTGCCGTCCTTCATGGGGACGTTGAAGTCACAACGAACCAGCACCTTCTTGCCAGAAACCTTGATGTCGTCAATCGTTTTCTTAGCCATTGTTGATGCACACTCCTTCAAGATTGCTCTTTTGGTTGCTTTTATTGAGAACGTCCGTCACACATCGGTGACTGACGAACAACCCGTATTTGTTTTGAGGATGGCAAGCATCTGCTTTGCTGCCCCCTCATCCGTCACCAGCAGCGTATGCGGATCATGCCGCAGAACGGAGATGATGGCTGCCGCCTTCTTTGCGCCCGCCGCCACCGCAATCATGCGGCAGTCCGGCGTCAGGCGCGCCAAATCGACGCACACGCCGGATGATTTCAGCAGGCACTGCCCATCCCGGTCGTAATACGCGCCGAAGGACTCCCCGACCGCGCCCTTCTTCGTTAGCAGGCGCACCTGCTCCACGGGCAGGCGGCTCATCGTCTCCTGCGCACAGCCGATGCCGTGCAGGATGATGTCCGCACGCTGGATTCGCTCCATCGTCTCGCGAATTTCGGGCAGACGCAGCATTTCCTGCTTCGCCTGCTCGTCCATGTGGTCAGGCAGATGCAGCAGCCGATGATGTCCGCCGAGCCGCTGGGCGATTTCCGCCGCCAGCGTGTTCGCCTGCGTCTCCATTTCGCGCCCGAAGCCGCCCTGTGCGGGAACGACCATGACGTTCATGGGAGCGCTGCTCTGCATGGCGTGTGCCGTCGCCGCGATGGTCGAACCGCCCGTGACTGCCAGCGTCGACCCGGAATGCAGCAATTGCCGCACGCCCTGCGCCGCCAGCCGCCCCACGTCGGACAATACCCGCGCATCCGCATCAGCATCCCCCGGCGCAACGAACACGGTTTTCACCGGCAGAACCTGCATCAGCGCCGTTTCCAGCGCGGTCAAACCCTGCGTCTGCCGGGCGAAACTGCGGGCACTTTCCAGCCAGCGGGACGCATTCGGCGTCGGATTCATCCCGGCTTTGTCCAGCGTAATCAGGCCAGCATCGCGGAGCTTCTCCACGTCCGCGCGCACTTCCCTTTCCGCCAGATTCAGCCGGAGCGCCAATTGCCGCCGCCCAACCGGGGCTGATTCCGCAATCGCCGTCAGCACCATGGCACGGCGCGCCATTGCTTCCGCCATCTCCGGCGCAATCGCCTGCATCAGCGCCACAAAATCCTCCGCCATGCCTTTCCGCCCCTTCCGGCTCGTCAGAAAATCCCCAATGTCTATCATACCACGTTCGGCACGAAATGGCAAGATTGTTTTTCCGCTTCCGCATACACTCTTCTTACAAAGGAGGAGATTTGTATGTGGATTTTGCTTCCCGCTTTCGTTTTGACGCTGCTGCTCTGCCGCTGCTATCGCCCCGGCACTTGGGGCGCGCGGCTGCTGAACTGCTGGACGTTTGGCACTGTGCTGTTGATGGCGTGGAATCTGCTGCCCCTGCCGCACGTCGGCATCAATCCGATTTCATCGTTGTTGACAGGCGCGCTGGGCATTTCAGGGCTGCCCCTGACGGTGTTTCTGAATATGATGCCGTAATCAGCAGCAGACGATTTCGATGCCAGCTATGGCTTCATCAATCAGCCCGTCGATATCAAGCTTGCTCTCGCCTTCAAGAATTTTCTCCATCTTCGGGTGCGTCGCGGGATGGCGCGGTGTGAAGACCGTGCAGCAGTCCTCGTAGGGCAGGCTGGACGTCTCGAACGTGCCGATTTTTTCACTCACAGCGATAATTTCTTCCTTGTCAAAGCCAATCAGCGGGCGGAAAACAGGCATATTCACCACCATATCGGTCGTACCGAGCGCCGTCATCGTCTGACTGGCGACCTGCCCGACCGATTCGCCGGTAATCAGCGCCTCGCTGTTCTCCTGACGCGCCACCTTTTCGGCAATGCGCATCATGAAGCGGCGCATGATGAGCGTCGTGTACTCCTCGGGGCACTTTTCGTGGATTTCCATCTGGATTTTGGTGAACGGCACGATGTGGACGCGGATGCCGCAGCAGCTTTCGGACAGGATGCGCGCCAAATCCAGCACCTTTTCCTTCGCGCGGTCAGACGTATAAGGATAAGAATGGAAATGTACCGCGTTGATATGCACGCCGCGCTTGGCGATCATCCACCCCGCGACCGGGCTGTCAATGCCGCCGGACAGCAGCAGCGTCGCGCGGCCGTTCGTCCCGACGGGCATACCGCCGACCGCCGGAATCACCTTCACATACAGGTACGCCATGTCGCGGATTTCCACGTTCATGGTGTGCTGGGGCTTCTTCACGTCCACGGACAGGTTCTTGTTCGCCGTCAGGATGCGGTGTCCCATTTCGATGTTGATGGCGGGCGAATCCATGAAGTAGTTCTTGTCCGAGCGGCGTGCCGTCACGCGGAACGTGCCGGACAAATCCGCCATCATGGCAACCGCCTGATTGCAAAGGGCGTCAAAGTCGTCTTTGGGCATTTCGACCGCCGGGCAGACGCTGTGCACGCCGAACACCTTTGTCACGCGGCGGATGCACTCATCCAAATCGTCAAAATCCGACACGAGAATGCGTCCGTCGTGCAGCAGCACCGTCGCGCCGAGGTCTTTCACGGCGTACTTGATGCGCTTGACCAGCGCGCGCATAAAAAGCGGGCGATTCTGCCCCTTCAGGAAAATCTCGCCATAACGGACGAGCAGCAAATTGCGCACAGGAATTTCTCTCCTTAATATGTAGATTATCGTCTGACGTAGGCTTTCAGCAGGTCATAGTGCTTCTTGACGCACTGCGCGACATCATCCATTTCCGCCTCGGTATTGTCCGGGCAGAGGCTGAACCGCAGCGTGCAGTCCGCTTCCGCCGGGGACAAGCCCATCGCCGTCAGCACGCCGGACACCTTCTGTTTATGCGCAGCGCACGCCGAACCCGCACTGACATAGATGCCGTCGCCTTCCAGCGCGAACAGCATTGTCTGGCTCCGCACAGGCGACAGGCTGACGCTCAAAATGTGCGGCGCGCAGAGCGGGTCATCCAGTGCGGGGCCGTTGCGCTTTGCCGCGGGAATCGCCTCCTGCAAGTCCGTCAGCAGGCGGGTTTTCAGCGCCATCATTTTCTCTGCCGCGCCCTGCGGATAAGTGCGAACCGCCTCGCCCAGCCCAATGATGCCGGGGACGTTTTCCGTGCCGGAGCGCAGGTTATCCTCCTGCCCGCCGCCGAAGACGATGGGCGACAGCTTGTGGTCTTTGCGGAAAATCAAGCCGCCGATGCCCTTGCTGGCATGAATCTTATGCCCGGAAAAGGCGTAGGACTGGATTTTGAGCGCATTGAAATTGAGCGGCACACGCAGAAAGCCCTGCACGCCGTCCACATGAATGGCGGCATTCGGCGCAAAGCGGTCGCGCAGCGCGGCGACTTCCGCAATGGGCTGCACCGCGCCGACCTCGTTGTTGACCTGCATGAGCGTAATCAGGTGGACATCCTCGCCCAGCAAGCCTTCCAGCGCGGGCAGATCCACCACGCCGCGGCGATCGACTGGAATCGGCACAACCTTGTGCCCCATGTGTTCGGCATCCTGCGCGCAGTTCAGCACCGCAGGATGCTCCACGGACAGCATCAGCACCCGCCCCGGCTTATGCTTCGTGCGCAAATGCCCCAGAATGGCGATATTGTCCGCCTCCGTGCCGCCAGAAGTGAACACCATGCGCTGGTTCGCCGCGCCTGCCGCTTTCAGGCAGATTTCGCGCGCATTCTCGACGGCTTTCTCCGCATCCATGGCCGGACGGTACAGCGCCGACGGGTTGTACCAGCCATTTTCCAGCGCGTCCGTCATCGCGGCAATCACCGCGGCGGAGGGCTTCGTCGTCGCGCTGTTATCCAGATAGATGGTTTTCACGGTCAATTCTCCTGATACGCGCCGAAGGGCAGATAGTGGCGGATGTTATCCACCATGGCTTTGCTCGGCTCAAACACAATCAGGGACTTCTTGCCGTCCTTGGAGAAAGCGAAATAGTACAGCTCCGCGTCGCGATTGAGGAACCAGCGCAGCTGCTTCACGCCCGGCGCGGACACATGCCGATGGAAACTGCCGCTGGCAACCTTGCCGAACGCATCCACCTTTGCCACGTTCAGGCTGCCCAGCGCCTTGCGCTTGCGGTTGTTGAACACCTGTGCGAAATCCATGGAGCCGTTGGTGAACGTGTAGTCGTACTCCGTGCGCAGGCGGTCATGGAAGAAGAAAATGTACACCGCAATACCCGTGAACACCAGCGTCATCACCAGCATCGAGATGCTGAAGCTGTAAAACATGACGTTCAGGTACATGAACGCCAGAATCGCGGACACAATCATCACGACCCACGACGCGTAGTACAGTACCTCTTCCGCCGCGCGGTGGTGTTTGCTTACAGATTCCTCCAGAAAACGATCCATTTGCGTAAATCCTCCTCAAATCACATAAACAGCAGGAACAGCCCTGCCGTCAGAAGCCCCACAATCACGCCGCCGATGACCTCGACATGCGTGTGACCGACCAATTCCTTCAGTTCCTCATCCGTGATACTTTCGCCATTGACGAACATCTTCTGCACGATTTCGTTGATGATAACCGCCTGCTTGCCCGTCTCGCGGCGGACACCCGTCGCATCGTACATGACAATCGCCGCCATCGTGAAAGACAGGGCGAAAATCGCGCTGTCGAAGCCCTGCGTCGCGCCAATCATCAGCGTCAGAGAGACGACGAACGCCGTATGGCTCGACGGCATTCCCCCGCTGCCGAAAAAGCGGTGCCAGTCCCATTTCTTTTCGACCAGATAGTACGTCGGAATTTTGAGCGCCTGCGCCACGAACCACGCCGTGATGCAGCACAGCAGCACCTGATTGCTGAAAAGCCCCAGAATGTTGTGTAGTTCCATTTATTTCCGCTTCCCTTTTGATGAATGATAAATCAATCCGGCGCAAGCGCACGAATCCTGTCTCTTATTGTACTCTGTTCAGGGTACTTTGTGCAAGGGTTTGCAAAAATTTCATATCTCCGCCGATTTTCGCTGCCGCATCCACCGCCAAGGCCGTTTCCCGTGCCGCGTCCTCGCGTGTGCCCTCGATGTCGCGAATGGCAATCCACGTCAGCTTCTCTTCCGCAACGTCCTTGCCAATGCTTTTGCCCAGCGCTTCCTCCGTACCGATGACATCCAGCAGGTCGTCCACCATCTGGAACGCCATGCCGAGGTGCTGCCCATACTCGCAGCCATATTTCACCTGATCCTGCGTCGCGCCCGCCAGCAGCAGGCCCGCCTCCACGGGGGCGGTTAGCAGATCCGCCGTTTTGTGCAGGTGGATGTAGCGCACCTTGTCCGCCGTCGGCTTCGTTCCCTCGCTGGTTACGTCCATCGTTTGCCCAGCGACCATGCCCGTTACGCCCGCGTGACGCGCAATCGCTTCCATCGCCAGCGCGCCAGAGCAGTCCCCTGCTTTCGCCAGCTGCGCAGCCTGACGCGCCATCAGCTCCATTGCCGCCGACAGCAGCCCGTCGCCCGCCAGAATCGCCACGTCCTCGCCGAACTTGCGGTGATTTGTCAGCTGACCGCGCCGCAAGTCATCGTTGTCCATGGCGGGCAGGTCGTCGTGAATCAGGCTGTATGTGTGAATCATTTCCAGCGCACAGGAAAACGGCAGCGCCTTTCCCGTATCACCGCCGATGGCTTCGCATGATGCCAGCAGCAGCACTGCGCGAAGCCGCTTGCCGCCAGCCAGCAGAGAATACTCCATCGCCTTCAGCAGAATATCCGGGATTTCGCCCAGCGACCGCAGCTGCCCCGAAAGCGCCTCTTCGACCTGCTTGCGGTATTCCGCGTATGTCTTCATTGCTGTTCCTCCATCGGCACCTCGATGTCCTCGCCGCTTTGCTGCCGCAGTACCGTCAAGCGCTGCTGTGCCGCCGTCAGCTCCTTTTCGAGGGCGTTCAGCGCATTCAGCCCCGCTTCGTACTGCTGCATGGCTTCCTCTAAGGGCATTTCGCCGCTCTCCATCTTCGCAATCAGCGCTTCCACCTGTTGAAGCCGTTCTTCAAACGTCAGCTTCTTTTTCGCTGCCATAAGCACCCTCCTTATCGGGCTGCATGACCCGCATTTCGCCATCCCGGAAACGAATCGTCATCTGCGGATGCGTCCGCGCTGCTTCCCGGTCAGGCAGCACCCTGCCGCCGTCCAGCACCAGCGCATAGCCGCGCTCCAGCACCGCCTCCGGGTTCAGCGCCTGCAAATGCAGCTTCTGCCGATGCAGCCGCTCCGTTTTCCGCTGCAAATTCTGCTCCGCCGCGCTGTCCAGCCGAATCCGCGCCATGCCCAATCGCGGGGTCAGCGCCGAAATCCGCTGCGACATTTGATGCTCCAGCCGCATTTTTGCGCCGCCGAGCCGCTTTTCCAGCGCCGTCAAGCGTTGGTTCGGGTCGCACGCTGCCAGACGCTTTTCCAGCGTCATCAGCGTCAGGCGCGTTTCCTGCAAGTGCTGCGAAAGCGCCGTCTGCAAGTGCTGCCGCATTCCATCCAGCCCCGCGAGAATCTCCCGCAAGTCCGGCACCGCCATTTCCGCCGCGTTTGACGGCGTAGCTGCGCGCCTGTCCGCCACAAAATCCGCAATCGTGAAGTCGGTTTCATGCCCAACCGCGCTGATGACGGGAATCGGGCAGTCATAAATCGCGCGCGCCACAATTTCCTCGTTGAACGCCCACAAATCCTCCATCGAGCCGCCGCCGCGCCCGACGATGACGACCTCGACCTCCGGGATTTTCGCCGCGCGTCGAATGCCCTGCGCGATGCTCTCCGCCGCCCCTGCGCCCTGCACCTGAACCGGCACCAGCACCAGCGGCACGCCGGGATCGCGCGCCCGCGACACCATGCAGATATCGTGCAGCACCGCGCCTGTTTCTGACGTGACGACTGCGATTTTCTTCGGGCGATACGGCAAGCGCCGCTTGTGCTCCTCGTCGAACAGCCCTTCCGCCGCCAAACGGTTTTTCAGCGCCTCGAACTGCTGATACAGCGTGCCGATGCCATCCGGACGCATACTGTCGCAGGTAATTTGGTAGCTGCCGCCCTCGCTGTACAGCCCGACCTGCCCGCTGACGATGACGGACATGCCGTCCATCGGGCGAATCGACATGCGCATCGCGTTCTGACGTAACATGACCGCTGCGATTCGGCACCGCTCGTCCTTGAGCGTAAAGTACCAATGCCCGGACGAATGGCGCTTGAAGTTGCTGATTTCCCCGCGCAAACGGACTTTGCGAAGCGCCGGCTCGTTTTGCAGCAGCTGCCGGACGTACTCGTTGACCTCGCTGACCTCCAGAACCCATTCCGACATGGCGCTTTCACTTCCTACTTGTATCGGCTTATTTTGCCGTCTGCTTCTCCGCCGCTTCCACCGTGTTTTCCAGCAGCTCCGTAATCGTCATTTTGCCCACGCCGCCGGGGACGGGCGTGATGTAGCCCGCAACATCCGCCACATCGGGCATCACGTCGCCGACGACCTTGCCGTTCACGCGGTTGATGCCCACGTCGATGACGACCGCGCCGGGCTTGACCATGCTCTTGGTGATGAACCCCGGCTTGCCGACCGCCGCAACGAGAATATCCGCATTGCGCGTGTGCTGGGCGAGGTTCACCGTGTGGCTGTGGCAGATGGTGACGGTGCAGTTCGCTTGCAGCAGCAGCATCGCCATCGGCTTGCCGACGATGTTGCTCCGCCCGACGACGACCGCCTCTTTGCCGCCCAAGTCAATCCCCGTGCGGCGGATCATCTCCATTGCGCCCTTGGGCGTGCACGCAACCACGCCCGGCTGTCCGTTCATCATCCGCCCCGCGTTGAGCAGGTGGAAGCCGTCCACATCCTTTTCCGGCGCGATAACCGCCAGCGCTGCCGCCTCATCGAGGTGTTTCGGCAGGGGCAGCTGCACCAGAATGCCGTGGATGGTGTCGTCCGCGTTCAGACGGGCTATCAGCTTCTCCAGTTCGTCCTGCGTTGTCGTTTCGGGCAGATTGATGGTCACGGAGTGGATGCCGACCCGATCGCACCCGATGCTCTTGTTGCGCACATAGATCTGGCTGGCGGGGTCTGCGCCGACGAGAATCACCGCCAATCCCGGCGTGACGCCCTTTTCGCGCAGGCGCGCCACCCGCTGTGCAATTGCCCCGCGAAGCTCCGCTGAAATCGCCTTACCGTCCAGTATCTGTGCTGCCATATTCTATCTCCTTCAGCGCTTGCTGTTCGCGCCATTTTCTTGCGCCAATGAGCGCCACGCCGACCGCGTTGTCCCCGGAATACTCCGGGCGGCCGAAACACACTCGCAAAGCCGGCTGACGCTTGGCAGTCCGCTGCGTCACCAGCTCCCGAAAGAGCCGCGAGGACGCAACGCCGCCCGCAATCAGCACCTGATGAATGCCCGTTTGCTGGGATGCAGCCGTCACCATGCGCGAAACGGTTCGCGCCAGCAGGTCGTATACCTCGCGGGCAATGTCCTCCTTGGGCATCGTCCCCTGCGCAATCCAGCGCTGCACCTGCGTTTCCGCGCCGGACAAGTGGCAGTGCAGCCCGCCGTCCGCCATACTGACCGGCAGCAGCGCCCTCGCCGTGCCGCGCACCGCCAGTTCCTCCAAATGCGGCCCCGCCGGGAACGGCAGCCTCAGCGCCACGCCCGTGCGGTCAACCACCTGCCCCGCATGGAGGTCGAGCGTCCCGCCGAGCAGCGTCAGGCGGTCATCCACCAGCGACAGCACCTCGGTCGTGCCGCCGGAAAGATGCACTGCCAGCAAATCGCCCGCCGCCACGCCGCTATCCACCTTCGCGGCTTCCACATGCCCGCGCTGGTGCGTCGTAGCAAAACAGGGAACGCGAAGCAGAGCCGCCAGACTGCGGCCCTGTGCGTCCCCTGCTTGAAACACGGGCATATACGACGCTTCCTCATCCCGTGGACGGCGGGAAGCGCACACCGCGACGATTTCGCAATCCGTCAAATACGCCGACAATTCCTCAATCAGCCCCGGCAGCTGACGGACATGCGTGAACACCGCCTCCGACTGCCGCAGCCCGCGCTGTCCCTGTGGAACAGGCAGCAGCTTGCGGCAGCTCGCAATCACATTGCCCTCCGTGGTTACGGCAGCAGCGGACGTGGTGTAGCAGCTTGTGTCAAGCCCGACAACGACGCGCTTCACAGGTTTTCCGCCTGCTTTCTACGCAGAATCGTACCCAGTACGCCGTTGACGAAGCGGCCGCTCGTCGGCTCGGAGAAGCGGTTGGCGAGGTTGACTGCCTCGTTGATGGCGACCGGACCGGGGATTCCCTCCTCGTAGAGGATTTCCCACGCAGCCATGCGCAGGATGGTCAAATCCACATGCGGCATCCGGCTGATTTCCCAGCGCGGACTGGCAGCCTGAATCGCTTCATCCAGCTCGTCGAGGTGCGCCAAGACGCCGTCGAGCACCTTGGTGATGTACGCCCGGTCGGATTCGCTCGGCTCGTTCTCCGAAATGCTGTCCACACCGGGCAGCCCTTCCTTGCGCAGCGCCTCATAGACCATTTGCAGCGTTTCTTCGCCGCCTTCCCCGCCCGCCATATGTTCAAAAATCATCTGCATGACCGCCGCACGCGCAGTCGTCCGTGCCATATTGTTTTTCTCTCCTATTCCACACTAAAAATGCGTATTGTTGTTATTCTGCTGATTTTTCGCCGTCGTCTGCCGCGTCCACCGTTTCCCCGGCGGATTCTTCTGCCGCAGCTGCTTCTTCCGCCGATGCTTCCGTTTCCTCCGGGGCATCCTCGGCAGCCTCGACTTCGTCCGCTTCGGGCGCTTCTGTCACCTCCGGCGGCGCAGGCACAAACGCGGGCTGCTCCGGCGTGCCGAACAGGCGCTGATGCAGCGGACGTTCGTCGTCCTCGTCATCCTCCGGGGAAATGAACGTGTCCGGAACTTTCGGCTTCTGCTCCGGCTCGGTCGCAGGAATCGCGACAGGCTGTGCCGGGGGCGTAACCATCGGCTTTTCCGCCGTTTCCTCCGCCGACGGCAGAGGCGTCACGTCCTGCACCTCGTAGGTGGACGCAACCGGAATGCTTGCGTCGTTCTCCACCATCACGCGGATTTTGTACACATCCACGCCCGTGCACGCCGTCACGTACTGCTTAATCTGCTTTTGCAGCGCGCCGACGGACAGCGGGATATTCACGCCTGCCGCCTGAATAATGTGCAAGCCAATCGCAATGCCATCACGGCACTCCTCGACCGTGATGTCTGCCTTGGCAATCGCCTCATGCTTGTCGATGCAGGTGCGAATCAGCCCCTCGATAGCGCGAATTGACACCCCGATGGAGCCATTCTCATTCTTCTGCATCACATAGCCGCGCTGGCTCGCCGTGCGGTGCGGGAACACGCGCCACAGGCACATAAGCGCCAGCACCAATGCCAGCACCGCCACGGCGATACACGCTATGCCGCCCCATACGCCGCTGCCTTGCAGCCACGCCGTCAGTCGGATCAGCTGCCACTGTTCACCCCGCACGGCTTCCACGCCGACCAGCGCTGCTTCAGCAGAGAGCGCCAGCAGCACCAAAAAGGACAAAATCATCACCGCAATATCGCTCACACGACGCTTCATTCCCGGTTCGCTCCTTTCGTTTCCTTCGCTTGCCGTTTTCACTTTTACATTGGATAGCAACTTCAAAACCGGCAAGGCAAACACCCTGCCGGCAGTATGAAGGCATCAGTTCTCCTTGCCCTCTTCTTCAGGCACTTCCGTGGAATCTTCCACCGCTTTTTCCTCGCTCTCAGGGGCTTCCACCAGCGGCGTTTCCTTCTTGTCCTCTGCCAGCGCCTTCTTTGCACCGGCGTTCAGCGCGTTGTTCTCTTTTTCAAAGCTAACGCCCTGCACATGCACATCCACGCGCACCACATGCAGGTTCGTCATCGTTTCGATGGCCTTGCGAACGCTTTCCTGCGCGTCATACGCCGCCTTCTGGATGGGCGTGCCGTACTCCATGACGACATACAAATCCACGCTGGCTTCCTCGGTGCCGATTTCCACCTTCACGCCCTTGGTCACGGCGCGGTTCTTGCCCAGCAGATTGCCGGAGACATTGCACATACCCGCAATGCCCTCCACCTCGCTGGCGGCGACGCCCGCAATAATTGCGACCACTTCATTGGCGTAGGTGATGCTGCTCCCCTGCTCGGTATCCACATCGACATTCACGGGCAGATTATCCTTCTTCAGCGCCATAACGAAATGCACCTCCTAATTTCAATCCAAACTCCTGCGCACAAAAAGCACATGATTTCGCGCAGGAAATGGCAAAACGCAGTCTACCGACTTTGTTTCATCCCATTATACCATAGTTTTGCCGGATTGACAAGCGTTCAATCCGGGTTTCTTCCCGTTCGGCAGAAAAAAGGCGGACGAGGATTGTTTCCTCATCCGCGTGCGGATTATTCTTCGACTTTCGTGCAGGCGATATGCAGTTCATCCAGCTGCTTCTGATCCACCTTGCCGGGTGCGCCCATCATCACGTCCTGCGCGTTCTTGTTCATCGGGAACGGGATGACTTCGCGAATCGTCTCCGCGCCCGCCAGCAGCATCACCATGCGGTCAACACCGGGAGCAATACCCGCGTGCGGCGGCGCGCCGTAGCAGAAGGCGTTGTACATCGCCGGGAACTTCGCCTTCACGTCCTCTTCGCCCAGCCGGACGAGCTTGAACGCTTCAATCATGATTTCCGGGTCATGGTTGCGGACAGCGCCGGAGGACAGCTCCACGCCGTTGCAGACCAAATCGTACTGGTACGCCGTGATGGTCAGCGGGTCAACCTCGCCCGCCGCCGCCTTTTGCAGAATTTCCAGACCGCCGTTAGGCATGGAGAATGGGTTATGGCAGAATTCGAGTTCGCCGGATTCTTCGCCGATTTCGTACATCGGGAAATCGACAATCCAGCAGAATTCGTACTTTTCGCGGTCAATGTGCGCCGGGCAGAGGTCAGCGACCAGACGGCGCAGCACGCCCGCGGTCTTTTGCGCCGCCAGCTTCTTGCCGCAGGTCAGACCAACGAACGTGCTCGGCTTCAGACCCAGCTTTTCGACCAGTTCATCCTTCTGCTCCTTGACGAACTTCGCAATACCGCCGGCGATTTCGCCCTTCTCATCCAGCTTGAACCAGTAGACCTTATTCGCCGTCACCACCTCGACATCCGCGCAGAGCTTGTCAATCTGCTTGCGGGTCGCGGTCATGTCGCTGACGACAACCGCCTTGACGGTGTTGCCCTCAAAGGGCTGGAAGCCGCAGCCGCCGATAAGCTCGGTCACGTCCTGCACTTCCAGATCAATGCGCAGGTCGGGCTTGTCCGAGCCGTAGCGCTCCATCGCGTCGTTGTAGGCGATGCGCTTGAAGGGCGCGCTGGACGCGGTATTGTATGTGCCGTACTTGGCGAAAATGGGCGGCAGCACGTCTTCAAGGACGCTGAACACGTCCTCCTGCGTCGCGAACGCCATTTCCATATCCAGCTGATAGAACTCGCCCGGGCTGCGGTCGCCGCGCGCATCTTCGTCGCGGAAGCAGGGGGCAATCTGGAAGTAGCGGTCGAAGCCGGAGGTCATCAGCAGCTGCTTGAACTGCTGGGGCGCCTGCGGCAGGGCGTAGAACATGCCCGGATGCTTACGCGCCGGAACGAGGTAATCGCGTGCGCCCTCAGGGGACGAAGCCGTCAGGATAGGCGTGGTGATTTCAAGGAAGCCATGCTCGTTCATCGCCTGACGCAGGGCGGTGACGACGTTGCAGCGCATGACGATGTTCTTCTTCACATCGGGGTTGCGCAGGTCGAGATAGCGGTACTTCAGGCGGATGCTCTCGTCCGCCTCGCGGGAGCGGTTAATCTGGAACGGCAGCTCATTGTAGCGGCAGCGCCCCAGCACGTCGATTTTCTCCGGCTCCACCTCAATATCGCCCGTGGGAATTTTCGGATTCTTGTTGTCGCGCTCGCGCACGATGCCGGTCACGGAAATGACGCTCTCCTTGTTGAGGCTGCGGATGATTTTCATCTGCTCCTCGTCATCAATAACGACCTGCGTCGTGCCATAGAAATCGCGCAGGATGACGAACGCGAGGTTCGCGCTGACGATGCGCACGCTATCCATCCAGCCGGACAGCTGCACGCGCTTACCCGCGTCCGACAGCCGCAGTTCGTCGCATGTATGGGTACGGTTCTGCATATTTGCAGCTCCTTTCTTAGTGGCGAAAGAGAGACGCGAGGGGCGCTGCCCCTCGACCCCGCCAAAGGGTCTTCGACCCTCTGGACTCCCTTTTTCGCGATTGAGTTGGTGACTTCTTCTTACTTCTTCCGCGTGTTGATTGGGGGAGACGCAAGGGCGCTGCCCTTGACC
>ERZ1027034.140-NODE-140-length-19242-cov-13.002293_pt1 | contig 19242 bp, 10 predicted proteins | sample MGYA00519443_ERZ1027034 | MGnify/ENA primary metagenome ERZ1027034 (study PRJEB26926, sample SAMN06164787) | human gut metagenome | biome: ENVO:00009003; feature: ENVO:2100002; material: ENVO:00002003 | host: Homo sapiens | place: USA | collected 2012 ... | reverse complement strand
CGCCGCCAGCCCCAGCAGGAAGCGCAAGCCGACGGGTATGGATTTGACAGCATCCACAACGCCTTGCAGCTGCGGTAATATAGTCGTCTCATCAATATCCACCGTGTTCAGAACAGATAACTCTATTAAATTTATATCCAGCTGTAACCGAAGGCTCTCCAAGAAACTTGACTCACCAAACCAGCCAACGATACCCTCCACCATACCTTGAATGCACAGTGCGCCGCCCACCATGCCCACAAACGAAGCAATCGCCCCCAAACATGGTTTGTAGCCGCACGGCAAAGTTGTTACAGATGAAGTGGCGATGACTATGTTGAATAGCGGGTAAACCAAAATCGCATAAAACGCAATACCAATCGGCAGGAGTAGCAGCGTCCAGAGTTCGTTTGTCGGGAACTTTTTGATGATTAACTCAACAATCAGTCCAACAACCCAAAAAATCGCCACCAGCACCAACGTCAGCAGCGCAGGCATAAATGGAAACCACGCTTTACTCGTCGCGAAGAGCCAATTCACAATCACGCCTACGACAAGTACTGCCGGGAGAATCCACCAAAGCGTCTCATTTTGCAGCAGGGTCATGGTAATAGCCACAGGCGCAAGCAACCATGTCATGGCATATTGCGCCATGATGAACAGCAGCGCCAGTCCCAGCACAACGCAGCAGAAAACGCCAAATCCTGTCCCAGCCGCCACCGGCACCAGTTCAATCAAAATGTACATCCTCTATTTCCTCCCTATCCACCTAATAAATTCGCTCCGGGGGCAAAACGTGCTGCCTTGCACCCGGAGCGTTGTCTTTGGTATGCAGAATTTTATTGCAGGTCGCGGTAACGGTAGTACGTCACTTCGTAGCTGTCCTGCTCATAGCTGACCGTTTCGTTCCACCAGTAGTTTTCATAGCGCTGATGTCCATCCGCCGTTCCGTTCTTAGAAAGCGGCTCATAGCTGCTCATGTATTCCCAGTTTCCAGTACCCGGCTTATAGTTGGAACCCGTATACTCAGCATAGGAATAGTACCATTTGTTGTAACCTGTGTTATAGTAGTGCCAGCGGGAGTAATGGTACACAGGAATCGAGTACGTTTCCGTCTCCACCTTCGTTTCCACCTGACGGGTGGCGCTGCTGCTGACCGGGATGGTAGACCACTGCGTCCATGCAGACCACTGCGGCGGCGGGGTCGGCGTCGTTGTAATCGTAGGCGTAGGTCCTTTCGTAATCGGCGGCGTCGTCACAGGCGGATTCGTCACAGGCTGCTTCGTAACGGGCGGATTCGTCACCGGCTGCTTCGTGACGGGTGGCTTCGTCACAGGCGGATTCGTAACGGGCGGCTTCGTCGTCGTGGTGCTTGCGTTGTTCGAGGCGGAATTGCTGCTGATGAGCGCTGTTTTCTCATTCGAGGACAGCTGCCGCCCTTCCTTGGTCGTCGCGGCGACATAGTAGGTATAATTGTAGTTCGCATTTGCCGACGTGTCCTTGTAGGACAGCGCCGAACCGCTGTAAATCAGCTGGAAGTTCTTGTCGTAATTGGTGCGGCGGCGATAGAGGCTGTAATTCGTCGCGCCGCTGACAGTCGTCCACTCCAAGCTAACCGCCTTGCCGCTGACGTTGGCATACAGCGTCGGCGGATAGACCGTCACGGTCGTGTTCGCGTTATTCGGCGCAGACGTAGGCGCCGCTGTCGGGGCAGGTGTCGCCGCCGCGGAGGTCTGCCGACTCCACGCCAGCGCATACAGAATGCGGTTCTGCGCGTCCATGAAGTTCAGGCACTGCTGATACTGCTCCGCCGCTTCCGCATAGTTCCCTTCGTTTTCCGCCACACGCCCATTCAAGTATGCCGCCCATTCCGCAACGCTGGGAATGTTGACGCCGTTCGCGCGGAGGTTCGTCAGGCGCTCATCAAAGCTCGTGTTGATGACAAGCGCGTCGATATACATCGGAATCAGCGTGTAGTTATTAGCCGACGCGTCCGCAAGCCCCAGCGTGTAGTAATAGAAGGCGTTGCTGCCCTCGTAATTGCCAAGTTTCTGGAAATCTTCCGCCAGCGTCGTGATGTTCACCGAATCATCCTGCAGGTTCATCAAGTAACGTTCCAGCCGCGAAAGCGCGTCCTGATACCGCTCCGCAATCGTCCCCTGCGTTTCCGCAAAGACAACGCCCGTCAGCACCAAAGCCAGCGCCACCATAGCCGCTACCAAGCGTGAGAGTCTTTTCATTTTCTTTTCCTCCTTTTTCCTTCCGCTCATTTTGCGATTTTTCTCTGCCGTGCTCTGCTTCCCGCAGACTGCACTCCGGACGCATAGCGGTGCAGGCTGCGTCCGGAGCGTGTCTTTTGTGGGGCGGAAAGCAAACCGCAATAAGTGGAAGGGGGCGGGCTTTCCGCGGCAGGCGTCGCGTAACCGGTGTATTCGATGCCTGTCCCGAATTTCTTCGGCATTTTTAGCATACCACGAAGTGCGGTTGCATGGTAGTCCACTTTTTCGCGATTTTCCGCCACTTTTCCAAAAACGACAAACACCCCCGCACCACGTTCGGCGCGGGAGTGCAAGGAAACATCAGAAATTACGGGACATATCGTACTTGGAATAGAACTCTTTGCGGAAATCAAGGAAGCAGTCGTTGGCAATGGCTTCGCGAATCTGCTCCATCAGGTGAATCAGGAAGCGCAGGTTGTGAATTGACGCAAGCCGTCCGCCGGTGATTTCGCCTGCCTTGAGCAGGTGGCGCACATACGCGCGGGAGAAATGCTGGCAGGCGTAGCAGTCGCATTCGGCGTCAATCGGGCCGAAATCGTGCGCGTACTGCGCGTTCTTGACGACGACGCGTCCCTTGCTCGTCAGCACCGTGCCGTTGCGGGCGATTCGCGTCGCCAGCACGCAGTCGAACATATCCACGCCGCGCAGCACGCCTTCCAGCAGGCAGTCCGGCGTACCGACGCCCATCAGGTAGCGTGGCTTGCTGACCGGCATGTACGGCGCGATTTCATCCAGCATCTCATACATCACGGGCTTCGGCTCACCGACAGACAATCCGCCGATGCCGTAGCCGATGAAGTCCATATCCGCCAGCGTCTTGGCGCTCTCAATGCGCAAATCCTTGTAGAACGCGCCCTGCACGATGCCGAACAGCGCCTGATCTTCCTTCGTGTGGTGCTTTTTGCAGCGCTCCGCCCAGCGATGGGTGCGCTCCATGTTGATTTTCGCGGTGTTGTAATCGCAGGGATACGGGCTGCACACGTCGAACGCCATGCAGATATCCGACCCTAACTTCTGCTGGATATCCATCGACTCTTCCGGCCCGATGAAGTGGCGCGAACCGTCCAGATGGCTCTGGAACGTCACGCCCTCCTCCTTAATCGTGCGGATACCCGCGAGCGAAAACACTTGGAATCCGCCGCTGTCGGTCAGAATCGGCTTATGCCAGTCCATGAAGTTGTGCAGGCCGCCCGCCTCCTGCACGAGGTCTTCGCCGGGGCGCAGGTGCAGGTGGTAGGTGTTCGACAGCAGAATCTGCGTGCCGATTTCCTCCATCTCGCGGGGCGTCATGGCTTTCACGCACGCTGCCGTGCCGACGGGCATGTAAATCGGCGTTTGAATGTCGCCGTGCGGCGTGTGCAGCACGCCCAGCCGCGCGCCAGACTGCTTGCAGATGTGCTTGAGTTCATAGGAAAAAGGTTGTGTCACGGCTCAATTCCTCCGTTGTCCGGGATGTCGGGGTTCAAAATCGCTTCGGCAGAGTTGTTGAAGCGGATGGCCATGTCGGTCAGTTCTTCGGCGTAGCAGTTCCAAATGGAGCCGCACGGGAGGTTCTGGAAGGTCATGATTTCCTTGCGCGTCGGATGCTCGAACACCAGCCGGTAGCCCCACAGGGCAATCTGCTGCCCTGCAATGCCGCGCCCGTACTTATTGTCGCCCCACAGCGGCGCGCCCATGTTCGCCATCTGCACGCGGATTTGGTGATTCCGCCCCGTTTGGAGTCGGATGGCACACAGCGCCGTGCCGTTCTTGCGCGCAAGGCACTCGCCGGACAGCATCGCCAGCTGCGCGCCCTTCTCGTCCGCGTCGCAGATTTCGACCTTGTTGAGGTACTCGTTCTTTTTCAGGTAGTCGATGCAGGTGAAGCGGTCTTTCACGCGCCCCTCGACGACGCAGAGGTACTCGCGCCCCATCTCGTGCTCCCGCATCTGCGCAGACAGCCGGGACGCCGCCTTGCTCGTGCGCGCAAAGACCATCAGCCCGCCAACCGGGCGATCCAGCCGGTGCACCAGCCCCAGATACACCGCGCCGGGCTTGTTGTACTTGATTTTGATGTACTCCTTGAGCTGCGAAAGGATGTCGGTGTCGCCCGTCTTGTCCGCCTGCGAGAGCATATTCGGCGGCTTGACGGCGACGATGACGTGGTTATCTTCATACTGCACGTCGATATTCGCCAGCTGATGCAGCGGGAATTCGTTCATTTAGCCGACCACCTTCCGCTTGCGCCGCAGGGCAGCACGCCGCCCGTCGTCACCGGCAGGCAAAGCTCCTGCGCGTCGATGATGCCCCCATGGCGGCTGCTGACGCACTTCATCAGCATATTGCTGAGGACGCTGGCCTGAAAGCCCGTCGTGTAGCTGTTGATGAGGAAAAACAGCGGCTTGTCGGACAGCACCTTCGCGCTCGTATCGACCAGCCCGAACAGTTCGTTTTCCAGCTTCCACACCTCGCCCGACGGCCCGCGCCCGTAGCTCGGCGGATCCATCAGGATGCCGTCGTAGGTGTTGCCGCGGCGGATTTCCCGCTGCACAAACCGCAGCGCGTCCTCGACAATCCAGCGGCTCCTTTCCTCCGGCAGCTTCGATAACTCGCGGTTCTCCTTGCCCCACTGAATCATGCCCTTCGCGGCATCGACGTGGGTGACGTGCGCGCCCGCCGCCATGCAAGCCAGCGTCGCGCCGCCGGTGTAGCCGAACAGGTTCAATACGCGGATGTCCTTGCGCCCGCTATTGCGGATGAGGTCGCCCATCCACACCCAGTTCGCCGCCTGTTCCGGGAAAAGCCCCGTGTGCTTGAATCCCGTCGGGCGGACGTAAAACCGCAAATCTTGATGCTGAATCGTCCAGCGCTCCGGCAGGCGAGTCAGAAACTCCCACTCGCCACCGCCCTTCTCCGAGCGGTGATAATGCGCCTGCGCCTGTTTCCACAGCGCCGGGTCTGCCTTGGGCCAAATCGTCTGCGGATCAGGCCGCCGCAAAATGACATTTCCCCACCGTTCGAGCTTCTCCCCGTCGCCCGTATCCAGCACCTCATAATCTTCCCATGTATTCGCTAAAAACATAATAACTCCTTTTAAGAGGCGCAAGGGGCTTCGCCCCTGACCCCACCAGAGGCGCTGCCTCTGGACTCCGCAAGGGACTTCGTCCCTTGACCCTTTCGCGCGATTCAGTCGGTGACACTTTCAGGCTATGCCCGCGTGTTTATGAGGAAACCCAAGGGGCGTTGCCCCTTGACCCCACAAGGGAGTTCCTCCCTTGACCCTTCCGCGCGATTCAGTTGGTGACACTTTCAGGCTATGTCCGCGTGTTTATGCGGGGATTTCGCGTCTGCGGACGCGACCAGAGGGCTTTGCGCTCGCCCTCTGGACTGCTTCGCATTCCCATCTAAGTTACTTGATTTTCACCGAAACTACTATATAGTTAGTGTTCCTTTCGTTTCCCTCAAGCACCAAGAAAGCTCAAGAAACATGGTGGTGCACCCCGAAGGTTTCCAAAGGGCGATCGGAAAGCCCTTTGGTCGCCTCCGCAGAGGCGAAACCCTTGCGACTATATCATGAAGAATGGATTTATCAACTGCCATGCAGTCAATAATCCTCTTCATCATCCACCAATCTCGACAAGACATCCCCATTGAGCTGCACCAGCCGCCGCACAACCTCCTGCACATACAGCCTGTCCAGCCCTTCCAGCGCCGGGTCAACCTCCGCCGCTTCCCGCAGTGCCGACCAGTCGCCCGTCGCCGCCAAGGCAGCTAAATGGTTCGTCTCGTCAATGTCCATCATGATTTCCGCCAGTGGCGCAGGCACGCAAATCCCCTGCGGCTGCACCAAGCCGTCCGCCAGATGCAGGTCGCTTTCGATAATCGCGTTCATCGGCAGCTGCGGCAGTTCCCCGCGATTTTGATGCGCAACCGCCGGAATCACCGCCGTTTCCTTGCGCAGAATCGCCAGCGCAAGACGAACAGGGCGCGTCGGCGGCGTGTCCTTCAATAGCATCAGCTGCGCCGTCATGCCGTCGGGCGTTTTTGCTCCCTCGTGACCAATCGTGTTCATGTGGGCAATGCGCTCTTTGCGCTTCTCGATGCTCTCGCCGAACGCCGGGTTCTCTTCGGGGATGTAGTCCTCCTCCGCCGCCAGGAACTCCGCGTGGCGCACCACGTCACCCACGGCAATCGCGTCGTACCAGCCCAGCCAGCGATGCGTCAGGCGGCCGAGCTTGTCCTCCTCCGCCAGCTGCCGAAGCGCAGGAATCAAATCAACATTCTTGCCCTTTTCGCGCAGGGACACGAGGAACGAGAAGCCCGGCAGACCCGCCGTGACCGCCTCGACCGCATCCTCCTTGCGAAAGAGCGCCTTTGCCAGCCGCGGCACGGTGTTTCCGCGATAGGCGGCGTCATCCAACCCATACGCCTGAAAACCCGCGCCGAGGAACAGCTGCGTCGTGCGGGCGACGGGCTGCCCCAGCGTCACGACAATCGCTTTCGGGCAGGCGGAGCGCATATTGCGGCACAAATCCAGCACCACTTCGCCCTGACGGAGCGTGTGCAGCAGCCCCTCAATGCCGCCGTGGACGCGCGCCTGATCGCTCAGACCGGGGTCATCCTCCTTCACGCCGCCGAGGGCCTCCTGATCCTGCCGAAAACGCGTCGCCGCCATGCAGTCGCCCGCATAAACGACGCAGTCCGCGCCCATGAGGACTTCCTGCCGATTAGCGGAAACGATGATCTGCGCCTTGCGGCCGCTGGCGTAGACGATGGCCTCGGCATAGTGCTGGAGGACATCGCGCATGGCGGCGTTTTTCTCCTCCACCGCGAGAATGCCATCCTCTTTGCCGGCGTAGAGGAAATCGACGAGCAGGAAGGGCAGGTGCATCGGAATATCCTGCCCGATGAAGGCGAACTTAAAAGGCATGGTACAGCCCCGCTTTCTGGATACTTTGACAGTCTATCTTACCATGAAACACGCCAAAAGTAAAGCCCGGAACGATGGTGTTGCGCATCGTTCCGGGGGAAAGGAACTTCGTTTCTTTGGGTGAATTGCTTGCTGATTCTAATCGGCTGGACACCTTCTCCCAGCGATTTGGTGATTGTATCTTTTTACGGATAAACACGCGCAAGCTGTCTGAAAGTGTCACCAACTGAATCGCGAGATGGGTGTCGAGAGGGTCGAAGACCCTTCGCGGGTGCAGGGCAGAGCCCTGCCGGAGTCCAGAGGCAGAGCCTCTGGCGCCTCCCCTTACTTGTGCACCCGCACGCCCAGCTTGCAGTCCTGACCGTTGATCGACCAGTCGCGGACGATGAACGTGTCGTCCATCGGGGCGCGCTCGACGACTTCCGCCAGCGTGCCGCGCTTGAGCATATCGACGCCGCTCTCAATGGCGCTCGCCAGCACGTCGCCGCACTCATAGCGCACATCCACGCGGTCGGTCACGTCGAAATCGGACTCCTTGCGCATCGTCTGCACCTTGCTGACGACTTCGCGGACATAGCCCTCCGCAATCAGCTCCGGCGTCAGGTTCGTGTCCAGCACAACCGTCACACCCTTATCTTCCTGCGCGACGAAGCCCGATTTCTGCATCGGCGAAGTCAGCACATCGTCCTTGCCCAGCGTGACCAAAGTGCCGTCAATGTCAAACGACACGGTTTCGCCGCGCTCGAACGCATCGACGACATCGTTGCCATCCATCGTCTGCAGGTGCTGGCCAATCTTGCCCAGCAGCTTGCCGTACTTCGGGCCAAGGGTGCGCATCTGGGGCTTGAGCTGATAGGTGGTGAACTCGCGCGCGGACTCGGTGAACACAACTTCCTTCACGTTCAGTTCATCCTCGCACAGCGCCTGATAGCTTTCGGAGAAGGACGCGCCCTTGACGTAGAGCTTCGCGGCGGTTTGACGGGTCTTGATGTTCGCCAGATTGCGGCACGCGCGGCCCAGCTGCACCACTTCCACCAGCGCGTCCATCTGCGCTTCCATATCCGCGTCGATGGCGCTTTCGTCCGCCGTCGGGAAGTCGCACAGATGCACGGATTCCGGCGCGCCCGGCACGTTGTTGACCACCAGATTCTGATAGATTTCCTCGCTCAGGAACGGAATGAACGGCGCGCAGACCTTACTCAGCGTCACCAGCACATGGTACAGCGTGGTGAACGCGGCGTCCTTGTCCTTCACATCGCCCTTGCCCCAGAAGCGTTCGCGGCCGCGGCGGACGTACCAGTTGCTCAGCTCGTCCACGAAGTCCTGAATCGCCAGCGCAGGCTCGGTCACACGATAATTCCACAAATCGTCATCGACGCGCTTGATGAGCGTGTTCAGCTTGGACAGAATCCACTTGTCCATCAGGCTGAGCTGCTCGTTCTTGAGGTCATGCGCGGTCGGGTCGAAGTTGTCGATATCCGCATACATGGCGAAGAAGGCATACACGTTCTGCAAGGTGGCAAGGAACTTGTTCTGCCCCTCGCGAACCGCCTTTTCGGAGTAGCGGCTGGGCAGCCACGGCGCAGAGGTGGTGTAGAAATACCAGCGGAGCGCGTCAGCGCCGAACTTGTTCAGCTCATCAAACGGGCTGACGACGTTGCCCAGATGCTTGGACATCTTGCGCCCCTGCTCGTCCTGCACATGGCCCAGTACGATGCAGTTTTCAAACGGCGCACGGTCGAACAGCAGCGTCGAAATGGCTTCGAGGGTGTAGAACCAGCCGCGCGTCTGGTCGATGGCTTCGGAGATGAAATTCGCCGGGAAGTTCTGCTGGAACTCCTCCTGATGCTCAAAGGGATAGTGCCACTGCGCAAAGGGCATCGAGCCAGAATCGTACCAGCAGTCGATAACCGCCTTGTCGCGCACCATTTCGCCGCCGCACTTTTCGCAGCGGAGCTTTACGGCGTCGATGAAGGGACGGTGAAGTTCAAGGTCTGCGCCGGGATCTTCAATCGCCATTTCGCGCAGTTCCGCGCGGGAGCCGACGACGTGCATATTGCCGCAGGAGCACTTCCACACCGGCAGGGGCGTGCCCCAGTAGCGCTCGCGGGACAGACCCCAGTCGTGGACGTTCTCCAGCCAAGTGCCCATGCGCCCTTCCTTGATGTTTTCCGGCATCCAGTTGATGGTGCGGTTGTTGCGCACAAGGTTATCCTTCAGCGCCGTCATGCGGATGAACCACGTCGGGCGGGCGTAGTACAGCAGGGGCGTATCGCAGCGCCAGCAGAAGGGATAATCATGCGTGAACTGCGGCGCGCTGAACAGCAGCCCGCGCTCCTGCAAATCCGCCAGCACCAGCGGGTCGGCCTTCTTGACGAACACGCCCGGCCACTTCGTTTCCGCCGTCATGCAGCCCTGCGGATCAACAAAGTTGACGAACGGCACGTCGTTTTCGCGGCAGACACGGTTGTCGTCCTCGCCGAACGCCGGGGCAATGTGAACGATGCCCGTGCCGTCGGTCATGGTGACGTAGTTGTCGCAGATGACGAACCACGCCTTCTTGTCCAGCTTGCCGACGGCGAAGTCGAACAGCGGCACATACTCCATGCCCTTGAGCGCCGTGCCGGGCATTTCCGCCAGCACCTCAAACTTCTGCTCCGGGAAAACCGTCTCCATCAGCGCCTTTGCCATGATGTACACGCGGCCGTCCTCCGCCTTAAAGCGGCAGTAGGTGTCGGTCGGGTTCACGCACAGCGCCATGTTCGACGGCAGCGTCCACGGGGTGGTCGTCCACGCCAGCAGGTAGGTGTTTTCCTCGCCCTTAACCGGGAAGCGGACGTACGCGGACGTTTCCTTGACCGTCTTGTAGCCCTGCGCGACCTCGTGGGAGGACAGCGCCGTGCCGCAGCGCGGGCAGTACGGGACAATCTTGTGCCCCTGATACAGCAGCCCCTTCTTCCAGATTTCCTTCAGGCTCCACCATTCGGATTCGATGTAGTCATTCTCATAGGTGATATACGGATGCTCCATGTCCACCCAGTAGCCGACCTGATCGCTCATGACCTCCCAGTCATGCAGGTACTTCCAGACGGACTTCTTGCATTCCTTGATGAACGGCTCGATGCCGTACTGTTCAATCTGCGGCTTGCCGTCCAGACCCAGCGTCTTTTCGACTTCCAGCTCAACGGGCAGACCGTGGGTATCCCAGCCTGCTTTGCGCAGGACGCTGTACCCCTTCATCGTCCAGTAGCGCGGAATCAGGTCTTTGATGACGCGCGTTTCGATATGGCCGATATGCGGGCGGCCGTTGGCGGTCGGCGGGCCGTCGAAGAACGTCAGCCGCTTTGCGCCGTCGCGGAAATGGAACGAACGGCGAACGATGTCCTTGTCTTTCCACAGCTGGGCGATTTCCTTCTCGCGCGCCGGGAAGTTCAAATCCTTGGCAACCTTGTTGTACATACCATGCACCTCATTCTTGTTGTCTCTGCTGCGGCGCAAACAAAAAAGTCCGCCCCAGCATGAAAATGCACTGGGACGGACGAAAATGCTTTTTGCGATTCATCCGCGGTACCACCCAACTTGACAGGCACGATGCCTATCCGCTCTGTGCAGGCGCACGCACCTGCTTTCTCGATAACGGGAGAACCCGTCTTTCCCTACCCGCTCCGCCGGACTTGCGTCCATTCCGCCCGCATCGCTTCGGAAAAGCGCGCTCCGGGGTGATTTGTCATCAGGCAGTCTTGACCGGGCTCACACCCTCCCCGGCTCGCTTTCCAAGGCTTGTCCTGCGCCGTCCCCATCCTTGCGCATTCCCATTCATTATAGCCACATTTTCCCCTTTTTGCAAGGGGGATTTGCAAATTTTCCAAGGAGGCACCAGAGGCTCTGCCTCTGGACTCCGGCAGGGCTCTGCCCTGCACCCGCGAAGGGTCTTCGACCCTCTCGACACCCTTTCGCGATTGAGTTGAGTTTTCTTTCATACTGCTTCCGCGTGTTTATGCGGGGATTTCGCCTCTGCGGAGGCGACCAGAGGGCTTTGCGGTCGCCCTCTGGACTGCTTCGCTGCCCTCCGGAAATTACTATTTGGTTATGTTTACTGCTTCGATTAGTGCGCAAAAAGTACACAAACCAAATAACTTCCACTACAAATCAAGTAACATGGGTGACGACCGAAGGTTTCCAAAGGGCGACCGGAAAGCCCTTTGGTCGCCGCCGCAGCGGCGATTCCCCTGCAACAATAAAAATCCAGTAACATAGAGCCGAAAATCCCCCGCCACAAAGACACAGGGGGACAAAATCACTTGCTGGAAGCTGCCGCCTTCTCCGGATACATGCGCTTCCGCAGTTTCCGAATGCACGAGAAGTAGCACGGGATCAGGAACAAATCCGCCAGTATCCACGCAACAGGGTTCGCAAAGCACGCGGCATCGTACCCCAGCGACGGGACAAGCAGCATCGCCACCACCGCGCGGCCGACAAGCTCCATCAGGCCTGCAATCATTGCAATCATGGTGTAGCCCAAGCCTTGAATGGAGAAGCGCACAATGTTCACAAACAGAAGCGGAATATACAGCACACTGTTGATAATCAGGAACTGCTGCGCCATGTCGATGACCAGCTGGCGGTCGGCGCTGTCCTGACTGATGAACAGACCCACCAGCGGCTTGCCGAAGAAGTAAATCACCACAAACGCGAGGACGCAGTAGACACAGCCGATGATGGAGGATGCTTTCAAGCCCTGATTGATGCGGTCGAGTCTCTTCGCGCCGACGTTCTGCCCGGCGAAAGTCGCCATCGTCGAGGCGAGCGCATCAAACACGCAGCAGAAGAACATGCTCAGCTTGCCGCCCGCCGTGACCGCCGCGACTGCAATCGTTCCAATGCCGTTAACGGCATAAGTCACCGTCAGAGAGCCAATCGCCGTGATGGAGTACTGCAGGCCAAACGGGATGCCCATTGCCAGCAGACGGCGGACAAACGGCGCACGGATGCGCTTGTCCTCCGGCTGCATTTTGAGGATGGTGAATCGCTTGCGGATGACCAGCAAACACCAGAGACCGCTGATGAGCTGGCTGATGACGGTCGCCCATGCCGCACCCTCCACGCCCATGTGGAACGCAAGGATGAACGTGTAGTCCAGCACGATGTTGAGCAGCGCGGCAATCGTGATGGCGATAACAGGCGTTTTGCTGTCGCCCAGCGAGCGCATCACGCCGCCGCACATATTGTACAGCACCGTAACCGGAATCGCGAAGAAAACCGGCTGGATATAGGCGACCGACAACGGCAGAATATCCTCCGGCGTGTTCAGCATCCGCAGGAGCTGCGGCGCAAAGAAGCCGGTCAGCAGTCCCATCAGCACAGAAATCACCGCGCACAGGTACACGGAGTGCATCACATAGCGGCGCATTTCCGTCTCGTCCTTCGCGCCGAACGCCTGCGCAATCGGAATCGCGAAGCCGGAGCAAATGCCCATGCAGAAGCCGTTGATGAGGAAGTTCAGCGATCCGGTATCGCCCACCGCCGCCAGCGCCTCCGTGCCCAGCACGCCGCCGACAACCATGGTATCCATGAAGCTGTACAGCTGCTGGAACAGGAAGCCGCCCAGCAGCGGCAGGGAAAATGTCAGAATCAGTTTCAGAGGCGAGCCCTGCGTCATGTCACGGGTCACGTTTTTCTGCGCCATGTGGATGTCCTTTCGTTGATGCAGGATGGGGGGAAAATCACGTTTCATTGTCTCCTATGGGGAACGCCTATTTATAGCACGTTTTTCGTCGGTTTTCAAGGGGTTTTGACAGGAATTTTTACGTCTTTTTTCCCCGTGTTTTTCGGACGAAAAGACGCCATTTTTCACGGCTGAAAGCGGTCGTGTAACCGCTATGGTGTAACCTATGTGACGGAATCTGAAAATTCAATCGTATGCTATTGACATGATGCGATTGATTTGCTATAATCACCCCTGCTTCCAATGAAAACATCAGCAAGGAGGTGTCCTATGGACAAGGAATTGGCAGGATTCGGCTGGTACATCAAGCGCATTGACAACGCCCTCGCCCGCGAAGCCTGTCGGAATGTCCAATCCCACAACCTGACGATGCAGCAAAGTCATCTGCTTTTCGCCCTGTCCGACGCGGAGAATCACACACGGACGCTCAAGGAGTTAGAGAGCATTTTCGGCTGCGCGCAGTCCACGCTGGCGGGGCTGGTGACGCGGCTGGAGAAGAAAGGGCTGGTTGAAGGCTTCACCGACCCGCGCGACCGGCGCATCAAGCATGTTCGCCTGACAGAAAGCGGCGCGGAAATGCGGCAGACGTGCCACAAGGACATTCTGCAATCCGAAAAGCGAATGTCCGCCGGAATGACGGAGGAAGAAAAGCAGCTGTTCCTGCAATGTCTGCAAAAGGTCTATGAAAATCTGAAGGACGACATGGACGAAACAGAGCATTGCCACAACAATTACCATAATAATGAAGGAAAGGAATGATTTCATGCTGAAAACACTGGCTGCGCAAATTAAGCAGTACAAGAAATCAACGATTCTCACGCCGATTTTTGCCGCGCTGGAAGTCGTCATGGAAGTGCTGATTCCCATGGCGATGGCGCGCTTGGTGAAGTATGGCATTGAGGGCGGCGACACCGGCGCGATTTACCGCTACGGCTTCCTGATGATGGCGATGGCCATGCTGTCGCTGGTTTTCGGCTCCGTCTGCGCGCACACGGCGTCCCATGCCTCCACCGGCTTTGCCGCGAACCTGCGCGATGGCATGTATCGCAACATCCAACGCTTCTCGTTCGCCAATATCGACAAATACTCCACCGCCGGTCTGGTCACGCGCATGACCACCGACGTGACCAACGTTCAAAATGCCTTCCAGATGATTACGCGCATTGCGGTTCGTTCGCCGCTGACGCTGATTTTCTCGATGATCGTGGCATTCGTCATCAACCCGGAGCTGGCGGGCGTGTTCCTGATTCCGCTGGTGCTGCTGGGCGTTGTGCTGGGGCTGATTATCAAGCGCGCGACGCACCTGTTCGATCAGGTGTTCAAGAAGTACGACGACCTGAACGCCTCCGTGCAGGAGAACGTCTCCGGCATCCGCGTCGTCAAAGCGTTTGTGCGCGAGGACTTCGAGGACAAGAAGTTCGGCAAAGCGGCGACGAACGTCTACAACCTGTTCGTCAAGGCGGAACGCATCATCGCTTTCAACAGCCCCGTCATGATGCTGACCATCTACGGCTCGGTGATGGCGCTGAGCTGGCTGGGCGCGTCGCTGGTCACGGGCGGTTCGCTTGATGTGGGCGACCTGACCGCCATGTTCACCTACGTCATGAACATGCTGATGAACCTGATGATGCTGTCGATGATTTTCGTCATGCTGACCATGTCCGCGGCGTCTGCCCGCCGTATCGTGGAAGTGCTGAACGAGGAGCCTTCGCTGTCGAACCCCGAACAGCCGCTGGAAACGGTCAAGGACGGTTCTATCGACTTCAACCACGTCATGTTCAAGTACCATGCTGACGGCCATGGCGACCCCATCCTGAACGATGTTGATTTGCACATCAAGTCCGGCGAGACGGTGGGCATCATCGGCGGCACGGGCTGCGGCAAATCGACGCTCGTCAGCCTGATTTCCCGCCTATACGACGCAACCGAGGGCTCGGTGGAAGTCGGCGGCGTGGACGTGCGCAAGTACGACATGGAAGCCCTGCGCAATCAGGTTGCTGTGGTGCTGCAGAAGAACGTGCTGTTCTCCGGCTCGATTCTGGAAAACCTGCGCTGGGGCAATGAAAACGCCACGCTGGAAGAATGCAAAGAGGTCTGCGCGCAGGCTTGCGCGGACGAGTTCATCGACCGGATGCCCGACGGCTACGATACGCACATCGAGCAGGGCGGCACGAACGTCTCCGGCGGACAGAAGCAGCGCCTGTGCATCGCCCGCGCATTGCTCAAAAAGCCGCGCGTACTGATTCTGGACGACTCCACCTCCGCCGTTGACACCGCGACGGACGCCAAAATCCGCCGCGCGTTTGCCCAGCGCATCCCCGGCACGACGAAAATCATCATTGCGCAGCGCATTTCCTCCGTGCAGGACGCTGACCGCATTATCGTGATGGACAACGGCCGCGTGGAAGCGTTCGACACGCATGAAAACCTGCTGAAGAAGTCCGACCTGTACCGCGAGATTTATGAGACGCAGACGTCCGGCGGCGGCGACTTCGACAGCCCCGATCAGATGAAGGGTGGTGACGCGCAATGATGGGAGGCCCTCGCCGCAGAGGCGCTCCGATGCCCCGCATGTCCATCAAGGGGCAGGGACACATCCTCAAGCGCCTGATGAAAATCGTTTTTGAAAACTATCTGTGGCAGTTCATTGCCGTCATCGTCTGCATCGTGGTGACGGCGTATGCAACCATTCAGTCCAGCACGTTCACGCGGGATCTGGTGGACGTGTACATCGTCGGGATTCAAAAAGGCACCAAGACGATGGGCGATTTGGCGAATGCCATGATTCCGCTGGGCTGCGTCCTCGCACTGGGCGTTGCCGCCAGTTACATCCGCCAGCGCCTGATGGTCAGCGTCGGCCAGGGCACGATGCTCAAAATCCGCACGGACTTGTTCACGCACATGGAGTCCCTGCCGATCCGCTACTTCGACACGCACTCGCACGGCGACATCATGTCCATCTACACCAACGACGTGGACACCCTGCGCCAGCTCATCAGCCAGAGCATCCCGGAGATCATCAACAGCGCGATTTCCGTCGTCATGGTGTTCTTCGCCATGCTGAACAATTCGTGGATTATGACGATTCTCTCGCTCATCCTGCTGACGTTCCAGATGCTGGCGTCCGCCAAACTCGCGAAACTGTCCGGCAAGCACTTTGTCGCGCAGCAGGCGAATTTGGGCCGCGTCAACGGCTTCATTGAGGAAATGATGACCGGGCAGAAAGTCGTCAAGGTGTTCTGCCACGAGGAAAAGGCGATTGAGCAGTTTGGCGACCTGAACGAGCAGCTGCGCACATCAGCCCACGAAGCGAACCGCTGGGCGAACACCCTTGGCCCTATCAACAACAACTTGGGACACATCTCCTACGTTATCTGCGCGATGGTGGGTTCGGCGCTGTCCATCGCAACGGGCGGCACGCTGATGTCCACGGGACGTCTGGTGGCGTTTCTGACGCTGAACCGCAACTTCTCCCAGCCGATTTCGCAGATTACCCAGCAGCTCAACTCCATCATCATGGCGCTGGCGGGCGCTGAGCGCGTGTTCAACCTGCTGGATGAAGCGCCGGAAGCCGACAATGGCTATGTGGAGCTGGTGAACGCGAAGGAAGCGCCCGACGGCACGATTACCGAGACGACCGAGCGCACCGGGCTGTGGGCATGGAAGCATCCGCACACGGCGGACGGCAGCGTCAGCTATCGCAAGCTGTCCGGCGGCGTGACGTTTGATCACGTTGATTTCGGCTACACGCCCGAAAAGACGGTGCTGCACGACATCACCATGTACGCCATGCCAGGACAGAAGATTGCCTTCGTCGGCGGCACGGGCGCGGGCAAAACCACCATCACGAACCTGATTAACCGCTTCTACGACATTCAGGACGGCAAAATCCGCTACGACGACATCAACATCAACAAGATTCGCAAGGCGGATTTGCGCCGCAGCCTCGGCATGGTGCTGCAGGACACGCACCTGTTCACCGGCACGGTGCTGGACAACATCCGCTACGGCCGCTTGGACGCGACGGACGCGGCGTGCATGGAAGCCGCGAAGCTCGCCAACGCGGACGAGTTCATCCGCAAGCTGCCCGACGGCTACAATACGATGCTGACGGGCGACGGCGCGAACCTCTCGCAGGGGCAGCGGCAATTGCTGTCCATCGCCCGCGCCGCGGTTGCCGATCCGCCCGCGCTGATTCTGGACGAAGCGACATCCTCCATCGACACGCGCACCGAAACGCTGGTGCAGCGCGGCATGGACGCTCTGATGAAGGGGCGCACGACGTTCGTGATTGCGCACCGCCTGTCCACGGTCAAGAACAGCGACTGCATCATGGTCCTGGAGCAGGGTCGCATCATCGAGCGCGGCACGCACGACCAGCTGATTGCGCAGAAGGGCCGGTACTACACGCTGTACACCGGGAACGCGATTGGGGAATAATTGAGGATATAGAAAGCGCGCCTGCTTCCGAATGAAAGGGAGCAGGCGCGTAATTTATATAGGGATGTTATTCAACGCCGCCGTAGAGGTACGCTCTCGCCGTCTCGTCGCCCGTGTGGCAGAGGTACAGCCCGTCGTGCGTCTGGATGAGGTAGAAGCCGCGCCAGTAGAAGCCGCACATGGTGTCCTCGGCGAAGAAAGGCAGCTTGTCAATGCCGCGCGGTTCGCTGAACTGGCTGTTTTCCTCGTCGTACTCCATGACCCACACCGTATTGTCATGCACGAAGTACATCGCCGTGTTGTCCTTGTTGGGGGCATAGGCATAGTAGGCATCGTGCGTCACATAATCGCCCAGCGTGACGTCATAATCCTGAATCGGCTGAAGGGTCAGCGTGTTGACCAAGTTATGCACAACGCTCGTCGCTTCGCCGTTTGGCAGGTTCACCATCGTCAGCACCTTGCCGTCGTACAGCGTGCGCTCATACTTCGAGCTTTCAGCGCTCCATCGGAAGAAGCCGGGCATATCAGGCATGAGGTGGCTGTCTTCTTCGTCCTCCAGCGCAAATTCCATCATTTCGCCCTTGCCCGTATCCACGTCGAACCGGACAATCTGGTATTCGTCCGTCTTGTCCTTCGCGATGACGTACAGCCCGTATTGCGCGTCGTACACCGCCTGTTCGACCGTCACGTCGTACAAATCCTTCGCAATCGGGAACTTCTTCCACCCCATCTGCGGCACGGTGCTGTAATCGAGTTCCGCGACCATCTGCATCCGCACCATCGTGTCATCCGTCGGGGGAACAAAGCTGTACAGCCGCCCTTCGTTCGCGCTGAACAGCACCAGTTCCGCGCCGCCGGACAGGAGCATCACCTGCCCGTAATAGCCGCTCTGTTTCAGCGCTTCCGACCAGATGATGTCTTCCAGATTGCAGACGACTTCCGGCTCATATTCGGGGTCATCGACGCGCAGCAGCTGACTGCCGCTGATGAAGAAGAGTTCGTCTTCAAACGGCAGCGCGCTGGTCACGTCCGTGCGGTAGCGGCTGCCGATGCCGTGCGTCCAGTCCATGGCATGGTCGGCAGATTCGGCGAACACGGGCATCACGCCCAGCGTCAGCACCAGCAGGAGGGACAGGAATGCCATTCGGAGGTTGTGTTTCATGGGGAGGCTCCTTTCGTGGGTCGGTTATTAGTCAAAATAGTAGTACTGTTCGGGGTGTTCAAAGATTGACATGTCGCAGACGAACGCGCCATCATCGTATGTCTTGAAGTAGTATGCGCCCTTCCAGAAGAAACCGTATTCCGCATAGGTTGCTTCCATCGGAATGCGGTCAAATCCGCGTGCTGTCGTTGTGCCATCCGTAAACCACGCAATGTCATCATGAAGGAAGAAGAAGCGGCGGTTTTCAGCATCCCATGCAAAAGCTGTGCATCTGGAATTGTAAGTATAAAATCCCCACTTCAAATCATATCTAAGCTGGTTTTCCAGTCCCAAATCCTTAATTTCCAAAAGTGTTTCTTCTGCTTTGCGCTGTTCAAGATTATATGATGCCAACTTTCGCTTATCAGCCACATAGCTGCGACCTTCATCATCTTCGTCCCATTCTTCATAGTTATAGTAAACCAGCAGCGTCGAAGCCCATTCCGGATTTTGCTGCCACGAAACAACTTCCCAAATATCAGCATCGTTATATGCTAAGATTTCACCACGTCCTGTTTCTAAAGAGAAGCAAATAAGGCTGTTAATCAATTTGTCTTTTCTATTTGTCCAGTCCGAACCCCTCATGTAAATATTATCGCCGATTTTTACGATTTTCCCGTCGATATTGCTTTTATAGAATGTGCAGCAGTCATCCTCCAGCAGAACCCAGCCTAATTCCGGCAAAGTGGAATAATCCAGTGTAGCATAC
>ERZ1027034.79-NODE-79-length-22270-cov-10.812739_pt1 | contig 22270 bp, 20 predicted proteins | sample MGYA00519443_ERZ1027034 | MGnify/ENA primary metagenome ERZ1027034 (study PRJEB26926, sample SAMN06164787) | human gut metagenome | biome: ENVO:00009003; feature: ENVO:2100002; material: ENVO:00002003 | host: Homo sapiens | place: USA | collected 2012 ... | reverse complement strand
GCGCTGCGCGCCTTTGACACAGGCACAACGCTGCAGTATTTTGCCTCACTGGGACTGCTGACGGTCAGCGAGGACAGCGGCCGCGTCTACCCCATGAGCAACATGGCCGGCAGTGTGCTGGACGTGCTGCGCTACGCGCTGGAGCGCCCCGGCATCCGGGTCTGCACCGGGCAGGCGGTCACCGCCGTAAAGCGAATAGCGGAGGGCTTCACCGTCAGGACCGAGACGGAGGTCTTTGCCGCGCGGAAGGTCATACTGGCCGCCGGCGGAGCCGCCGGCAGCAAGGTGGGCGGCGTGATGGACGGCTATCGCCTTGCCAAAATGCTGGGACACCACCGCACCGTGCTGTATCCCTCCCTGGTGCAGCTGAGGACCGATCCCACCTATCCCCGGGCGCTGAAGGGCGTCAAGGCCGAGTGCGGCATCGCCATCCTCCGGGGCGGCGAGCGTGTGGCGGAGAACCGCGGCGAGGTGCTGTTCACTGAATACGGCGTCAGCGGCCCGGCGATCTTCGACATCTCCCGGACGGTGTCCACCGGCGGCGAGGGGCTGGTCTGCGCGCTGGACTTCTTCCCTGACTGGGAGACGCGGGAGGTGCTGGACTGGCTGCGCCTGCGGCGGGAGACCATGGGCGCCCACGAGGCCTCCACCCTGCTGGTAGGCTCCTGCCACACCCGGCTGGGGCAGATGCTCTGCAAAGCCGCCGGGTTCACCACTCAGCGCGCCGCCGACCTCACCGACAGCGATCTGGAGCGTATCGCCCGGCAGGTGAAGCGCTTTGCGCTCCCCATCACCGGCACCTGTGGCTTTGACCAGGCACAGGTCACGGCGGGCGGCCTGCGGACGGAGGAATTTGACCCGGAAACGCTGGAAAGCCGTGTCGTTCCGGGGCTGTACGCCTGCGGCGAGGTGCTGGACGTGGACGGCGACTGCGGCGGCTTCAATCTGCAATGGGCCTGGTCATCCGGGCATCTGGCCGGGCTGCTGCTGTAATAAGTTGACAATAATTTTAATTATGGTAAACCTGTAAACTGCCCGCGGCAGCTTACAGGTTTACTTTTTCGTCTTAATAAAGTCTTAATCCTCCCCCTGCTTGTTTCTTAAGAGGCATTTCGGTACCATGGAGCCAGAAAGGAAAGAAAGGAAGTGCCCCTATGGAACCCACGCTGCGGACCATCAATGCCGTGATCTCGGCGCTGTTTTTTATCTGCTACACCTATCAATTTCTCTATATCCCGCTGGTGCTGCTGAAAAAGCGCCGGCCCCTTCCCCGCCCTGCCGCGTCCCACCGGTACGCGGTGCTCATCGCTGCGCGGAACGAGGAAAACGTCATTGCCGGGCTGCTGGACTCACTGGCCGCGCAGACCTACGATATGTCCCTGGTGACGGTGTTCGTGGCGGCGGACAACTGCACCGACAGCACCGCCGCCATCGCGCGGGAACATGGGGCGGTGGTGTATGAGCGCTTCAATCACGTGAACGTGGGCAAGGGCTACGCCCTGGATTTTCTGCTGCAGCACATCGGTGCAGACTATCCGGAGGGCTTCGACGGCTACTTCGTGTTCGACGCGGACAACATCCTCTCGCCGGACTACCTCGAGCGCATGAACGAAAGCTTCTCCGCCGGAAACGAGATTGTGACCAGCTACCGCAACAGCAAAAACTTCGGCGACAACTGGATCAGCGCCGGGTACGCCCTGTGGTTCCTGCGGGAGAGCCGCTATCTGAACGGCGCGCGGAACCGGCTGGGCAGCAGCGCCGCCGTGGGCGGGACAGGCTTTCTGTTCTCGCAGCGGATACTGGACGAGAGCCATGGCTGGCGGTTCTATCTGCTGACGGAGGATATCGAGTTTTCCATCCACCACATTCTGCGGGGCGAGAGGATCGCCATCTGCGAGGACGCGGTGCTCTATGACGAGCAGCCCACCGATTTCCGGCAGTCCTGCCGGCAGCGGCTGCGCTGGGCCAAGGGCTACATACAGGTGTTCCGCCGCTACGGCGCGGAGCTGCTGAAGGGCACGGCCAAGGGCAGCTGGAGCTGCTTCGATATGTCCATGTCCATCCTGCCGGCGTTTATCCTGACGGCCCTGGGTCTGCTGGCCAACCTGACGCTGACGGCGCTGGGCCTTATGCAGGGGGACGGCGTATGGTTCGCCATGCGGTCCCTGCTGGAGTGCATGGGCAGTATCCTGGCCACGCTGCTGGTGCTGGGCGGCATCACCGTGGCCAGCGAGTGGCGGCGTATCCACGCGCCGGCGTGGAAAAAGATCGCTTTCACTCTGACGTTCCCGCTGTTTATGCTGACGTATCTGCCCATCTCGCTGGCGGCGCTGTTTATGAAGGTGGAGTGGAAGCCCATCCACCACAGCGTGAACCTGACGTCGCTCCCCTCCCCCGCTGTGAAGAATTGACCTTGTGCAAAGGCGGGAATAGGGGTATGATAGATGTATTACTCCCACAGGAGGTCCCTCTATGTACACGATTTTGGTCGTTGATGATGAAAAGGATATTGTCTCCGCGCTGGAGATCTATCTCAAGGCCGAGGGCTACCGGGTGCTGTCCGCCTGCAACGGGAAAGAGGCCCTGGCCGCGGCGGCGCGGGAGGACGTGCACCTCATTCTGATGGATATCATGATGCCCGTGATGGACGGACTGTCCGCCATGGCCCAGCTGCGGCAGACCAGCAACGTACCCGTGATCCTGCTGACCGCCAAGGGCGAGGACACCGACAAGGTGCTGGGGCTGAACGTGGGCGCGGACGACTATATCACCAAGCCCTTCAACCCGGTGGAGCTACTGGCCCGGGTACGCTCACAGCTGCGGCGGTATTTGCAGCTGGGCGGCGGGCAGGTGCAGGCCAGCACGCTCATCATCGGCGGCATCTGCCTGGATGACAACGCCAAGACCGTCACCGTGGACGGCGACCCGGTGGCGCTGACACCCAAGGAGTACGACATCCTGCGGTTCCTCATGCGGAACGCGGGGACGGTGTTCTCCCCCAATGAGATCTACCGCCGGGTGTGGGAGGACGTGCCGCTGAACGCCGCGGGCGCCATCGCGGTACACATCCGGCACCTGCGGGAAAAGCTGGAGATCAACCCCTCAGAGCCCCGTTACATCAAGGTGGTCTGGGGCAAGGGCTATAAGATGGAGGGCGGCATCTCATGAAGGGATTTTTAGACAAGACGTGGGCGAAGGCTGCCGCCTTCGTGCTGACGCTGGTGTTCGGCGTTCTGACCGTTCTGGGCGGCGTGGGTGTGGGTATCCTTATCAGCTACGACGTGTTTCTGGACGGCGGCGACTTCCTGCGCCAGACGATGTACGAGGGAAACTGCGTCAGATCCATCGACACCGCCGACAGCTTCCTGCGCGGCACGCTGGCCAATGCGGGCGTGCTGGTCAGTGACGGTACCTATGACTACAGTACCGTTGAAAATGGAGATGTCACCGAGGAGGAGCGGGCTCAGGTGATCAGCGACCTGCCCCGCGTTTTTGCGGAGGAGTTCTCCCGCGATGCCGCCGACTGTCACCTGACCGTCACCGTCAGAGGAAATGGGGAGGTCGTCGGTACCTTTGAAAATTTTGAACTGACAGACGGCGACAAGCCGCTGTACGCCACGCAGGAGACGTTCACCTATCAGCTGAACACCGGCAACACCGCCATGGTCACCATTGCCGCCGATCTGCTGCGCACCGAGGAGGTGCCCTCTTATTCCTATCTGCTGGACATGTGGCTGGTGGAGCACACCACGCTGACGGTGTTCCTGACGGTGCTGTTCGCGGCGCTGGCACTGTTCTTCTTCTGCTTTCTCATGGCCTCTGCCGGCCATTGGGCGGGGCATGAGGGCATACATCTGACGTGGCTGGGCAAGATCCCCGCGGATGTATGGCTGATCGTACTGCTGTGTACGTTTTTCATTGGCTGGGAAGCGTTCTATTACGGGTGGGGACGCGTTTTCTTCTGCGCGGCGATGGTACCGCTGGTGCTGCTGTTCCTGTGCGCCTTTGCCGCCCAGTGCAAGGCGGGCACCGTCCTGCGGAGCGCGCTGATCGCGCGGATAGCCCGGTTCCTCTGGCGCATTGTCCGTTCGCTGTTTCTGGGGCTGTGGCGCATCGCCAAAAGCCTGCCGCTGATCTGGAAGACAGCTTTGGCGGGGCTGATACTGGTGTTTATTGAATCCGTCCTCTTCATACAGGACTACTACGGCACCCTCGCCGCGCCGTTTCTGGCACTGAAGCTCGCAGAACTGCTGGCGGTGCTGTATGTAGCCGTCAATCTGCGGACGCTACAGAAGGGCGGCGAAAAGCTGGCGAACGGCGACTTCTCCTCGCCCATCGACACGAAGTACCTCATCGGCGACTTCAAGCGCTACGGGCAGGAGCTCAACGACGTGCAGTCCGGCCTGGAGCAGGCGGTGCAGGAGCAGATGAAGGCCGAGCACCTGAAGACAGAGCTCATCACCAACGTGTCCCACGACATCAAGACGCCCCTGACCTCTATCGTCAACTATGTGGATCTGTTGAAAAAGGAGGACATCCCCTCCCCAGAGGCTCGAGAGTACATCGCCGTGCTGGACCGGCAGAGCCATCGGCTGAAAAAGCTGACAGAGGATCTGGTGGAGGCGTCCAAAGCCTCCTCCGGCGTGCTGAATGTGGACCTACAGCCCACGGACGTGAACGTGCTGTTTTCACAGATCGAGGGCGAGTATCAGGAACGGTTGGCCGCCTGCCAGTTGACGCTGGTAACGCAGCCTCCCGCACCGGGTACCGTCATCCGCGCCGACAGTCGTTTGCTGAGCCGCGTCATGGACAATCTGGTGTCCAACATCTGCAAGTACGCCCTGCCCAGCACACGGGTCTATGTGGTTTCCACGCTGTCCCGGGAGGCCGTTACCATCAGCTTCAAGAACGTCTCGCGGGACGAGCTGAATATCTCCCCCGACGAGCTGATGGAGCGTTTTGTGCGCGGCGATGCCTCGCGGCACACGGAGGGCAGCGGACTGGGGCTGTCCATCGCACGGAGCCTGGTGCAGCTGCAGGGCGGCCGCTTCGACCTGGCCATCGACGCCGACCTTTTCCGCGCGGATATCACCTTCCCGCTGTCGGAGAGCGCAGCAAGCTAAGTGTTTTATACAGATCTGAATAAGGTCGTCATCGGCAGGCAAGCGCCCGCCGATGACGACCTTATTTATGTAAACCAAAAATTTTCTCTTCCCTTCCACCCGCAGCTGTGGTATACTGAAAAAGTATCCGGGTATAGCGAAGTTGGTATCGCGCCTGGTTTGGGTGTGCCGTGGCGGTATCCGGGACGGGGCAAGGCGAAACGCCGCAAAGCCTTGTGACACCTGCATTTGCGGGATTTCCACCGATTGCCGAAAACGGCATAAAAGTGGCTTTGACCACAGGAATGACCACAGACAGAAAAAACTTTATTTTTTCCGCTCGCCGTGGTATCATGGCAGAAAAGTGAATATCCGGGTATAGCGAAGTTGGTATCGCGCCTGGTTTGGGACCAGGAGACCGTGCGTTCGAGCCGCACTACTCGGACCAAAATCCCTCTGAAATCAACGATTTCAGAGGGATTTTTCTTATTCTTTGTCTATTGCGGCGCAAACATTGAGTTTGTCATTCTTAACATGCCTTTTTGACAAGCGCAGACTTAATATTGTAATTTTTGCCGCATTGTACTATAATAAATGCGGTAATATTGGGAAAGGAGCACGGTATGAAAGAAAACAAGTACCTAAAATGGCTGCTGATTATCCAATCTTTTTTACCTCTCTTTTTCCTTATATTAATTAGATGTTTTTGCTTGCACAGTTTTAAACTGGTTTCTCAGTTTTTTGTAAGGCTATTCCAAAAAGATTTTGGAGTTATCTTAATAGCTTTAAACCACCCCGATTTGTTTTCAGTAATCTTGTTATGTCTAAGCGTTATCATGCTTATTATCGGCATAATGATTTACATTCTATTTAACAAAATTCAAAAATTTGGGTTTTGCGAAGAGCATGAGAATATAGTTGTAGATGCTGATGTGACTGAGAATAGTGTTGCCTTTTTTGTAACATATATCACACCTTTAGTTTTGGACGATATAGGAAAGAAAAGAGGCTTTCTTAGTTTCGCGGCGATTTCTATATTGCTCATATTACTCATGCGAAACACTAATTTATATTATCAAAATCCTTTTCTGACAATTTTAGGATATAAAAGTTTTAGCTTTCACTTTCCGAGCGATGAAAATAGCGTATACGTTGGAATAACAAAAGGAGACTTCGACGCCGCAAAAATCATCAAACGAAAGCGAATCTCAGATAATGTCTATTTAGTATATAACAAGAATTAGGTGGTGAAAACGAATGCTGACGATTCCTGAGACCAACGAATTAACTTTGCGGTCATCTATTATCCAGAAGATTAATCTAATCTTCAATGATGATGAATATACCTTCGAAGCCTTTATCTTGATGAAAGGCGATCATACTCTAAAGAAATTTGTCCTTTATGAGGGAGCACCTCAAAGGAGAAGTGATACATCTGTAAATTTCAAGAAAAAGCTCCAACTGTCTATCGCTGAATCAATTAGGCGTAAATTTGCAGATGAGTCCGCTGAGTATGATCATGCCGACAATATCGCTAATAACCAAAATAAGTTCTATGTTATACCTCAAACAACTGATTATTCGCCTTTTGCTGCAGTCTGTACAACGATTCAAACCTATGATAGCTATCGAGTTACTGACCGCGAAAATGCCGAAGGTATTTTCTTCCGCTATCAACGCGGAGAACAGATAATTTGGGCTTACCAGTATTTTTGGCCTAATGCAATTCCCAACAGGAAGGGATTAGCTTTTCATGTCATCCCTCAAGATGATGTCTTTACAGAATTAAAAAAGCCCATTTTAGCAATTAGTCAAAAGGTTGATTTACTGATTATTGACAACAATATCATCACAAATGACATTAATCTTCTCCAAACGCACTACGATTTCGAACATTATATTCGAGTTTCGGCGCGAAGTGTTGCGTCTGAAATTACAACCCTTAGTTTAGTTTCAAATATGGGCAAAGTAGCTGACTATATTTCACGAAGCAAGCTGACTTATGCAAAAAAGATGTTGCGCATTAAAAATTCCAAAGTGCTTACTAAAAGCAAGGAGGAATTATATATTAAAATTACAACGCTTCCCCGATGGAGCGGAAAATTTGACTTGGATGAGGAAACCCATACTATCGTATTGAGAAATTACGGCCAGGTAGAAAACCTCATTGATTTGTTGGACGAGCGGTATACCAGGTCTGATGTAACCGATGAAGAATACGATACCAGTGCCAAAAAGTGGGTTGAACCTGCTTCTCAGTAACCTTGTTTGCTTAGGTCAAAATTATGTCAAATTTGATATAACGTTTTTTGTATTAATCTGAAGATATTGAGTCAAAACTACCATCTCAACAACGTCACACCGGCATGGGGTGGGTTCTTAATGCCCTATGCCGGTGTTTTCTTTACTTTTTGCACTTCTTCCCCCGCCCATCAACTTCGTCCAGAGTCATCAACCGCTTTGAATCCGCAATCTTTGCCTTCAGCTTCTCCTCGCAGGTATGGGCGTAGGCATCGTGGGCGTGTTTCTTGTCGTCGAGCCATTTGGAGGAATCGCGTCCCTCAAAGAGATGGTCGTTGATTTCAGTGACGGAGCTGGTGCCAGACTTGCGCTTCGGCCCACATAGGGCTTGGAGTCGGTCATCCTCGGCTTTGCCGCCATGGCCGGGTCAGTTTCCTGCCCCGGCTGTGAAGCGTCCTCCTGCGGCGCTGCTTTGCCGGTGCAATGGTTGATGTTGGCAGCGGTGGTGCGTTGCATGTCATCGGTAACGCGGGTGTAGACATCCAGCGCGGTGAGGCAATCTTCCTTCACCGGGGACGAGAGCGTCCACATTCTTCTCTCTTATATATACTCCAACAGCACTTCCACCATGGTGGGCAGCAGGATAATTTTGTGGATGGAGTTCTTCGTCTCGAGCACGCTGGTTACATGACAAGAATGTAGTTAATAGACTGAAAATAGGAGAGCATTACTTCTATCTTAAAGTGCTTTAGTTGGATGGTAGTATCACATTTATCTTAGCTATGGCAGTATAGCAAATCATATTAGGAGGGATATATCATCTATGGGCCCAGGAAAAGCGTTCGAATTATTTGTTAAGCGTATCCTTATTCATATTGGATTTTCCGAAGTAGTATCTGACGGTTTGTATATCTATGATGGGGCTCCCGGTCAAATGATTCAGGGACTGGGTGAGGCCCATAATGCAGATGTATTACTGGAGCCGCCAGTCCAAACTCCCTTCTATTCAAAGACAAGACTTCTTATCGAGTGCAAAGACTATAGGACAAAGATTAGCCTTAATGTAGTAAGGAGCGCTCTCGGTTTGCGAGAAGATATCAACAATTTCAATATTGTCGATATGGCCGAATTAAAAGCTCGCCGCCGCCAAAATCGCCGAGTACTCCCACCGATTTTTGATCAGTATTCCTATCAAGTCGCAATTGCAGCATTGTCTGGATTTACGACGCAAGCGCAAGAGTTTGCTGCTACATATCGAATTCCCCTGATTGAATTCAATAAGCTTCCGTTTTGGAGCGATTTTTGCCAGGCAATCGGATATGATAATTTCAATTCCAGAAGAGTTAATTTTGATATGATTGATACTGAAAATCAGTTACTTGAATTAGCAGATAGAATCGGTCAGCGTATGGCGGTGGCGATTACAAATTCTGGGCAAATGCTATTTTTGTACCATGTAACAGATGGACGCATCAATTTTAACGAATACTATTCGTTACATTGGGTGGATCCCCAAAAGCCTTGGATTTTAAGGTCTGGCCGCGAAGAATATCTATTTCAGTTACCAGAAAGTATACTAAAAGTATGGTTAAATAAATCGACAGATGAGCTTGGAATGAAACGTGAGGCTATTAACTGTAAAGCCAATTTGCTTTCCAACATGGTTGTTTATTATACCGAGGATGGTCAACCAGCAATTAAGATGATATCTATTAATCGTTTCCAGTTGGAAGACGTAATCAATCGTCTAAGGTAATAGCGCAAATTTTATATCGAATTACCCCCGACATGAGTACCAATGGATTGGCCCCATGTCGGGGAGGAGTTTACTTTCCGGCCCGCTTGCCTTTCTTCTCCTCCGGTGGGCTTCCATCACCTTTGCCCTCGTCCTTCAGCCGCTGCGCTTCCGCGATCTCTGCCTTCATCTCCACAATCAACACCTTCAGCTTCTCCTCGCACTCCTCGCGGGTGTGAGCGTAGACATTACGGGCGTGCTTTTTGCCGTCGGGCCATTTGGGAGAGTAGCGGCCTTCAAAGAGATGGTCGTTGATCTCGCTGACACAGCCGGTACCGGACCTGCGCTTACGGCCCACGTAGGGCTTGAAGTCGGTCATACACGGCTTTTCCGCCTGGGCTGGGGCAGTTTCCTGCCCCGGCTCTGAAGCGTCCTCCTGCGGCGCTGCTTTGCCGATGCCGCGGTCGATGTTGGCGGCGGCCGTGAGCCGCATGTCGTCGGTGATGTGGGTATAGATGTCCAGTGTGGTGGCCGCCGACACATGACCCAGCATGGCGGAGAGTGTTTTCACATCCATACCGTTCTCCAGCGCCAGCGTTGCGAAGGTGTGGCGCAAGTCGTGAAAGCGTACATGCTTGCATCCTGCGTGCTCCAGAATGAGCTGCAATCTGCGCCGTACCACGCCGGGTGTAATGGGACAGTCCTCCTTCACCGGTGACGGGAACATCCAGCGGGAGTCCACCGTCTTTTTGTACTCCCGCAGCACTGCCACCACCGCGGGCGGCAGAACGATCTTTCGGATGGAGTTCTTCGTCTTGGGCGTGCTGATCTGGAGCTGGCCCCGCACATCGTAGACCTGCTTGTTCACATTCAGCACGCCGGTTTTGAAGTTCAGGTCGTCCCATTGCAGCGCCATCAGCTCACCCCGGCGCAGGCCGGTGGCTAAGTCCAGAAGGAAGACTTCGTAGTAGCCCTCGAACTTCGCCTGAATGAGGAACCGCTGCAGCTCCTCCCGCGTCAGCACCTGCATTTCCCGCGCCTTCTTCGGCGGCAGCTTGCAGCCGATGGCCGGGTTCACACGGATCAGCCCATCCTGCACCGCCTTCTCCAATGCGGAGCGGCAGGTGGCGTGACACATACGCACCATTCGGTCGGACAGCCCTTCGCCGTACTTGTCGGTGAACCGCTTCCGGCCGCTTTTCTTGAGCCGACCGTAGAACTGCTGCAGGTCATTCTGCGTCAGCTTGTTCAGCGGGATGTCTCCAATTTCCGGGATGATGTGCAGTCGGATGCGGCTTTCGTAAGTCTCCTGCGTGGTGGGACGGATCTTGGGCTTGGAGTGATTCTCGTACCAGTATGTCAGCCAGTCCCCGAAGACCATCTCTGACCGAACTTTTTCGGGCTTCAGCCCACCGCATTCCTCCTTGAGCTTCTGGAGCTTCTCGACGCACTCCTTCTTGGTTTTGGCGAGGACATTTTTCGTCTTTGGATAGCCGTTATCATCGTAGCCGATGACAATGCGCCCCTCCCACCGACCGTCCTTGCGCTGTCTTACGGTTCCGTCCCCGGCTTTTCGTTTTCTTGCCACGGTTTCAACTCCTTTCCGAAGATGTCTTCCATGAAGCCGCCCACGATGCCCGAGGCTGTCTTCTGCATATCCGATGTGACATGGGTATAGGTGTCCAGCGTGAAGGACGCATTGGTGTGTCCCAGAATACCGGACAACGTTTTGGCGTCCACGCCGCTGGTGAGGGCATGGGTGGCGAAGGTGTGGCGCAGGTCGTGGAAGCGGATACTGGGCAGCCCCGCCCGCCGGAGCAGCGTCTTCATGCGGAGGTAGGCCGAGCCGGGGTTGACAGGATCCTCCGGCTTCACTGGGTCGGGGAATATCCATTGACTGATGGTATCCGCCTTGCGCCGCCGCAGGATGTCCGCCACCGTCTTCGGCAGGATGATGGTACGCATTCCCTTTCCCGTTTTTGTCTCGCCGACGGTGTACTCACCCTTCCGCTGGCTGTGGAGGGTGCGGCACACCTTCAGCGTGCCGCCCTCCTCGTCGAAGTCGCTCCATTGCAGTCCGCAGATCTCGCCGCGGCGCAGGCCGGTCATCAGCTCCGTCTGAAAGAAGTCCCGCCACACCTCATCCTGCTCCACCACTGTAAGGAAGGCATCCAACTCCGCACGGGTGAGGATGCGCTTGGGCTTGTAGTTGGGCTTGGGCGCCGTTGTCCCCTCGGTGGGGTTCCTGGGGATGACGTGCGCCTGCACCGCGTCTTTCAGTGCGGCGTGGAGCGTGGAGTGGATGTGGCGAACCATGGAGTCCGAGAGCTGGTGGTTCATCTCGGGATGCTCGTGGATGCGCCCCTCCGTTTTCAGACGGCGGTACATTCGCTGGATGTCCTGCTGAGAGATGAGGGAGATTTGTTTATCGCCCAACTGTGGTTTGATGTAGTATTCGATGTAGCGGCGGTAGCCCTCGAGGGTACCGGGCCGCACCGTACCCGCCTTGTACTCCGTGAGCCAGCGATCCAGCCACTGGCCCAGCGTCATCCGGCTGTCCTCGGTCAGCTCCACATCGCGGTAGCACTCGATGTTCTGGTGCAGCTTGTCCAGCAGGGCCTTTTGCGTCTTGGCATACACATGACGGAACAGCGGCTCGCCGTTTTCCCGGTGGCCGATGACGATGCGACCCTCCCAGCGTCCGTCGTCACGCCTTCGCACCATGCCGTCGCCGGCCGGTCTTCGTTTTGCCATGTATTTCACTTCCTTTGGATTCATTTTCTTTTTGCAACACAAACAACTACCACACTTCTCGTGAAATAGCTATCAGAACTTTGAAATGGTTTGCCATTACATCCGCATAGAAAACCCGTGGTACTGCTCGTACTCTTCCTCTTCGTCATCTACGGCGTATTCCACCGTGCGGTCGATCTTGCCGCCGCGTTCCAGAATACGCCGGATCTCCTGCTTGCTGTGATGCAGCGTTTCCAGATGGAAGCGGTCATTGTCGCCGGTGTTCATCGCATCCAGAATGGAGATCAAACCGCAGACGGCATCGTCCACCGTAGGCAGGAGTTCACCGTACTCGGTGGCATCGATGCGGCTTTCCAGATACTCACAGCCGCCCATATCGAAGTAGGCATCCATGCTGCTGCGCAGGAGCGTCTGGTCGAAGAGCTTATTGTCTCTGCATCGGACATTCTCCGGTGTGGTGTAGGTGATGTATTTTTGATTCGGCTCCCATCGCACCTTGTAGCCGTACTCCGCCATGAATGCGATGAACTCCTCACGGGTAGCACAGTTCTCCATAGCTTCCTTAATGGTACGGCACAGCCGTTTCTTCCAAGCAGGAATACGGAACGGATCTGCCTTGCTCTCGGTGAAGGACAAGCCATACTCCCGGCAGAGCTGGTTGCTGTATTCCTTGGCCTGCTGCATCTCCCGGGCGCTCTGGTGAAACTTCTGGCCGTTTTCAAAGTTTACCGAGTTCATGATGATGTGATTGTGGATGTGCGCCGTATTCATATGCGTGACCACCACGCACTGGTAGCCCTTGAAGTATTCCGCAAACTTCAACCCAATCTCATGCGCTGTATCAAAATCCAGCGGATCGTCTGGGGCGAAGGCTTGGACGATGTGATAATAGCTACGGCCATCTGTTTTGCGGAACTGTTTCTTTACCGCTTCGAATTCATCCTGAGCTGTTTGAGCCATGCAGTTGACACCGGATATGAGACGCTCCACCGTTTTCTCACGGTTTGTAACATAGTCCAGGATACCGCTCAGACTGCGTGAGACAGCAATGAATTTAATGTTTGCCATGCGTTCCGGTACACCTCCGTAAAGGGTTCATAGTTCACCTGCGTGATACGCCCCTGCCGAGCCATGACCGTGAGCTGATTTAGGTTATTTCCCTGATAGCGCAGCTCCCGCAGGAACTCATCCATACCTTCAATGACAGTGACCTCCCGATTCATGGCCGCCCGGCGTACGAACTCACTCTCGGTCATATGAGCTGCATCCGCCTTACGGCGGATGCAGTCCTTTTCCCACCCGGCAACGCGGGCGCGGATAAATTGATTCTTAGCCATGGTGCTCGTTACCTCTGCTTGCCAGCATAGTCATCGTCTCGATCTGCTTAGCCAGAGTCTCGTCCCGCGCATGCACATAATAGAACTCCAGCATCTTTTCGACTGCAAAGCACTGCTGCCACTCCGCACAGCCAGATAGTGCGGCTTTGCCCTTGCCGGTGAAAAAGTGATTCAACTCTTCACAGGAGACATCCACGCCGAGTTGATAGAGCATGGCTTCCCGTACATCGCTGAGCATCTCTTCCTTATCGTACTTGTCCATCATAATTTCATAGGGATTATAGGTGTTCTTCGTCATAATCTTTATCTCCTTTAAATTCATTTTTCTTTGTGTTGATAGGGGTGTGGGCTTAGCCCGCCTGCCGAAGGGGTCGGAACGGGGCAATCGCCCCGTTCCGTACCACGAAGGCGAAACTTGTCATTCTCGAAGCGAGAATTTTCGGCGCTGACGCGCACTTCAGCCGCTCTGCGGCGCTTTGCGGAAAAGGCAGTCATCCCGCTTGGTCAAGCATCCATGGCGCATCACCTCCTTCCGTGCAGAACACGCTGCGGTAGGTACTGACATCCGGCACCATGCCACGCTCCAGCATGATCTCATGTTGCAGTAAGCGCACGCACATTTCCTCATAGACGCTCCGCATCTCGTCGCGGCATCGGCGGGCGAAAACCTTCTGCTCCTCGGTCAGATCGCCGCGATGTTCATCGCAGAGAAACAGGCGAAGTCCGTCTTCATCAATGAGGTCGGCATGATCCTTGTTCCACGCCCACCGGATGTAGCGTACTGTGTCGTGCGTGCGCTGGAGAACCATCATCGGGTCATGGTCTACAATAAAGTTTGCAAGCTGCTGCATCATGCGCTTTCCTCCTTTTTGTTCTGCCGATCCAATTCGGCCAGCCGTTTCTCTGCCTTTGCCCGCTCTATGTCACGCTCCGCCCGCAGGAACTGCCGCTGATAGTTCAGCTCCAGTGCTTCCTGAATGGGGCGGATGGTGTAGATGAGACTTCCGTTGCGCACGCGGCCGTCCTTTGTGGTGATGGTACTGGGCTCGGTGTGAATAAGCCCCTTCTCCTCCAGACCGGCCACATACTTCCGCACGGTGTTTTCGCTCAGCTGCACCGCCTTTCCGATGGTGCGGTAGCTGGGATGGCACTGGTAGGTTCTGCGATCCTCGCAGCGCAGAAGGTAATTGTAGACGGCAATCTCATGCGAGCTGAGACCGAGGTTGAACACCTCGTTTGGCACGAGGTAGTAATACTTGTTCGGATCTCGCTTGGGCCAGCGCTGGAACATCAGGCATCACCTCCTGTCTGCGCATCGACCCACCGACAGAACTTTTCTTTGGGTACCACGATGCGGCTGCCTATCCGCAGCGCGGGGAAGCCCGTCTCGTGCATGAGCTCATAGGCGCTGGAGATGGACACGCCCAGTACCTGCGCCACCGTGTTCGCATTGAGAAATAGCGGCAGCTGATCGTAGTTGGTGAATGTGGATTCTTGCATTGGATTCCTCCTTTATAAATTTTTGTTGAGAGCTGCAAGTAAAAAGCTCCCACTGAAAAAGTGGGAGCAGTATCTATATTGCAAATTTAGAACCTCATGATAGAATAGAAGCATCAGGAGGTGAGCCGATGCCGTTGGTGAAATACAGGATCTATGAGCTGTCCGCCAGAGCCGTGATCAGTTACGGCAGAAAGCAGGACGGGACATATACTTTCCATCTCAGCGCCGCTGAGACAGAGAGATGCAAATCACTTTCCGCACCTCACGAGCAGGACGATAACGCACTGTTCTATCAGATCATGTGCGTGCTGCACGGCGATGCCTTCACCGGAGCCCCCGGCGGGCAGTTGGTGACTGACCTCTCGGACATCATTTTCTATATGGACTTCTCCGGCATCTTCGACCGGAGCGGAGCCAGAAAGAAACACCTGATCCGACAGGAGAAGGCCAAGGCCCTGTTCCGTCCCGAGGGCGTGAGCCTGGACTTTGGCTCCGGGCCGCATCGTTACCTTGCCTTTGAGCGTTCGGGCAGCATGAGCCGGCAGGCGCGGCTGTCCTTCATTCGGGAAGATTTTTATGACGCCGTGCGCCGACGCATCATGATGGATATGACCCTCGGTGACTGCCAACTCAGCAAGCTCTACGCCTACAATGGGCTGATGCTGTCCAGCGGCATCCGCATTGACGGCATCGGCATTGACCGGCCCCACCGGGTGGTGGTCATCGACAATCCTACGCGCACAGAGCGGAATGTCAGCATCATCACCGTAGAGGACGACGGAACGCAGAGCAGTACCCGCAAATATCACCGGGTGGAGAAAAAAGAGGACATCGAAATCACCTGCTTCGACGGCGAGGGGCTGATCTCAAAAGAATATGCCCGCGTCGTGGACGAGAAGCTGTGCGGGAAGAAAGTCCACACCTCATTCCAGATCCGTATGCCCTATGTCAAGGGTATGCTGCACGAGGTGGACTTCAAAGACTTCCTGACCCTCTGCGGGACGGACACCATCACCGATCTGTGGGGCATGGAGCATTCCGTCCGGGATGTGGACGTCATCCTCACCAAGAGCATGTTCAAGGGATACGGCTGGCTCACTGCCAGTGGCATGAACTGGGAGGACTACCGGACGGTGTTTCGCAAGTACCGCCATGCGCTGTACATCACCAATGTGAGCAAGGAGAAACCGGAACAGACCACCGAGCTGAACTATCAGTTTCTGACCACCGTTTCCATTCAGGGCGACGAGTTCCGCCCCGCCGATCTGTCGGACGGCTGGGATCACAGCCCGGAGACGGACGAGCGAAATTGGCTCACCAAGCAGACGGAGCTACGGTACTATAACCTCTGCGCAAACCCGCAATTTCGGCAGAACTACTTTCTGGAGAAAGCGGATCGGATCAGCTGGTGGGAACGACATCAGGGCAAAGACCAGATCCTTGCCGCCGTGCTGAAAAAGAATCCGCGTTTCATCAACGAACCGGTCTATGCCAAGCGACTGGAGGATGAAGCGGACAAGATCGTGGAGCAATACGCCGTCGGCCGGTTGATCGTAGCGGGAGACAACCGTTATCTTTCCGGTGATCTTCTGGACTTTCTGGCATTTCTGCTCCCGACTGTTCCGCCACGCAAACGCAGGCAGCGGATGTTTTACAGCACCGCCATGACCGACCACTTCCCGGAGAGTTCCTTCTATGCGCCCCAGGCGGCCTATGCCCATGACGACGCCTGCACGCTGCTGCGCAATCCGCACATTGCCCGCAACGAGGAGCTACAGCTTTCCTTCTACGACGCGAAGGAAGAGAGAAAGCAGATGCGGCATTACTATTTCGGGCACCTGACGGATGTGGTGATGGTGGATTCCAATATGCTGGCTGCGGAGCGGCTGGGCGGCGCTGACTACGACGGCGATATGATCAAGACCATATCTGATCCGATCCTGAATGCCTGCGTCCGCCGCAACTACAACCTCTACCGCTACGAGAAACACAAATCCCTCACCAACACAGAGAACATTCCTCTGCTGATGATCCCCACGGCCCAGCCCCAGACCCGCAGTGCCGACGACTGGGAGGCCCGTTTTGAGACCGTCCGCAGCACCTTCTCCTCCCGCGTTGGCCAGATCTGCAATGCCGCGCTGGATCGCAGCATCATTGCCTACAACGAAAACTCCGACACTGAGGAGCGGGAGCGCTGCCGAGAGGAGACGGAGACATTGGCCATTCTCACCGGGCTGGAGATCGACTCGGCCAAGAGCGGCATCCGCCCTGATCTGGATGAGTACCTGACCCATAAGACCATCAAGCGCAGCGACTTTCTCAAATATAAAACGCTGGTAGAAGAAATGGAGACCCGGCGTGCCTGGTACGAGCCAACCCACGCGACCAAGGTGAAGGCGTTTTTCAAAAAGGTGGATTGGGACGAGGTGGACTCCAACGTGGAGCGCCTGCCGTATCTGGCACAGCAGCTGAAAAAGAACACGCCGCGCATCAAGACAAAGCCCGCCAAGGACGAAGAATTGTTTTCCTTTGCTGCCCAGCAGCCGGACTGGAGGGAACAGCTGGATTCCGATAAGCTGGCGGCGGTAGATGCGCTGCTGCGGGATCACGACGCCTGCCTCTCACGCATCCGGGCCTGCCGCGTTCCGGTGAAGGAGAAAAAGCGGAAGAGCGATGTGGAGCGCATCCTGTATGCCAGAGAGCAGGAAGATAACTACGATCCCGACGAGTTGTACGCCCTGTTCGGCAGCCTGCCGCCGGAAAAGGTATCTGCCCTGCGGCAAGCCATGCGGGAACAGGCATGGCACCTTATGGACGAGGATGCTCGGGAGCGCTTCCTGCGGGAATGGCTGCCGGAATTTGAAGATATATACGATTTGCTGACCGATTTCCGCTTCGGCGGCTATCGCATCCTCGGAGACATTGTCTGTGATATGGAGGACGAGAACACCGGCAGGGAGAAAAAGCAGCCGTTCCGTGAAAGCGACTCGAAAGCCTTCACCGCCATGATGAGCGCCTTCGCGGACAAATCCGCCTCCCAGAGCTACCGTGACGCAGTGACGGCCAAGTGCCGGGAGCTGCTGACTACTATCGTGAGGCCGACTTTGGCCGTGCGCTATGTGGTAGCCCTCGGCAGGCGTGATCTGCTGTGGGACTTGCTGCCGGAATACATTGAGAAAAATGTTCTGGAGGTGCGGGATGATTAACGAATGGGAGGAATTCTGCGCATATACTGGAACGATTTCCTATACCGCCAGTAAGAAGAGCGATACAACATGGCTGGGCCGGTTCACCTTTTCCACGATCCTGGAGTTTGAAGGGATGGCTCGGATTTTGACCATCCTGGCCCGCGGATACCTGTTCCACGGCAAAGACGGAGCGGTCATTTCGGGTGATCCGCATGATCGGATTGACTACGCCCGCCGTGCGCTCTGCGCCTGGTGCAGTGTACCGGAGGGCGTAAAGCGTGTGCCAAACAAGGAATGGCAGTTCCAGACGAACTTTTCGGAGCTGCACACAGAGTTCCCGGAGCTGGTGGATGCGGATGGGGTCGGCTGGTTCCTCCGCCATGTCCTCCGCATCGCGGACTTCATGCTGACGCACCCGGAAAAGGTGCGCAGCACCTCACTCAAGTATGCGGAGGTCCTTCGCTCGAAGTTTGCCGCCGCATGGCGAAGCAAGGTAATGCAGTATCAGATCCCGATTTTTGCGCCCCAAACCAAGGGGGCTTGGACACTGCGCTTTGATGATGTCCTTGCCGACGCACTGGAGCTTGGCCCGCTGCGCAGAGAGGAACCGGAGCTGCCGCCAGAGCTGACTGAGAAAGTGAAAGCGGCGCTTCCGAAGGAAATTCCAGCCGAGGTCGTCTGTACGCTGATCCGCTATTATCTCGCCAACCGGCAGGATGATTGCGAGTGGGTGGTCCTGCCGGTGGCAAGCTTTGACGCCTACTTCGGGGACACCAGCTTCAGCAAGAAGTACCTGCCCAAGATCCCGCCGGAGATCATGGAGCGAAGCAATGCTTTCGGTATCAGTCGGTATCGGATCACGGAAGAATATCTGCCATAAGACACAGACAGCGGGACAAGCCTTTACGGCCTGTCCCGCTGCTTTCTCTGCCCGGATTGAAAGTGTTTTCCTTGTCTATGGCGGCTCAGTCGCTGAGCTGCTGCCTATGCTCTACTCCTCGTCATCATCAGACCACGAGGAGATCATGTGAATATCGCCGGTGTCCATATCCATTGCCATGTGATCTCCCATGCGCATCATGAGATCCCCATCGGAGTCCATCGCCATGCTGTCAGAAATGCTCATGGCGAAGTCGCCGTCATCGTAGTCGAAAATGTACTTTGACATACCGTGCACCTCCAATTTTAATCATCGTATTCCGGATAGTCAGGTGCCCACTCGGGCATCCAATGCGCTTTGTTTCTGCGGTTTGCATTGTGAGTTTTCTGGTGCGCTCTGTGGTTCGGATTCATCTGATTGGCCCGATTGTCAGCGTCAGCTTGATATGCCTTGTTATTGGGATTATGCAGATTTGCCCAGTGATCCAGTTGTGCTTTGGTATGTGTTTTTCCTGATACCTTTCCCATAATCAGCCTCCTTTCTGAACCGAAAAAAGCCCACGCACTTTGCTTCGTGCGTGGACTGCGATCATCCGGAAGACCGCTTTGCACGCAACAAAACAAACCCGACGAAAGAACACTTTCTTCGGTTCGATTTTGTGGTGCAAAGCATCGAAACAACAGGGGGACAACGACAGTCAACCAGCAAACTGCTTCCTCAATTCCATAATGAGAATTTGATTGGAATCAATAGTTTCGAGGATTTACATATTTTTTTACTCGCTTCGTTGTCTATGTCACTGCCGTTCGATATGATTCGTACTCTCATGATACGAACGATCAAAGTTCAGGACAGTCCAACAATTTAACACTATCATGATAACATGAATGGGAAGCGAATGCAATGGGAAACTGCAAATTTCACCCCACGTCCAATTTCGTGTCTATCAAATGAATCCGCTATGAAAGCCGTCCTGACCTAAAAGTCAGGACGGCTTTCACACTTTAGAAATCAGTTTTAACCCGCATACTTTTTGAAGTTCTCAGCTTGTTCCAGAACCTCCTTATAAACATCATCAATAGTAACAGGCGGATAATCAAACTCGTCCAACAGCAAAATGAGGTCAACTTGAAGATTTGCCTTAATATCATCGCGTGTAGACCAGTCGGTGTACTTAGCTTTGTCATCGACAATGATCTTAATCCTCTTAGAGAGTTCAATCATCTTATCGTCCGGGTACTCAAACTCGTACTTTTTTGCTACTGCCTTGAGGATGTCATAAAAGGCTTTTTCTTCGTAGTCAATTCCCATGCCTTTGAAGGAGTCTTTTTCCTTTTTGAGTTCTTCGAGGAGCTTCGCAAGCTGCTCCGCCACATCGTCAAGGACTTCGTTAGCAAAAGCCTCATCACGACGGCGATTATTGTACTCATCAACAACGCGCTTGAGACGATCCGAGAACTCCATGCCCATGATGCGGTTGACCTTTTTATACTCATCAATTGCCTGAGAGAGAAGCCTCTGCAACACCTTTATTTTCGTATTTGGAAGCTGGATTGCATTGATCCTATCCAGATACTCGTCACTGAAAATATCGACAGAAATGTGCTTTCCAGTTTCAAACAGTTCCTCAATTCCATCCGATTGAATTGCACCTTCAAGCAGCTCACGGACGCGGGCGTTCATTTGTGAAATGTCAGGGGCATCACCCTTTGTAAGTTTGAAAAGTATCGAACGCACAGCACAGTAGAAATGCAGATAGTCCTTCTCTTCATCGGAAATTGCATCGCTGGAACTGCATAGATTGAACGCTTGCTTCATACGCTTGACCGCAGCCATAAAGCGAGTTTCCAAATCTTCCGTGAGCTGGACATACTCAACAGCACGATTGAGGCAAGCAAGCTGCTCCTTCGGTGAGCCGTTGAAATAATCTATGCTATTGAAATTGTGGAACATCTGCGCCAAGATATCAAGTTGGTCTTTGACAATCGTGACAGACTGTTCGACACCTTCAAATTCATCGCTCTCAAAGTTGGTGTACTTCTTGAGGGCGAGATTCATATTTTTCTTGATACCGATATAGTCCACAATTAAGCCCTTGTCCTTGCCGGTATAGACGCGGTTGACGCGGGAAATTGTCTGAATGAGGGTATGCTGCTGGATGGGCTTGTCGATGTAAATTGTGTCAAGTGCCGGTACATCAAAGCCGGTCAGCCACATATCAACGACAATCGCAATTTTGAAGTTGGATTTTACATTCTTAAACTGACGGTCAAACTCCTTGCGATCATCCTTCGTTCCAAGCATTTCATAAAGCTCTGGCTCGTCATCTTTATTTCGCGTCATGATGAGCTTGATCTTCTCGATGGGCTTGAGTTCTTTTTGCTCTTTTTCTGTCAGCACAACCCCATCAGGACAGACCTTTTTCTCTGCCCATTCCGGTCTCATCCCGACAACAATCTGATAAAAGGCGTATGCTATTTTGCGATTGGAGCAGACAAACATTGCTTTTCCTGCAACGGTAGCTCCTTCGGCAACGCGGGTCTCATAGTGGTTAATGAAGTCTTCCGCAACTGCGTGAAGTCGGTCAGGATCACCGATGATCGCATCAATATGAGCAACCGCCTTCTGGCTTTCCTTAATCTGATGCTCATTTGCGCCTTCAACAGCACAACGGTCATAATAATCTTCAATTTCCCGAACCTTTGCCTGATCAAGCGTGACCCGTGCAGCGCGTCCGTCGTAGACAAGATTGACCGTGATACCGTCTTTGACCGCTTCTGTCATTGTGTAGGCATCGACAACCGGACCGAAGACTTCAATCGTGCCATCTACGGGTGTACCTGTAAAACCAACATAGGTTGCATTGGGGAGAGAATCATGTAGGTATTTTGCAAATCCATAGGTTCGTTCTACACCTTCAGCAGTGACCTTGACTTTCTGATCAAGGTTTATCTGGCTACGGTGCGCCTCATCGGATATACAGATTACATTCGCTCTATCCGTCAGAAGCTCCAAATCCTCGGTGAACTTTTGGATAGTGGTCATGTACACACCACCGCTTGTCCTGCCTTGAAGTTCCTGACGCAGCTTTTCGCGGGAATCAATGCTCACAACGGTTTCGTCACCAATGTACTTCTTGGATGCTACAAACTGCTTTGAGAGCTGGTCATCCAAATCCGTTCGGTCTGTAATAATCAGGATTGTAGGGCTATGGAAGAAGGTGCTCTTCATAAGCATTCTTGTGAGGAAGAGCATAGTATAGCTTTTTCCGCAGCCTGTCGCGCCGAAGTATGTGCCGCCCTTGCCGTCCCCCTCCGGTCTGAGATGTGCCTTGATATTCTTAAACAGCTTGACCGCAGCAAAATACTGAGGATAGCGGCAGACAATTTTGAGGTCGTTGTCCGAGCTATCAGGGAAATAGACAAAATCCTTGATGACTGCCAAAAGCCGTTCTTTGCGGAACAGTCCGCTCACCATAGTTACAAGGGAATTGATGCCGTCCAATTCCTTATCGTCAGCTTCAATCTTTCTCC
>ERZ1027034.73-NODE-73-length-23140-cov-12.001819_pt1 | contig 23140 bp, 19 predicted proteins | sample MGYA00519443_ERZ1027034 | MGnify/ENA primary metagenome ERZ1027034 (study PRJEB26926, sample SAMN06164787) | human gut metagenome | biome: ENVO:00009003; feature: ENVO:2100002; material: ENVO:00002003 | host: Homo sapiens | place: USA | collected 2012 ... | reverse complement strand
CCCTTTTCGCGATTGAGTTGGTCGCGCTTTCATGCTCCTTCCGCGTGCAGCTTTTTGGCGCTTCGCCTAAGCCCTTGTTTGCCCCCAACTTTCCGTGAAGAACCTCTTTTTATGCTGATGATTGATTATTCCCCGCATTCTCCCCCGCTGCCCTCGCAGACATGCTCCATGCCCTGCCGCAGCAGCGTCGCCACATGGTCATCCGCCAGCGAATAGAACACGGTCTTGCCGTCGCGCCGCGCCTTAATCAGCCGCGCCTGTTTCAGCACGCGCAATTGGTGCGATACAGCAGATTGTGTCATGCCCAGCAGCTTCGCGAGGTCGCATACGCACACCTCCGCCGTCAGCAGCACGAACAGGATGCGCACGCGCGTCCCGTCGCCGAACACCTTGAACAAATCTGCCAGCCGCAGCAGCGTTTCCTCCTGCGGCAGCTCGTGCTGCACTTTTTCCACCACTTTCTCGTGCACACACAGGAAACCGCAGCCCTCTACCTCCAGCTTCTCTTCTGCCTCCGCCACGCATTCCGCCTCCTTGCCTAAATCGCTCTCATTATAGCATGGTTGGCGGAAAAACGCAAATGGTTAGGCGAAAAAATATGATATCCTGTTCATATGTTGTGTTTTCTATGCAAATATGCGCATCATTCCTGAAGTTCCAGCGTAAACCCCTTCTCCGCATCCGGATGGCAAGCATCCCACTTCTCTCCCATGTTGCGAATCGGTACAAACGTCAGCCGCGTGATGTCCGTCTCCGCCGGGTAGAAGTCGAAGCCGACAGTCATCTGTTCGGGCGTATCCACGCCGTACGCGCCGTTCGTGACTTGCTGGAAGTTCGCGTAGGCGTCGTAACCGGCTTCTGTCTGCCCGTTGACATACACGCGCCAAGCGTTGGGCAGATTCGTCATTTGGCAGATTTCATCCTCGGTATACGCCGCTGAAAATTCATAGTGCATGGTGATGTTCGCGCGCATAAATGACAAGTTCACATTGTCAATCACGAGGTCGTAGTCCCCCATGCCGATGCGCTTGCCGACCAGCTCCGGATGCGCGTATTCATCCACAAAATCCGTTGTGAACTGCACGATGATTGTGTCCGCGCGCCGGAATCCGCCGCAGGAAAGCAGCTGTTCCGTCCGGCTGCCCGAAAGCGGCTCGGTAATGGTGCCGTCCGCCAGCATCGCCGCCTCCGCCGCATACTGATACTCTACCAGACTGCCATACGTCACAGTGATGATGTGCTTCCGCCAGTTGTTCTGCACATAGGCTTCGAGCGTGTCCGCCCCGCCCGCCAAGAGCGCCTGATACTGCGCGTCCGGCAGATATTCCACCTCCCACACGGGCTGAAGCAGTTCGAACGTCATCGTCCACGCAATTGGCACGCCTTCCGGCGGCGACTGCATATCATCATCCCAGAGCACACCGTCGAACCCAAATGGCGAGTCACTCCAGCTGCCCGTTCCATCCGGCAGGAACATGCCGCTCATGAAATCGCCGCCCCCGCAGCCCTCAATTTCCAGTGTGTACGCCCGCCCGGCACACTCCGCCGTGACTTCCATGTCCATGAAAACCTGCTTGCCCGCCTTGGGCTGCACGTTCATGGCAACTTCGACCGTCGTGCCGTCAAACACAAGGTCATTGACGGACAGCGTGAGCAAATCGCCGTCGTAGGCTTCGTTCAGCGCAACCAAATGTGACATGTATTCCGGCGTCAGCCCCGACGGCGGCGGATAGTCCGTCACGCTCGCCAGTTTTGCCGCCGCTACGCCGACCGCCGTGAGCATCATCAGCATGAGGGCAAGCGTGACAATCGTCCGCATTCTTCGGCTCATCCGGACGGGATTGCGCGTTTCCACTCGGTGGTGCGTCAGCGAATGCTCAAAGGCGGCGCGGGTTGCGTCCGGCATGGTTCCGTAGGCGGATTGCAGCTTCTCCCGCAGTTCCCGCTCGGTCATTGCACGTTTGCCCCCTCTCCCTCCGGGGCGTCCAGCTCCACGCGCAGCTTTTTCCGCGCCTGATGCAGCCGGAATTTCACCGTGCCCACCGGAACGCCCAGTGTCTGCGCGGTTTCCGCGACTGTCAGCCCGTCCAGATAGTACAGCACGACCGGCAGGCGCAGCGTATCGGGCAGATTGTCCAGCATCAGGCGGAAGTCCGTATCCCCCTGCGGCGCGGGGATTTCCGGCACGTCGTCAGTGGACATAACGGGCTTGCTCTTCCGGCGGATGTCCTTGCACACGTTGATGCAGATGCGCACCGCCCACGTGCCGAAATATTCCTCCCTGCGCAGCGTCGACTGCTTCTCCCACGCCCGCAGCGCCGTCTCCTGCATCGCATCCCGGCGGTCATACTCCTCGCGCAGCATGGCGCAGGTCACATGGTAGAGTGTTCCCTCAACCGCGTGCATCTTTTCGATCCATGTCGCTTCGTTCATTCCGTCCCCTTCTCTCCCGACAAATTCAGCGTGAAGCCCGCTTCGCCTTCTGGCACGATGCGCAAGCTCGTCAAATCCGCGCACGGCGCAAAGTACAGGCAGATGGACGGCTGATTCACATCCACCACGCCGCCCGGCACGCCCGCATAGCCCGACGCGCGCGCCCATCCCGCTTCACCCGCCGGATTCTGCTCGTCGTTGCGGTAGATTCGCCACACGTCCGGCAGTGCCGTCCCATTCGGCAGTGCCGTTCCCTCCGGCGCTTCGCAGTGCAGCACCACGCACCCGCCGAGGAACGATGCGCGCACATAGTCCACAACCGCCGCGTACCCGTCCAGCGGAATCCGCAAGCCAGCCAATTCCGGGTGGACGTACTGCGTGTTCCCTTCCGTCGCGAACGCCACGGTATATGTTTCCGCGCGCTCGAAGCCGCCGCAGCGCAGGAGCAAATCCGCCTTGGACATCTGTTCTATCTCGTCCCAGCCCGCGCCGCACATTTCCAGCAGGTAGTCCTCCACGCCCGCGTCCGTCAGCGTGATAACGCGCTGCTCCGCCTGTTCACGGATGTACTGCGCCACGTCGTCCTCTTCGCTGAGCGCTTCATACAGGTCATCCGGCATGGTTTCCGTCTGCCAGACAGCTTTCAGCACGTCGATTTCGATTGTCCACGCAATCGTCTTTCCTTCCGGCGGCATCTGCCCATTTTCGTCGAGCAGGATACCCTCCGCAGCGTACTTTTCTCCATCGAATGTGCCGCCGAGGTCGGGCAACATCAGCAGACTTTGGAACTCGCCGCCGTAGACATCCAGCGGGTCAAAACGGTACATTTTGCCGTCGCATTCGCCGCATATGCGCACTTCCACCGCCAGCACGTCGTCCGTTTTTGCCGCCATCTCCATCGTGAAAGCCAGCACGCTGCCGTCGTACACGGCGTCGTTGACTGACACAGACAGCAAATCGCTGTCATACCGCTCCTCCAGCGCAAGATAATGCGCCTGATAGTCCCCTTCCGTGCCGTCCTGCGCGGGGTGGACGTCAGTGACGCTGAAGAACCGCGCCGCCGCCACGCCAACCGCCGTCAGCATCAGCGCCATCAGCACAGCGGTGATGACGATGCGCATCGTCCGGCTCAAGCCGATGCTTCGGTGTGTTTCCGGCGCACGGTGGTGCGTCAGCGAATGCTCAAAAGCTGCGCGGGTTGCGTCCGGCATGTTTCCGTAGGCGAATTGGAGCTTCTCGCGAAGCTGCTGTTCGGTCATTGCGGTTGCGCCTCCTTTCTGATTTTGGGGTGCGATTCGCGGGAGTGTTCCCTTTATTGTGTTGCGCAGGGGGGCGCTCCTGTGGGAGCGACCAAGGGGCAATGAATCACCTGCGCCCTGCTGTTAGTAGTCTTTCCCGTTGCTTGGGGATTCCCCATATCATTAGACGCCGCATTCAACGGTTTGGTTGGCGAAAATCAAAAAAAGAGGAAACGGGCGAAAATGCCGCGCTTCCCCTTGATAGAACAGATTAGCCGGAGATTTTGAGCATGCCAGCGTCCACAGACGGGCTGCCGATGCTGCTGCCCTCGAAGGTCAGGTCGCTGCCGACGGCGCAGATGCTCTTCAGCAGCTGGTAGAAGTTGCCCGCCACCGTGATTTGCTCCACGGCGCGGCCGCGCTTGCCATTCTCGATGGTGTAGCCCTTGCTGAGCAGGCTGAAATCGCCGCTGGAGGGATTCGCGCCCGCGTGCAGACCCGCCAGTTCAGTAATCACCACGCCGTTGCCGACATCCGCCATCAGTTCATCCAGTGACTTCTCGCCCGCGGCAATGTACAGGTTCGTCGGCGCAACCATGATGCGTCCGCCCACGCGCGCGGCATTGCCGGTGGAAGATACGCCCTGCTTGCGCGCCGTCTTGCGGTCGTGCAGGAGGGTTGTCAGCTTGCCGCTATCTACGACCTTCTTTGTGCGGCTGGCGCTGCCCTCGCCGTCGAACGCGCTCGTCGCCAAGCCGCCCTTCATCAGCGGGTCATCGACGATGGTCACGACGTCCGCCGCAACATTTTCCCCTTCCTTGCCCGCGAAGAGGGACAGGTTCTGTTGGGCATTCTCCGCCGAGAACACGCCCCAGAACGTCTGCAAGAGACTCTGCATGGCGTCATAGCGGAAAATCACGCGGTATTCGCCCGTCGGCACGGGAGACGCGTTCAGCTGGGACAGCGTTTCTTTCGCCGCATCCGCAGCAATTTTCTCCGGGTCAATGCCGTCAAAGCGACTGGACACAGCCACCTTGCCATTGACCGCGGTGGACGTGCCGTCCTTCGCAACCAAGCTGGTGTAGGAGAAGAAGTAGCTGCCCGAATCCTGCAAATTCAGCCCATAGCTGTTGCGCAGGATGACTTCGCTGCTGGAGGACGCGACCATCGCGCTCGGCACACGGACAATGCGCGGGTCAGCGGCTTTCGCCAAGGCTTCCAGCTTCAGGCACTTCTCAATTTTCGCTTCAGCGCTCGTCGTCGCGACGTCGCTTTCTTCCTTCTCGATGGTCGGATAGCACTCTTCGCCCGCGAAAATCTCGTCCTGCTCGTCGGTTTCCAGCAGGATGGCGGATTCCTTCACGCCGTTAATCAGCTGGCGGACGGCATCAGCGTCGAACGCCTCGGTGGACGCGCTGCCCATCTTGCCGCCAAACATGCCGCGCAGGGATACCCCGCACGAGGATGCCACCTTGTAGTCGCTGATTTCGCCGTCCAGTGCGCTCACGTTGAAGCTGTCGCCGCCGTGATAATATACTTCCGCCGGGTCAATGCCCGCAGCCTTGGCTGCCGCGAGCACCTCATTCAAAAATTCGTTGACTTTCATCTGCTTTTCCTCCTTAGCGGCCGCCCACGGTGATGCTGCTGACGCGAATCATCGGCTGACCGACGTCGGTCGGGACGCTGCCGCTCTTGGAGCCGCACATGCCCTGCGACAGTTCCAGTTCTTTGCCAACGCGGTCAATCTTCATCAGGATTTCGCTGCCGCGCCCAATCAGGGACGCGCCGCGCACCGGGTGGGCAATCTTGCCGTCGCGCACCAGATACGCTTCCGCCACGGAGAAGTTGAATTCGCCCGTCGCCGGGTTGACGGAGCCGCCGCCCATCTTGCGCGCGTACAGACCGTTGCCCATCGACGCGATGATTTCCTCGTTGCTGTCTTTGCCGGGGGCGATGAAGGTGGAGCGCATACGGCTCGTGGGGGCATAGGCATAGCTTTCGCGGCGGGAGGAGCCGGTAATCGGGTGATTCATCCGGCGGCTGCCGAGGCGGTCCACCATGTAGCTCTTCAAAATGCCGTTCTCAATCAGCACCGTGCGCTGGCTGGGCGTGCCTTCGTCGTCCACATGAATTTGACCCCAGTTGTTGACAAGCGTGCCGTCGTCGATGGCGGTCACGATGGGCGACGCAATCTGCTGGCCGAGCTTGCCGCAGAATTCGCTCACGCCGATGCCCACGCTGGTAGCCTCCAGAGAATGGCCGCACGCCTCGTGGAAGATAACGCCGCCGAAGCCGTTGTCAATCGCGACGGGCATCACACCCGCGGGGCAGACCGGTGCATGAAGCATCGTCACGGCCTGCTGGGCAGCAATTTTCCCTGATTCTTCCGCATTCACGCGCGTGTCAAACAGTTCAAAGCCCATGGACGCGCCGGGCGCATCACTGCCGGACTGATTTTCCGTGCCGTTGCTGGCAATCGCACTCACGCGCAGGCGCGTCTGCACACGGCGGTCGGTCACGAACACGCCCTCGGTATTGCAGATGCACACATCCTGCACATGGTCGCCATAATTCGCCATCACCTGCACAATTTCCGGGGAAATGCTGCGCGCCGCCGCTTCCGCCGCGCGGAGCTTCTCCGCCTTGAGTGCCGCCTTCACGTCAGTCGGCAGGAGCAGAATTTCTTCCGGGCGGGAGGCATCCCATGGCTTGAACGGTTCCACCACGCAGCCCTTGCCGCCGCGCACCGCCGCCGCTGCCTGACGCGCGCAATTCATCAGCCCTTCCCGGCTGGTATCGTTGGTGTAGGCATAAATCGCATTCGTACCGCTGAACACGCGCACGCCCGCGCCGTGCGTCCGGCTGGTCGTCGCGCTTTCCAGCTTATGAGAGCGCATCCCCATTGCGTGGTCAATGCGGTCTTCCATGAAAATTTCAGCGAAATCACCGCCGGTACGTACCGCTTCCTGCAATACTTCCCGTGCAACGTTCTGATCGAGCATTGGTGTTTCATCCTTTCCGAGCCGTTCCTCGCGGCTCATGTTTTATTATACCACATTCTTTCCCATTTGTACATGACCCGCCGGGAAACTTCGCGGCTGCACAATTTTCCACCCGCGATTTTTTCGGTGGTGTGCGTTGTCTTGCGCACACAAATGTGTTATGCTGAGGATGGCAGCGATTTTTCCTATGCTTAATTATAATTGTCGTAGTGGCGAAACTCCCCGCGCAATGCAAAAAGCACACTATATATCATCATTGAAAGGAGCCTAATTTCCATGGAAACCATGCAGAACATCCTCACCCGCCGCAGCGTGCGCAAATTTGCCGAGAAGCCGATTGAACCCGACAAACTCCACACCATTCTCGAAGCCGCGATGAGCGGGCCGTGCGCCGTCAACGCCCGCGAATGGGCGTTCATTGTCGTAACCGACCGGGAAAAGCTCGCGCAGATGGCGGAGGCGAACGGACGCGTCGCGCGGATGCTGAATCAGGCAGCGGCGGCGATTCTTGTCTGCGGCGACCTCGACCGCGCTTTTCCGCCCGCGCCGGATTTCTGGGTGATTGACGCCGCGATTGCCGCGCAGAACATGACGTTAGCGGCGAACGACCTCGGCATCGGATCGGTCTGGCTTGGCACTTGGCCGGACGAAACGCGCGTGAAGCGGCAGGCGGCGATTTTCCAGCTGCCGGAGACGATTGTACCGCATTCGATACTCGCGCTCGGCTATCCGGCGGAGGATATCGACATGCGCACAGTGCGCCCCAGCCGCTACGAAGAAAACCGCGTACACGTTAACCAATGGTAAATCAATCGACCCGACCGCCGATATTTCCGGCAGTCGGGTCGTCTTTTATTCTTTGGATTCTACAGTTTTTTTGCCGTCGCCCGGTGCTTTTTCGCGCTTCACATTAAGCGGAGGCACGTCAAGCTCGCACCGCAGCGTCTCCCGAAGTTCCTTCAGGCACTCAATCAGCAGCGGATTAAACACGCCGCACTCGCCGTTCAGGATCATAGCCATCGCCTGTTCGTGGCTGTACGCGGGTTTGTAGACGCGCTCACTGATGAGTGCATCGTACACATCCGCCAGCGAAACGACCTGCGCCGAAATCGGGATTTCGTCCCCCACCAGACCGTCGGGATAGCCGTGCCCATCATAGCGCTCGTGGTGCCAGCGGCAAATGTCGCAGGCCGTGCGCACCAGCTTCTCGTTGTGGTGCGCCGCAAGGTCATCAAGCATCTTCGCGCCAAGAACCGTGTGCTGCTTCATCTGCTCGAACTCTTCCGATGTCAGCTTTCCGGGTTTATTCAGAATTTTTGCGTCAATGGCGATTTTACCAATATCGTGCATTGACGACGCAAGGGCAATCAGGTTGCAGTCCTGCGGGGTCAGGCGGTAGCGGTCGGTTTTTGCACACAGCGTCTCCAGAATCCGCTCCGACAGTTGCCGCATATGCTGCACATGCGAGCCGTTTTGACCGTTCCGGAACTCCACCACGTGGCTCAGGATGTTAATCAGCAGCATGTTGTTCTTTTCTTTTTCGAGGATTTGGCTCGTGACCATTGACACCAGGCGACGCTGCTTGGCGTACAGCTTAATGGTGTTGTAGACGCGCCGATAGACTACTTTCGCATCGAACGGGCGGCTGATGTAGTCGCTCACGCCCTGCTCGTAGGCGCGGCGGATAAAAGCATCCGAGTCCTCGCTGGATATCATGATAACCGGCAGATTTTCCAGCATGTGGCTGCGGTTCATCGACGCCAGCACCTCGAAGCCGTCCATCACAGGCATCAGCAGATCCAGCAGCATCAGCGAAATTTTATCGCTGCCCGCGTTCAGGATGTCCATGCACTCCTGCCCGTTCGCAGCTTCCAGAATTTCGTAGTCGTCCTCCAGCATTTCCGTCAGCAGCGCGCGGTTCAACTCCGAGTCATCCACAATCAGGATGCGTTCTTTCCGCGCGTGCAGCTCATTCTCCTGCTCCGACGACTGCGCCAGCATCATCTCCGTCATAACCATGTTCGTGCGCGTTTTCGCCTGATACATCAGCTGGTCAGCCTGCTCCACGGCAGTTTCCAGCAGGCGGCCGTTGCCCATCACACCGCCGATGCTAATCGAAATTTGCAGATTCGTGTACCCCGGCACAGGCGTATTGTGCACCGCCTCGCTCACTTGCAGCAGGCGGCTGTACAGGCGGTCAGCGGGGATGCCGGGCATAACCAACAGGAACTCGTCTCCGCCCAGGCGCACCAGCAGATCGCCGCTCGCGGTATGCAGCTTAACGGACTGCGCCATCGTCTCCAGCACAACATCACCCGCGCGGTGTCCGAAAACATCATTATAAAGTTTGAAGTTATCCACATCAATCATGGCAATGCCCGCCTCATAGACGGTTTTGCACATGTGTTCCTCGTAATAGCGGCGGTTGAGCGTCCCCGTGAGCGCATCGTGGTACAGCTTGTCCTCATAACTGGACAGGCGATTGGCAAGCTTCTCGCCCGACTCGGCGTCAATCATCATGTCGTCGTCAAGTTTCTGCACCAGTTCCAGCACATAGCGCCCGCCCTCGACATGCAGGTAACGCGCTGTCACCTGATAGACATTCGGGTCATCGTATTCGAGCTTGATTTTCTTGCATTTCTCCATGTACGCCCGGAGAACGATGCAGTTTCGGCATCCCTGCGATGTCATCCGCCCATCCCGGCAGGGGCAGGCGCGTGAAGCCGGATTGTGCTTGCGCGCTTCAATTGTACGCAAGATATCTGCCTCGCTGATGAGGCGAACCGCGGTAAAGTTCTTGCGGTAAATGGCCAGCTCCTTCTCCATTTCCTGCATGGTAATCATCGGCTTGTCCTACTTTCCATCGGGCGGTGTGAAACCAGAGGTTGCAAAATCGGCAGACAAAATACCCCCCCGATAATTTTGCGTCGGAGGGAATTTCGCATCTGCCAAATTCGGTTCTTAGTGACACTTTAGCCATTCTTATACATCGGCAGGTGGACGAACCGCATCCCCGCAATCAGTCACCTATACCAACGTATATTGTCCATTATACACTACTTTCGGATGGTGTCAAGTAGGTTACTTGTCATCATTACAGCGTTACTTCCCTGTTTTCGGGCGTTTTGTGCATTTTTTTCGGCTAAATGCGCCATTTTTTCGTATTTTTTTCGAAAGCTTTTGTTGTTTTTCACCAAAAATATCGTTTTCGGAGGATTTTTACCCGTTTTTTGCATTTTTCGTCACATTTCGGTCGAAATAGTCCAGCAGCGACGCATATAGGCATTCGCGTCCCTGCGGAAAGACGTCGCGGCTGCGCCGGATGAAGTCCTTCACATCCTGCCGGCGCGTATGCCCATCGGCAGGGCATGGATTCTTGACAACAGGCAGATTCTCCCTCCGTGCAAAGCCAATCACGTCGCGCTCCTTGACCATGAGCATGGGGCGAAGGACTTGCAGGTTCGTGCGGTCGAGGTGCGTCACGGGCGGGAAGCAGTCGTAGTGCCCCTCCAGCATCAGGTTCATCAGGCTCGTTTCGATGAAGTCGTCCTGATGGTGCGCATACGCGATTTTATTGCATCCCAGCGCCATTGCCTTGTCGTTGAGCGCGCCGCGCCGGAGCTTGGCGCACAGGCTGCACGGGTGCTTCTCCTTGCGGATTTCAAACACAATCTGGTACACCTTTGCATCCACAAAATAGAACGGCACGTCTAATCCTTCGCAGAACTGCCGCATCGTCTCCACGTCTGCCTCGCTGCCCGGCGCACCGTTGCCGACGTGAATCGCGCACAGCCCGTACGGCACGGGATAGAACCGCTGGAGGTGCTTCAGGCCCATCAGCAGCGTCAGGCTATCCTTGCCTCCGGACAGTCCGACCGCGATTTTATCCCCCGCCGACACCATATCGTAGCGCTGCATACACTGGCGCAGCAGGCTCATCAGGCGCTGCAAATCCATTGCCATTCAGCATTCCTCCAGCGTCTTTTCGAGTGTACGGCGCGCCGACACCGCGTTCTGCGGATTTGTGTTTTCCAGCGTCATCGGCAGATTCCGGCGCTTCGCGAGCTGCATCAGCGGGCGGTAATCCATCTGCCCCAGCCCCGGCGCAATCGACAGCAGCCCATCAAACATGTTGACATTCGCGATATTCTGCCGCGCCCACGCGCACTCGTCCGTGCCATCGGGCAGGAAATCCTTGATGTGCAGCAACTCGGCGGAATCCCCCAAACGCGCAATCGCATCCGTCACAACTTCTTGCGCCTGATGGATGTTCTCGCGGTCGAGCAGGTTCACTGCATCAAGAATAACCCGCAGGTTTTCGGAGTGCACCTCCGCCAGCACCCGTTGACACCTTTCCGCCGTGGAGACGATGTGCCGCGTGACCGGCTCGATAGCAAGCATCATGCCTTCTTCCTCCGCCCAGCGGACGACGGGCTTCACGCGCTCAATAAACAGGCGCAGACTCTCCTCCGTCCGGCACTCCGGGCAGGATTTGTAACCGATATTGGGCGCGCCGGTTTCCGTGCCGACCATCAGCGCGCCGATTTTTTTGCCAAACCGCAAATGCGCACGATAATTCATCAGCGTGCGCTCGTGCGCCGACAAATCGGGGCTGCACAGGTTCAAATAGCACCCCAGCAGCACGCACCGTTGATTGTACTTCTCCAGCAGCCCGCGCACCTCATCCGCCAGCGCGTCCGTCAGCAGCTCCGGCGCATCCGCCATCTTAAACCCCGGCACGACCTTGCTCATCGCGATATGAACACAGGAAAACCCCTGCTCCTTTGCGTTACGCAGGTGTTCCTCCAAATTACTCCCCGCCGTATCATGCAGCCGAATTCCGATTTCCATGTGGATGCCCCCTTTACAAGGACAGTATACCGCATTTTTCAGGGGAACGCAAGGGGCGAATGAAGCGTGCCGAAGTCCTCCACCTTAGCCCTTACACGCGATTCAGTCGGTGACACTTTCATGCTTCTTCCGCGTGTTTATTGGGGAACGAGGCGGCTTTCGCAAGGCAATCCTCCACATCGCAGCGCTTCTCCCCGTCCAGCGAATTACGAACGCTTTCCAAGCACGCCCGCATCTCCCGAATCAGCTGCACAGCCGCGTCATAATCCTTCTCCCACGCAATCCGCCGCAAATCCTGCTCCACGCGCATTCGATCGAGCGAACGCTGCAATTGCTCCTTTTCCTCCGCCGCCGACGCCCGCCAAAGCAGCTCCTTCATGCCCTCCAGCATTTTCAGCACGCACGGTTCCGCCATCATCTGGGACGCGGCGCGGTTCTCTGCCTCATCAGGCGGATTCTTCCCCTGCGCGGGCGCAGCAACGCCCTCTGCCAGCAGCTCCTGCCGCACCTGCGCAATCATCTCCGGATGATGCTTCAAAATCGCGCGGTATTTATTCTGATAACGCAGCATCCGGCTGCGGTCGCCGTCTGCCATCCGCATGACACACGCGCGAACGCTCATGCCCTGCCCGCAGCCCGTCAGCACCTGACGCAAGAGGTCATGCGTCTCCGCCTCCGTGAAGGGAATGAACGCCTGTACGCGCGGTGTATTCTGCTCCTGATTCCGCAAACAGGCGTAATAGTAGTTGCGAATGCTGTTGGGTTTGCGTCCCAAGTCCACGGATAAGTCCTCGAACACTTGCCGAAGCGGTGCGCCACTGCCCCGCGCCTCCTGCACAGCGGAAAACAGGCGGGATGTCTCCTGTTCCTGCCAACCGACACATTTGCGTTCTTCCATGCGTCTTTCCTCTCTTTCCTGCATCCTTTCCGGGTGCGTATTCCTATCATATCCCGGCGCATATGCGTTCATGCACAAAATGCGTACACAAAAAAAGGCGCTCCGAGCCATTTTCGCCCGAAGCACCCAATTTCACGATTTGCTTTTCCTTCTCTCCGCCCACTGGAACAGCGCCGGATACAGCACAATCGCGAACAGCATCAGCCCGAACATCTCTGCAAAGCCCAGCCAGTGCGCATCCAGCAGCAGATTGCCCGCCGCCTTCAGTCCCTTCCGCACCGCCAGCAGCAGCGCCACGCCAACCACGCCGCGAATCATGCGCGCCTTGCCCGCACCCTTTGCATCAAAACCGACAAAGTGCCTCTCCAGCACCCAGCCAAGGCAGAAGCCCATCATCGCCCCCGCCGCCTTGTAGCAATCCGTCACCATGTCCCACGGGTCAACCAGCAGCGTTCCGTCCGGCAGCACATCCATCGGATACGGCTTCACGCTGGTGTAAATCAGCATCGCGGCAGATAGGATGACGCCGATAGTCGCCAGCAGCCAGTCGCGATTCTTGCCGCCGTCCGCCCAGTTCAGCAAGTATTTTGACAGCAGCAGCACGACCAGCGCAATCATCATCCCAACCAGCACGTCCTGCGGCGTGTGCGCACCGAGCCAGTTGCGGGCAAACGCCGTCAGCAGCGTCAGCAGCACGCACGGCAGAATCCACCATCTGCTGTACTTTTTCAGGTACGCCGCGATGTTGCCGTAAAAGGACGCTGCCAATGTCGCATGTCCGCTGGGGAACGAGTAGCCTGTTGCCGTTGCCGCCGCTTCCGGGGCGATTTGCAGCCGCGCATCCTGCTTCCAAGGGCGATAGACGCACGCGATATTCTTGATGAGCTGCGTCACCATCGCTGCGCCCGCGAAGCACAGCCCCATCCGCTGCCCAGTGCGTTTGTCGATGCACCAGTAGAATACGACGATAATAACAACCGGCAGCGACCCGGCGGCAAATTCCGAAATGAAGAGCAGCAAGCTGTTGATGAAGTTCGGCGTCTCCGCCCGAAGGTTCTGCAAAAACAGCAGGTATTCAAAATCCAATGTTTTTTGACTCCTTTGTTACTTAACGACGCTCATGTCCAGCGCCATCTTCGCCCATGCGTCCGAAGCGCCGCTCGCGCCCGTGACTTCCGTGCCGGGCTGATAATCCGGCGTGGCGTACCAGCCGCAGAAGGTCATGTGCGGGTAGGTCGGGGCATCCGGCAAATCCGCCTGATGAATCGCGCTGCCGTTCGCATGGTAGGTCGTCAGCGCCGTCGCCATGCCCTCCACGGTGATGCGGTAAGCGGTAATCTTCCCGTTCGTCGCGATGACATAACAATTTTGCAGCTGTGCAGGGTTATCAACGCCGTTTTTGCGCATTTCCGCCAGCAGGATTTCGCTCGTGAACCACGCGGTTTTCGTGCCGTCATCATTCTTCTGTATCTCCGCCGCATCCACCAGAATCCACCAGACGCTCTTTTCCGCGCTGTCCAGCACGATTTTGGGCGTACCCGCGCCGGAATAGCGAATGCCAATGCGCGCGCCGTCCGCGAACCACTCCATTTTCGCTTCGAGCTGGATGTAGGAGGAATCCCATTCCTTCTGGCTCGTCAAGCCGTCGGCGTTCGCCCAGAGGATGCTCTCGTCCGCCTCCGCGCGCACTTCCGTCAGCGCACTGCCCCATGCCGTGCTGTTCTTGCCTTCCCACAGCGCGTCCAGCACCTGCGGGTACACCACGCTCGTCGCCTGACTGCGCAGCTTCGGATTCACCGCGCGGCGAATCCAGGCGTGGCACTCACCGCCGGACGTCTGATTGTTCCCATTGTCCCAGATGACAATCGGCACGCCGTAGCGCTGGGCATTCTGCGCGACACAGTACGCCCACTTCGCGCGCTCGTCGTGATTGCCATTCGTGTTCGTCGCACCCGTTTCGCCCATCACGACCGGAATCCCCCGGTCAAGGAAGGTTTCCTTGATGTTCTCGAACACGCGGTTGATTTTCGCGCCATCCTTCTCCGGGTCGAACGTCGTCTGCGTATCCTGCAGGCAGAAGGTCTGCGGGTCATACGAATGCACGGACACGATGATGTTTGCCGCCGCTTCGCCATCCACCGTCGGCAGGGCAATCGCCGCCGTGCCCGCCGGGGAGCTGGTCGCCGCGTAGCCCGGAATCATCAGGCAGCGCTCGGCGTTGCAGCCCTTGGCGTCCTTGCGGATGGTGTTCACGAACACTTGGTTGAGGTAGTTGATGGCAGCATAGCACGCCGCGTTGCCGCCCCACTCGTAATTCATGCCCTGCGCGCGCGGCTCGTTCATGCCCTCGAAAATCACATGCTGGTCAAAGTCGGCGAAGGTGTCCGCAATCTGCCGCCACATGGTCGTCAGCTGCTCGCCGATTTTCTCCGCGTCCGCCACGAAATTCGGCTCGTTAATCCACGCTTCGTGGTGCATATTGAGGATGACGAACAAATCCGCCTCTCGCGCCCATTCGACCACTTCATGGACATGATGAAGGAAGTCCTCGCGGATGGTGTACGTCCCATCGTCCGAGGTATAGCGGTACCAAGTCACGGGAATGCGGATGGTGTCAAAGCCCGCTTCCTTCACGCGCACCATCAGTTCCGGGGTGATTTTCGCGTTCCCCCACGACTGCTCCTGCGCGGTCACATCCGCGGTATTGCCGCCGGTTGCGTCCAGCGTATTGCCCAGATTCCACCCGAAACCCATCATCTCAACGATTTCCGTCGCTGTTTTGCCTGTCAGCATGGTTGATTCCTCCTCGGCGGCCGCCGGAAGCACCGGCAGCAGCATGGTCAAGAATAGCGCAATCCATTTTCGCATGTTTTGCATGAATTTTCCTCCTATTGCTTGTAGGATTGGATTGTTACGCAGGGATTTCGCTCCTTCGGGAGCGACCAAAGGGCTTTCCGATCGCCCTTTGGAAACCTTCGGCGCCCCTTCGGATGTTACAGGTCTGTTATGTTAGTTTTTTAGTTTGTGTGCTTTTGGTTGTTGAGAAATTGCCTTCCCCTTTCGCCGGCGGACGCATTGTCAGACTAATTCTGTTCGTTTTCGCATCCGCTTCCAGCACCCACACGGTCACGATGTCGCCGACTCGGACGACTTCGCTCGGATGATTCACGCGGCGCTGCGCCATCTGGCTGATATGCACCAAGCCGTCGCGGTGAACACCGATGTCCACAAACGCGCCGAAGTCGGTCACGTTGCGCACCGTGCCGCGAAGCTCCATGCCGGGCTGCAAGTCCTTCAAATCCATCACGTCGCTGCGCATCAGCACCTGCGGCAGCTCATCACGCGGGTCGCGGCCGGGGCGGGACAGCTCCGCCGCAATGTCGCGCAGGGTCGGTTCGCCCACATTCAGCTGCTTCGCCAGCGCCGCGAACCCCTCCGCGTCCGCCAAGGTCAGCAGCTTGCCGACCGCCTCCGCCGGGGTGAGCGAAAAGTGCTTCAAAAGGGCGCGCGCCGCGTCGTAACTCTCCGGGTGAACGCCTGTGTTCTCCATCAAGTCCTTGCCGCCGGGAATGCGCAGGAAGCCTGCGCACTGCTCGAAGGCTTTGGGGCCAAGGCGCGGCACTTTCTTCAGCTGTGCGCGGGTCGTGAACGCTCCGTTTTCCTCGCGGTACGCCACGATGTTCTTCGCGACGGTCGTGTTGATGCCCGCGACGTAACTCAGCAGCGACACGCTCGCCGTATTCACGTCCACGCCGACGCTGTTCACACAGTCCTCGACCACGCCGCCCAGCGCCGCGTCCAGTTCCGCTGCTTTCAGGTCATGCTGATACTGTCCTACGCCAATCGCCTTCGGATCGATTTTGACCAGCTCCGCCAGCGGATCCTGCAGCCGCCGCGCAATCGACACCGCCGAACGCAGACTGACATCAAACTGCGGGAACTCCTCCGCCGCCAGCTTCGACGCGGAATACACCGACGCGCCCGCCTCGCTGACGACCATGTATTTGAGCGCGTCGCCCAGCGCCAGCTCCTTCATCACCTCGACGAAGAACTGCTCTGTCTCGCGCCCCGCCGTGCCGTTGCCGATGGCGACGATGCCGACGTGGTGCTTCTGGATCATGCGCTTGACGGTTTCCTTCGCCTGCGCAACCTTACCATGGCTTGGCAGTGGGAAAATAACGCCCGTATCCAGCACGCGCCCGGTTTCGTCCACAACCGCGACCTTGCAGCCCGTGCGGATGCCGGGGTCAAGCCCCATCGCGACCTTCCCGCGCACCGGCGGCTGCATCAGCAGCGGGCGCAGGTTCAGCGCGAACACGCGAATCGCCGCCGCACTCGCCTTGTCGGTCAATTCCGCGCGCAGTTCCGTGTCCAGCGACGGCGCAATCAGCCGCGTATACGCGTCGTCGCACGCCTGCTCGACGTACTTGCACGCCGGGCTGCCCGTCTGCTGCACGAAGCCGTAGCGCACAAGCTGCTGCGCCTTCTCCTTGTCCACGTCCAGCGCGACTTTGAGGAAGCCCTCCTTCTCCCCGCGGTTCATCGCCAGCACCCGGTGTGACGGCATCAGGCGCAGCGGCTCACGGTGGTCGTAGTACATGCGGTAGGTGCTGTCCTCGTCTTTCGCCGCGACCGTCGCGACCATCGCCGTTTGATGGTAGTACGTTTTGAGCTTCGTGCGGACGGCGGCATCGTCGCTGACGACCTCGGCGATAATATCCATCGCGCCTTGCAGGGCATCCTCCGCCGTTTCGACGCCCTTCTCCGCGTTCACATAGCGCAGGGCGATGGTTTCCGGCGCCATCATGTTCCGCTGCTGGAGCATCAGCGCGTTCGCGAGCGGCTCCAGCCCCTTCTCCTTGGCAATGGACGCGCGGGTACGGCGCTTCGGGCGGTACGGGCGATAAATATCCTCCAATTGCGCCAATGTCGCGGCAGCATCGAGGTCGCTTTGCAGCTTCTCCGTCCAGACATCTAACTTTTGTAGGCTTTCACTGATTTCCTGCCGACGCGCTTCGAGCGCCCGCAGCGCCGTCAGCCGTTCGCTGATTTCACGCAGCTTCTGGTCATCCAGCGACCCGTGCTGTTCCTTGCGGTAACGCGCGATAAACGGCAGTGTGCAGCCCTCGTCAAGCAGGCGAATGACGGCGTCGATTTGCCACGGGGCGGTTTGGAACTCCTGACAGAGCGTTTGTGTGATAGTCATGTCCTCACCTCAAATAATGATGCCTTCCAAATGATCCACCTCATGCTGAATCACCTGCGCGGTGAAACCAGAGAACCGCTGCACATGCCGCTGCAGCTGCTCATCCTGATATTCCATCAAAATCTGCTGATACCGCAAACACGGGCGCTCGCCGTCCAGCGACAAGCACCCCTCCTGCGCTGCGAAGGGAATCTGGCGATCCGTGATGACCGGGTTAAGCATCACCAGCACGGTTTTCCCCGCCATCACCGCAATGATGCGCTTGCGGACGCCAATCATGTTCGCCGCCATGCCGACGCACTCGTGCGCATGGGCGCGCAGGGTATCCGCGAGGTCACGCGCAACGGGCAAATCCTCCGCCGTCGCCATCTGGCTCTTGCAGGACAGGAACATCACATCTCTCACAATCGGCTGGATCATTGCTTCTTCACCACCACGCCGCCAGTTTTCCAGATGCTTCTTTCGGGCACTTCACCACGCACGCAGCTCAGCGGGTAGATTTGGCTCTCCCGCCCGATAACCGTGCCGGGGTTCAGCACGCTGTTGCAGCCGACTTCCACATAGTCGCCAAGCATTGCGCCCATTTTCTTCAAGCCGGTTGCCATGCTTTCGCCTGCGCCGCGAACCGTCACCAGCGTCTTGTCGCTCTTCACGTTGCTGGTAATCGACCCCGCCCCCATGTGGCTGCAATAACCGAGAATGCTGTCGCCGACGTAGTTGTAGTGCGGCGTCTGCACATGGTCGAAAAGAATCACGTTCTTCAGCTCCACAGAGTTGCCGACCACACAGTCTGCCCCCACCAGCGCACTGCCGCGGATGAACGCGCAATGCCGCACTTCCGTCCGCGCGCCGATGATGCAGGGCGCACCCAGATACGCCGTCGGCGCAACCGTCGCGGTTTTGTGCACCCAGACGTGTTCGCTGACTTCGGTGTATTCCGCCGGGTCAAGCGCCGCGCCGATGCGCAGGATTTCCGCCTTGATGCCCGCAAGCACCTCCCACGGATAGGTAAACTGCCGCAGGTAATCCGCCGCCAAAGTGTGGTTAAGGTCGTAAAGCTGTTCGATTGTCAGCATAATTTGCCTCCTATTTATTATGTTGATTGCTTTTTCGCCCTGCGCCGCCGAATCAGCCAGAGCATGAACATCGCCAGCAGCAGCCCCGCCAACGCGCCCGATGAATCCAGCAGCACATCCTGCCACTTGCCCGTGCGCCCGGCAACGAAAAGCTGATGGATTTCGTCCGTCGCGGCATAGAGCGTACATCCCGCCCATGACAGCCAGTGCCAGCGGGCGCAGTAGCTGTCCAGCAGCAGCGTCAGCAGCATTCCCAAGAGCGTGTACTCCAAGAAATGCGCCGTTTTCCGCACGGCAAAATCCACCTGTGCATACAGCTTCCAGTACGCCTGCCCCGTCAGTCCCTGCCGCTGCGCCAGAGAATCCGTAATTGGGCGGGCAATTTTATCGCTGATGCTGCCGGACTGCGTGCCTTCCTGTGCCGAGAAGCCGAACATCACCAGCAGCAGAGACAGCGTAATCAGCCAGAGGATGGCACGATAAAGGTGTATTTTCCAGTTCAAGGTTGCTTTCCTTTCCTGCGGCGAAAGTAACGCCGTGCTTGTTTATTTCGCGCTCCACCCCGTCAATTCCTGCCGGATTGCACGGATTCCACGAAAAAAGGGCTGCCCGTTGCAGACAGTCCTTTTGTTGGATTATTTCACGCGCTCGCAGTACACCGCCACGCGTTTTGTACCGCTGAGGGTGCAGGTCACAAGCGTCAGGTCATAGTCGGAATGGGCAATTTCGTTCGCATCGTTGGGCGAAATCGTGTTTTTCTCCCGCACAACGTAGCGGAAAACGTTATTCTCCATGTCCGTGAAGGTAATGGTTGCGTCCAGCGCCAAGCTGCTCAGCTTGCCAAAGTGGTAGGTGTGCGCAATAATAGCGAGGTTGCCCGCGTAGGCGCTGCCGGAATAGCGGCACGGCGACACGCTCAGGTTCTCGTACGACCAGTTGCGCTGCACCGGCACTTTCAGCCCCAGCGACGGAATGGACAGCGTGCCGATGTACTCGTGCCCATTGACCTTCTCGCCCGGCATTTCGATTCCCGGCACGCGCTCGTAGAGCTTGCCTGTCGGCGCGGGCGTAGGTGTCGACGTTGGTTCGGGGGACTGTGTCGGTTCAGGCGTCTCCGTCGGCTCGGGGGATTCCGTCGGCATGGGCGTTTCGGTGATTTCCGGCGTGCTCGTCGGATTTGATGTCTGCGCGGCATCCGGCGTGCTCGTCGGCTTCGGCGGCTTCGTCGCAGTCCCTGCTGTCGGCGCGTTTGTAGGTTTCGGCGGATTCGTCGCATTCCCTGCCGTCGGCACGCTCGTCGGTTTCGGCGGATTCGTCGCAGTCCCTGTCGTTGGCGCGCTCGTCGGTTTCGGCGAATTCGTTGCAGTCCCTGCCGTTGGCGCGCTCGTCGGCTTCGGCGGATTCGTTGCAGTCCCTGCCGTCGGCGCACTCGTCGGCTTCGGCGGGTTCGTTGCAGTCCCCGCCGTCGGCGCGCTCGTCGGTTTCGGCGGATTCGTCGCAGGATTCACCGTTGCGGGCGCACTCGTCGCAGGGGTGTTCGTGGCGGTTACGTCATCACGCGGAATGTCAGTCGGCAGTGCGTCAGTTACGGAGGGCGTGGATGCTGCTGGGGTATCCGCCGCAGTGGCATCCGCCGTCGGCGCGTCGGTTATCGGCACATCCGTCGCGGGTGCGTCCGTCGGCATCATCGTCGCGGTGACTACGGGCGGTGCAGCGGTTTGCTGCGATTCCATCTGCCGCTGAATGCGAATCTGCTCCAGCGCCATCAGCGCATCATCCGACTCCTGCTGCGCGCGGCTGGCATCCCACTGGTTGTAGCCCACCAGCGCCAGTGCCGCCAAAATCAGCACCAGCCCCAGCGTCATCAGCAGATTGCCCTTACGGTTCTTCATGCTCTTGGCTCCATTTCCGGTGGAGAATCCAGCCAATGACGAACAGAATCATGCCCGCACCCGCCAGAATCGGCACCGGCCACCACAGCTGCCCCGTTTCGGGAATCGGGGCGGTCGGGGTCGGCGTGACCGTGCGGCGGTTGGTAATCACATACACGCCGTTTTCGATGGAATATTCCGGCTCATAGTACACATCAGCCCCCAGAACCTCGTTGAGGGTGTACACATGGTCAGCCGGCAAATCCTTGAAGATATGATGCCAGTTGTTTTCGCTGTTCAGAATCACCGTGTCGATATGCTGACCGTCCTGCATCAGATGAATTTCAATCTGCACAGGGCGATATGTGCCGCGGTTGTCGTCGTCCCACACCTTGACGCACTCAAGGTCAATCAGCGCGGGGGAACGTTCCAGCTTAATGGTGGAGAGGACGTCGTACTGCCACTCGTCGTCCACATTGCGCGTCGGCACAGATGTCAGGAAGGATTGGAAGCTGTACGCCCAGCCGCCGATGATAACCGGCGTGCCGGAAACAAGGTACAGACCGGGGTTGAGTCCCGCGAAGGCAACTCGACCGTTTTCGTCCGTCGTGCCGGTGAAATCAGGCGTTTCGGACGCGGTGAGGGCTTTCATCGCTTCGGACGCGGCTGCCCAGTCCGCCGCATTCTTCAGCGCGTTAATGTCGATATTCAGAGTGCTGTACGGGCTGCGCAGGGCGAACCGAGCGTCCGCATCCATGTCCGCCACCTGATACAGCTGGAAGGTCACGCCGGGCAGGTGCGCATCATCCTCGTTGTCATCCGCCTGAATGGCGAACGTCAAGGGGTGCGTCAAATCCACCCGTTCAAAGGCAAGCGCGCAGGGCGCAAGCAGAAGGCAGCACAATGCTGTCAGCAGGACAAGCGCCAGCAGGCGCGAGGGTTTGCGGCTCATCACGACCGCTCAGCTCCTTTCCGCTTCTTGTGTTTCGGGCTGGTCGTTACCAGCATGAGAATGAGGAGAATCAGCAGCATCGGCGCGGCAACAATCGGCGCGACGATGTAGGGGTCAATCACGAGTGCGTCCGCGGAGATGCGCACGGATAGCTGCGCAAGCGACGTTTCGACCCGGTGTCCACGGACAAGCAGCCGGTGCGAGTTAATGCCGTAGGGCGTGCAGGTGACGAGCGTGCACAAATCCATGCCGTCATAGATTTGCAGTGCGCTGACGTCGTGCGGCTCGACAATGAGAATCTGGTCGATTTCGTAAGTCAGCACCTTGTCCAGCACGCGGAGGGTGAAGGTATCGCCGTAGGTGAGCTGGTCAAGGTTGGTAAAGAGCTTGGCGGAGGGCAGCCCTCGATGCGCCGAAAAGGCGGAATGCGTTCCCGGTTCGCCGGTCGGCAGGCTTGTGCCCTCAATGTGACCGACGGCGACCTGAAGCACGTTGGCGTTCGTCGAGTGATACAGCGGCAGCGTCACGGCAATCTGCGGGATCTCAATCACCCCGATGATGCCCGAACCGCCGACATTCATCACCGCGTCGTACTCCTCGCGCTCCTCGTCGGTCATGATCAAGCGATCAACGGTGGACTGTGCGCGGAGTTTTTCGTTATAAGCGTTTGCCGCCGCCCAATCCGCCTCGTAATCCTTCTTGGACTCCTGCTCCACCACCGTGTTGTAGGTGGCTACGGCACGCGACTGGTGGAAGGAATTGTAGAAATCCGACACGGACGGGTACAGAAGGAGCGCCAGACCCACAAACAGCACCACAAACAGCAAAATGGTTGTCATATTGCGCTTCATGAGCCGCCTCCTTTCTGCAAACATGCTTCATTTTCCCATTTGGGAATGCCGGGCGGCGGCATTGCGCGCACCGCCCGGCAGGGGTTTCATCAGAACATGGGGATGTTCAACGAATTGCGGGAGAGAAATCAGATTTCGTCCGCTTCGGCCTTGCGGCGAACGATGAGGATGAGCGCCGCGCCCACGAACATCATGCCGCCCAGCACGTAGAAGATGGTCGTGCCGATGCCGCCGGTCTCAGGCAGGGTCGCACCGGACTTGTTGACGAGCTTGTTGTTCATCGTAGAAGCCGCCGTGAGTTCCATGGATGCACTTGCACCGCCAGCAGCTTCCTTGTGGTCTGCCGAAATCGTGATGGTGACAGGATCCAGCGGATTATAGGTAGCAGGAACCGTGGTTTCCTTCAGCGTGTACGTGCCGTGATCCAGACCGATGATGTTGAACGTACCATTGGCTGTCGTAATCATTTCATTGTTTTTGACATCCACATAGGTATCATTCGGCTTCGTGGTGCCTGCGACAATGTAATTGCCATCGGCATCCTTCCACAGCGGAACAACACGGTCATTTTGATCATAAAGCGTGAAGCCAGCGCCTTCCAGTTCGTTGCCTGCCTCAGCCGTGTTCGCATACTTCGTGTTGTTCACAACATAGGTGAAGAGCCACACATGGTCTTCCGGCGTTTTGCCCATGCCATCAGCATTGGGGTTGTTGGAGTATTCCAAATCGACGCTGTTCTTGTTGTCCGTGCTGTTGGCGCTC
>ERZ1027034.62-NODE-62-length-23945-cov-12.709083_pt1 | contig 23945 bp, 14 predicted proteins | sample MGYA00519443_ERZ1027034 | MGnify/ENA primary metagenome ERZ1027034 (study PRJEB26926, sample SAMN06164787) | human gut metagenome | biome: ENVO:00009003; feature: ENVO:2100002; material: ENVO:00002003 | host: Homo sapiens | place: USA | collected 2012 ... | reverse complement strand
TGGTAATACGCCGGTTCGCTGCTGGAAAAGCAGACGATTTTGTCCAGCGCGGGGCTGTTCACCGCCTTGCGCATGAACCACGCGTACAGTTTGCCCTTCCAGCCCTGCTTCGGGCGGTAGATGAACGTGGTGACGATGAGATGGCAGTGCTTTTTCAGGTGAAAAATGGCGCTGTAAAAAGCGAAAAACAGCCCGTAAAACTGCTGGTAGGACAGAATGGTGCCAAATTCCTTGCGGTGGCGCAGGACTTTGAGCGGAAAAAGGAAGAATTTCGCCTTCTTCTTCCATGCGCTGTCCGAAAAATGGCTGTCAATGTGCCAGATGTTCCACTTTTCCCCTGTCTCCGCTTCCATCAGCGCCGCAAAGTTCCATTCCGGCTGCGGCGCGCTGTCCAGCAGAATGAGGTTCGCCTGCCCGTCGTTTGCTTTCATGACATCAGCTCCCTGATTGCCTGATGATTTCGCTCGCAGTTGTGGTCGTCGAGCGCGCCGAAGGTATCGCGGATGTGCTTCTGCATTTCCGGCGTGACGGCGCACTCCGACGCAAGCGCGGTTTCGATGGCTTGCAGCAGCGCCTCCTGCGTCGTCACGACCTCCCCGAAGCCGTCCACGCGATAGTCGAAATAGCCGCGGTCGTGGTGCGTGCCCCAGTACCGCGCCTCGTCAAACTGGTAGTAGATTTCGGGCTTGAGCATATACGCGAAGTCGAACTGGATGCTGGAGAAGTCCGTTATCAGCAGCGCGGACTCCATCAGCAGCGTCTGCACGTCCATCTGCCCCAGCGCGCCGATTTTGACGTGCGGATGCTCCGTGTGGAAGGCGGACAGGAAGCGCTGCACCTCGAAATGCGGGTAGAACACGGCGTCATAGCCGTATTTCGTCAGCAGCTTCTCCAGCTTCGGGTCGGAAATAACCGCCTGCCAGTGCTGGAAATAGTCCGTCTGCTCAAACTCCGCCTGTGTTTTGCCCTCCACGGCGTACGTCCGCCACGTCGGCATAAACAGCACCTGCCGCTTCGTCTCGTGCGGATGCAGAAGCGCGTCATATCGGCACAGCCCCAATCGGCGGACGACGCCTTTCGGATACCCGAACGCCGACTCGACGAAATCACGCTCCTTTTGCAGCGTCGTGACAAACAAATCCATGACGACGTTGGGGTAATGGTACCACTTCATATCGTCAATCATGATGCCATGCTGCAAAAACACCTTTTTTCCGCGCACGATGTGGAGCTTATCGAGCATATAATAGCGTTCAATATCAGGCGTATAACCGGAAACATGGGTGGAAACCTTCATTTCCGACGCGGCGCAGAGCAGGTAGTGCCGCCAGCTGCGATACGGCACGACGCTGCCCAGCTGCGCAACGCGGTCATAGTCGGGCAGCTTGGGGTCTGCAACGTAGACGGCGTTGATTTCGGGGTGCTCCCGCCGAAGATACGCGAAATAGTGATAGCCGTTGTCACGGGCTTCCCTGCCGCGCTCGGACACAAGCCAAACGTGGCGGTACCGCGGATTGGTAACTTTCAGCACGCCGGCGCAGAGGGCTGCCGTCTCGTACTTGATCAGTTCGCCCAGCAGGGTGGCGCCGCGGCGGAATTTTCGCAGGATGTCGCTCATAACATGTTTTCCTTACTGGTCAAGAATCTCCTCATACGCCTTCAGCCTTTCTTCCATATAGAAGAACGGTGCGCGCTCGCGGACGCGCTGCTGGTAGTATTGGTAGACTTCCGGCTTGTCCAGCATCGTCCGCAAGCCCTCGAAAAGGGATTCCTCCGTGTTCTGCGTAATCAGGCCATACTCGCTGTCGCCCAGAATCTCGCGCATTCCGGAGCAGTCCGTCGTCACGACGGGCGTTTCCAGCACAACGGCTTCGCTCACCACCGTGCTGAACCCCTCGACGTAGGATGGGCAGACGTACAAATCCGCCGCCGCCATATACGGGTACGGGTTATCGCGGAAGCCCAGCAGCTGCACGCTATCCCGCAAATGCTCGTCGACCACCTGCTCCGCCAGATCTTCGTACAGCTCCCCCTTGCCCAGAATCAGCAGGTGGAAGTGGTAGCCACGGCTTTTGAGCAGCCCGCAGACATGAATCAGCCGCTCAAACCCCTTGCGCGGAATCAGGCTGCCGACACTGACCATCAGGAACTCGCCCTTCGGGATGTCGTCCACCGGCTCGTCTTTCCGGCGGCGGATTGCCTGCTCATCCAGTATATTATAGGCGACATGGACGCGCTCCGTCAAGCCGAATTTCGCGGAAAACGCTTCCTGTACGTTCTCCGACACACAGTAGATGCCGTCAAACCGCTCATAGCACGCCTTTTGATGCCGCATGGAGCGGAACAGGCGATCCTGCTTGGTGTACGTCTGCACGTCGATATGCACCCACGCGTACTTTTTCGCGTGCTGATTGGTGGAGTACGCGAGAATTTTTGTCGGGAACGCCTCCATGAAGGCGACTTCCACATCCGCATCGCTCCTGAAGAACCAGCGATACAGCCATTTCGGCGGGATGATGTACTGCATGATGCCGCTGAGGATTTTCTGCGCCCTGGCGTTCTTCACGCGCAGCGCCGGGCGGTAATGCACCTCCGGCGACAGCATCCCGGCGCGGGTATCGTCGTGGAAAAGCGTCATGAGCGTCACGTCGTAGCGGTCTTTGGGGAGGCGGTTGACTGTTTCCACCAGCACCCGCTCCGCGCCGCCCCCGCACAGGCTGTAAATCAGGAACATTACTTTGCGCTTTTTGCCATCCATCACGCGCGTTTTCCTCCGATTTCCTCCATGTAGATTTCCAGCAGCCGGTCGCAGTAGCGGTCGAGCGTCATCATGCTTTCCTTCTTCGCGCGGCAGTTGCGCGCCATTTCATCCAGCAGCGCCGAATCGCTATACAGCGCGCGAATCTTCTCCGCATAGGCTTCGGGCATGAAGGTGTCGTTGAGGACGCCCGTTTTGCCCTCCTCCACCAGCTCCGGCATTCCACCGATGCGGTTGCACAGCACCGGCGTGCCCAGCGACTGCGATTCCAACAGCGCCAGCGGACAGTTTTCGTACCACAGGGAGAGGTGGAGGGTGAAGCGCGCCGCCGCGACAAGCTCCTGCAGTTCTTTTCCAGTCTTGAAGCCGACGAAGCGGACGTTGGGCAAGCCGCACGTTCGGCAGAGTTCCTCCAGCGGCCCGCCGCCCGCAATGACGAACGGAATCTCCGGCAGCAGGCGGCAGGCGGCAAGGATGCGGTCGATGCCCTTTTCCTCCGACAAGCGCCCGAAATACAGGACATAATCGCCCTTGGGCACGTCGATCTCCGCCGTCTTGCTCAAAAAGTTATGAATCATGGTGGTTTTTCCGGCATAGCGCGGAACAGACAGCAGTTTTTCCTCGATGAAGCGGCTGGGGCAGATATAGCGCGCCACGCGGTCATACACATGGCTGGTGGTATAAATCGTGCCTTCTATCGCGCCGATGAGGCTTTTCGCGCGCGACCCGTGGATGCACTTTTTGCGCACGCACGCCATTTTGCACTTCTTCCCGCTGCATTCCTCGCAGAGTTTCCATGTGCCGAATTCCATCATCATGTGGTTCGGGCAAAGCATCTGCAAATCGTGGACGGTCTGCACCATCGGGATGTTTCTCTCTGCCCCCGCCAGAATCACGGACGGGGTAAGCTGGAAATTGATGTTGTTGAAGTGGATGATGTCCGGGTGGAAGCGGTCGATAATCTGCCGCATTTTGCGCTGCGCCTCGCCGGAATAGATGATGCGGAAGGGGTAGAGCAGCTTTTCCGCGCCGGATGCGTGGAAGTCCATGTTGACAGTCGTCAGCCCTTCGGCGTTCCCGACGGTGTTTTTCTCGTCATACATGCCGAAATATTCCACCTGATGACCGCGTCTCGTCAGTTCTTCCCCAATGCGGAGCATATACGTTTCCGCCCCGCCGCGCGGGTACAAAAACTTATTGACCATCAGGATTTTCATCGGGTTCCTTCCCTTCCACATTGATTGGGGGAGACGCCAGAGGCTCTGCCTCTGGACTCCGCAAAGGGCGCTGCCCCTTGACCCCGCCAAAGGGTCTTCGACCCTCTGGACTCCCTTTTTCGCGATTCAGTTGGTGACACTTTCATACTGCTTCCGCGTGTTTATTGAGGGAACCCAAGGGGCGCTGCCCCTTGACTCCGCAAGGGACTTCGTCCCTTGACCCTTTCGCGCGATTCAGTTGGTGATATTTTCATACTGCTTCCGCGTGTTTATTGGGGAACCCGAGGGGCGAATGAAACGGGACGAAGTTCCCCACATTGACCCCTTTTCGCGATTCCAAGCCGGCTTACGCCCCGCCCCGAAGTTTCTTTTTCAGCTTGCGGACGGTCATTTCCAGCAGGTACTGGAATTCCGGCGTTCTGCCGTAAACCGTCAGCACGACCACGGCGAAAATCGCGGTGTAAATCAGCCCCTGGGCGATGAACCAGAGGAAATTCGTCTGCGGCATCAGCTGGAAAATCCAGTAGGACACGGCGCTGACCCCCGCGACCACCACCCAGCGGACGATGTAATCCATGAAGTAGCGGCGCAGTTTCTTTTGCCAGTCCTCCTCAATGCCGTAACGCATCAGCACATACGGCTCGAACCAGACGCACGTCAGCAGGCTGGAGATAATCGTGCCGCCGATGATGCCCGCCACGCCAAAGCGCCGCACCAGAATCAGCGATACAACAAGGTTGATGATGGCCTCCGCCAGCGCCTTGTAGCGGTCATACCAGAACAGCCCCAGCGCCTCGCGGAACTGCAGCCCCATCTGGCGAAGACCGCTGATGAAAAACTCCGCCATGATGATGACGACGACCGTCATCGAGAAAAGGTACTCTTCGCCGAAAATCATGCGGATGAAGAAGTTAATCAGCGTCACCAGTCCGCCGGAGAGGTAGCCGTAGAGCAGGAAAGCGGCGAAATCGAGGATGCGGAAGATTTCGTAGACGCGCTTTCTGCCCTCCAGCGCGTTCAGGTTGCCGATGCTGGCGGTGAATGCGCCCGTCACATGCCCCAGCAGGTTGTTGACGTTCATCAAAACGAGCTTGTAGTTGGAGTATATGCCGACCGTAGCCAGCCCGTCAAACGCGGACATAATCAGGTTATCCGTGCTGCGGACGATAACCGTCGCCAGCTTATGCAGGCTCAGCGCGCCGACGTTCTTGAAAATCGCCTTGCGCTCCTGCGGTTCGGGCAGCTCCTTGTACTGCTTGAGGTACGGGAACTCCCTGTCCGCGCGCGCCCAGATGATAGCGCTGGTGAGCATCGGCATGAAAAGCTGGATAATCAGGTAGAGGATGAAATTCCGCGTCGTTACCAGCACAACGATTTGCAGAATCAGGCGCACGATGCCGATGATTTGGTCAACTGCCTTGCGGATGTATGCCTTTTGGTACGCCTGATAGATGGCGTTCTTGTAGGACAGCAGGTATGACGTGACAGCTTGCAGGAGGTAGAACAGATAAATCAGCTGCAGGTTCTCCACGCCTTCGCCGCCCTTAATCAGCAGCGGCAGGAACGGCATGAGCGCCAGCCCGATGCCCAGCACGACCACCGCAACGATGCGGTACAGCGTGCGATAGAGGTTCATCAGGCGCGCCAGCTGCTTCTCGTCGTTCTGCGCCGCCGGGCGGTACATGCTGAAAATCATTGCCGAGCCGATGCCCAATTCTGCCAGATTCAGCATTCCCAGCACATCGCCGAAGAGGCCGTTCACGCCGAGATATTCCTGCGACAGGTAGTGGACGAACACCATGCGTCCGCCGAAGGAAAGCAGCATGTTCAGCAGCTGCCCCACCAGCCCGACGATCATATTGATGATGGAGTTTTTCTTTCTCATCCGTGCTCTTCCGGCGCTGACTGACCGGATGCCTCCTCTCCTGCGCTGACTGCAAGCGCGTGAGCCGTTTGCAATCGCCCCATTATAGCACGGTTACGATTGCCTTGCAACAAAAACGACTGTTATTATCGGTTTTGCGCGAAATTTCGCACTTTGTTCACGCAATCCACACATTCTGTGATATATGCTTGTTTCTTTCTTGTCAATATGCTATAATGGAATGCAATCCACCGTTTTTCGGCGGAAATTTCGCGGGGCTTACCCGTACAAGGGAGATTTGGAGGACATGGGAAAGGTCAGCGCGTTTCTGAAGCGGAAGAACGTTCTGTTTTCCGCAAAACGCTACGGGATAGACGCCATGGGCGCCATGGCGCAGGGACTGTTCGCCTCGCTGCTGATTGGCACAATCATCAAGACGCTCGGTCAGCAGCTGAACGTGCAGTTCCTAATTGACGCGGGCAACTTCGCCCAGCAGGTTGCGGGGCCGGCCATGGCGGTGTCCATCGGCGCGGCGCTCTCTGCCCCGCAATTGGTGCTGTACAGCCTGATTGCCGTCGGCATGGCGGCAAATAAGCTCGGCGGCGCGGGCGGCCCGCTGGCGGTCTACTTCATCACGATTGTCGCGTCCGAATGCGGCAAAATCGTCAGCAAGGAGACGAAGGTGGATATCCTCGTCACCCCGGCGGTCACGATTCTTGTCGGCGTTGGGCTGTCCGTGCTGTGCGCGCCCGCGATTGGCGCGGCTGCCAGCTCGGTCGGCGATTTCATCAAGTGGGCAACGAACCTCCAGCCGCTGCTGATGGGCATTCTGGTGTCCGTCGTCGTCGGCATGGCGCTGACGCTGCCGATTTCCAGCGCGGCGATTTGCGCGGCGCTCTCGCTGACGGGGCTTGCGGGCGGCGCGGCGGTTGCGGGCTGCTGCGCGCAGATGGTCGGCTTCGCGGTCATGTCCTTCCGCGAGAACGGCGTGGGCGGCTTGGTCAGTCAGGGGCTGGGCACGTCGATGCTGCAAATGCCCAACATCATCCGCAACCCGCGCGTGTGGATTCCCCCGACGCTTGCTTCCGCCATCACCGGCCCGATTGCGACGTGCCTGTTCCACCTCGAAATGAACGGCCCGGCGGTTTCCAGCGGCATGGGCACTTGCGGTTTGGTCGGGCAGATTGGCGTTTACACCGGCTGGCTGAACGACATTGCCGCCGGCACGAAAGCCGCGATTCTGCCGATGGACTGGGTTGGGCTTATCCTGATTTGCTTCGTTCTCCCCGCCGTGCTGACGCTGCTGTTCGCCTTCTTCCTGCGCAAGTGGGGCTGGATCAAGGACGGCGACCTGAAGCTGCAATAACAAGGGAGAATGAAACGGGGCGAATGAAACGGGACGAAGTCCCCCCTCCCTTGACCCTTTCGCGCGATTGGGTTGGTGACACTTTCAGGCTGCTTCCGCGTGTTGATGCAGGGATTTCGCTCCTGCGGGCGCGAGGAGGGGGCAATGGAAACAGACGAAGTCTGCGGTCGCCCCCTCCACCCCTTCGCTCCCCTGCGGCACACAAGCAAATCCACATAGAAAATCAAGCCACAAAACGCACCTCATCCAGCTAATGCAGCAGATGAGGTGCGTTTCTTTTGCCAAAAAGTCAGCACCGAAAAAGGGCGGCATACCCGCAGGTACACCACCCCTTGACGCCTTGGATTACACCTTCTGGAAGGTGAACACCACTTCGCCGCCCGCTTCGGGAGCAATTTCTTCCACCGTCTTGTCGAACTCGTAGCCTTCCGGCACAATCAGCACATGCAGCACATAGGGGTACGCAGGCATGGTGAATTCCAGCACGCCATTCTCATCCACAGGCATGGGCGTGCACGTTTCATCCGTGCAGACGTTAATCATCGTGCCGGTCACAGGGTTGCCGTCCTGATCGACGCACTTGATCGTGTAGCTCGCCATGCCCTCCATCGGCAGCTGCGGCGCTTCCGCCACTTCATCCGTGGAAGGCAGGGTGCCATCGGCGTACTTCCAGCCGGGGACATTGATGCCATACTGCTGCAGCATGGCGACAAACGCATTGGCGTTGGGTTCATCAGCAATTGCAATGGCGGATGCTTCCACGTTTTCCGCGCCAGCCTTCACCACAAAATAGGTGGTATACGGATAGCCGCTTGCCTGATTGGTGTCAATCGGCTGATTCGGGATGACGTAGCCGTCCTCCGTCATGTAGTCCGTCAGCGCATAGTTTTCGGGAGCCGCTTCGCAGCCAAAGGCGTACATTTCCGGGTCGAGTCCCTTCGCCAGCGTCACCTTCACCGTCGCGCTTTCCGTGTTGTCAATCACATAATAGTTGGTCATGCCAAAGGTGGACATCAGCGCAAATTGCGGGTCAGTGAAGAAAACCTGCTTCACGTTGTCGCCCACAAAGGAGATGGTCGTCATCTTCGTGCCTTCCGGATAGACCGGGTTGTTCGCCAGCACAGCGGCGGCTTCTTCTCCGTCCACCACGCGCGCGTTGTCCAGCCAGATCATGTCCTCATTCGCGGCCTGAAAGGAATCCTTGATGTAAGACAGGGCAATTTCGTAAGTACCGTCTGCCGGGAATTCATAGCCGTAGGTCGCCCATTCCTTCACGCCGCCGAACGCCTTCACCGTCTGCCCGTTGACAGACAGGTAGAACAGGTCGCAGCCGGCTTCGGTGGACGTCTTGTAGTCGAACGCGAACACATCGCCCGCCTTCGCTTCCACCGTAGTCAGCACGGAAGCGGAAGAAGTATCCTTGCCCGTGTTCGTGCTGACCAGAACCGTGCGGTCATCCTTTTCCGCAACCGCCATCGGCCAGGTGTATTCATCCGTAGAATTGGTGAAGGACAGCGGCGCCGCCGTGCCTTCCACATTCAGCGCGCGGTTCAGTTCCGCTTCATCCGTCGGCGGAATCGAGGGCTTTTCGCCCGGCAGGAACGCCAGCACATTCGTCTGCGTGTACTCATCGCCGAGGAAGAGGCCGAACAGGCGGACAAACGCGTCCGTAGAGGTCTGAGAACCCGTTGCGAGGAAAGCCACATTGCCGAAGCGGTCAACCACAATCGAGGTCGGGACGCCATTGAGCCCGAAACCCGCAAAGAGGTTGAACGTTTCATGCCCGACCGGGAACGTCAAGCCATGCGACGCCACATATTCCGTCAGCTTCGCATCGTCATCGTTTTCATCGATGCTCAGCGCAAAGACTTCCACCTTGTCCTTGTACTGCTCATAGGCTTCCTCCAGGAAGGGGAACTCCGATTCACACGGGCCGCACCACGTTGCCCAGAGGTTAATCAGCACCATTTCCTTCTCCTTCAAGGTTTCGGAGAGGGTATGGGAAACGCCGTTAATGTCCGTAAAGGTAAAATCGGGCATGGGCGCGCCAAGCGCGTACACCAAGGCAGTTTCTTCCGCCAGTGCAGCGCAGCCGAGGCACATCGCCAGTGCCAGAACCAGTGCCAGCATCTTCTTCATGAGGATTGCTCCTTTCACGTTCTGCGGCTTCCACCGCAGTCTTACAAAAATTATAAGGGGAAAAATGCCTGATGTCAACCGAAAAAACTTCATAAATACAATTGGCGTGCGCAACGCCCCTTTTTCGTCTCCAACAGCAGCGAAAAAGCGCAAAATTGTTTGGTATTTCCATAACCAAAAAGCCCTGCCGCATTCACGACAGAGCCTTTTTGTGCCTTGATTACGCCTTGCCAGCGCAGCCCAGCACATCCACAATCTTGTGGGCAACCATCGCCTTCACCGCAGCACGGGCAGGCTTCAGGTACTGACGGGGGTCAAAGTGATCCGGATGCTCCGCGAAATACTTGCGGATGCTCGCGGTCATCGCCAGACGAATGTCGGAGTCGATGTTGATCTTGCAGACCGCCATCTTCGCCGCCTTCGCCAGCTGCTCTTCCGGAATGCCAATTGCGTCGGGCATATTGCCGCCGAACTGGTTGATTTCCTTCACGAACTCCTGCGGGACAGAAGAAGCGCCGTGCAGGACGATCGGGAAGCCGGGCAGACGCTTGGAGCATTCTTCCAGCACCTCGAAGTGCAGCTGGGGCTTCTGACCGGGCTTGAACTTGTACGCGCCGTGGGACGTGCCGATGGCAATCGCCAGCGAGTCGCAGCCCGTGCGGGTCACAAACTCTTCGACTTCTTCCGGATGGGTGTACATTTCCTGACCATGCTCCACCTTCACGTCGTCTTCGACGCCGGCGAGCGTGCCGAGTTCCGCCTCGACGACCACGCCGTGGTCATGGGCATACTCGACGACCTTGCGGGTCAGGGCGATATTATCCTCAAAGGACTTGGAGGAAGCGTCAATCATGACGGACGTGAAGCCGCCGTCGATGCAGCTCTTGCACAGCTCAAAGCTGTCGCCGTGGTCAAGGTGCAGCGCAATCGGGATATCGGGGTTTTCGATAACCGCCGCTTCCACCAGCTTCACCAGATAGGTGTGGTTGGCATACGCGCGCGCGCCCTTGGACACCTGCAGGATGACGGGAGCCTTCAGCTCACCCGCCGCCTCGGTGATGCCCTGAATGATTTCCATGTTGTTGACGTTGAAAGCGCCGACCGCATAGCCGCCGTCATACGCCTTCTTGAACATTTCCTTCGTCGTAACAAGCGCCATTGGATTTTCCCTCCTGATGCAATAATGTAGGGGTTTCCACCGAATCTATTATAGCACATTCTGCCGAAATAGAAAAGGGGGTTTTTTCACAAGTTGTATTTTCTTTCACAAAGTTTTGGAGAAAAAAACGACCTCATCCCCCGTTTCGGCGGATGAAGCCGTATCAGCACACAGAAGCAGCATGAAAAAGTCGCCAACGCAATCGCGCAAAAGGGTCAAGCGTAGGGATTTCATCCCGTTTCATTCGCCCTTGGGTTTCCCCCAATTAACACGCGGAAGCAGCCTGAAAAAGTCGCCAACTCAATCGCGCGAAAGGGTCAAGGGAGGAACTCCCTTGCAGGGTGCAGGGGCAGCGCCCCTGCTGGAGTCCAGAGGCAACGCCTCTGGTCATTGCCCCTCTTCCGTCCGCTCCACCGTGCCGACGTAGATGATTTCGCTCTTCGCCTTGTAGGTGTCGGTGTACATCAGCTTGCGCTCGGTTTCCGTGCCGCCCACATACTTCACCAGGTAGCTTTCCACCACACAGCCGTCGGTTGCCTTGCGGTAGGTGTACTCTTGGTCAACATAGGTGGCGTAGGTGTGGTTCGTGTCCTTGCGGTATTCCGGCTCGGTCGGGGCGGGCAGGGTCTGCACCGTCACCGTCTCCAGCTCGTACTTCACGCCCTTACCGAGGCTCTCGCCGTAAATCGACACCACGCACACCTTGTGCGACTTGTCGTAGCGGCTGTCCTTCATCACCGTCGCGACGATGAAAATCGTGCTGTTCGTGTCGTTGCGGAACTTGAAGTCAATGCGGTTGTCGGATACCGTCGCGTCCTTGCCGTAGTCGGTGTAGCCCACCGCGTCAGAGTGCGGCTCGCGCTTGAGAATCGTCATGTTCGCTTTCGCCGCCGCAAGGTACATCGTCGTGCTCGCCTGACACACGCCGCCGCCGTAGCCCATGCGCTGATCGCCATACGCGTACTCAATCGCCTGATAGAAGCCGTTTGCCTTCGTGCGCTTGCCCACAACCGTATTGAAGGAGAATGTTTCGCCCGCTGCAAGCATCTTGCCGTTGATGCGCTCGAACGCCACCTGAATGTTCAGGTTGCGCTCTTCCGTGCTGGTGGTCGAAATCGGGGTGTACGCCGTCGCGCGCAGCTGAATCTGCGGCTCCAGCATGGCTTTGGTCGTGGTCGGCTGAAGCTCGCGCGTCGTCAGCTCCACCTCGCCGCTTACCAGGGACGACATCATCTGGTACACCTGATTTTTCGCCTCGGTCGTGTCCATATAGCGTCCGACCGTTTCCGGCTGAATCGTCAGCGGATTGTTGAAATTGTTGGAATCAAAGATAATATGCGCATCCACCGGCTGGATGTACGCCTGCTGCGCGATGCTGAGCAGGATGTTGTCAATCACCACATTGTCGCCGCTGGGCGTGGCGGAATAGCCCTCGTAGGGATTGTCCGCCAGCGCGTCCATCGTGGCTTTGCGCGCGTCAATGCCGCCTTCTGTGTGCCCCGGCTGCCACGCCGCGTCGAGGGCTTCCTGCACATCGACGGTCATGTTCAGGTCGGCGCTCGTGATTTCCCTCACCAGCTGACCGGCGTACATCAGGCGCACCTTCCACGCGTCGCGCTGCTGATTCGCGTGCGCCGTGACCGCCTCTTCCGCCTCCGCGCGGGTCATGCCGCCGAGGTGGATGCCGTCCACATACACGTTCGGGACGTACTTGTCGTCATACGCCGTCACCGACGCGACCAGTGCTTCCCGCTCGTTCTGCTCCTGGATGGCATTGCTGATGGCGCCGCCCGCCGCAACCAGTCCGCAAATTACCGCCACCGCGCACGCGCAGAACAGGATGCGCTTGAGCAGCTTTTGACCCGACGGCTTGCGGCGGACAGGCTCGTTCTTCGGCTCGCGATGCTCCGGATTGAAGCCCCCCAGCCCCGTCGGCGGATGATTGCCGCCGCCATTGCCGCCGTTTCCGCCATTGCCGTTCGCCGGATACTGCGGAAAATTCACCGGATACATCGGCTGCTGCTGCCATCCGCCATAATTCTGCTGCGGATACGGCGGATTCTGCGGGCGCTGCGGATTCATCGGCTGATTGGGCATCATCTGCCCGCCGCGAATCGGCTGATTGCGCCCGGTGTTCATGCTTTGCTGATGCTGCCCCCATGAGAACTGCTCCAATTGGTGCGCCGCATCGAGCGGCTGCACGCCGTTGTTCCAGCCCTGCTGCGGCTGCATGGGCGTCCCCTGCACGCCGCGGAAACCGCGCATTTGCCCGCTTTGCACATATTGGCTCCCCTGCCCCAGCTGATTCATCCTCTGCGGGCGCATCGGCTGGGCCGTACTCATCGGCTGCATGGGCGGATTGGCGCTCTGCTGCACCGGGGGCGGCTGCGGATTCCGGCGCTGCGGATTTGTCGGCTGCATGGGCGCATCTTCCGTGCGGATAAGGGGGATGCTGTTTTCCAGCGTCTGCTGCCCGGCATACTGCGCCGCGTTCAGCTGCGTGCGGCGACGGCGCGGCTGCCTGTTGTCGTTGAATTCGGACATGGTTTCAGCACCCCTTTCTGATGGCAATTCGGTATTTCTTCATCTTATATCACATGATTTCAGCATCTTCCACTGCCTGCAGCAATTTCTCCACGTCATCGGCCGCCCTCGCCCACATCGGCGCGGTGCAGCCGACCATGCCGTGGCGGTCGCCATCGCCATGGAAGTCACTGCCGCCGGTGACCAGAAAGCCCATACGCCGCGCGGTCAAATCCAGCAGGGGCGTGGCGCGCCCGGCGGACGGGTGGTAAACCTCAACGCCCCGCAAGCCCTGCTCCTGCCAAACGCCGAGCAGATGGCGCAGCAGCGCGCCGGTCTTTTCCAGCTCCATCGGGTGCGCCAGAACAGGCACGAAGCCGCTTTCCTGCATCAGCGGCAGCGCCTCCGCCATGCTCAGCCGCTCCCCCGCCACATACGCCGGTGCGCCATCCGCCAGAAAGCGGTCAAACGCCTCGCGCGTGTCGGCGACATAGCCGTGGCTGACCATCGCGCGGGCGATATGCGGCCGACCGACGCTGCCCTTGGCTTCGCAGGCGATTTCGTCGTAATCCAGCGGATAGCCCAGCGCGTTCAGCTTCTCCACCATCTGCCGCGCACGTCCGAGCCGCATTTGGGACAGCGCCCGAACCTTGCGGTGCAGGGGCGTATCCATCCCGCGCCCGTAGCCGAGCAGGTGCAGGCCGGGCATATCGCGCAGGGACAATTCGACACCTTGCAGAATCGGCATCGGCGTGGGTTTCCCCAGCAGCTGCGCCGCGCCGTCAAACGTGTCATGGTCGGTCACGGCAAGGAGCGTCACGCGGTGCTTGTCCGCCAGCGCCACCAGCTCCGCGGGCGTAAGCAGCCCGTCGGAGGAGGTGGTGTGGGTGTGCAAATCAGGCTTCATGGGAGTCAGTTGGGTGATTTTCGGGCGCATCCGCCGTCTTATCAGGCGTTTCCGCGCTCTTTTCAGGCGTTTCGGCGGACTTTTCGGAATTCTCTTTCTTCTTTTCGTCCGCCATGTCCTGCATCATCACATCGCCCGTGGTGCGGGTGTCGGCATCCTGAATATCCGGCAGCGCGCCCGTTTCCATCAGGGTGACGAACTCGCGGCGGCTGATGGTGTCGTACTTGAGCAGCGCGTCCACCAGCTTCTCCATGCGGTCGCGGTTGGCGCTCAAGGCGTCCACCGCCTTCTGGTAGCATTCCTCCAGCAGGCGCTTGACTTCCGCGTCGATGCGCGCCGCCATTTCTTCGCTGTACCCGCGGCTCTGCCCGAACTCCATGCCGACGAACACTTCCTGATCGCCGTCAAGATAGACCGGGCCCAGCTTTTCGCTCATGCCGAACTGCGTCACCATACGGCGGCAGACCTCCGTCGCCTTCTTCAGGTCGCTCGTTGCGCCGGTGGTGAACTCGCCCAGATAAAGCTGCTCCGCGGCATGACCGCCCAGCCCCATCGCCACAAAGTCCATCAGCTGGCTGTAAGTCTGCAAATCGTCCTCTTCCGTCGGCAGGGACAGCGTGTAGCCGCCCGCCTGCCCGCGTGGGACGATGGTAATCAGGTGCACCTCGTCGCAGTTGGGCAGGACGTGCCCGACGATGGCGTGACCCGCCTCGTGGATGGCGACCATGCGCTTGTCGCGCTGCGTCACCTTGTGGCTGCGCTTCTCCGGGCCCATCTGCACGCGGGAGATTGCCTCCACCAGCGTCTGCTGATTGATGGCCTTCAAGCGCCCGCGCGCCGCCAGAATCGCGGCTTCATTCATGATGTTTTCCAGCTCCGCGCCGGTGGAGAAAGGCACGCGCTTGGCGATATTCTCCAAATCCACATCATCCGCAAGGGGCTTGCCCTTGGCGTGCACCTTCAGGATGGCAACACGCCCCGCCATATCGGGGTAATTGACGAGAATCGTGCGGTCAAAGCGGCCGGGACGCAGCAGCGCGGGGTCAAGAATGTCGCGGCGGTTCGTCGCCGCCATGACAATAACGCCCTCATTGATTGCGAAGCCGTCCATCTCGACCAGCAGCTGGTTCAGCGTCTGCTCGCGTTCGTCGTGTCCGCCGCCCAGACCCGCGCCGCGGTGGCGACCCACGGCGTCAATCTCATCAATAAAGATGATGGACGGGGCAGCGCGCTTGGCTTGGTCGAACAGGTCACGGACGCGGCTCGCGCCCACGCCCACGAACATCTCCACAAAGTCCGAGCCGGAAATGGAGAAGAACGGCACGCCCGCCTCGCCCGCAACCGCCTTTGCCAGCAGGGTTTTGCCCGTGCCGGGCGGGCCGATGAGCAGCACACCCTTGGGGATGCGTGCGCCCATGTCAATGTACGCCTTGGGGTTGCGCAGGAAGTCCACCATTTCCTTGAGTTCTTCCTTCTCTTCCTCCGCGCCCGCGACATCAGCGAACGTCACCTTGTTCTTGTTCGGGTCATGGATGCGCGCCCGGCTGCGGCCGAAGTTCATCACCTTGCCGTTGCCGCCGGTCTGCGCGCGCATAATCAGCCAGAACATCACGCCGCAGAGCACCAGCGAAATCGCCAGCGGAATCAAATCATACCACCACGGGGTGGTCAGCGGCTGACGGTAGATGATGGTGAACGGCAAATCCTTGACGGACACCTCGTCCAGCGGCTTATTAAGCTTCGCCGCCTGCATTTGCCGCGCGGTGACGATGAAATCAGCGCCGATGGTGGTTTCAAAATCGTAGTTCTTGTCGGGGAAATCCGCGTCGGCGACCGTTGTTGTTGTCGTCACGCCCACCAGCGACGTGCCGCGGATGGCGACGGAGCGAACCTGCCCCTCCTCAATCATCGTCAGCAGCTGGGGATAGGTGATGCGGCGGTCACGGATATTGCTGCCAAAGCCGTTGGTGAACAGCATCGAAATGGTGAGCACCATCAGCAGCAAAACCGCGACGTAGCCGAACATCCCGCGAGACTTCTTCAATGCGAGCATCCTCCTTCCGTTCCAGCGCCATCCGCCTGTTGCGGCGTATACCCATATAGACGAATGACGTGTGCGGAAAAATCCATCTTTACAAAAATTTTATCTTTTTTCGGGGAAAAATCGGCTGATTTATTCGTGCGCCGCGCCGTACACGCGGCTGTCCAGCACGCCGATGTCCGGCAGATTGCGGTACTTCTCGGCGAAATCCAGCCCATAGCCGACGACGAACTCATCCGGAATCTTGAAGCAGTGGTAATCCACCGTCAGGTTGTGTTCGGGATTGCGGCGGTCGGGCTTGTCCAGCAGCGTCGCAATGCGGATGGAGGACGCGCCGCGGCCCATCAAATACTTGCCGAGGTAGAACAGCGTGTTGCCGCTGTCCACAATGTCCTCCACAATCAGCACGTCGCGCCCCTTGATGGAAACGGACAGGTCTTTCTCCAGATTGACCACGCCGGAGGACTTGGTGGAGTTGCGATAGCTCGAAAGCGCCATGAAATCCAGCGTCACGGGCAAATCGACCTCGCGGATGAGGTCGGAGAAGAAGACACTCGCGCCCTTCAAAATGCAGACCATCACCAAATCGCGACCCTGATAGTCGTGGGTGATTTCCCGTCCCAGCTGGGCAACGGCCTTCTGGATGTCCTCACGCTTGACGAGAATCTTCGTCATGTCTTGATACAGCTTGGCATTGGTGTCCATCGTGTTGTCCTCCTAAATATATGTAGGTTTCTATGTTGACTTAGTTGGCGTTGTCCTTTTTTTCGCGCAGGGGTGCGCCGCAGCGTTTGCACTGTTCGAGCTTGTCGTAGGGGTCATCCTCAATCTGCGACCACTTGATGACGCCGGACAGCGGGCGGTATTTCGGATTGAGCGATTCGCAATTCGGGTCAATGTGGTAGTACGTTCCGCCTTCGGGATTGTAGTAAATCAGCAAGTCCGGATGGCTGGTGTTCAGCACAGGCTGGGTGGCAAGGGCGTTGGTCGGGGTGGCGGTGCTTTCCTGCTCGTTGCTTTGCAGCGTCGCGGGGTCAACGTACCACACGCCGTCCTCCTTGACCATGCGCACCTTCCACAGGTAGACGCTTTCGCCCAGGGTGTTGTTCTTGTTGATGACGGCGCGCACCGTCACCATGCGGGCGATGTCGTTCGATGTGCCCGTGATGGCCGTGAAATCCCATCTGACGGGCGTGCGATTGGTCAGCACCTCGCCGAAGAGCTTCTGCGTCACCGCGTCCGTGCCGCCCTTGATGCTGCTGCGCCACGACGGGGCCGTCAGGTTGACCATTTGGCTGATGGCGTTGTTCTTCCACAGCGTGAAGAAGGAATGCAGCTGCGCGTAGCACTCCTCGGAGTCATCCACAGGCGTCGCGGTGGGCGTGGGCGCGGGATTGGGCGTGTCCGTCGCGGTCAGGTTGACATCGAGGTTATTGCCCGATGTACTCCCCTGCTGCATCTGACCGGACTGATTCGGCTGCGCGGGGTTCTGATTGTCCGACGCGTTCGTCGCCAGTGCGCTGACGAGGCAGACGACCGCCGCCGACGCCAGCAAAAGCGACAGCACCAGCCGCGCGTTGGGCGTGACCAGCTCGCGGATCCACATCGCGGCGATGCTCGCCACCGCGCCGACGAGGACGACCCACTTCACCGCCGTCCACGCAAAGACCATGCTTAAAATGAAGAGAATCGGCAGCACGCCGAACATCAATACTTTTGCAATCGTATCCCACGGAATTTCCCTGTGCGCCGCCGGCTGCACCCGGAAGCCGCTGCGCCCCGACGTCGGGTACACGCGCTGACCGTCGGGGGTGTACTGCGCGTACTGCTGCTCCGGCGGCAAATCCGTTTCCTGCGGATTCTGCTGGCTGTACCCCTGCTGATTGTACGCCGGATTCGGCTGCTGATACCCCTGCTGCTCGTAGGGTTGCTGATACCCGCCGGGCTGCACAAACCCCTGCTGGTCATACGGCTGCTGCTGATAAGGCTGCTGGGCATACGGCTGCTGATAACCCTGCTGCCCATACGGCTGCTGATAACCCTGCTGCTCGTATCCCTGCTGACCGTATGGCTGCTGATAACCCTGCTGACCATAGGGCTGCTGGTATCCCTGCTGACCATAGGGCTGCTGATAATCCGCATACCCCTGCTGACCATATTGCGGCTGCCCATAGCCGTTTTGCGGCGCGTAGCCCTGACCATAGGCATCATTGGGCGCGTAGCCGCCATTCGGGGCATAGCCCTGCGCCGGCGGATAATTGCCCTGCGAAAAACCGGGCTGCTGAGGATTCTGTCCGGCGTCCCCGGCGCCATCATAGGGTGGACGGCTGTTGCTCATCCGGCTTCCTTTCCTTTCTTCCGCGCGATTGTGCGCGAAGTTCCCTGCCGCGCCTTGTGCGGAGGGCATTTTGTCCCTCCCTCGCGCGGACTTTCACGCAAGCGCCTGAATCGCGCTTTACATGATAACGCATCTTACAGTATAGCACAAAAAAATGGCTTGTAAATAAGAAATCGGAAAAATTCATGGTTTGTTCGCCTGTAAGATGGAAAGATTTTTACTTCGGTGCGCGTTTCCGTCCTCCATTCCGCATTATTTTCGCTTTTCCGCTTGCAAAAGTCGTTCGGCTATGGTAAGATAGAGCGTGCCGACGAAAGTCAGCGAAATATTGGAAGCGATGACCGGGAAACAGTAGCGCGTGCAAGTCCCCTTCCTATTTCCAAATGAGAATGTGCCAAGATGCGAAGCGAATTTTTTCTGCTGGCTAACGGGAGTGAAACGCAGCGTAGCAGCGCTACGCTAAGTGGAACGAGCGGACGCCAGAAGGAAAAAGGCGCGAGCAGATGGCACAGGCGAATGCAGGAAATAGGATATCAGAGAGCCGCCGGGTGGTGCGAGGCGGCAGGGCGCACGACGTGAACCTTCATCCCGTGAGTTTTTCGGCGTGGGCAGCCTTATCGCCCATCAAGCGGCGGCAGCGGGATTTTTTCCTTTGCCGCAAGACGAGTGGTACCGCGGATTCAGTCCGTCTCATCAAACGATGGGACGGGCTTTTTTCATCCAACTGTAAGGAGGAACATCCGGAATGAACGAGAAGATCGAAGCCCTGAAAAGCAGCTTTGATTCCGAGCTGAAGAAGATCGCCAACATGGTGGATCTGGAAGCCCTGCGCGTGAATTACCTCGGCCGCAAGGGCAAAGTGACCGACGCGCTCAAGGGCATGGGCAGCTTGACCGACGAGCAGAAAAAGACCGTCGGGCGCGAGACGAACGAGCTGAAAACCGCCATCACCGTCGCCTTGGCGGAAAAGCTGGAAGCGCTCAAGGCACAGGAATTGCAGCGCGAAATCAACGCCCTGCCCGAATTTGACATCTCCATGCCGCCGGACATGACCCGCGGCTCGTATCACCCGATCACGCTGGTGCAGCGCCAGTGCGAGCAGGTGTTCAAGTCGATGGGCTTCACGGTGGAGGATTACGCCGAGGTCGTGACGGACTACGAGTGCTTCGAGAGCCTGAACATTCCGAAGTTCCACCCCGCGCGCGACATGCAGGACACCTATTATCTGGACAACGGGCAGCTGCTCAAAACGCAGACCTCCGCCGCCCAGAACGCCATCTACCGCCGCTACCGCGACGCGCTGGTGAACGACGGCGTGCCGATTAAGGCGATTTTCCCCGGCCGCTGCTTCCGCAACGAGGCGACCGACGCCTGCCATGAGAACACGTTCTTCCAGATGGAAGGCATCATGGTGGACAAGGACATTTCCATCGCGAACCTGATTTACTTCATGAAGACGATGCTGAGCGAGGTGTTCCGCAAGGACATCAAAGTCCGCCTGCGTCCGGGCTTCTTCCCGTTCGTTGAGCCGGGCTTTGAGCTGGATATCTCCTGCCTCATCTGCGGCGGCACGGGCTGCCCGTCGTGCAAGCATTCCGGCTGGCTGGAGCTGTGCCCCTGCGGCATGATTCACCCCGAAGTATTGAAGGCCGGCGGCATCGACCCGGAGCAGTACACCGGCTTCGCGTTCGGCTTGGGCATGACGCGCCTTGCCATGATGAAGTACGGCGTGAAGGACATTCGCGACCTGAACAGCGGCAGCCTGACGCGCTTGGCGCAGTTCACGGACGACGAGTAATGCGGAGGAAAGACGAACATGCTGATCTCAATGAACTGGATTTCCGACTTCGTTGACCTGACGGGTCTTGACAAAATGGCGCTGATTCGCCAGTTCTCCCTGTCCACGGCGGAAGTTGAGAATGAAATTTTCCACAAGGGCGCGGATTTGTCCGGCGTTGTCGCCGCGCAGATCGTCAGCGTAGAGAATCACCCCGAATCCCACAAGCTGCACCTGCTGAAGGTGGACGCAGGCGACGGGCAGCTGACCGACGTGGTCTGCGGCGCGCCGAACGTGCAGCTGGGCATGAAAACCGCGTTCGCCAAGGTGGGCGCGCAGCTGGGCGACATCACCATCAGCCCGCGCAAGCTCGCCGGGTACACGTCCTACGGCATGTGCTGCTCGGAGAAGGAAATCGGCATCAGCGACGACAATTCCGGCATCATGGTCATCCCGGAGGACGTTCCCTGCGGCACGGACTTGAAGGCGCTCTACCCCATTGACGACATCATCTTCGAGGTGGACAACAAGTCCCTGACGAACCGCCCCGACCTGTGGGGGCACTACGGCATGGCGCGCGAATTCTCCACCCTGTCCGGCCGTCCGCTGAAAGCCCTGCCCGTGGCGGATTTGGCGGCGTACAACAATCTGCCCGCCATCGACATGAAGATTGAAGACCCGCTGTGCCAGCGCTACTCCTGCCTGCGGGTGGAGAACATCAACCGCCACGTCAGCCCGATGGCGATGCGTATCCGCCTGAATTACTGCGGTATGCGCGACATCAACTTCCTCGCCGACCTGACGAACTACCTGATGCTGGAAATGGGGCAGCCGATGCACGCCTTCGACAGCCGCAAGGTGGAGAAAATCCGCATCCGCCGCTTCCCGGAGAGCTTCCCCTTCCAGACGCTGGACAAGGTGGAGCGCACCATCGACCCGAACACGCTGATGATCTGCAACGGCGACAAGCCCGTTGCCATCGCGGGCATCATGGGCGGTCTGGACAGCGAAATCGTCGATGACACGACGAGCCTGACGCTGGAATCCGCCACCTTCGACGCGGCGTCCGTCCGCAAGAGCAGCGTCCGCCTCGCCCACCGCACCGACGCCTCCGCCCGCTACGAAAAGAGCCTTGACCCGGAAATGACGACCGTCGCCATCGCCCGCTTCGTCAAGCTCCTCCAGGAATACGACCCGGAAATGCGCGTCACCTCCCGCCTGACCGACGAGTACGCCTTCCACTATCCGAAGGTGCAATTGTCCTTCGACAAGGCGTTTGTTGACCGCTATACCGGCATCAACATTTCCTCCGACGAAATCATGCACACGCTGACCGCGCTGGGCTTCGGCATGACGCGCAATGGCGATTCCTTCACCGCGGACGTCCCCTCCTGGCGCGCGACGAAGGACGTAACCATCAAGGCGGATATCATCGAGGAAATCACCCGCATTTACGGCTACGACAACTTCGACCTGCACACGGCGGAATCCCCGCTCTACCCGGTTCGCATGTCCACCGAAAAGACGGTGGAGGACAAATTGAAGGACATGCTCGTCAAGCGCTATTCGCTGCACGAGGTGCATTCCTACATCTGGCAGTACGCCGACGACTACAAGAAGCTCGGCATTGCCGTTGAGGACAACGTGAAGCTGCTCAACGCCTCCAACCCCAACATCGAGACGCTGCGCCGCTCCATGATTCCCACCCAGCTGTGCCAGGTGAAGGGCAACACGGGCTATGCGCCGTCGTTCGGCATCTTTGAAATCGGTCACGTTATCGACGGCGTGGACGAGAACAAGCTGGCGAAGGAGCACAAGAAGCTGTGCGTGACGCTCTTCAGCAAGGTCGATAACGTGGAAACGCTGTATTTCCGCCTGCGCGACATGCTGTGCGTCGCCGTGAGCGACATCCTGCACAAGGATTTGTCCTTCCACGCAATGACCGCGACCCACTCCTATGAGCATCCGAAGAACCTGAACGCCATCGTGCTGGACGGCGTTGAACTCGGCGAAATCGGCGTGGCGCACCCGGTTGTCGGCAAGAACATCGACAAGAAGGCGGCGATTGTGTTTGCCGAAATCGACACGGAAGCGCTTGCGTCCATCGCGCCCGCGCCCATCGTCTACCGCGAGCCGTCCCGCTTCCCCGGCATGGAGCAGGATTTGACCTTCGTGGTCAATCGCTGCCAGCCGATTCTGGACGCGGTGAAGGCGGAGAACTCCCCGCTGGTGCAGAAAGTGACCGTGCTGGGCACATACAGTGACATCACCGGCAAGACCATCACGATTCGCCTCTCCTTCTCGCACCCGGAGCGCACGCTCACCCGCGACGAAGTGCAGGCGGTTGTTGACGGCGTGGTTGCGCGGCTGAAGGGTCAAGGGATTGAACTGAAGAAGTAACTTCCTCTATATATGTATCTTTCTTTCTCCGAAACGCGGCTGTGTTTCGGAGGTTTTTTCGGTTCTTCACGGAATCTTGGGGGAAAAGCAGCTTGGGGGCGCGTCTGCGGACGCGCAAAGTTACTGGCAGGGACGCTTCGCTGCCTGCACCTTTGTTGGCGACTTCCTTGGGATTGGTCGGACGAGGGACGCAACCCCTGTGAAAATCGGCAGCTACGAAATCGACATCAAATCCGGCTGGAAAAGCTACGAGCCAAGCGAAGAAGGATACGAATACTACCATTACGGCAGCGGCGCGACGTTCCTGATGCTGGGCGCTTATCCTGTGGAAGACATGCCCAGTTCCAGCATTCTCCAGCGTGCAATGCTAAAGCAGGTATTGGCATCCGTCAGTTCCGGCATTCTCAGCAGCGGAAACTCCTTGAGCGACGACGATTATATCTCTCTGGACAACGACCGCGGTACCGGCATCTACTGCGTTGCGCCCATGCTGGGGCACGATGTTGTAATTTGGACGTACTATTCGGCAGACGCTCCGACGGAAATTCTCTGCGCCATCTATGCCGATTTTAATGACCTTGGCGATGGTGTTGACCTGCTGACCGTGATTGCACGCAGCGCGCACACGGCCGCCTCCGCCGCGCCGGCTGCCTCTGCCGCGCCGACTCAGTCCTCCGATTCCTACACCATTGATTACAAAACCGCGGCGGCTTTTGAGGCTGCGCTGAACAGCGGCAAAAACGTCGTCGGCAAAGTCGTGCGCTTTTCCATCCACGCCGTACATCCTGATTCCGCTCTTGGCTTTAACTGCTGGGCGGGCGAACACTTGAATTTCATCAGTGATGCCCCGTTCGATGTCAAAGCGGGCGACATTTTGACCGTCCGCATCACAAAATTCAACACAATCCTCGGCTCTTGGGAGCTGCACTACGAGCTTTTGAAGCAGGAATAATCTTCCTTCCCCTGCCCCTCTGCTTTTGTCGGCGGAGGGGCGTTTTTTGTACTTCCGCGAAATTCGAGATTGACAACTTCCCCCGATGGTGGTAAACTGGAAAAAACGGAAGGTTTCTGCCCATTTTCGTCGTTTGTTAGGAGGATTGCTATGAGCCCCATTGCCGCCCGGAAAAAGACCATCATCTGGATGATTGCCGCCATCGTGCTGGCAGTCTCTTCCATCGCACTTGGTGCCGGTCTCATCGTCAGCCACAATTCGCTGACGGACACCCGGAATCAGCTGACGGACACGCAGAGCGCGCTGTCCTCCACCCAATCCACCTTGGCGGACACCGAAAACAGCCTGTCCGCCGCGAAGGACACCCTCGCATCCACCGAAGCCACCCTCGCGGACACGCAGACCACGCTGGACACGACCGCCGCCGCCTTGACGGATACCCAGACCACCCTCGCATCCACCGAAGCCACCCTCGCCGAAACGCAGGGTACGCTTGCTGACCGC
>ERZ1027034.51-NODE-51-length-26107-cov-4.883464_pt1 | contig 26107 bp, 19 predicted proteins | sample MGYA00519443_ERZ1027034 | MGnify/ENA primary metagenome ERZ1027034 (study PRJEB26926, sample SAMN06164787) | human gut metagenome | biome: ENVO:00009003; feature: ENVO:2100002; material: ENVO:00002003 | host: Homo sapiens | place: USA | collected 2012 ... | reverse complement strand
AGATCTACACGTAAGGAGTCGTCGGCAGCGTCAGATGTGTATAAGAGACAGTTGGGAATCCGATTGAAAATCTAAAAATAGACTCTCTATTCAAGAGTGTCATATTTGACCATTTATCTAAAAACGAGTAATGTTCTTTAGTAAGCATCCGGTAAACTACAGGTATTAAACCTTTATATACAACAATAGCGACTGTCACTATGAACCTAATAGTTACAGCCGCTATTGCTTTTTGTGAGCCTAGTCGTATCGGCCTCTGTAGTAACCAACACTTTGTTATTTGCCAGTTCTTTCCTGCGGCACACTGTCTGTGCGTCAACCAACTGGATATAAGCAAACATACCTACCAACAAAAGCAGTATCTTTTTCATGTCTTGTCCTCCTTTAGAATAACCCTAACATTGCATTGCCATCGGGCTATAAATCTGACTGGACGAGGATAATACACACCCGTTGTATTGAAGTTATAAAAAATGATTCAGCCCATAAAAGAGCTTGACAAACTCTTTATGGGCTGAATACTATCATTTCACAGAATCTTACAATACAGTTCCGTCGGCAGCCACCTTCACCTTGATCTCCCTTTCACCCTGTTCCATCTCTATCAGGTAATAAGATGCGGTAGGAGTCTCCACAAAATCGGCGTCATCCATTCGATAACCAGGGTATTGTGCCTGAGCAACCGTTTTCACATTTTCCGGTACTTCATTCCAAGACACATCCCAAGAAGTCAGCAGCCAGTTCCCGTCAAGGTCGAATATCACTTCCTTTCCCCGTCCGTCGTGTACGATATCCACTTCATAACCGTTCGCTTCACGGTCTACTTCTATAATGCGGGCCCCCGGATAACGTTCATCCAGGAAAGCCTGAAAATCGTCCACCGTAACAGACGGCAAATAGTCGGAACCACCCTGGTTTCCTCCATCCGTGCCGGTATCATCCTTCACCAATATGCCATCGGCTGTATAGAACAAATCCACTTCCTGGTCATACTGTTCCACTTCGATGACATACACCACTTCCATATCAGGACGTTCCACCATATCCACATCCTCTATTTCCCATGTGGCATACGTGCTGGCTCTGAAAGCCGTCTGCACCGCATCAGGCAAATCAGTAAAACGTATTTCTGTTTCTGTCAGTTGCCAGATACCTTCAGGAGAGAACCAGGCCGTTCTTTCCCAACCGTTTTCATAAAAATCGGCTACATAATACCCCCTCTCGGTTTCCCATTCCACACGGGTAGCCTGAGGATACTTCTCGGAAAGCGAAGCGGTCAATTCGACAGGTACAACACTCAGGTCATCATCGTCATCACAACTTTGTAACATCCATGCAGACACTCCCAGAGTCAACATAGCGAAAAACATCTTCAAATTCATAATCTTGGCTCCTTTTTAAATTCATTTTTAAGAAAAGGACCTACCGGTTTCCGCACCCGGTCCTGAAATATAATGCCAAAGGTAACAGGCAAATCTGAAAAGAATTGGGAAAAATTCCGGAAAAGCTGTATCTTTGCCATATTATTTTCAGACATGTAAAGAAAAAATCAATATGGACAAGAAATTCAAACGAACAACCGTCACTTCAGCGCTGCCATACGCCAACGGACCTGTACACATCGGTCACTTGGCAGGCGTATATGTCCCAGCCGACATCTACGTGCGCTACCTGCGTCTGAAGAAAGAAGAAGTCCTGTTCATCGGAGGTTCTGATGAACACGGAGTACCCATCACCATCCGTGCCAAGAAAGAAGGCATTACTCCACAAGATGTAGTAGACCGTTACCATACACTGATCCGCGACTCATTCAAGGAATTCGGTATCTCCTTCGACGTCTATGGACGTACCACTTCGGAGATTCATCACAAGACAGCTTCCGATTTCTTCCGCAAACTGTACGACAAGGGAGAATTCATCGAAAAAACTTCCATGCAATATTACGATGAAGAAGCACATACGTTCCTGGCCGACCGGTATATCACCGGAGAATGTCCCCGTTGCCATGCTCAGGGTGCCTATGGTGACCAGTGCGAAAAGTGCGGAAGCACTCTGTCTCCTACCGAACTGATCAATCCAAAAAGTGCCATCAGCGGAAGCAAACCGGTTATGAAGGAAACCAAGCACTGGTATCTGCCGCTTGACAAGCACGAAGGCTGGCTCCGCCAGTGGATTCTGGAAGAACACAAGGAATGGCGTCCGAATGTATACGGACAGTGCAAGAGCTGGCTGGATATGGGTCTGCAGCCCCGCGCCGTGAGCCGTGACCTTGACTGGGGTATTCCTGTCCCGGTAGAAGGTGCTGACGGAAAAGTTCTGTATGTATGGTTCGATGCTCCGATCGGCTATATCTCAAATACCAAGGAACTCCTGCCCGACTCCTGGGAAAAATGGTGGAAAGATCCCGAAACACGCCTGATCCACTTCATCGGAAAAGACAACATCGTATTCCATTGCATTGTATTCCCCGCCATGCTGAAAGCAGAAGGAAGTTACATCCTGCCGGACAATGTGCCGAGCAACGAATTCCTGAACCTGGAAGGTGACAAGATTTCTACTTCACGCAACTGGGCTGTATGGTTGCATGAATACCTTCAGGACTTCCCCGGCAAACAGGATGTACTGCGTTACGTACTGACTGCCAACGCTCCGGAAACCAAAGACAACGACTTTACATGGAAAGATTTCCAGGCACGCAACAACAACGAACTGGTAGCCGTTTACGGTAACTTTGTGAACCGTGCTCTGGTACTGACCCACAAATATTTTGACGGCAAAGTGCCTGCCTGCGGTGAACTGACAGACTACGACAAGGAAACGCTGAAAGAATTTGCAGATGTAAAGGCTGAGGTGGAAAAACTTCTGGACGTATTCAAGTTCCGCGATGCACAGAAAGAAGCCATGAACCTGGCACGTATCGGAAACAAATACCTTGCTGACACCGAACCGTGGAAACTGGCCAAGACAGACATGGGACGCGTAGCAACCATCCTGAACATCGCACTTCAGCTGGTAGCCAACCTGGCCATCGCCTTCGAACCTTTCCTGCCGTTCAGCAGCGAAAAACTCCGCAAAATGCTGAACATGCAATCTTTCGAATGGGAACAGCTGGGACGTACAGACCTGCTGGAAGCCGGTCATGAGCTGAACAAGGCAGAACTGCTGTTCGAAAAGATCGAGGACGACACCATCCAGGCTCAGGTGGACAAGCTGCTGGCTACCAAGAAAGCCAATGAGGAAGCCAATTACAAGGCTAATCCCATCAAGCCGGTCATTCCTTTTGAAGACTTTGAGAAACTGGATATCCGTGTAGGAACCGTACTGGAATGTGAAGTCGTTCCCAAGATGAAGAAACTGCTGAAGTTCAAGATTGCCGACGGCCTGGAAAACCGTACCATTGTAAGCGGTATTGCCCAGCATTATCGTCCGGAAGAACTGATCGGCAAACAGGTGCTGTTCATCGCCAACCTGGCACCCCGCCAGTTCAAGAACGGCCTGGTCAGCGAAGGTATGATCCTGAGCGCCGAAAACTTCGACGGATCACTGGCTGTAACTTCCGTTCTGAAAGAAGTCAAACCGGGAAGCGAAGTCAAATAAACTCCTTCTCCGGAATTTAACCATACTTTACTCCTTACAGATGGACGCAAGTATTTCCGTATCCGGGACTTGCTCCATCTGTAAGCTGTTTTTAGATCCAAACGAATGCCCGAACACTCACTCAAAGAAAAAACGGCCAAAGGACTGCTCTGGGGAGGTATCAACAACGGAGCCATGCAGGTGCTGAATCTGATTTTCGGCATCATCACCGCACGCATCCTGAACGACAGCGACTACGGAATGGTAGGCATGCTGAGTATTTTCTCACTCATTGCGGGCTCTCTGCAGGAAAGCGGTTTCACAGCCGCCCTCGCCAACAAGCAGGAAGCACGCCATGAAGACTACAACGCCGTTTTCTGGTTCTGCAGCGGACTAAGCCTGTGCCTCTATCTGATTCTGGCAGGCTGCGCTCCCCTGATTGCCGACTTCTATCACAACGAAGCACTGATACCACTGGCCCGCTATTCTTTTCTGGGATTCTTCATTGCCAGTCTCGGCATTCCTCACAGTGCATACCTGTTCCGCAACCTGATGGTCAAACAGAAAGCCCTCTCGTGCATCATCGCTCTGATTGTTTCAGGCTGCGTGGGAGTTACCATGGCCTTGCTGGGCTATTCATACTGGGGGATCGCTACCCAAAGTATCGTCTACGTCAGTGTGATCAATCTCTGCTATCTGCATTTTTCCCCCTGGAGACCGACTCTCCCCGTCAGCTTCAAGCCCCTCCGGAGCATGGTGGGTTTCAGCAGCAAGCTGCTTCTGACCAACATTTTCAACCATATCAACAACAATCTGTTTTCCATCATCCTGGGACGGTATTATTCCGAACGGGAAGTAGGACAGTTCAATCAGGCCAACAAATGGAATCTCATGGGACACTCTCTCATCACGGGTATGGTCAGCAGCGTAGCCCTGCCCGTCCTGCGTGAAGTTTCCGACGACAGCGAACGGCAGTGCCACGTATTCCGCAAGATGCTCCGTTTCACAGCATTCATTTCTTTCCCGACCATGCTGGGTCTCTCGCTGGTCGCCCCGGAAATGATTACCCTGACTATCGGCAGCAAATGGTTACCCAGTGCCCGCATCCTGCAGATGCTGGCTGTCGGCGGTGCATTTATTCCCGTCACAAACCTTTATACCAACCTGCTCATCAGCAAAGGAAAATCAAACATTTACCTGTGGAATACAGTCGTGCAGGGAACAACCCAGCTCATCGTCATGTATCTGCTTTATCCCTACGGCATCCGGCAGATGATCCTCGTATATGTCTGCATCAATACAGCCTGGCTGCTGATATGGCACTGGCTGGTATGGCGTGAGATCCGTCTCAGCTTCCTGGCCGCAGCCAGAGATGTTCTGTCATTCGGTCTTATAGCAGGTTTTGTTATGGCAGTGACCGGGCTCGCAACTTCTTTTCTCACCAGCCTCTGGCTGCTGTTCCCGGTCAAAATCATACTGGCGGCTTCCCTTTACGGACTGATCATGTGGGTGAGCGGTTCCGTAACTTTCAAGGAAAGCCTGAATTATCTCCTCAAACGCGAAAAAACATCCGCTTCATGAAAACCGTATCCATCGTCATGTGTACCTATAACGGAGAACAGTTTCTCCGTGAGCAGCTGGACTCTATTCTGGCACAGACCTACCCCATCCATGAACTGATCATTCAGGACGACTGCTCCACTGACCATACAGCCGACATCGTCCGCGAATATGCCCGGCAATATCCCTTCATCCGCTTTCATGCCAATATTTCCAACCTGGGATTCAACCGCAATTTTCAGGATGCCTTATCCAAGGCGGAAGGAGATTATATCGCCATTGCCGACCAGGATGATATCTGGTATGAAGAAAAAATCGCCGCACAGATGGAAGCCATCGGCGACAACGACCTGTGCGTTTCCGCCTACCACACCGGTACAGTCTACCGCGCCGACCGGAACATGAAGGTTACACACCCTTCCTGTCAGCTGGAATATCTGCTGTTTTATGACAGTACACCGGGACACAGCATGCTGATCCGCAAAGATTTTATCCGGAAAATCTTCCAGGAATGGGACGGACACATCCTGTATGACTGGTGGATTGCCGTCAATGCACATCTGAACCACGGACTGACCTGCGTAGACCAGCCGCTCAACTGGCACCGTCCGCACGAAGGATCGGCCATTCATCAGCTCAACCGGAAATACGGAGCACACATCCGGCAGAATCCTACTTGGGAACCCTACATCTATGGCTTCAGGGATTACCGCCGGCAACAACGGCTGGAAACCTGGCAGTTCTTTTACGGATATATCTGCCGGAAAACAGCCGGACAGCCCCGTCTGGCCCTGAGTCACCGCCTGAGCCGACTTCTGACCCGAAAAGATCCGGTCAGCCTGTTCCGGCTCTGCCTGACCTGCATGCTGCATAAACAGACCATTTACTACAATCCCCGGCAGAAAGGCCTGATCAGCTGGGTACGTGCCTTCTTCTATCCCATGATCCGTGCCTACGGCAACACCTACTTCCGGCTATAATCCCGGGCTTTCCGGCAGAAGCCCGGCGGTTTCCACATTCCTGCTCCCAAAGTGCATGTCCTTTCGTTTCTTTGTATTATCTTTGTAAACTAGAAAACTACATGTACGGAAAGATGAAAAAAAACATAGCAGTCATATTAGCCGGAGGAGTAGGAAGCCGTCTGGGACTCTCCACACCGAAACAATTCTTCAAAGTAGCCGGCAAGATGGTGGTCGAACATACCGTGGAAGCCTTTGAGCGCAATAGCCACATTGACGAAATCGCCATCGTTTCCAACCCTTTCTACATTGCTGAATTTGAGAACATGACCATCCGCAACGGCTGGAAAAAAGTCAAGAAGATTCTGCAGGGAGGAAAGGAACGCTATCATTCCAGTCTGTCAGCCATCGAATCGTATGCCGGAACGGAATGCAATCTGATCTTCCACGACGCCGTACGCCCTCTGGTCAGCCAGCGTATCATCAACGATGTGGTGACGGCACTGGATACCTATCAGGCCATCGACGTAGCCCTTCCGTCGGCCGATACCATTATTGAAGTGGAAGGTGACTTCATCTGCCAGATCCCGGACCGTTCCCGGCTGAGACGCGGCCAGACCCCGCAGGCATTCGATCTGGAAACAATCCGGAAAGCTTACGAAATCGCATTGAAAGACCCGAACTTCAAGGTGACGGACGACTGCGGTGTTGTCCGGAAATACTTGCCTGAAGTTCCCATTTATGTGGTACTGGGTGAAGAAAGCAATATGAAACTGACCTACAAGGAAGACACTTACCTGCTCGACAAATTCTTCCAGCTGCGCAAAAGTGAACTGAATCACGAAGACGGCAGCAGAGAAAACTTCCAGGGAAAAGTAGCTGTCCTTTTCGGAGGGAGCTACGGAATCGGAGCAGAAACCGCCGATCTGCTGGAACAGAAAGGAGCCAAGGTTTACCGCTTCTCACGCAGCCTCAACCGGGTGGATGTAGGAAACCGTCAAGAAGTGGCCGAAGCCCTGCGCAGCGTCTTTGAACAGGAAAAACGGATTGACTTCGTGGTCAATACAGCAGGTATTCTCAACAAAGAACCGCTGATCACGACTGACTACGAAACCATTACCCGGGCCGTACAGACCAATTACATGGGAACCGTGAATGTGGCTTTGGAAGCCTTCCCTTATCTGAAAGAAAGCAAGGGCAAGCTGATCTTCTTCACCTCCAGTTCCTACACACGGGGAAGAGCTTTCTACAGCATTTATTCTTCTACCAAAGCTGCCATTGTCAACTTCGTACAGGCCATCGCACAGGAATGGGACAGTTTCGGCATCCGCATCAACTGTATCAACCCCGAACGTACCAAAACACCGATGCGCGTACATAATTTCGGAATTGAACCGGAAAATACCCTGCTTTCAGCCCGGCAAGTGGCCGAAGCAACCCTGCTGACCCTGGCATCCGACTATACCGGACAAGTCATTGACGTCAAACGAGACCACACGTTATGAGAAATTCCTATTTCGACCGCTACCTGAAGCAGAACCTGAGAACCTGCCAGCTGAAGCAACTCTCCATTCTGGAAGAAACAGACCGCATCTGCCGCAAGCACAACATTCCTTACTGGCTTGACGGAGGCAGCCTGCTGGGAGCCATGCGCCACGGAGGATTCATCCCCTGGGACGATGACATTGACATTGCCATGCGCAAGGAAGATCTGGAACGCTTCATCGCCGCAGCCCCTTCGGAACTGCGGCCGGGACTCTTCATGCAGACTCCGGAAAGCGATCCCGAACATACAGATCCCATCTATAAGATCCGCGATCTGAATTCACTGTATCTGGAAAGCGGAGACAACCTTCAGGCAAATTATCAGAAAGGGCTGTATATCGATATCTTTCCGTTCATCGATTATCCCAGTCTGCCGAAAAAATGGGTAAAGAAACTGAGCAAAGGTATCTCTACCAGCTACTCCATTCTGCATAAAGCGCATTATTATTCCCTGCGCTCTTTCGTCGAGTTCTTCTGGTTCGGTGCGAAATATCATCTGTTCCGCGCAATATGGTGCATACTTTCGGCCATTTATCCCAAAGACACCTACCTGTCGAATGTCCTGATCAACAACGGATACGGCATCATGCACCGCAAAGACTCCGTGTTCCCGCTCGGAGAAATCGAATTTGAAGGCAAGCGCTTCAGTGCTCCCTGCAATCCGGATGCCTATCTGAAGGATCTGTACAGAAACTACATGGATGTCCCGCCGGAAAACAAGCGGAAGATTCATGCCATTTACCTCCATCCGGAACTGATCCGGGAACAACAACCCTAAACATACAGCCGTTATGAAACCAGCACTTGTAGATGTAGCCGTTCTTATCCTGTTCTTCAACCGCCCCAGACAGCTGGCGCAGGTGTTCGAACAAGTCAAAAAGGCACGCCCGTCGCGTCTTTTCCTCTATCAGGACGGCCCGCGCGGAGAAAAAGACCTGCCGGGCATTGAAGCCTGCCGCCAGGTAGTAGCCGACATTGACTGGGAATGCGAAGTTCACCAGCTCTACCAGGAAAAGAACTACGGCTGCGATCCTTCGGAATATATTTCCCAGAAATGGGCTTTCTCGCACGCAGACAAATGCATTGTACTGGAAGACGACGATGTCCCGTCAGTCAGTTTCTTCCGCTTCTGCAAAGAAATGCTGGACCGTTACGAGAACGATACCCGCATCAGCATGATTGCCGGATTCAACAACGAAGAAATTACCCCCGATGTTCCCTATGACTACTTCTTCGCCACAACCTTCTCCATCTGGGGATGGGCCAGCTGGAAACGGGTTGTCGACCAGTGGGATGAACATTACACCTTCCTCGACGACACGTTCAACATGCAGCAACTGAAGAACCTCATCCGGGAACGGAAATACCGGAACGATTTCATCTACATGTGCCAGCGTCACCGGGAACACGGGAAAGCCTACTACGAAACCATTTTCCATGCTTCCATCCTGTTCAACTCCGGACTGAGCATCGTTCCGACACACAACCTGATCAATAACCTGGGAGCAACCGCAGACTCCGTACATTTCGGAGGCTCGCTCCGCACCCTGCCCCGCGGCTACCGGCGCATCTTCACCATGAAACGCTATGAGCTGGAATTCCCGCTCAAGCATCCGCGTTATGTCATCGAACATACGGCCTATAAGGAAAGCGTGTACCGCATCATGGGATGGAGACACCCGTGGATCAAGATCGGCCGCTCGTTTGAAGAACTCTTCCTCAACCTGCGCTACGGCAACTTCCGCATCATCGGACAAGCCATCGTAAACCGGGTCAACAAATGGCTCGGGAGAAACAAATGTCATTAATCCCTGCTTATGAAACTGCTACTCGAAAAAATAAAACTCAGCTTCCAGAAACGTTCAGGCGTAACCCAGAACAAGAAAAGCTATGCTCAATGGGCCGCCAAAGGCTATCACGCAGAAACCGAAGTGAGTGTCATCATCCAATCACATAACAAGAGTTTACAGATTTGCCACATACTTCCCAAACTACGGCAATATCCCGGTCTGGAAATCATTGTCATTGACGACGGTTCCGACCTGGAACACACCCAAAGACTCGCCGCTGCCCTGACAGGAGCCAATGAGTTTCTGATCCGAAGCAACGATCTTTACGAGAACATCACGTACGACAAATCCATCCGTTTCGCCAACGGACGCTACATTGCCCTGCTGCAGGATGATGACGATTTCGACGGAACAGCCTGGATTGAACGCGCAGTCGATCTTTTCCGCCAACACCCCCGAATGGTCATTCTGGGAGGCAAAAACGGACTTGACATCGCATTCGAAGATGCCGACCGCTATGCACACGGAGGCCCTTCGATGCAGCAAGGGGACTTCAGTTTCGTAACCTCTGTCAACCGGGCTCCGATGTGGATTCACAAGGAACTGTTTCGCCAGCACCTTCACCACATCGATTTCAGTTTTGCCCCCTTCCAGTTTGACGACTACGAACTCTGTGCCCGTGCCTGGCTCAACGGTCTGCAGGTGGGATGGTACGATGCCGGTTTCCGTTCACTGAGCGTGGGAGGCATGCGCTTATGGAATAACAATTTCACAACAGAACAGAGCCAGAAGAACGGCCGGAAACTCTACGAACTCTACCGTAACAAGATTGAGGAAATCCACCGGCGAATTGCAGAATGTTGAAAAAAAGACCTAACTTTGCAGACATCAAACAGAGATTCCGAACATGAGAGTACTTATCATCAATACAGCAGAACGAATCGGCGGGGCGGCCATTGCGGCCAGCCGACTGATGGACGCATTGAGAAACAACGGTATCAAGGCTAAAATGCTGGTCCGCAACAAGCAAACCGAACGCGTCACTGTCGTTTCGCTCAAGAAATCATGGTGGAGAATCTGGCAGTTCCTCTGGGAACGCCTCGTGATCCTGACAGCCAACCGCTTCAGCAAACACAATCTCTTTGCCGTTGACATTGCCAATACCGGGACGGATATCACTTCCCTTCCCGAATTCCGGCAGGCTGACGTGATTCATCTGCACTGGATCAACCAGGGTATGCTCTCACTGACAGATATACGCAAGATTCTGGAATCAGGCAAACCTGTCGTATGGACGCTGCATGACATGTGGCCCTTTACCGGCATCTGTCACTATGCAGGCAACTGCGACAAATACAAAACCCAGTGCCAGCAATGCGAGCAATTGCTTCACCCGCACCGGAAAGACCTGTCCGCACGCGTATTCCATAAGAAACAGAAACTCTTCTCACACTCACATATTACGTTTGTGGCCTGCAGCCGGTGGCTGGAAGCGATGGCACGCGAAAGTTCCCTGCTCACGGGACACACCATTACCAATATTCCCAATGCCATCAACACCAATCTGTTCCGTCCGCGCCCCAAAACAACTGCCCGTGAACGCCTTCATCTGCCTGCCGACAAGAAACTGCTGCTGTTCGGCTCCATGAAGATCACCGACGAACGGAAAGGAATCGCCTACCTCATCGAAGCCTGTCAGCTGCTGGCACAGAAAGAACCCGAATTCAGCCGCCAGCTGGGAGTCGTCGTGCTGGGAAGCCGTTCCGAACAATGTGCATCCCTGTTCCCCTTCCCTATCTACAACATGAATTATGTGAGCAACGAAAAGGAACTGGTGGACATTTACAACGCAGTCGATCTTTACGTGACTCCTTCCCTGCAGGACAACCTGCCGAACACCATCGTGGAAGCCATGGCCTGCGGTATTCCCTGCGTAGGATTCAATGTGGGCGGTATTCCGCAAATGATCGACCACCTGCACAACGGCTATGTCGCCCGATACAAATCGGCTGAAGATCTGGCCAACGGCATCCGCTGGGCCCTCACAGAAGGAGACTATGAAACCCTCAGTGCCGAAGCCAACCGGAAGGCTCTGAATACCTATTCCGAAACAACCGTAGCCCAACAATACATCAAGATTTATAATCAGATAACCGGAAGCAATGCATAACCACGTTCATCCCAAGTTCTCCATCATCACCGTGACGTACAACGCCGGTGCCGTGCTGGAAGACACCATCCAGAGTGTCATTACCCAGACCTACCGGAATGTGGAATACATCATTGTAGACGGAGGTTCCAAAGACCACACTCTGGACATCATCAACCGTTACCGCGAGCACATCCATACCCTGGTCAGCGAACCGGACAAAGGCCTGTATGATGCCATGAACAAGGGAATCCGCCTGGCTACGGGCGACTATCTCTGTTTTCTCAATGCCGGTGATGAACTTCACGAAGACGATACCCTGCAACTGATGGTACACTCCATCACCGGAACCGAGCTTCCCGATGTACTCTACGGCGAAACGGCCATTGTAGACGAAGAAGGACATTTCCTCCGCATGCGGCGCCTATCCGCTCCCGAAGACCTGAACTGGAAAAGCTTCAAGGACGGAATGCTCGTGTGCCACCAGGCCTTTTTCCCCCGCCGGGAACTGGCCGAACCCTACGATCTGCGCTACCGGTTCTCTGCCGATTTCGACTGGTGCATCCGCATCATGAAAAAAAGCCATACGCTTCACAATACCCATCTCACCCTGATCGACTACCTGAACGAAGGCATGACCACCCGCAACCACCGCGCTTCCCTTCACGAACGGTTCCGCATCATGTGCCGTCACTACGGCTATCTGTCCACCCTTGCGCGCCATGCGTGGTTTGCCCTGCGCCTGTTGCTCAAGAAGTGACCCATCACACGGTTTCGTCTTCCTGACAGCTCCGCAGGTAATTCTTGGGCGACTGTACCGTCACCTGCCGGAACACACGGTTGAAATGATTCGGATTATTAAAGCCCACGGCATAGGCAATCTCCTGCATCGTCCTTCCCCCATCTGTCATCAGTTCAATGGCCCGCATAATCCGCAGGCGGTTCACATAGCTGCTGAAATGAATGTTCGACTCCTGAAACAAACGGCTGAGATTACGCGTCGACAAGTTATACCGCAGTGCAACCTCGTCCATCCGCAGTTCCTCCTGCACATGATCCGTAAGATATCTCAGGATAGGATAAAGCCTGGAATCGTCCGGAATCACCAGCGACTTGAGCAGCAACTCCTTTCCCGGAGACATCTGCGGAAGCAGATTGAAAAAGCCCAGTGCAAAATGATATAAGTCCGGCTGTTCCTGCTTCCCGATCATCTTCCCCTTCGAAGCAATAAACTTCAAGTTCTCCCCGATCAGCCGGTTGGCCGTATAGATGGCAAACTCCCCCTTCGGGTCATCCTTTCCTTCCGGTCTCAGACTGACATAAAAAATTACCATCGAAACCTGACGGCTGTTGCTCGACAGCTTATGCTCCGCCCCCTGAGGAATCCACGCAATATGCTTTTCCGGAACAAAATAACTCTCCGAACCGATCTCCACATGCAACGTTCCTGCCAGCGTATAAATAATCTGACATTTTCCGTGTACATGTCCCGGCAAGTTCACTTCCTCCCAGCCGGTCTTCTTGATGAGAATCACCTCCTCAGCCGACTGATTGATTATTCCGATATACTCTCGCTGTACCGCATTCATCCTCGTTCAGACTCTTTTCCAATCCTATCTAATGTTCTTAAATCCCTACAAATTTATAACCTTATTCTGAGAAATCAAAGTCCCCTCTTTCATCTCCGCCCAAAGGCTTCCAGCCGTTGAAAAAACGTGCCCGGCTTTTCAAAAAAGACTTCGGGCTTTGCAGTCAGACGCCGAAACGTTTTGATGAAAAGCCCGAAACATTTTTAGCAAGAAAAAAACCACACTGCAGGAAGCAGTGTGGTTCTCAACCAAAAAATGTTTATTGTAAAAAAATAAGCACCCCTCCGCTACGCTAAGCGAAGGGCAAGAATTCGCTTCACAGCGAATATTTCTTCATAAAACTTGAACTCTCTCACTTCACGGCAAGGCCCAGCACTTCACGGATCTGGCCCAGCGGTGCATCCTTCAGCAACACCCGCTTCTGTCCGTCCAGCAGATAAAGCGACGGCATCGCTTTCAGGTCATACAATGCCCCCATCTTCACCGCCTCGCGGTCGGTAGCCACCATCCAGCCTTCGGGCATGTCGGGCAGAGCTTTACGCCACGCCTCGTCATTGCCTTCGGTATAAATGGCCAGCACGCTCAGCCTGCCGGTCCGTACCGCTTCGGCCAATGCCGCATCGGCCGCCATCTGTCCCAGTACCTCGTGACACGACTCGCATTCCGGGTCGTAGAACATCAGCAGCAGGCGATTGTTCTTTACCGGTGTAGCGGCCAGTGTACGGCGCGTACCATCGGGCAGGTAATAGGTAAAGTCCGTAGCCTTATCCCCTACATTATTGCGCTTCACCAGCTCCAGCTTGAAGCGGTAGGAGGAACGCATCGCATCCGTCTGCGGCAGCTTGCCGAGCAACGCCTCCAGATACATCCCGTAAAGCCCCTCGTTGTAGAAAGGCGAGTTGGGATTGAAGAGGTAATCGTCCGCCATCTTTGTCAAGACTTGCCGCGCATGGTCTTTTCCTACAAAGCCCGCGCACCAGTTCTCCAGGCCCTCACGTGTCACTTCCTCCGGTGTCGCGCCGTCCGCCAGCAGGGCAATGAAGTTCGCAAATCCCTGCTCAGTGATGTCGCGATTGTTCACCAGCGTAGTGTCGGCAAAGTCGAACTGCTCCCAGTAGTGGGCAAGCAGCCAGGCTTTGCGGTTTTCCGACTCCGTCAGGGTGGCAGGGATTTCGGGAAAAGGAAACTGCGGTTGCTCCTGTACCGACACCGTATCCTGAGTAACAGGTGAAGTTTTACTTCTACACGCACTGACTTGGAACGACAACAACAGTAAACCAATAAAAGCACAACCTAATTGACGCATATCTCCACATTATTGCTTATTGAGACTAATAGTTGTTCCCTGAAGAATACTACTCAACAACCCACTATACAAATAAACGTCTGAAGTGCCGACAGGTGACCATTTCACATTGATACGGTCTGTCTCAGTAATATTATATTCACCGCGCAATGTCAATGTATAGTTTGCTTTATTACTTCCTGAAACATTACCTTCAGTCACAAATGTCCCGATACGTGTACCATCGGAAGCACGTTCCAGAATAATATAAGGTTCATTTGTCTGGAAAGTAACGTCCTCCGGCAATTGGATTGTACCCGTCAATTTACTGTTTACAATCGAAAACGACAACGGATTGAAACCGACATAATTACCGGATGCCATCGTCAATGTTTCTTCGCTTGCCAGGCGGGTCGTACGGAATTGGAATGTTTTATCACCGGTTGTTTCATTGGCCGCAAATGTATACGTCCATCCCGAACCTTCCGACACACTCCATTTCTCCCAACCATCCAGATTATCTACCGGTTCCAGATATTGGGTGCCAAGCTTAAACTGGAATGCCTTATCCTGTACCGATGCTGGAATTTGAATTTGTAACCAGACTTCCTGCCCCGTACCGTAAGGAATGGAAAAATCTCCTCCATCACTTATCGGTGTAAAGCTGGTTCCATTTATTGAGAGACTCGGATTGAAATCCAGTCGTCCCGTAGAACGAACCGTTACACTTGCCGAGCGATATCCCTTATCGTTCACACCTAAATTAGGTGTGTTGTCCGTAGTATATGTTCCATAACCTGATTTTGATTTGGCTGAAAGCACTATATAACAGTCAAAATTAGGGCTGATGGTCGTGAATGTAACCACATTCTCTGCTTCACTGGTAACAAAAACAGCATAATCGTTTCCATAGTAATCCGTTCCAGTTCTATCAACCCAATTTCCAGGCTTCACCAGCGTCGGATCATAATAAACCCACACTTCCGTATTTTGAGCAATACGGTTATCCGCAACAACATTACTCCAAGAACTTGTCGCCTGGTCATCATTACGCAACGTACCCAACGTAAACGGGATGGAAATGGTTTCTCCGTAAACCGGATTCAAATTCGTAATAGAATGTGTCACAAATTTCGTAGCAGCATCTCCATCTTCCAGCAAGATGCGGTATCTATTTGCATAAGACGTACTGCTATTGGGCTGGAAGGCAAAGAACAAATCACGTTGCCCAAACAACTCCTGCCCAGTCTTCGCATTACATCCTTCCATATATACATGAAACTCGCTTGCCGTTTCCACATTGGCTAAATTGGTCAAGATGGTGCGGAAATTGACACGATGCAACCCTTTGGTTTCCGCGGTGTAAACATACTTGTAATTCCAGTCTTTTGTCACCTGGGTAGTCGTCCAAGTTCCTGTTTCCTCATTATACTGCGGTATGGAAGCATACACCGTTTCTTCGTTCAGCACCTTCATCGGCTCTCCCGTCTGTGCGTCAATCAAGTCGCAGCCGAACTTTACATCAACCGGCAACAATTCTTCCGGGAAATCATCGGGTATTTCAAACAAAATAGTAATTGCTTCACCACTCAGCAACGGAATTTCCGAACTGATCCATGTCGGCGAGAAACTGAACGGTTCAGCCGTAATCACCTTCACACGGCGGGACAATACACCTGAAGCCTCTTTAATCTGTAGGGTGGCGTATGATATACGGCCCTGCGCCGGAGCATTGACATGCAATGTGATCGTTCCTTCACCCGTATCAGGGTCCCACGTTATATCACTCTCCGAGATATCTCCTGCGACTCCTTCATTGCTCAACCATTCCACCTTCGGTTTTGCAGTTCCGTTGTAATTGAACGCAATGGTATAAGTGCCGGCTTCCTGATAAACCACTGTGGTTTCTCCCTCAATGCTCAACACAGTTTCTCCATTCGCTACTTCCGGTATCTCATCCGAAATGGTAATCCACGGATTATTGGCCGGCGTCGCAGTTTTGGCCGCTTCAAACGAACTTACACCATACGCTTCATTGATATTGGTTATCCTTACGGTATATTTATGGTTTCGGATTATCTGATAAGGATTCTTCTCGTCATCAATAATCATAATCTTATACCATTTCCACTCGCCCCCATTTTTTTGGATTTTCATTATCACATAAACCTGGTCGTCTTCAGCATTTACATTTTCAAAAATATAACGCGGGTCACCCGGCACACTGGATGCCGTAGCCACTTCGTCATCATCCCGTTGTTTGATGCGGTAGGCTTCGGGCAAGGTGGTCACATAATCGTACGTGGCCAAATCAAAATGATAAGGGGTGTCGCCCTCTACTCCCACAACGGAAGCGTCAAACGGAGATACCGTACCGTAAGCGTATTGGTTACAGATGGTCCAGCCGTCCACATTCAACGTAACATCAGAAGCAGTCGGCAAATCATACAGGATCAATGCCTGGTTGCGGTAAAGCAATACCGGATTAGTCTGGCTATTTTCAGCAAAATTGGTCAACTCAACCTCCGAAGCGAATTCCCTTCTTCCCCAATACACCAGGTTACCGGATGAAGACACCAATGGGGCAACCACCTCATTTTCGTGTCGTCCGATGTTCTCCTGATCGCTGAAGTTATCCATGTTCACATTGGCCAGGAAGTGGAGAATACGGGTCGATGCAGGCACCTTGGCCGAGAATGTCCCGGCACCGCCATCGCTTCCCTGCACGTTGTTAGTCTGGGTGGCCAGCACACGGCTGGTCATATTGCCGTTTTCATTGAAAGCCAGCACCCACAGGGTAGCGATGGCTTCGCCATTGACATCCACGCTACGGGTCACTTTCAATCCAGGCACATTGGTATTGATGGTAAGGTTCACCATCCCATCCTTATCTATCACTCCTTGCGACGGTGATTCAAAGCCATCGTCAATACAGGAAGATACCATGAAGAGCAGCAGACAACTTGCCAGCCATCTTCCGATTGTATTTATCATTTTTACATTCATAATCTTACGGCTAATTAGTTGTTACTCTGTAAAAAGGCATCGGTCGATTTTACGTCGCGGATACAGCGAACATAAGGTCCTGACCCTCCACTCGCATTTGGGACATTTGCCGATCCCGTTGTTTGATAACTAATATAATAACGCTGTCCTGTCAAAACCACATCCATTACATCATCTACATTATCATCATTTTGATATTTGATTATTACAGCAATTTCCGCAGAAGTTGGCAAACGCCAATCATCCAATTTATATTCTTGATCACCTATCATATAGGTTTCGACATAATTCGCACAATGAACTCGAGCATTATTCCAACTACCAGGAGTTGCAGTACCTAATGCTCCTAATTGAGAAGCCAACATAAAAGCCGGTGATACTAATTGATCATTCTCTGGAGAACTTACAGCATATTCCTGTCCATCTATTATTTCTTTTATGGGATGAGCAATTTTATAATTCTCATCAGTCTGAGTAATTGTTACAAAATACATCATATTATTTTGTCGTGTAGCTCTACCATTAGTTACAGCTTTATAATAATTATGTGTAGTTGTCCCCCTACTTCCTTCGTCTGCCCAACGATCCGTAAAAGTATAATTATAAATCACACCATTTGTATATACTTTCGATTCAAATCCAAACCCAGCTTTTGTAGGTAGATTATCATCTCTATCATTTCCAGATTTATTAAATGTCCTCCCCCAATAACAGGGTTCACCAGCTGGAGTTACTCCTTCTGATAAATAGTCATCCCGATACGAATAATACCCCGCTATCGGCTGAATATACTCCAACGGATACTGCTCTATAACCACATACTTTGTTCCAACCTCATTGGTAACGGCCAATGTTATATAGCGTTTGGTAACATTCTCCGGATTGGTAGAGGTCAGATAGATTTTACCATTTGTTACATATCTATCCCAATCAACTGAAATTTCATCATCATAGGTAGAAGAATCCCAACTTGAATCATCACCGTTCGGATCATCCGCATCTACTTCCTGCCTTTCATTATCCTTATTCACAAAGAATATCCCAGGAATAGTCGTCCCTTCCCCCGGATAAATAAAATCCACCCCAGCCTCTGTGGCAGTAGTTTGATCTTTAAATCCCACTATTGTAACAGAAGTAATCGGCGAAGAAGAATAAAATTCCAGCTCATTGTATCCATCCGCATTACGGATATCCACATGCGATTCACTCAACACCAGATAGGAAGGAGTATCTCCTTCACCTACATTGATATCTTTCTCAACCCAAAGAGCCGTTTTAAACTGCACATTAGTCAACTCTACCGGCACATCCACCGTTTCCGTACCTTTCATGTCTACTACCGCCGTAATCTGATAGAACGTATTACGCTGAAACACCTGCGGTTCCGCATTACTGATAATGGGAACTTTATAGAAATTATGAGTTAAAACCTCAGCATCTGTATTATCCGTTCCAGGATCTCCATTCTCGTCATAACGACCGGGCAAATCAATCAACAACATCGTTTCGTTATTGATGAAATCATCCCAACGGTTTACATAGGTATAAAAACGGATTTTACTGCCGCTATATGTACCTGTAGGCCAGTAGAACACCGGATCCGAACTGAAATTATCCACCGCAGCTCCCGACAAACCCGGATAGTTGCTCAACCCTCGCTGGTCGCCATCCAGCGGATTGCCATCAGCCAAGGCTGGTGTGATGCTCGCATAGTTGGATAACTGGGCTTCCAAACCGGTAGCCATAAATTTTTTAGCCCAATCTTCTGAAAAATTCAATGTCAGTTCAATCTTTACCGCTGCCCGACTGACAGGCACTGTGGCGATATACGGTTGCCCGCTGCTTTGGGCATTCTGTAAATCAGCATAAGCCACAGTCTGCTTTCCGTCCATCAGGAATGTTTTTCCATCATAGGCCGGATTTCCCATGCCTTTCCATTTCACCACGTCCACATCCTTAGCCACTACGGCTTTCAGGTCATCCAACGATAGGACGTTGGAAAGCACGGCATCCCCCTTGTAGTTGGCCAAAGCATATACGGTATAAGGCCCGTCCGACTCATTAAAATTACTCAACCATTCGCTTCCCTTATACAGATAGACCACTTCATCAGAGGCTGTTACATCGGCATGTGCATAACCCCCTGCATTCAAAGAACCATCGTTCTTGAACAGGAAAATATCAACCGTACTGATCAGGTTCTCATTCAGGGCATCCACTCCGGCAGAGCGTGTACCCGCGAGCTGCATATCGCCGTCGGCATACAGGGAGAAGCACAAGCCCTTTTCATACTGCACCGTTGTAGTTTCTGCAAACTCGTCACGGGTACATGCTGCGAAAGCAACCAGCAGTGCCAGACACATATACCTGCCTATATTCCATATCATTTGATTTGTCTTCATATTTTCACCTCCTTTATTTAAGGTTCTACGCTTGTGCTCCACAAAACATCGCCTTCACTGGCCGAAACCTGCACAATGGGAATCGATGTCCCATCCGCACTACAATAATCACCAATATCTACAATCTTCTGCTTATTGTCCGGTGCCGTACCCAGGGTCACATAAAGTTCGGTATAAGGACGTTCACCCGTCGCATCGAAATTCATGGTCGGACGAATCAATAGCGTGACAGGCGAAGAGCCGCCCACACCTTCCGCCGCATGGTTTTCGTCGGTAACAAATTCAAAGTACTTCGGATTGGTCAGGTGTGCCATCCATCTTACACCGACAGGAGTCGTCATCTGGACAGTGAAAGTGGCCTGTCTGCTCGAAGCGCCCGATTCTGTACTATATTGCGTGGCAATAGCTGTTTTATCCGTATCATAAGTAAATTTTTTTGCATTAGGATCCGTAATGATAAATTGTCCGGCATCCGACAGCATATAATCATTCGACACATCACGCCAGTCTTGAACATCACACTGCACACCAAACCCTCCACCGGATTTCAGAGTGACGACGATGTTAAGCAAACGGTTTCGGGGAATGGACGAAATACCATTCGGTGCATCCGTTGTTTTCAAAAGTTCTTCAAAACTCTTGTCTCCCCATGTTGCCGTCAACTTATACTTGCCTTCGCCTGCCGCACCCGGATAGATGTACCGATACTCGGAATAAGAAGTCGGAGCAGATTCAGTCCCGCTAGATACAGTAATGGGATCAAAATCGACATCGCCAGTCAGTGTAGTCCCTGTAGGAGTCTGACCGTGATAGAACAAATACGCCTGATTGGGAGCAACAGACGGCACCTTCACATCGGTCAAAGTTACCTCTTTCCCTGTCTCATTCACAAAGGTCAGTTGTATTTTTCCTGCGGGGAAGTCTAATTTCATGTCTTCATGTTGAATACCACTCGTTTGTGGTTTTACTTCAATTTCCCTATACCCAACTTGTGGTAAAGTAGCATCCTTATCAAAACCTCCTGTCAGCACTCTGTTATACAAGTCTGTAAGATTAACAGAAGTTCCCTCCAGGCTTTCACCTTCACTCAGGAAGCCATCTTCGTTGGCAATGGCATAGAATTTGAATTCCTCACCATCTTTATTTACTGTCAGTTCACTGAAAGTAATGGTTTTCTGCGTTTCATCGGGCTGGATATCATATTTTACATTATACAAAATCTCGCCATTGCTGTTTCGAGCTACAATGACACGCAACGTTTTCATTTGTTCATTGTCGAGCAGATCACCAGTTGCACGGGTTATACTATTGTTGCTGACGGCCCTTGTGGTAAACGTCATGGTTACGGTAGCTGTCCCTTTCGGTGCATAATCGTCCATAATGCAGGAAGCGGGAAGCAAGGCCAGCAACAACAGGCAGACCGCAGCGATACCCGTATATTTCATTTTTAGATTCTTCATGTTTCAGTTCCTCCTTCCTTGCCTTATTGCCAACCCGGCTCGACGTCTTCCACGTACCAGCTGGGCAGCTTGATGGTTACATTGGTTTCTACAAAATTTATCTCGATGGGCAAATAGGCTTCCTGTTTCGTTACGTCAATGTATTCTTCGTTGCGCTTGATGAAGTTATAGATGCTGCCCCGAATGAGTTCATTGCCCTCGCTATCAGTCAGCACCAGCTCGTGCTCACAGCAGCTTGCATCTAGATGGCCGTCGTGGTCCATACGGAACAGAGCAAAGTCGTCCGTACGGTAGCAGCCACGTTCCTCGTCATAGATCAACTCGGGATAGCAGGTACCTTTTTCGTCCAGATTGATTTCATTGTTGAATGAAGTCTGCGCGTTAGAGTTCTCAATGCGCACACTGATGGGCAGCGTGCTGCGCGTCTGCGGAGCAGGCAAGCCAGTAATCTCGATGTCCACATCCACATGCGAACTGTAGAGCGTCACGGTATCGTGATACATCACATAGTTTCCATCGGGCATCACGAATTCCTTCTGCCCCATGTAATTGTCGTCGTGATTGGTGGTAACCGGGTCTATACCCCAGTTCACATCCTGAATATAAATGTTATTGAAATCGGTTTCCGATTCCAGATTGACCACTTTGGTATGGTCGTATGCATTGCCCACAGCGACTACTTTATATCGCTTGCCGGGTGTTAACTTGAAAGAAGGTACGGCTGAGAAGCTGCTCAACTGGTCCTGGTTGTATGTACCTACTCCAAGTATATGTCCGCCCTCGTCGAATACATAGAGGTCTACTTTATCCATGTATTGATAGAGCACGTCCTGGTCTCCATCTGCCAAATACTGGAAATAGATGGTCACGTTGTGGCAATCTTCCAAATCATCTTTGATACAGCCGGTCACCAGGACAGGAACCAGCAGCATTATCCATACTATGTTCTTCAAGCGTTTCATTGTCGTCACATTATTGGTCAATCCTTCCAACAATTAGGAAGAATGCTTTTAAAAATCACTTTTCTTTTGGCTTTGCATGCCTTGCAAACCCATGCACCGTTTTACCGATGCGTCCCCTTTTGTTTTTTTGATAAAACCGTGCAGCCGGAAGGGAATCCAACTGCACGGTTGGATTTAGTTGGTTATAATCAGTAGAGATGAAAAATTATTGTTCAACCCAATCTGCTGTTATATCCGTAACAGACCATGTAGCCTCTTCCACAGTAACTTCAACACCATATACAGTTTCACCACTTTCATTCGGACCGATATATTTATCATCCAACTCTACGTTAGTAATACGATAGATAGTGCCCGGTGTAAATTCTGTAATCTGCCCGCCACCACTAGTTTTATAGCTTTTTACAATTGCATAACGAGGTTGCGTTACAGGGTCATCAGCAGAAGAAGCAGTAGCACTATTGAAATATATCTTTAATTCAGGCAATTCCTTATCGGTTCCCGCAAAGAAATTATAAGCAAAAGCTTTACCTGTTTCTGTTGGGAATGCAGTACCACTCTTAAAATTCTCACCAGTACCAAATGTACCTACTACGTCATACAAAATAGGGAAGTTAGCTCCACCTTCTGTAGATTCCTCATTCCAAGAATAAGTATCCGTAGCCGCAGCTGCATCCTTCGTTGCATAAATGTTATTCAAGTACACACCGTTGATTGTTAATGTTGCAAACTTACAACTTGCACCGTCATCAACATGTTTTACCCCCTTCAATTCAAGACGTGCAACCGGAATCTGCAAAGCCAATGTCTTTGTATATCTTTGATAAACCTTGCCATCTTCCGTATTTTCCATTTCACCATTAATATCTGCGGTTGACAATGTGGCTTCCGCATAAGCAGGAATAGATTGCGGTTCACTCTGTAATCTAGTATCTGTAATAGCGATGTCTTCATCATCGTACACAGCCTTTCCATCATTACAATATGCAACAACTTTGGTAGGATTTACTACATTAAAAATTCTTACTGTATAAGTTGTAGTAGCATCTTCATCCACCGCATTTCGTTCTATAACCGCCTGTCCCAACTCTGTTCCTTCTTCATTGTAAACTTTCACAGTGATATTACCTCCAACAATAACGCTAGTACCCGTTGTAGCTGTTTGAACAGATCTAGTTGCAGGACTTTGGATGGTTACTTCCACCATTCCAGTACCTTCAATGTTACTGTTCCCTAGTTCTTCCTCATTGTTACATGCCGCAAAAGCCAATCCAGCCAATCCGAGCATAAAAAACTTGTTCATTTTCATAACAATAAATTTTTAATTAAACACTTCTATTTTAGTCTCTATTTATTCAGCCATATATTCTGCATATTTCTTCAACTGTGTAAGGTTCTCGCCGGCAGGCGCATATCCTTTGGCCTGTGCTGCTGAGAATGCTTTCTCTGCCTGTTCATAGTCGCCCAACTTGGAACAGGCAACTCCCTTCAGGTTCAGCAGTTCGCCTGCTTGCGGTGCATTGTCCAGCAGACGGATGGCCTCATCCGTACGGCCGGCTTCCATCAGGGCCAGTGCCGCATTGTTGACTGCTGTCACGTCATTCGGATAAGCCTTGGCTCCGCGCATCAGACAATCCACATATTCCGGACTGCCTTTGCCATAACTGTCGGCTACCTGCTGGATCTCGCTTACGCTCATCAGATCCGGACGGGTCTTGATCATCTGTCTGCCTTCTTCCAGACTGAAATGACGCACATTATATTCCACCCGGTATTCGTTGCGACGGATCGGGCCGTACATTTCATTCAGCAGACGCTGGTAGATTTCAGGCGGCACCAGTCCCTTGATCTGTTCTTCGCAGGCATCCTTGTCGTCACCGCAGTTGTCGATGATGTTCAGCACCTCATCAATCTTCAGCAGTTTGGGATGCTTCTGAACCTCTTCACGCAGGCCTGCCCAGTCTTCACCCTTCCAGTCCACATGGTATACGGAAGGATCAATGCCTTTCAGGTCTTCCTTGATATATTCAGTAAAAGACTTCGCACGGCGTTCGGAAAGCTTCATGTTATAGTCGAATGAACCTTCGGGAGAAGCGTAACCTGTCACATAGATACCGGTAATGGTCAGATCGTTGTTGTCCTTGACCAGCAGAATGGACTGACGGACAGAATCCAGTTCGGCACGGTTGTTCTTGTAATCCGGACGGATATTCGAACTGTTCTGACGGAACTGCACACGGGCACTCCGCGTTTCAGAACGGCGCTTAACGATTTCTTCCTTCGGCTTCATCACAGGGCTGTAATACTCCGGTGTCATTTCGGGCAGGATATCGCCTGTCGTTGCGGTTTCATCCCCGTCATCACAAAGGGCGCAGCCGGTAACATAACCCCGCAACTGGATATTGCCTCCGATCATCCAGCGCTGGAAGGGAACCGAAGCATCATAGGCAAGCACCTGGGAGGAGCCGTTTTTCCTGCGGACTGTCACAACGGCATCGGGATTGGCAGAAACACCGTCAAGGGTTTCCATACGCTGCTGCACCTTGTCACGGACTTTTCCGTTGATGACAAAAGGAGGAAGCTCCCGTTCCTGTGTCCCGTCGGCGGAAAGGATAACCGGAACCACGCGGAGCGAATGCTGACGCTTGATGTCCAGTTCGTCGAGGCTGACTTCCATCTTCACATTGACCTGACGGTCGGAAGTCTTCACAACCTGACGGTCTGTTATCCGGATCTCACTCAGATAAGTGGTATTCTGGCCAAACACGGAAACTCCGGATGCCAGCAGTATAGCAAGAGAAATAATATGTTTCTTCATCAAACGTTCCTCCATCATTTTATTATGTAAATCAATGAGATGGCCGCCTTAGTCACGCCAAAGTAATTCTTTTTGCCGGAGTCCTGCCATTCGCCACAGTGAGGACATTTATAGCGGTCGTAATCAGCACGTACATAGCCCACGCCCAGAGCGGCTTCGATGCTCCAGCGCTTGCCCAGCAGCCACTGATAACCATAAACGACACCACCCCCGACATACCAGCCTTCATAGCGGTGCTCCTTCAGGTCGTCAAAGATTCCCAGAGGAAGATCCAGACCGCCCCAGTTATACTGACCGCCCAGCAGGTGGGCACCAAGGAAGTGACCGTTGAAACGTTCACAGAACCAGTACCGGACTTCCGGCTGTGCCATCCAGTGTTTCCACTTTTTGTTGTCATTAAAGGTCCAACCGTTGTAATTGGCTGACAAATCAACCGTCCATTTAGGAGCCACACCAATTTCTGCACCCAGATTGATGGTGGTCGTCGCGTCATAAAGAAGATTGGTCTTGACTGCCACATCTTGCGCGGACAAAGAAATGCTGACAAGCAGCATTAAGAAGATTAGAATTCGCTTCATGTTTCCCATTTTTAGCATGACATTTTCAACAGGTTTTTCTCCGTTACTTTGTAGGTAACGGGAGCCGCCTTTCTTATTCTCTTTTTAACCTTTTATAGAATACTTTATCGGCCCGATCTTCGGAAAGGGACATGAAGCATGTTTCCGCAGGGGTTTGCGTTACCTTTGTGGAATGAAGCCTTATGTCCGTACCTGATCCGTCGTAATATCTGTCCTGTTATAAGGCTCAAAAGATCCGTTTTGTTAAAAATTATACTATTCAGTTGTTAAAAATATATTTAAGTTTGTTTTTCTTATAAAAAAGTTCGACCTTTGTTTTAACAAAAATGAAACACCCGTTACCTACAAAGTAACGGGATATATTAAAGTTAGAATCGAATTACTATTTAATATGTAGTAAGCATTCTATTTTCCGCCTTGACGCACAT
>ERZ1027034.42-NODE-42-length-28031-cov-5.198849_pt1 | contig 28031 bp, 10 predicted proteins | sample MGYA00519443_ERZ1027034 | MGnify/ENA primary metagenome ERZ1027034 (study PRJEB26926, sample SAMN06164787) | human gut metagenome | biome: ENVO:00009003; feature: ENVO:2100002; material: ENVO:00002003 | host: Homo sapiens | place: USA | collected 2012 ... | reverse complement strand
ATTATATATAAGTCAAATTTAGGATTGTACATTGGTTATAAAGTTAGCCCCTTGTAATTATTGTACGCCCAAAACGCTTACATTTTAATTGTTAGGAGGTCTTTACCATTATGAAAACTTATATGGCAAAGCCCGCGGAAGTCGAAAGAAAGTGGTATGTGGTCGACGCTACCGATATGGTTCTCGGTCGTCTTGCAAGTCAGGTCGCGATGGTTCTTCGCGGTAAAAATAAACCCACGTTCACTCCCAACGTCGATACGGGCGATTACGTCATTATCATCAATGCCGATAAGGTTCGCCTCACCGGTAAAAAACTTGAAAAGAAATACTACCGTTATCATACGGGTTACATCGGCGGTCTCAAAGAAGTTCAATACAAGAAACTTATGGCCGAAAAACCCGAATTCGTCGTATACAAAGCCGTCAAGGGTATGCTTCCCAAAAACGCTATCGGCCGTACGATGATTAAAAAACTCCACGTGTATGCCGGCAACGAGCATAATCATCAGGCACAACAGCCCGTTGAGTTGAAGTTCTAATGAGGTGTAATTATGGCAACTAAAAAAACCGCAAAGAAAAAAGTTCAATATTGGGGCACCGGCCGTCGTAAAAAGGCCATCGCCCGCGTTCGTCTTATCCCCGGCGGAGAAGGCGCAATCGTAATCAATAAACGCGATATTACCGAATACTTCCCGCAGGACACGATGAAACTTATCGTCCGTCAACCCCTTGTTCTCACGAACACGCTTGACAAATACGATGTTTTCGTAAACGTGTGCGGCGGCGGCTACACCGGTCAGGCAGGCGCAATCCGTCACGGCATTGCCCGCGCTCTTATCGTTGCAGAACCCGAACTTCGCAGCGCGCTTAAAAAGGAAGGTTACCTTACCCGTGATCCGCGTGCGAAAGAACGTAAGAAATACGGACTTAAAAAAGCAAGAAAGGCTCCGCAGTTCAGCAAACGTTAATTTTCGTTTCAAAATCGAAACCCGTCTTCGGACGGGTTTTTTGTTTGGGAAATCCGCGCTTCTTTTTTGCGGAATTTTGCGACAACGGTTGAAAGGCATCGCGCGATGTGGTAAAATATCCCTATGAGAAAAACTGCGCTTGTGACGGGTATGCATACGAGTCTTGCGTATCTCGTCGCCGAAAAACTTATAAAAGACGGAAATATGCGCGTGATTGCGCCCGTACGCGTGCGTGAAAGCGACCGCGTCGACGCACTTATCCGAAATTACGGCGAAAACGTCATTGTCAGCGATTTCTCGCCGCTTGATTTTCAGGAAGCGAAGGAACTTGTCGCGGCAGCCGATTATATATTGAACCTTGATTTCGTCGGCATGCCCGAAAGCGAGCATTTTCCCGATTTTGCGGAAAAGGTCAATTATTTTTATACGAAAAACTTTGTCGACGCCGTTATCGAAACGGGCTCGGACGCAAAGATTATCGAGCTGTCGACAACGGGCATATACGGCGGAAGAACGATGAAACGGCCGTACGCGGCGGTCGGACACCCCGCAATGCCGGCGTATTACGACCTTGCGAGCGTGTCGAAACTTCGCGGCGAAAGATACCTTGTCGAAAGCGGAATAAAAGGTTTTTACGTGCTCCGCACCGCCCCCGTCGCAGACGAAACTTTTGTAAAACGCATGCTTGACGGCGCGATGATTTTCAAAAATCCGCTTGACGCACCCGCCGAGTTTATCACGGCGGAAGAACTGTCGGAAGTGATATTCAGGCTTGTCGTAAGCATTGACGAAAACGAAAAGAAAGTGAAAGAAAACGCGATTTACGACGTCGGCTGCGGCGAGCGCGAAATATATCGCGATTTCGTCGCGAATATTGCGGGAAAACTTAAACTCAACGTCGATAAAATTGCCGAGCCGAGATGGTTTGTAAAACGGTGCGGATTCGGCGCGTGGATAAAGGACGGAAGAGTTTTACAAGACGCCTTCGGCATTGAAAAAGTCAGCGTCGAAAGATATATCACCGAAAACTTGGTAAAAAACTCAAATCGCATATTCGGCACTTTATCACCGCTTATTAAGAAGTTTATCGTGTCAAAACTGTCGATTATGACAAATTCGCCGTACTATTGGCAGGAAAACGGAATGAACGACAGGGTTAACGTTTTTTACGGCGGATACGACAAAATAAGGGAACTTCCTTTGAAAATTTCGGACGTTTCGATAACCCAAACGGAAGGCGGCGATCCGCCCGGATTTTACGAGAGCGAAAACTCGCCGTATCTTACCGAAAACGACCTGAAAACTTATGCGGCGGCGCGTGGCGGAAAATGTTTTGACGTGAGTACCCGTGGCGTGGATTTCAAGCGCAAAACGCTGTGGGAATGTGCAAACGGCCATACCTTCAAAATGACGCCGTACGGCGTGCTTTGCGGCGGATACTGGTGCGGCGAATGTATGACGCCCGCTCCGTGGAAGTATTTTGAAAGCGTGAAAAAATCCGATTATCACAATTTCTTTTATAAGGAAGAGTTTTTGCCGTACGAAGAATACGTCATATCCGCAAACGATTATCACGACGTAATGCGCGAAGACTCCGCCGAAAAAAACCTGAAACCCGACAAAATCAAAAAATTCAAAAAAGGCTGAAATGGAAAATATCTTATTTGTTTATGAAAATCAACTGCCCGATAACTTTTCGGAAAACGTCGAAAAAGCGGGAATAACGCAGAAAGTCGCAACGCCCGGCGACGAACTTAGTTTCGACAAAATCGACGCCGTCGCGTATTTCGGCGAAAACAAGGATAATCTGAAAACCGTTGTCGAAAAAGCCGTCGAAAGCGGCGTGAAGCGCGCGGTTTACGTTGCGAGCGCGATTTGTTACTTCAACAGGCGCAATCCCGGTCAAAATCTTGAAAAACATCCGTTTGTGAAAAATCAGACCGATTGCGAAAACGCAATCCTTGCTTTTTCGGACAAAATATCGGTGTCGGTTGCGGAAATTCCTTTGGCGTATCCGCTTCCGAAAGAAATATTTACAATCGGCGGCGCACCTGCGCTGAAATGCAGGAATTTTTATCTGACTTTTGACGGGGGATATCCCGAAATCGGCGACGAAAGCGCGGCTGAGAGCGTTTTAAGCGTAATATTGAACGGCAAAAACGGCGTGATATATCCGCTTTGCGACAAAAACGCGAAGTTCAAGGCGATGCTGAACGAAAAGTATCCCGACGTAAAGGTTTACGAATTCCCCGAAGAATTGTGGTGGGTGCTTGCGTTAAGGGCAAAATCGTCGCTCAAAAAGGCGGGGTTGACCGCAAAGACCGACATAAAGACGCTTTACAAAAAAGACCTGTACGAAAACTACTTTTTCGACGATACGGAAGTAAGAAAGGCACTCGGCTACAAATAAGAGTTTGATTGCCAAATAATTGAAAAATGCCCGAAAAGTGTCCCGTTGACACGGATTGGGCTTATTTTTGCCGTAAAATGTGTCAATAAGACTGACAATATGACACAATATTGCGCTTCACGGCGCAAACTGCGCTTTTGAAATCACGTTATCGGGGGCGATAACGCTCACTCTTATGCTTGTTTGCGCCTTTTCCCCACGGGTACACAGTATCCCGCGGGGACCCCGTTTTTACGCTCGCAATGACATAAAGTGTGTTGCACGGAAGGAATCGAGTATAGGGCGTTTTGCAATGACATAAAGTGCGTTGCGCGGAATTGCATAAAATGCGTACGGAATTTTTGTTTTTGTTGGTTTTTGCGACGAAATTTGGCGTTTTTTACAACTGTCGAAAATTATTTTGGTTTCGTTTGCGGTTTTTAACTCTCGGAAAACACAACATATTGTGGTCGGAAAAATTTTGGAAGATTTTCGGTATTTTTCGTAGAAAAAAGTAACAACATTGTATTGACGGCAGGCATTTTTTCTTGTAGAATATAATTATCTATATATGTGAAATTGTGCAGGCCACGTTTCACGCACGCATATATATGCGCATAAGGAGGCTATTATGAAACGCAACTCGATTTACAAGAAAGCGTTAGTGCTTGCGGCGGTGCTCGCCCTTGCGCTGATTCTTCTCGTAGGTTGTGGGCAAACGACGAGCGGGGATTCCAACCTCAATCAGTTCGTTAAGCCCGACACCGGTTCGCAACAGCAGACCGAAACGGTAAAGACGGCATTGTCAGGCGACGCTGCCAGACAACTGTTGCTGACCTCGATCATCAACGCAAAGACGATCGAGCCGAACTCAAGGTACATAACGTTCTCGTTCGCACCGTACGTTTACGTCGAAAAGGAAGGCAAGACGGATAAATACACCGTCAAAGTCATAGGTTCCATCGACACTCTCGGCGGACGTGATGACAAACAATATCCCGTCAACGAAAGCGTAATGACCTTTGAAGTGCTGAAAGAAAGCGCCGACCTTACGACGGTTGTCCTTGGCATTTACGCAAAGGGCGGCGATATGTATATCGACTTCAACGACTATGAAACGGGCAAGGCGGTGCATCGTTACTACGTGTCCGATTCGGATATCGCATACGTAGTGGGGCTTTTCAAGGATATTCTCAACCAACTGAAAATCGAAGAAGTGTTGACGGATTACGACCTTGGCAGCCTTATTAACGACGCAGGCGTTAAAAACCTTATTTCCACCATTTTGGGCACGGACAGCGACGATAAACTCACGCTGTTCAATATCCTGCTTTCCCTTATTTCCGAAAGCGGCAGTTACTCTGTAACGAACGCCGACGGTTCGGTCGATCTCGTGATGCCCACGAAACTCAACGCGTTTTTCACGAATAAGACCTTGCTTGAACAAGTCGGCAACGTCGTCAACGGCTTGCTGGGCGGACAATCCGACATTATCAAAGGCGTCGTCAACTTCCTTGTCGGCGATATTTTGTCGGGCAAAAAGACGCTTAACACGGCGCTTGTCGCGAATATCAGCAACAACCGTTTCCAGAAACTTGCATTGAACGTCGTCAGCACGAAAGGCGGCGTCGACAAGACGATGGAACTTGGCATAGGCGGGCTTTCCAAATCGGCGGACTTCGCAAACGAAGTCAAAAATTCCATGCCCGAACTTGTCAAAACGGACAGGAAGAATTACAGCTTCACGACGCTCAGTGCCGACCTTAACATAAATTTCGACATTGCAGAACAAAAGTACAGCATCGAAAACATCGACGGCGCCGTTGGCGGCGCGATTGCCAAAGCCCTTGAAGGCATTACCGGCACGGAAATTTATAAAAAATCCGATGCTATTCAGATTCTCGAACCGCTCCAAATCAGCCTCCATCTCAAATTGCGTGCGGAAATCAACCTTAAAGATAACAAGAAAACCCGTGCAGTCATCGAACTGAACGGAAAAGATAAGAAAGGCAACGATAGGACCTATCTCGGTCTTTACTACATCGGCGCGGACAACGCGCTTTATGCCGATATGTCCGGACTCGGCGGCGGCAAAGCGATGATCCCCGATATCAACCTTAATCAGATTTTGAAAGACCTTATCGCGGCGAAAATCCCCGAAATCCCCAGCATAATGGAAATTATCGGCGGCAAAGGTTCGGGCGCGGCATCGGGCGACGTCATTAACGCAGGGCTTATCGAAGCGGTTCAAACCGCAATGGATAACGGCGAACTTGTCGTGACGCACTACGGTCTTGCGGCGGGCGACGAAGATTCGGCTGCTGTCGAAGAAACGGCAAGCCTTGACATCATGGCACTTATCGGCTGCTTGAATATCGTCAAAGGCGACTCGACTCCGCTCACGGTGGAAAGCATTTCCGCAAGCCTTACGAAAGACGTAATCGCAGGTCTTATGGGCAAACTCGGAATGAAACTTCCCATTGACCAACTTGACCTTAAAATTTACCAAACCCGTGAAGATTATCCTCAGGGCGAAGAAGGCTGGAAAATCGACGTAGCCGTCAATATGGCGACCGAAGAACGCGGACAAATTCTCGGCGCGAACGTCGGTTTGTTCCTTAACTACGGCAACCCCGATCCTTCGCTTGACGGATATCTTAAAGGAAAGGAATTCAAGAGCGCCGAACAAGGCGGCGAATATATCAACGCCGGCTCGTTAACCTACAAAGACGGCGAATTCGACTTTGACCTGTGGGTAAGTATCGGGCTGGAACTCGAACTTGAATTTAACATCAGAGAAAACAGCGTACTTGACCTTTCCGCACTCGGAAAGCTTTTGTACAATCTTGCGTTGAAAGTGCAGTCTCCCGACAGAGTCAACGCGAAATTCAACCTTAAAATCAACGCCAACGCCAACGTAATGGCACTTGTAAACGCGATTAAGAACGGCGCGGACGTTGCAAAGATCCTCGCCGCAGTCGACGCACGCATCGACATTACGACGGGCGAAGGACAAAACGCAAAAACAGCCGTATTGCTGCTTGAAGACGGCATGCTTTATCTCAACAGCAGCGACGGCGAATTCAGAAATTATAAAATCAATATTTTGGAAGCCCTTGGCGGAAACTTCAAACTTTTCGGCAAAGACGTTTCGGGCACCGGCAGCGCACTCGCATCGGGCGAAGGCGATACAACCGAAGGTGAAGGCGGCGACGCTCCCGCAACCGAAGAAAAGGCGAAGTTCGATATCGTAGGATTGCTTCTTGCAAACATTAACTGCATTTCCGTAAACCGCGACAGACTGGAAGTTGCGATTGCGGATACGCTTATCACCGCGCTTCTTAACGGTCTGGGCGTCGATACGGAAATCGTGAAAGGGCTTAATTTCTCAAACAGCGGCACCGCGATTTCTCTGGAATACGACGGACTTAACCTGTCGAAACTCTGGCTGAAAGCAAACGTAGGCATTCAGCAGGGCGACAATGCGGCGCTCGGTCTCGGACTCGGTCTCGGACACATCGTGCTTACGGTCGGTCAGCGCAACCTTGCCGCACTTGGCGAACGTAATATTCTGGAAGACAAATATCAGGATCTTTTGAACGGCGGCAACGTATATCTCGGCCTCGGCGCGGAAATCGACGTCGCGCTTGACGACGAAACTTATGTTCTTGAAGACTTGCTGGGCGCGCTTGTCGCGAACTTCGCGCTTGGCACGACAATCGACATCAAGGACGAAATCAAGGGCGGTTTGACCTTCAACATCGTTGCGGATATCGACATTTCCAGCAAGCCCGACCAGAACGATTCCCGTATTCTCATCGAAATCAGGAAAAAATCGAACAAAAAAGTCTTCCTTGGTCTTTACTATGACCAGAAAACCACGACGCTGTATCTCAAAACGGACGACGGCACGATTATTCAGCCCGTCGCGTTGAAATTCGACCTTATCGGGCTCCTTGAAGGGCTTATCAACAAGGGCGACGGCACGGCGTCTGCGGACATCGACTTGTCCGAACTCAACCCCGTAATTCTCCTTGGCAACAAAGGCTTGCAGATTCAGGTAATGACGGGCATTACGAAGCTTCTTGTCGGCGTGCTTGTCGGCGATATGAACGATTATATCGAATACAATGCGGGCGCAACGAGCTATAAATACTACGCTTACGACGCAAACACCGATTATACGATTTTGCAAAACGCATATCCTTTGGCAAATCCCGTCGGACAAAAAGACCTGTATCAGAGAAACGTCGATAAATATGTTTATGAAAACGGCGAATTCACGCTTAATAACGATTACGTCGGCAATGACTTCTTCGTAAAAGCGAAAGAAGGCAACTTCTTCTACGTATTGAAGGACAATGCTACGGGTATCGACGAAAAATACTTTGAAAAGAACGCCGACGGAACTTTGAAAGAGTTTGCAAACTCCGGCAGAAACTTCACGCTCATCGACGCTTCTAATAAGGATATATACGCGAGCGCGCCTAAGTACTATCAATCCGAATTCAAACGTGCGGACACTCTCATGTTCGATATGGATAAGGACGTGATGGAATTTACGAAAGGCTTTATTCCCGCGTACAACAAGACAAGCGGTCTTACCACCTACGTCAAAGTGGACGCTTCCAGACAGGAAGTCGCTCTTTACGAAGTCTTCACGCAAGGCTACACGATGAAAGACGTCTTTGACGAAAACGGCAAACCCACGGGCGAAACCAAGAGAATGGAACTTAAACTGCCCGAACTCGGCGCATCCATCGTCATCGGTAAGATCGAAGACGGCGACGTGTCCGTGGTTGAAGGCGGCACAAAATTCAGCGGTATCGGCATCGGTATCTTCATCATGAGAAACGGTCAGTCCGATCCTCACGGCGTTCATTACGTAAAGATCGCGGCAGACGAAACCTATACCGGCACGAGATACAATCTTGTCGACGGCGAGTATCAGGAAGCGGCAGACGGCGAATATAAGCAGGTTGCAAACACCGCCGCAAACGTCGCAATCAAACTCGGCAACATTCAACTTTCAGAAAAAACGTTCAAGGAAAACTACGGAGTAACCTTTGAACAGTTCATCGACGGTCTGCAAAACGAAAACCTTCCCCAAGCGGACGCAACGAATATTGCGGACCTTACCGTATACGTCAACGTAGAAGCGGGCATCGAAATCGGCGCAATCAAGACGGCGGCGGGCGGCGACACCTGGGCGATCGGCGGCTTGCTTTCGGGCATTGTCGGCGGCAGCGATAAAGATCCCAGCGCGCTTGCAAACTTCCTGAAATCGTTGCTCATTAAGTTCAACGTTCAGGACGAATTCAAAGACGTAATCGGTCTCAGAATCGCCGGCAACGTGAACCTTGGCGCGCTTTTAAGCGGCGATACAAAAGACACGATGCAAATCGTCAAGGCGCTTTTGATGAAGAGCGACCTTGCGGTTGAGCTCACCGACGGCTATCCGTGGGCGGCAACGAAGACGGTTGTCGGAATTTACGTCACGGAAGGCACGATTTACATCAATATCGACGGCGAAAAGACCATCAAAGACACCAAACTCAAAATCGGCGTAGATAAAGTCCTGGGTATGGTGGGCGGCGCGTCCACGGGCGCACTTGCATCGGCGGATCTCGGCGTTGAAGGCATACTTTCAATCGTCAACAACATCGTCAAAGAAATCAGCATTTACAGAAACGACGAAGCGTCGGGCATGACGATTTCTCTCAGCAAGAACATGCTGGGCGCTATTCTGAAACTCGTTGCGGACATCGACGGCGTTGACCTGAAACTCAACGAAACGAACAGCTTTATCGAACTTAATACGAAAGTTACGGATAAAAAACCGTACCTTCTGAAACTCAGCGTCGGTATCGACCCCTTGGTACTTGGCATTGCTCTTGGCGGATTGAAGATCGGTCTTGCGGCAAACAGCGACGTACTTAAAAACCTTAACAAAGCCGACTACAAAGGGCTTTCCGAAATCGAAACCATGGCGCTTGACGTCGAAATCGGCGTTGACCTTGGGCTGAAACAGGGCGAATTCCCCATCGGAAAACTTATTTCCGGCATTTTGCAGGCAACGGGTACCGACCTTGAATTCCCGCTCAATCTCGATATTCAGAGCGAACTTGACCTTGACCTTCGCGTAAGGCTCGCGGGGAACCTTAACCTGAAAGAATTCGGTAAATCCGACCTTATGTTGCAGGTGAGAAACGCAGCCCCCGGCAAAGAAAAGACCATACTCGGTTTGTACTTCACAACCGAAAAAGACGCAACGGGGAAAGAAATTCCTTGCCTGTACGTCGAAACGCAATTCTTCAGTCAGAGCGCACCCGTAAGAAGCAAGGTTGAAAACTTTGACCTGCTCGGAAGTCTGCTCGGCAAGACGGTCAGCGGCGTTGTGGAATACCTTGGCGGAAAAGTCGAAGGCACAGGCGCTGCGCTTGCGTCCGACGACGGAGCCACGACAAACGAGGCGGAAATCATTCTGGAACTTGCGTCAAAGAGCATTCAGGTGAAGATCGCGGAAGAAACCGTGAAAGGACTGCTTGAAGCGCTTGTCGGCGACAAGGTCGGCGACGACATTATCGAAATCATCAACGGTCTGGGACTCTCCGCAGAAGTCGCGGTGAACCTGAAAGACGAAAACAAACCTTTGCTTTCGGTCGTTGCGACGTGCTCGTATCTTGACCTTGGTATTCTTGTCAATAAGGTAAATCTCAGCACCCAAAAACAAGATATCTTCGGTACGACACTTTCGGGCAACACCTGGACAAAGACAGAAGACACAACGAAGAGTGCGCTCGGCGTACAATTCGGCGTTGAATTGAGTTACGATATCTCAAACGGCAAGCATAGTCTTGACGCAATCCTTAGCAACGTCGCGTCGGCAGCGGCTTTCGAAAAAGACGCAACAATGGCAACCGTCGGCAGCATACTGAAAGCGGTATCTCTTGACGCGATTATCAAAAACACGCACGGTTCAATCGGTATCGACGTCGTACTTAACGTCAAATCCGAAAAAATGACGGAGTATCTTGTGCCCGCAGGTCAGGCTCTTTACGAACTCGTAATGGACAAAATCGGCGCGGAATACACTGCCGGCGAGGGCAAGGCAAAATACGATCCGCTCGAACTCCTTAATATGGTTGAAGCGTTGATCAAGATCAACCTTAACGGCAACCCCGTTTTCGTGAGCTTGAAGGACGGCTACGTTTACGTTTCGCTTTCTGCGGTCGGCGGCGACAACTTCAAAGCGTCGCTTAAAAACATTATCGACCAGATCAAAAAGACGTCGGGCAGCGGTTCAAGCGCGCTTGCAACGGGCGAAGGCGACGGCGAAAAAGATAACAAGAAAACCGATTACGTGCTTGTCAACAAGATTTTGCAAAATCTGCTTTCAAGCGCAAGCATCAGCGATACGGGACTTGACCTTGCTCTTGCTCCCAACCTGATGAATGTATTGCTTGAAAACGTTGTCGCGAAACTTCTTGGCGACACGTTCGGGTTCAACGACGACGTGAAAGCAATGTTCACGCTCAGCAGTCCTTATGCAAAACTTTCGGACGGCAAAACTTCGGTCGACGACGTCCTTTACACTGAAAAAGTCGAAGAACGTTTCGTCCGTTACAATGCGGCGTTCGAGTCGCAACAGGGCAGCGAACAATACTTCTTCGACGCGGAAGCAAAAGTTTATAGAAAACTTTATAAAGCGGACGCCGTTGACGCGACGAAGTACGTCGCTTACACCGGCGGCGAAGTCCAGACGTTGTATTATCTCTCCGACGCGGACGAATACGTCGCGCTTACCGCAGAACAGGTGGCGGCAGCCAGATTCGTGAAGTACACCCACACGAGTTATCTTGCGGTGTACGATTCCGCCGACAAAGCGACGAGAAACGTCGTGAAAGCGGCAGGATTCGTCGCGGGCACGACGGTTTACGACGCGAACGGCAACCCTGTCGCGGAAGATAACCTTTTCGTCAAAGTCAAACACAGCGGCATCGGCTGGACGAAAGACAACGGCATAAGCATCGACCTTGTGTTCGACAATCCGAACACGACGAAAACCCCCGATTTCAGCATCGGTCTGGGACTTGACGCAACCCTTGTTTTGCAGGGCGAAGCGATTGAAGTTATCCCGTACTTTGTGAAGAAAGCGGGCGCTAAAGCTCTTGACAATCAGGAAGTCAAAGGCTACTTCAAGGAAGGCACGGCTCTTGTCGAAATTCCCGCCTCGGAAGTTTACACCGGCACGAGATACGACAAAGACGGAAACGTTGACGAAAACGGCAAGTTCAGAAAAGAACTTGCTCCGGGAACGGAAGCCGAGCACGACCTTGTCCTTATCGGCAATATATTCCCGGAAGTATCCGAAACCGTCGGCGATGAAAAGATTTATCTCTCGATGGAACTCGGGCTGACTCTTTCCGGAACGAAAGGCAAAAACGACAGAATTCTTGACTTTGTCGCAGACATTATCGACGTCTCCAACCGCACCAGCACGACGATGAAATACGTCGAGTTTGCAGAAAACGAAGATAAAGCAACATACGAAGGTCAAAGATATTCCAAAACCGGCGCAATGGCTTATGCACAGGATGTAAACGGCACGTTTAAGCGTGGCGCGTACTACCTTGCGGAAGAAGGCTACGTCGGCACGAAATTCGTGAAAAATTCGGACGGCACGTTCACGATTGACAACGCAAACGGCACGTACAAATTCGTAGCGGACGATTCGGCAAAGACTTACTTCCCGATCCTTCCGGAAGAAACCGAAACCTATCCTGCCGACAAGAAGTACAGAGAAGACGGAAAAGGCTTTGTGACCGACGCTAACGGCGATTTCAAGGCGGGCGAATACTCTGTAACCGACAGAACGAAAGGCGGTGCAAAATTCCGTCTTAACGCTGCAACGGGCAAATACTTCGTCTATGAAGCCACCGGCATAACCCTTTATAAACAAGGCAACTACTACGAAATCGACAAAGACGAACTTGCAACGTTCAATGGCGTCAGATTCGACTTTGACAGCGTAAACAAAGTCGCAACCGTCAACGCTTCCGGCAAATATCAATTCGTCGCGGAAGAAGGCGCGTATTATCCCGTGCTTGAAAACGACGGCTACACCGGCAAACTGTATCGTGTGTCCGAGGCGTCAACCCCTGATAATACGATTTATATCGAAGACGTGATTTACAAATTCACCCCCGCGTTCACCGGCAAAGACCTGAGAGACCTTAACGCTCTTGCGAAGCTCCTTGTCAGCATCGGCGAATTCGAGGCGGAAGCGCGTATAAAAGTTACGGTCGGCGCAAACGTTGCGGAACTTGTAAAGGCGTTGTCCAATACCGCAAACATCGATATTGCGGAACTTCTGAAACATGTCGAACTCGCAATCGAGTCGCTTGATTCCAAAGGAACCGTCAAAGGCGGTATCTATCTGTATAACAGTACGTTATATATTAAATATATCAATACAAGTCGCGGTATCTTCTCGATGCCCGTGTCCGAACTCTTCGGAGCAATCGCGTCTGCAAGTGCGGAAGAACGCATGCCTTACGAAGCGGCAATGCTGCAACTGTGGGTTGGCGAATTCATCAAACTCAACGGCGTGTACACGACGGGTATCGCGGTTCAGACAACGACAAGCCTTGTCGAAACGCTGCTTGAAACCTTGCTCGGTTTTGACAAAGGCACGATAAGCCTTGAAGCGTTCGGCGCGGTCGGCGTGGAAGTCACCATCGTTACGGCGTCTCCCATCTTCCCCGAAAACGCGGACGGCGAAGTTTACGTAAAGAAAGCGTATGACTTTGTAGCGCTCGCGGACGGCGAAGTTTACGACGGCGAGAAGTACGTATTGCTTGAAAACGGCGAATACGGCGAAATCGCAAATGGCAGCGAAGATAAATTCAGCGGTCAGACGCTGTATAAACGCGTTGCAAAGGCGGAAGCAGACGTGTCTTATGTCAAACTTTCGGAAGCCGGTATTCTTTCGGATTGCGAAGGCTATGATTCGGCATACGCGGAAGCATTGACCACAAGATATACGAAGGTCAACGGCATTTACGAAGAACTGAAATTCGGCTTCGACTTCGATTCGTTCGGTATCGGCATCGGGCTTAAAATCGGCCGCGTCGGGTTCAACCTTAACATCGGCAAAATCGATATCGGATTGATTGACGGAACACAGTCCATCGTGCCCGACGAAGTTAAGAACGCGCCCATCGCACAAGAAACGGTAATCGACCTGAGCCTTGAAGTAAATCTCGGCTTGGAATTCATGGATAAAAACACCAATGCGACGACAGGATTCGACATCGGTAAATTCGTCGATAATCTCGGCGTGCTTACGGGTGTGACGCTTGGCGAAGACTGGCTGAAACTCACGGTGCCCGAAGGCGGCGCGGAAGTCAGATTGTCGCTTCGCGTTGCGTTGGCGCTCAACCTTACGAACGTCGACCACTCGGTTGCCGCAATCGAAATCGTCGGTCAGATCTTTGAAAACGGCGTCAATATCAGCGAAAACGGCGGAAAAATCCTTATCGGCGTTTACTACAAAGACGGCAACGTCCTGCTGAAACTCGACGGACTCGGATTTGACAATATCCGCATTTCGGGGCTCAGACTCAGCGATTTGCTGGGCGGCTCGAACGGCGTCGAAATCCTTAAAAAACTGCTTGGCGGCAGCGGATCTTCGTCCGCGCTTGCGTCCGAAGTCAACTTCACGGTTGTAGGAAACGACGAATTCGGTTCGCCGGCGGCTGCGCTTATCCTTGACAGCAACCGCATCGCGGTTGAAGTCGGCACGCTGTTCATCGAAAAACTGTTGGGAATAGCGGCGCTCGGTCTTGACGAAAACACGCAAAAACTCCTGGGCGGTCTTGACCTGAAAGCACTTGTCGAAGTCAACTTCGGCGAGAAATTCGTCGAAATTCCGTCGGGCGAGACGTTCAGCGGCACGAAGTACGCATACGACACCGAAACAAAGAAATATTATATCGATAACGATAACGGCACGTTTAAGCGCGAAAGCAACATTTCGCTGAAACTCAACGCGGAAGCCGCAGAACTTCTGGGCATAAACGTTGCGGTCGAAAATATCAAGATCGGCAACACAGGCGTTGAAGAACGAGTCAAAGCAATCGATATCAACGATTACGTCGAATTCATCGAAATTCTCTTTGGAACGGAGAAGGATGAAAACGGCAACGAAATCGTCGACGCAAACGGCAAGCCCAAAAAGAAGATAGTCGGGTTCGAGCCGAAACTGGAAGCACTCACCTTGTCGCTTGACCTTGACCTTGGCGCAATGTTCACCAACGGTATGGCGATGGGTAGATCCATTCTCGACAGCGAAGGCAAGACGGTTCTCACCAACGTATCGTCGGTTGGCGCAATCGGAAACGGCAACATGGGTATCCGCGCGTCGGTCAAACTTGAAATCGCCTTTGCGGCGCTTCTCAACAAACTGCAACAAGGCTTCGATTCGTCGGATATTTTCGCGGCGATCGAACAGGCGTTGCCGCTCGTAAAAGCGCAAATCTCGATTTACGCACAATCCGACGGCGACGAACTTATCGGTATCTACGTCGCGGACGGCAACGTATATCTGATGCTTGACGGACTCGGAATGCCCAACATCAAAGTTACCGGCGAATTCCTTATGGATATCATCAGGGCGGCAACCGGTTCGGGCACCGCGCTTTCGTCGGACGAAGCAACCGCATCTGTCGAAACAAGTCAGATTATCGATATCGTAAAACAAATCGTCGATGGCATAAGCGTTGGAGGAAAGGCTTTGAAAGTCGCGTTCCAGAACGACTACTTCGCAAAGCTTGTCGATGCGGTATTGTCGATTGTCCTGAACAAGAAAGATTTCAGATACTATCAAGACGTATTGCCCGAAGTGCCGACCGATGTCGCGTTCAGCGGACTTACGATAAACCTTGCCGGGATCGAAGACAAGTACGAGCCTATTTACCGCAAGGACGGCAAGTACTATTTCGACGCAGGATGCACAAGCCAATATTACGGCATGGTATTCTTCAAAAACACCGTAACAAATCATATCGAACTGTTCAGTGAGAAAGAATACGTCAAACAATTCGGCGAAGTTAACGAAACGACGGAGTTCTATCGAAGCATCAGAAACGGGCTTGTGGAACTCGATCTCGTCGCGTACTCGACGCACCTGAAACTTGCCGTCAATATGCCCAAACTCGGCGCACAGAAAAACATTATTTCTTCGCCGGAAGTCGCAGGCGTAGCCTTTACGGAAGCAGACGAAGTTACCGGCGTCGCGCTTGGTCTGAAAGGTCAGGTCAAGATTGACAAGCAACCGGGCATCGCTCTTGCAAACATTCTGAGCGGCGTTGTCGGCGACCTTGAAACCAAACTCGTCATCGAAGAAGATATCGACATTCGTTTCGCAATCGAAGCGGCGGTCGGCATCAAATACAGTCTGAAAGACAAGAACTTTGCGCTGAACGCGGTCGATCTCAGAATTTCCCTTACGAGAGTCGACAAGACGTTGGGCAACGTACCGCTTGCGGTTCTTACCTACATCAGTTCGGAAGGCACGCTTTACGTTGACGTATCGCACTTCTTCCAGAAACAAAACGCGGGTAACAACAAGAACCTCGGTATGCTCAAAATCACGGGCGTAAACGTGCTTGACCTTATCAACGGACTTCTCACGGGCGAAGGCTCGGCGACTTCCGTTGCGCTCGGTTCGTCCGACGCGTGGGTTGAAGACGAACAACAACCGTACACCTACGTATATTACGAAGCAAACGCCATTAACTCCGCTGCGCCTGCAAAGTTCGTGCACGTCGCACAGTTGAACGATAAAGACGAGCCGAGAATGGTTTACAGAAACTACACCGGTGCTATTTCCGCCGACTATAAGACGGAAAGCGGCAAAGACTTGTACGTACGCGACCGCGCAAACAAGGATACGGGCTACACGCTGCTCAGCGCGGAAAACGCAGAAAAGTTCAGCCACAAGGCGAAATACACGCACGAACAGGCGATGACTTATACGAAACTTACCGACTTGTACGTAAAGGTCGGGGAAGATTACGTATTGGCTGCCGACGATGCGGACGTAACCGCGACGGTGCTTTACCAGAGAGTCATTAGCAATTACGTAAAGATTGCGGACGGAGAAACCGTTAACGCAGAAGACAGATACGAACAAAACGCCGACGGCACGTACACGCAGAACGCAAACGGCACCTTCAAAGCGGTTTACAAATTCGTGGAAGTTGCAAGAGGCAGCGCGTGGTATATCGAAGAATACAATTCGGAAACCTGCAAGTACGAATATAACGTATACGACCCGGCAAAGGAAAGCCACAACGCACCCAAACTTTATCACTACGACGAAACCGAGAAGAAGTACGCAGAAGGCGCAGGCGAAGGCGGCGCGAAGTCGTACGTCAAAGTGCCTGTTTACAGCATTTCGGCGGTATGGGCTGATCTCAGAAACTATGGTATCGCCGACAACGTTGCGGGTTATGACGTGGCAAGCAACGCAAAAGTCAATATCACGGGCAAAGCGATGCTCGGTCTTATCGGCGGACTTATGGGCAACACAGGTCTTGAAGACATTCTCGACGCATTGCTCATAAGCGTCCATGCAACGAAAGATCCGTTCATCTTCGGCGCGGATATCGGCATCCTTGACGTTTACAACGATCACAAACTTGCGCTCAACGTAGGATTGAACATTTTTGGGTTCGACTTTGAAAAGAGAGAAGGCGCGGGCAACACCGACGGCAGCTATCTTGAATTCCTCGACGCCGAAAACACGATTTCGTTCAGACCCGCAAACGCGAATAGTTATCGTCAATTTGCCGACGTCGACCTTAATCGTATTCTCTCCGCATCGGAAATCATGGACGTCCTTGTCGACAGCCTTGACTTCGGTAAGAGCGGAAAGATTTATCTGAACCTGTCGCTTGACGCGGATTCGTTCGCACAAGACACCGGCGACAACTTCGTCCCGTGGGAAAAATACTTTGCGGCGCTTCTCGGACTTAACGAAAACAGCGCAAGGGTATTGTATCAGGTGCTCTTCCCCGAATCCGAACTTGACGGAAAGGGCAATTTCAGCATCGACATCGCGGCGGCAATCGACGTGAAGAAACTGCTTGGCGGACTTATCGCAGGCACCGGTCTGAACCTTGAAGGCACGGAAATCCGCATTACGATCAATTCCGATACGATGTTGTTCTCGGAAGATTCGCGCAAAGACGGCAGCAAGATCGTCATCACCGCAATCGGTGAGGCGGACGGTATTTTGTCTGTCTTTATCGACAACAGCGGATACCGCGGAAAGGGCAAACACGTCGCAAGACTTGACCTGAACGCAATCCTCGGAACGGCGACGTCCAGCGCGGCATACGCAAGCGCAAACGAGAATACGGGACTTATCCCCGAAAATATCTTCGGCGTTCTGAACGCGCTCCTTGGCGAAGTACGTCTGGGCGGCGGCAAGATCTCGGTCGTTTTAAGAGAAAACTTCATCGGCGCACTTCTGAATACACTGGTCGGCACGGATATTACGGAACAACAATCCCTTGTAAAGGGTGAAATCTATATCGACCTCAGAAACCTGGAAGTCGGTATCGAAATGATTCTCGGCGACGACAACTACGTTTTGGAAGGAGAACGCGACTTCTATATCGGACTCAGAATCGGCGGCATCAACATGACTGCTCCCGACGGATTCGATATGACCGAATACACCTTCATCAAGAAGGCGGACCGCGCGAACTTCAAGAACATTAAACAACTGAAACTGGATATCAACTTTGAATCGGAATGGTATTACGAAGCGACCAGCGAGACGGAAGGCTTCGATATCAGTCCTGTCGTCGATATCCTTGAAACCATATTGAAGAAGGAACTCTTCCCCGACAGATTGTTGCAAGTCCTCGTAAAAGACGACAAGATCGACGCCGTTTACGCCACTGCGATAAGCGCGCACATCGACCTTGCGGACTTCAACAATATGAAACTTTCGGTTGAAATTTTCAAGTCGACCAGCGAAGAGCCCGTAAGAGAGCTTAAACTCGGCGTGTACCTTGACGGACAAAGCGTTTACGTTGATTTGTCGGGTTGGGGACTTCCCAAGATTAAACTTGGCGGTCTGAACCTTGGCAACACCATCAACGACGCATTGTTGCCGCTGCTTGATCAGTACCTTGTCGGCGACGACAACAAACGCGGCGGCGAGACGGCTGCTCTTGCAAGCAGCTACGTCGGAGACTACGACAAGAACCATATCGAGTATTCGGATTTCGTCGAAGCGGCAGACGGCAAATACGTGCTTGTCTATACGGAAAGCAACAGCGGCGGATACGTGCTTGTCGACGGCAAATACGTGAAGTACAATGCAAAAGAACACGCAGGCGCAACCCGCTACGCAAGAAAAGTTGAAGAATACGACATGGCGAACACGGCGCATCAGAACGTAACCCGTTACAACGTGAATAAGGGCGCGTTCAGATCAAGCTGGGGCAAGGTATTGTTCCCCGTTGCGTACGAAGAAGACGCAAACGGCGCATACGTCCTTATCGACGGCAAATACGTGCCGTTCAACGCAAGTCTCCACGAAGGACAAACGCGTTATAAGGAAGTTTCGGGCAACAAACCGTACATCTCGTTGCTTCTTGCAAACAACCGCTTTGGTTTCGGCATCAATGCAGACCTTATCAACAGCCTGCTTGAAACCATTCTGGGCGCGTTGAACCTTGATATTCAACTTCCCGACTTCGGCGACGCAGTCTTGCTGTTCGATTCCAGAAAGGACCTGAACGGCGACGGTTACGCCGACACGCAACTTGACCTTGCGGTGCAAGTCAACGACAACCTCTATTTCGGATTCCGCACGACGAATCTTGAAATCACAGGCAACTCCACCGAAGAAAGCCATGCCGAAAGAAGATATGCGGAAGTCGTAGGCGACGGAAAGGAATTTGTCACCGTATACGACATTGAAAAAGGCGAAATCGGTCTTGAAACGGTTGCGCTCGGTTTCAACGTACAGATCAGACAAAACTGCGTCGACAACGGACAAAGCGACTTCGAGAAATACCTTGGCGTACTGCTTAAATCGCTTTTAGGCATCAACAACTTCACGCTGAACCTGCCGTCAAGCGGCGAAATCGGTTGCGACATCGACCTCAGAGTATCCCTGAACATTGCAAACCTTGTCAAAGCATTGCAGGGCGGCAACGTCGACTGGTGGAGCGATATCGAGTTGTACCTTGACCTGAAACCCATGGGCTACGGCTCGTTGCTCACGATGTATAAACAGAAAGGCGACGCGGACGTTTACGCAGACCTTTCGGGATTGTCCTTGTTCAAGGTCAAGATCATCGGTTTGCAGAGCCTTATCGGCGGACTTGTATCGGCGTCGGCAACCGCGCTTGCAAGCGGTGATAACGAAGTCGCGATTGCATCCGCATCGGGCGATATTGCAAAACTTACCATTATCCCGGGCAAAGTGGGCTTCACCGTCGAAATCGGCTGGGGCTTCATCGAAGGACTTCTGACGAGTCTACTCGGCGATACGTTGCACGTGGCGGACGGCACAGGCGAACTTGAGGGTTACAAGACCATCACCATCGGTGAAGGCGCAACCGCAACGGTCATTCCTTTGCCGAAGATGAATAACGACAGAGCATTGTCGCTTTCCATCAACCATGCGTCTGCAATGTACAACAGATCTTTGGAAATCGACCTTAGACTCGGTTTCAATAAGAACGACGAAAGCGCGGTCAACCTGAAAATCCACAACTTCGTGCTTACAAGCGGAAAAGATAAGTCGGAAAGGTACATCAGGTTCGGCGCGACGAAGGGCAATATTAACGAAGCCGGCACAGGAAACGGCGTACTTGACGCAATCAACGGCACCAATGCAAACGCGTTCTCCGGACTTGTGTTAAGCGACGCGAAAGGCATCAGCCTTGTGAATATCCTGACCTCGGTGATTAAGGGTATCGACCCCGACATTACGATTGATTGGCGTAAGAATACAAACCATTACTATACGGATAGTAAAACAGAAAGTTACAACTCTAATCAATATGCAACAATCGAATTGTCGCGTACGAACAAATCGTCCGAGCACATGACCGGCGGCGTCAAGACTTACGCAGGCAAGTTCCAGGCTTATATCAACAACGATCAGAACCGTGAAATCGGCGCATGGCTGTTCAACAATCAGTTGTACATCGATATAACGAAGACGCTTAACGTCACATTGGCAATCGGCGCATTAAGAAAGATGAAGGTTGCGGACCTTGATATTCTGGGACTTCTTGGCGGACTCGGCTCGGCATCGGCAACAAACGCCATGGCAAGCGACGAAGCAACCACCGAAAAGAGCCTGAAAGACACGGTATCCGGATTTGTCAAAGGCGTCCAGGTCAACTGGTGGAACAACCAGACGGTCGCAGGTAGTGGCGTCGGCGACAGAGCGATCACGACAATCCGCGTCGACCTTAACGGAAAAGGACTTAACAACATTCTTGCAAAGGTTTACTACCTGCTTTACGGTATGTACGACACGAACGCTCCCGCTGCGGAATTGTTCAGCGAAGAAGCGTTGTATCAGATGGTTTACACCGAAGGTCAGGACGTAACGCTGAAAGACGGCACGGTTGTGAAGAGCGTGAACGCTCACGGAAAATGCGTGTTCTATCTGCAAACGTTTGCGTCGAATATGATCGGCGAAATGGCAAGCATTCTTAAAGACATGCTTAAACCCGGCGGATCGTTCGGCGACGTTCTGAGAGAAATCCTTGGCAGATTGCTGCCGCTTCCGAAACTTGACGAAGCCGAAAACGGAAGACCGAGTTACGTCGAAATCGTAATCGACAAGAACCGTCTTGCAAGCGGAAAGGGCGTTCTTAAACAAATCGCACTGACGATCAATAAAGAACGCACCACCAACAACGGCAGCACGATAACGGCGGTTGGCAACAACAACGATACTGCGGAAATCGTCATCAACCTTGACAACAACGTGACGTTGCGCTCGGTATCGGCGGTAAGAGACTACAACACCAACAGCACGAAGCCCAACGAAGACTCCGGAAAGACCATAAACGTCGCGAACCCGTTCGATCCTGTCGAACTCACGTCGGCGGCATTGAACTCATCCGGTCTCCTTGACAGAGTCGCGGCAGACTTCTATGGTATTTCGGAATACGATTCGAAATCCGAAAAAGGTCAAAATGACTCTTACGCGGAACTCGGCGGAACGCCCATCGTCTGGGATACGTCAACTGCGATTCTCGAACCGGGCAAAGAAAGCGAAATCTGGGGCTATGCGCTTAACTACAAAGTGCAGAAAGTCAAAGTCAAAGTAAGCAACAGCACGGGCTTCCTGCGTCTGTTCGGTTACTTCAAGGCGGACGGCACGACGTTTGTCGAAACCAACAAGATTACGGTTGATCCGACCAAAGATCCGACAGGTACAGACAATATTTCGGCAGGCTTGCCCAGAATTATCGTAATCATGAGAAGGGACGGCGAATTGCAAGTTCTGTCCAGAGATTACGACAAGGATAAGCCCGGCACCGTCAATATCAACGGCACCGATTACACCGTCGACGGCAAGTTCAACTGGATTGACGAAGACACCGTCGAAGAAGGTGCAACGGTTGAAAAACTGTTCTGGTATCAGGTCGGTTACAGCTCTCGTATCCAGAAGAGCATAAAGGTCAAGTACAACAACGTCGATATCGTTTCGGGAAGCTTGCCGAACGACGACAAATTCGGAATTCTGAACGGCGGCACGGCATTTGACTTCACACCCGAAAACTTCGATATCGTCGGCAACCTCGGACTCCCGTCCATTAAGGCAAGCGAAACATTCACGAAGAATGGCGACAAGTTCTCATACGTCGGATTTGACGGCAGCACGTACGAGTTCACCCCGGGCACCGCGCCTACGAATGAAACCGAACTTGCGGAGTGGAACAAGCATACGCTTGGCGGCAACGGAACGTTCACAAGGTCGTTCAACGGCAAAGTGCTCCAAAGCGGCACGTACACCTACGTCGCGGCAGAAAGCGCGGCGGCAGGCTTGCTTGACAGCCTTGGCGGACTCTTCGGCGGAAGCGGCGCGAATACGGATAACGGCAAGTACGATCTCACGGTAACCGATACGGGCTACACCGGACTTAAAGAAATCACCGTAAAACTCGGCACAGGTAAGACGACTACCGTCGACGTGATCGAGTGGAACTACGACGACTTCAAGTACGATATGAGAAAACCGCAAAACGGCGCAAGCGGAAGAATCGTTGCGCTCATCAATAAGTACGAAATCAAACGTACGACAGGCTTGGTCGAAAAGACGGAAGTCGTGAACAGCAAACAAAAAATCAGGCTCGACGTCGGTATCACGCAAGAATCGCTCAGCGCGCTTGCGGGCGGCGACCTTAAATTCAACCAGTACGAAGACGCGTTCGTATTAAGCGCGACGGGCGACTACGTCCTCGAAACAAGAGACGCGTTCATCCCGTACGACGAGACTTTGCACAAAGACCAGAAGCAATATGCGCTTGTTGACGGCACGTACGTTGATGATTTGACATTGGCTGCGGCGGACAACACCGCAAGATACGTCGAAGGCAAAGTTACCGGCTATGTTTACGACAAGTACGCAGACGGCAAATCCGCAGACAACAGGTATGCGATCAATATCTTCGACGCGGAAGAACTTTACGTCAAAGTTAAACATTCAAGTATTACTTCCGAGACGCAACAGTTCCACGTCGACGACTTCAAGTTCTATACCGACACGTTCACGGCAACCGACACGCAGACTCCGTTCACGATGTTCGTCGTGCCGGAACTCGGCGTAAAGACGGAACGTAATATTACCGTGAAAGCGTTGTACGACGTAAACGGCGCGTACGAACAAATCTTTGACATCAAAGTCGTCGTAACGCCCAAGGTCGCAACCAAGGTCGTGTTGCTTATCGATAACGACCAAGTGATTGACAGAACATATCTTGAATCGACCGCGGAAGTCACCGTTTACTACAAGGACGGCACCGAAAAACAAGGACTTGCAAAAGACCTTATCCGCCTGACCGACAAAGAAATCGAGAAGATTGCAAACGCGAAAGATCATCTCGGCATAACTTACGGCACGGCAAGCGTGTTCAAGAAGGGCAGATACGAGCTTATTGCGGCGGGCGAAACGTACGACGGACAAAGATTCGACCTTGTCGACGGCAACTTCGTCGAAGCGACGGACGGCGAGTACAAGTTCGTTGAAGACGAAACATTCGTCCAAAACGGCGTAACGTTCGAAATCAGAGTGTTCAGCAAAAACTGAATAAATCAAAATTAAAATCGGCTCCCGAAAGGGAGCTGATTTTATGCCCGAAACGCTTTAATATTTCTTACGGTTGTGATAGAATAAGGCTATGAATTTTGAAATCACGGGATTAAACGCGCTTATGCTCGTCGCGCTGTGCCTGCCCGGTTTTTTCCTGACAAAGGCAAACGTGCTGAAAGAAGAACACATCAAAGGTTTTGCGGTGTTCCTTTTGTACGTGTGCAGCCCCGCGCTGTCGATATACAGCTTCCAGCAGGCGGAGTGCAACATGGAAATCCTGATAAACATCGGCATACTTTTGCTTGTTACGACGTTTATGCAGGTGCTGATAATGGGCATCGGCTTCCTTATCAACATAAAAACTTATAAAATCGACGGGGCGTCGCGCGTGGCGACCGTTGCGGCGGCGTTCGGAAACGTCGGATTTTTCGGCGTTCCCATATTGCAGGCGTTGCTTCCCGACCATCCCGAAGCCATGGTTTACAGCGCGGTTATGAGCGTAATGATGAACCTTATCGGCTGGACTCTCGGTATGTTTATGATGAGCGGCGACAGAAAACACGTTTCCGTCAAAAACTTCCTGATAAATCCGACGACGCTGTGTCTGCTGATTGCGTTGCCGCTGTTTTTCACAAACACGTCGCTCCCGAAGCCCGTCATGAACTTTGTGGAGTTCTTCTCAAAAATGTCCACGCCCACGGCAATGACCGTGCTTGGCATGCGGCTGGCTTTCGTGAAGTTCAGGGATTTAATGGATTACAGGCAAGTCGTCGCGATTTTTCTGAAACTTATCGCGTTGCCGCTTATAACGTTTGGGATAATGTACGCGCTGCCTGTCGACGAAACGTTGAAAATCTCAACGTATATTCTGTCGTGCATGCCGCCCGCGGCAATCACCTTAAACTTTGCCGAGCTTTCAAATACGTCCCCGAAAACCGCCGCGAATATCGTCGTTGTCGGGAGTTTGCTTGTCGCGATAACGCTCCCGGTATTGTTGCTTATTGCATAGAAAATTATTGAAAAGTCTGAAACGTTGTGATATAATATATTAAAACGAAAATAAGGAGTCTTATTATGGCATTCAATTTTATAAAAAGACAACTCTTGAAGGTTATTGAATGGACAGACGAAACTCAAAATACCATTTTGTATCGTTTTGACGTCCCCGACAGATACGCGATTATGCGCGGCTCGCAGCTGACCGTCAGAGAATCGCAGGTTTGCATCTTCGTCGTGGAAGGCAAAATCGCCGACGTTTTCACGCCCGGCAGATATAAACTCGACACCGAAAACCTGCCGGTTCTTACGGCGTTGTACAGCTGGAAATACGCCTTTGAAACTCCGTATACCGGCGAAGTCTATTTCGTGAATACCAAACAATTCACAAATCAGAAATGGGGCACTTCCAATCCCATTATGATGAGAGATAAGGACTTTGGCGTTATCCGTCTGAGAGGCTACGGCATTTACAGCTATAAGGTTGAAGACGCGGTCAAACTCATGCGCGAACTTTCCGGCACGAACCAACAATTCCTGACCGAAAACATCGCTGACCAATTAAGGAAAATGATTTTGTCGACGGTCACTGACGTCATCGCCGAATCGGGCATTGCCGCGCTGGATCTTGCAACGCAGTACGACGAACTGTCCGGCTCCACGAAAGATAGACTTGCCGACAAATTCACCGAATACGGCTTCAAACTTATTGATTTCTATATCGAAAATCTTTCGCTTCCCGAAGAAGTCGAAAAAACTTTGGATACCCGCACGTCGATGGGCGTTCTGGGCGACAAGATGGGCACGTTCACCCAGTATCAGGCGGCACACGCTATGCGTGAAGCGGCAAACAATCAGGGTGCGGGCGGCTCGCTTGCAGGCGCAGGCATCGGTCTCGGCGCGGGACTTTCGATGGCAGGCGTTTTCAGCGAAGCGTTGAAGGGCGCAAAAGACGCTCCCGCGGAAGCAAAAACCAACACCGTAAAATGCACCAAATGCGGCGCGGACGTGAAAGCAGGCAGTAAATTCTGCCCCGAATGCGGCAACAAAATGGCGGAAAGTAGATTCTGCCCCGAATGCGGCGCAAAAGTCGGCGCAAACGCAAAATTCTGCCCGGAATGCGGCAAAAAACTTAACTGATTGACACACGATGCAAGGCAAAAAGGCTGACAAAAAAGTTGATTCGACCGACGTCGTAAAGTGCAAAACTTGCGGCGCGGATATGTACTTCGATATCGCGTCGGGCAAACTCAGATGCCCGTACTGCGATAATACCGTCGAGGCGAAAGCCAACGTTTTCGAGAACGAACACAACGTCGACGGCTTTGACGAAAGCAAACTTCGCCACGAAGATGGAGTCATTACTTATCAATGCCCGAACTGCCACGCAAAGTGCGAAATGCACGGCGTTTTCGACACGTCGGCAAAATGTCCGTTCTGCGGCGCGACCAACGTCTTAAAGGTTGACGATATCCCGGGGCTTGCTCCCGACGCGATTCTTCCGTTCAAGATTACGCGCGACGTAGCGTCACAAAACGCACTTAAATGGATAAAAAAGAAACTTTATGCGCCGATTAAGCTGAAAAAGAGTTTCAAGCCCGAAAACCTGAACAGCGTATATTCGCCGACGTTCAGCTTTGACAGCGATACTTTCAGCACTTACAACGGGCGCCTTGGCGAATATTATACCGTGACAGTCGGCAGCGGCAAAGACCGCCGTACCGAAACCCGCACAAGATACTTCAATGTCAGCGGCACGTATTCGCAATTCTTCAACGACGTACTTATCGAGGTCAGCCCGAAACTTTCGCAAAAGGAATTTGAAAAGGTCGGCGGGTTCGATACCGATAACGCGGTCGAGTACACGTCGGAATATATCGCGGGACATTCGTCCGAAAGATACGACACGAGCGTCAACGACGCTTACGGCACGGCAAAAGAAAAAATGAACGCACGTATCAAAAGCGCGATTTTGGCGCAGTATCATTACGACGTGGTCGATTACCTCCACATCGACACAAGCTTCAACGACAGCACTTTCAAGTATATCCTTGTGCCTTTGTGGTGCAGCGGTTTCAAATACCGCGATAAGATTTACAACTATTTCGTAAACGGAAGGACGGGAAAAGCGGGCGGCAAAACGCCGATTTCCGTCTGGAAGGTTGCGCTCACGGTGGTTATTATCGCCGCCGTCATCGTCGGTGCGTATTTCGGCTTGAAAAGCGCCGGCATAATCTGAAAATTTTTTAACGAGGTGAATATAATGATTATTACTCCCGATACTTTAATTGGCGACATCATCGAAGGCGACGTTAATATCGAAGCCGTTGCAAACGTTCTCACAAGCGTTGGTATGCATTGCCTGGGCTGTGCAATCGCTCACGGCGAAACGGTCGGCGAGGCGGCAGAAGTCCACAACGTCGACGTAAACGAACTCATCGCGCGCCTTAACGAAGCGGCAAAAAAATAATGGCTGAATCAAAAGAAATCAAAGACAGGCTGTATGAACTCAGGACGTTTTCCGATATTTCCACGGCGGAAATGGCGGAAAAACTCGGCGTGACCGAAAACGAATATATCGCGTTTGAAAACGGCGAGGACGAAGCACCGATATGGCTTGTTTACAAATTCGCGTCGATCGTCGATATCGAGCCGTCCTTTATCTTCACGGGAAAACAACCCACGAAAAAGTACGCCGCGGCAGTTTACGAAAATAAGGGCGAACGCGTCGAAAGGTACCCCGGGTATTCCTTCACGTCGCTTGCCGCCGATTTTCAGAACAAGCAGATGAAACCTATGCTTGTCGATATTTCCCCCACAGACAAGCCCGAGCTCGTGTGTCACGCCGGGCAGGAATTCAATTACGTCCTGGAAGGGCTTTTGAGAGTGGTTGTCGGCGACGAGGAGTTTTACCTGCATAAGGGCGACAGTTTGTATTTCGACCCGTCGCTTCCGCACGCGCAGATGGCAATGGGCGACAAGCCCGCAAGATTTATCACCGTTATCAACGAGTAAAAATTACGACTTGTAATAAAAATAAACCGCCAAAAAGGCGGTTTATTTTTGTTTTAATGAAAACAGCCCAAGCCGAATACCGCGTACTAACGAATCGACTTGGATTTCGGCATAGACACCGCTTTTCAGGTTTGTCAGAATAACAAAGTCGTTAGATTTTTTGCTCGCTTCAAACATTTTCCGTCGCAAAAGCAAACGTAATAATCGCCGGTTGCAAGCATTTGTAAAAGTTGCCTCCTTATTTCGCATAAGGGAAATTGACTGTCTCTTATACACATCTCCGAGCCCACGAGAC
>ERZ1027034.21-NODE-21-length-34825-cov-8.755738_pt1 | contig 34825 bp, 19 predicted proteins | sample MGYA00519443_ERZ1027034 | MGnify/ENA primary metagenome ERZ1027034 (study PRJEB26926, sample SAMN06164787) | human gut metagenome | biome: ENVO:00009003; feature: ENVO:2100002; material: ENVO:00002003 | host: Homo sapiens | place: USA | collected 2012 ... | reverse complement strand
GTCGGCAGCGTCAGATGTGTATAAGAGACAGGTGATAGTCCATAGTGCAGGGGTGGGAAACCAGCTCCATACCATCATCCAGCGAGCCGTCTGTCTTGATGTAAAGCAGGTCGGCGTGGGCATTGGCAATGTCCAGCAGTTCTTCCGCAAAGTCATCATCTCTGCCTGCTCCGTCGATTTCCAGTTCGATGCCAAATTCACGGGCAACTTCCCGCAAAATGGTCGCGTAGCTGTAAGCCAATGAACCCACAAAACGAATAGGATAATTTTTGTAGTCATATTGGCAGACATTACGAGTAAAGAAATTTCTCAGATTACCGGTAATCAGCTCAAATACATAGTCATCATTGGTATAATCAGCCAAAAAATAAGATATAGTAGACAAAAAGCGATTGGGGAACGGGCGGTTATACACAGATTCCATAACCTCATTCGGACTTATACGGAACTTCTCAAAGAAATCCGCCGTTACATCTTTAGGAGCCAAACCTTTCAGTACATCAGACAAGAACATTTTGCCCAATACAGCACCACTACCCTCATCCCCCAGGATGTAACCTCCTGCCCGGACATTCTTTACAACGATTTTCCCATCATAAAAACATGAGTTTGAGCCGGTTCCCAAAATACAAGCAATGCCGGCCTCGCATTTGAACAAGCCACGTGCAGCTGCCAGCAAATCACTCTCTACCTGAATTGGAGTTTTGAATTGTGCTACCAATGAAGCTCCCAATACATTTTTCTTTTCATAAGAAGTACATCCGGCACCATAATAATAGACTTGTTCCAATTTCCTTTTGAAAAAATGCTCGGGTAATCCTAACCGCACACTTCGGCTAATCTCTCTTCTCGTTTGAAAGAAAGGATTTAAGCCCTCTGTGAAGGCTCGCTGTATCAGACGATTATCTTCAACCAGCGCCCATTCTGTTCTCGTAGAACCACTTTCTGCAATTAGTTTCATAGGTAGTTAGTTTTAGAATTGAATACAAATATATAGCTTTTTTTAATCTTTCCAAGGCTATTTCAAGAAAAAATCATTTTACTGGCCATACATCTCCCTTTTGCTCATATCCTCAATCATCCAACAAAGTATTCCCACTTTTCCAACGCAACCGCGTTTTAGTCAAAACAAGACGATAACAGACTAACAATAAGATACTATCTGACTGAATTCCAAGTTCCGTCTGGACTTGGCAAACAAATAGGAAAACAAGAGATAATATAAAGTTATGAACCTTTAAAAAGAGAAAATGCCTATGGAAAAAGAAACAATCCTGCAAGTTGAATAGTCTCACTATTCGGCCCTTATTACCCTTACCCTAAATTTAAGAAGTATTTAATTAACAACAAATCATCAATCATTTATGAATGAAGATCACAAAAAACGAGGACTAACACATAGCAAACTCCTCACAGCAGTGGCAATCAGCTCACTGTTATTAAGTAGCGGCAACGTGATGGCTGCACAAGCCAATCCTGATAAATCGCTTGGTGTAACAGAACAATTACAAGCTATCACCATCAGCGGTTTAGTTGTCGATGCAGCCGGCGAACCGATTATCGGTGCCAGCGTAGTAGAAAAAGGGACTACCAACGGCGGAATTACCGACCTAAACGGTAAGTTTACATTGACCGTAACACCGGGAGCAACACTAAAAATATCATTTGTGGGCTATCAGACACAAGAAGTGAAGGCAGCCAAAACGATGAGAATAACTCTGAAAGAAGATACCGAGATGCTGGATGAAGTAGTAGTAGTAGGCTACGGTGTACAAAAGAAGGCTAACTTGACAGGAGCAGTTTCTACAGTGGACTTAAACAAGACAATGGCAGGTCGTCCACAACAAGATGTAGCCAAAGCATTGCAAGGGGCTGTTCCGGGACTAAGCATTCTCACCACAAGTGGTGCCATCGACGAGACAGCCTCCATGCGTATACGTGGTTTGGGGACATTGAGTAATGGAGAAGTCAGCAATCCACTCATTGTAGTGGACGGCGTTCCGATGGATGACATTTCTTTCCTCGATACGCAAGACATCGAAAATATTTCCGTACTGAAGGACGCTTCCGCTTCCTCCATTTATGGAACGCGCGCCGCTTTCGGTGTGATTCTAATCAATACCAAGAGCGCAAAGCCTAGCGAAAAGGTTACCATCAATTACAGCAACAATTTTGCATGGGATCAAGCTACTTACCTGCCGGACTATCCCGATGTACCCACACAATTAAAGATGGGTATCGAAGCCAGTATGAACGGTGGTGCCGGTATGCCTGAATTGTTCGGTATGTATTTCGACAAATTGTTACCTTACGCCGAAAAGTGGCAGCAACAGAACGGCGGCAAGACCGGCTACCGTCCTATGAACCTCTACCAAAGCGATAGTAACGTGGGTGACTATATCGTATTGGACGGCACTCCTTTTTATTATGCTGACTGGGATGTACAGGACATCTACTTCAACAAAGCTGCTCCTTCCATGAGCCACAATGTTTCTATACAAGGAACATCTGGTAAGACCAATTACTACCTATCTTTCGGCTACAACGAAAAGCAAGGACAGATGAAGATTCACCCGGACGAACTAAAAAAGTACAATGCCTCAGTCAATGTCACCACTAATGTTTACGACTGGCTACAGGTGGGTGCACGCATCAACTATAGTCGTAAGAACTATAAACGCCCGGACACATGGGCCAACACCTACCAATATTTGTGGCGTTGGGGTTCTTATTTCATTCCTTCGGGCACAATCGACGGCTATGACACACGCGTCATGGCCATGCAGAAGCAAGCTGCCGATCGTGAAGTGACAACAGACCTGACCCGTATGAACACTTTCTTGAAAGCTGAAATCGTTAAAGGACTGACCCTTAATGCAGACTTTACATATGCCATTCAGAATATGAACAGCGGTTCGCAGGACAACTCCGTTTACGGCATCAATTGGAGCGGGAAACCGGTACCCTCTTACATCGTCACTAAAGGCAATAGCGGTATCTGGAGAGACTTTTCCAAACAGAACACATGGACGGCCAACGCATACGTAAACTATACCAAAACATTTGCCAAAAAACACAATCTGAATGTAATGGCAGGTGTCAACGCAGAAGAAGAGGAATACAAATATCTGTATGGTACCCGCAATGTGATGTACGATCAAGAGGGATACCCCGAACTGAATATGGCTGGCAAGGATGGACAAGATTTGAGTTGGAATCATACATCCCGCGCTTCTGCCGGTTATTTCGGCCGTATCAATTATGACTACAAAGGCATTTATTTATTGGAACTGAACGGACGTTACGACGGTTCTTCCCGTTTCCCCCATACCGACCAGTGGGCCTTCTTCCCTTCTGCATCCATCGGCTACCGCTTCTCCGAAGAAGCCTACTTCGCCCCACTGAAACATATTGTCAGCAATGGTAAGTTGCGTGCTTCTTTTGGCGAAATCGGCAACGAGGCTGTGGGCGACTACATGTTCGAACAATTAATAAGCCAACGGTTGAACAATAAAAGTACCGGCTATATCTATTGGATTGAAAACAATAATGCCAACGCTAATCTCCTGACCATGTATAACATGCCGGATTTGGTATCAAGTACTTTGACCTGGGAGCGTATCCGCACCCTCAATATAGGTCTTGACCTGGGTCTCTTGAATGACGAACTGACTATAGGTTTCGACTGGTTCCAACGTGAGAATCGTGACATGCTGGCACCGGCACAAGTATTGCCGAACACTCTGGGTGCTTCTGCTCCTTATGAAAATGCCGGTACCTTACGTACACGTGGATGGGAGTTGAACTTGAACTGGCGCCATACCTTCGGCGACTTCGACGTATATGCCAACTTCAACATCGGTGACTCCAAGACTAAAGTAACAAAGTGGGACAATGATTCCAAACTGCTCAGCACCTATTACACCGGTAAAACCTACGGTGACATTTTCGGTTTTGAAACCGACCGTTACTTCGAGGAAAAAGACTTCACCAGCCAAAATGCAGACGGCTCATGGAATTATGCAAACGGCATTGCAAGCCAGGCAGGACTGGAATCCGGTAATTTCCATTACGGCCCGGGAGACGTCAAGTTCAAGGATTTGGACGGCAATGGCAAGATTGACGGTGGAAAAGGCACAGCAGACGACCACGGCGATTTGAAAGTCATCGGAAACTCTATGCCACGCTACGAATACAGCTTCCATTTAGGCGGAGCGTGGAAAGGTATCGACCTTGACCTCTACTTCCAAGGTGTAGGCAAACGTGAGGACTGGACGACTTCTTCCCTAAACCTTCCCGCCATGGTACATGCCGACGTAGCCATCTATTCCCACCAAACAAGCTATAACAAAGTGCTTTGGAATTCAGACTATACCGCCATTACCGGTTATGAGGTAAATCAAGGCAACCGTTATCCACGTCTTTATCGTGGTACAAATAATAGTGGAGGTACCGTATCCGGTATAGCTAACGGCTGCAACAACTACTATCCCCAATCCCGCTATTTGACAGACATGTCCTATCTTCGTCTGAAGAACGTAACTGTGGGATATACCCTTCCGAAAGAGTGGACACGCAAAGCCTACATTGAGAAAGCACGTATCTACTTCAGTGGCAGCAACCTCTTTCTGCTCCACAAAGGGAATGACCTTCCAGTCGACCCCGAAATCAGTACAGGCAATGGACTTACAGCCGGTGGATGGGGACGTATAGCTCCTATTACACGCACATTCTCATTTGGAGTCCAGGTAACATTATAACAACCTCAAAAACTTAAGAACAATGAAGAAATTATTTATATATGGGGTCACAGCGCTGGCGATGTTAACCGGTTGCAACGATTTGCTGGACAAATCCCCCTTGGATACCTTCACGAATACTCCGGCATACTGGAGCAACACCGATAATTTGGATAATCAGTGCAATACTTTTTATAACAACTTTACCGGCTTTGGCAACGGAGCCAGTGGAGGATGGTTCTACTTCAAAACAATAAGCGATGACCAGGTAGATGCAGAAAGCCATAACTGGACTTACACTAACGTGGTCGCATCTTCCACAAACTGGTCAGCCCCTTTCACAGAAATCCGACGCGCCAACTATATCATTGCCGGTGTACAGTCTTCCTCTCTTGATGAAGCAACAAAGGCCCACTATGAAGGTCTTGCACGCATGAACCGTGCGTGGGAATACTATCAGTTGGTCCGTATGTACGGCGATGTTCAATGGATAGACAAAGTTATCGACCCAGCCGACAACGAAGCCCTCTACGGACCACGCACCGACCGGGATGAAGTGATGGACCATGTGCTGGCAGACATCAATTATGCGTGCGAACACATTACCGCAAACAGCAATCGGCAACGTTTCAGCACCGACATGGCATATGCCATGAAAGCAGACATCACCTTATATGAAGGTACATACTGCAAATATCGCACTCAAGCTGAGAATGGCAAAGCCGCTGATGAGAGCCGCGCCAACAAATACTTGCAAGAATGTGTATCAGCCTGCGAATATCTTATGGCCAAAAACTACTCTCTAAGTAACAGTTACAAAGCCAACTATAATTCTGTCAGCCTGGCAAGCAATCCGGAAATGATTTTCTACAAGCCTTATGCACAAAGTTCGTTAAGGCACTCCACCATTGACTACACAATCAATACAAGTGGTACGCACGGCATTTCAAAGGACGCATTCGACAGTTTCCTTTTCCTTGATGGAAAACCGTTGGCAACAACCTCGAAAAACAAGGACGATGCAGCCGTATTGGATGCAGACAAAAATTACTCTATAAGAGAGGTTTTGGCCGTACGCGACAAGCGCCTGTCCGAAATTCTTGACCCGGTACTTTCTTTCAGAGGCCACGCCTACAGCCGTGCCGGTGTAGCAGCCTTCACCACATCGACCGGTTATGGCATCGCCAAGTATGATAACCCCGAAGAATTGAGTGTTAGCGACCGAAACAACATCGGCTACCAATACACCGACTGCCCGCTCTATTGGATTTCAGTTATTTATCTGAACTTTGCAGAAGCCAAAGCCGAAATGGGTTCTCTCACACAAGACGATCTCAACAACTCCATAAACAAGCTTCAGGCTCGTGCCGGCCTGCCGGCTATGACAACTACTCCAGATGCCGATCCTGCCAATAATATGGGAGTAAGCAATCTGATTTGGGAGATACGCCGCTGTCGCCGTTGCGAACTGATTATGGATAACTGGTACCGATATTGGGATTTAATCCGTTGGCACCAGCTCGACAAATTGGATTCAACCAAGTACCCGAACACCATGTTGGGCGCCAACGTAAGCAATGTGCCTGACTGTGAAGAAGCGACCAAGAACGGATATATAGATGCCTCCGATGCACAAATCCGTACTTATGAAGCCAAACATTATTTCTACCCGATTCCAACTACACAGTTGACCCTGAATAAAAACATGAAGCAGAATCCGGGTTGGTAATCAACTAAAAACAGCATATCGCGCTGTACCTCGTTTGGATTTAATTAAAGCGTTCATACATTCCATGTATCTAAATACAAATGTATGGACGCTTTTGTTATTCCCTTTAAAAGGTGTATAGAAACACGAATAGCACCTTCTAAAAGGAACCATAAATCAATATCATATACTTTCCCTTCGTTCATAACATACTAACAAGAAACATATCATGAAAAAGAAGAACATATTTTTCGTACTACTAATCTGCTTCATCAATAGTAGTTGCAACAAAGAAGAACAAACAGACGAGTTACAAGATAAGGATTTCTATTCTGATGTCACAACACGTGCTTCCTACATAAGCGGTACTATTACGGGCGAAATGAACCCCTATGTTAGTGATGGTTACTACACTTATGATTTAAGTATTCCTATACAAAAACAATCTGTAGGTATAAGAATTTCAGCAGTCGGTGGAGAAGCACGATTCAAAACAAACTACCAAGAACGATTCGAGAGTACATGGGTAACCCAAATTCCAGCAGGAAAAAACCATTTTCCAATAAATGTATTATGGACTAAAGCAGGTAGTAATTCTACCCTGATGGTACGTCCTGAAAAAAGTACAATCGAACTTACCGCAGATCTAAGAAACATCAATGTCAAAATGAAACCTATGCCAATCAATGCCCCTTCAACATTTGAATTGGGAGATACGATAACACTTTGGTGCAATTATTCCATAAACAAAGATACGGGCATAAAGTGGACTTACGATAAAAATCTATTCGCTGAAGTCTCTCAAAGTGCATCTGTCACACAAAGCAAATTCCAAATAAATTTGAAATCAAAGCAAGCCTTCAAGAACAGCGATGTCGGAGTAGAAGTCCATGATTTCTACATAAATTCTATCGGAGCAAAAGAGTATTTCATGGCTCGGAAAAGCAATATCAGTTTTCCCAATATGGGTCCTCAAATAGATGGCTACAGAAATATTGAACAATATAAAGAATACATATATTCCATCAATGACAGCAAGGCACATACATTTTATTGGACCGGGAAGAATATTAAGATAGTAAGTGGTCAGAACAGCTCTACGGTAACAATCGTACCGACACAACCCGGTAACGCAAGTGTCAAAGTGAGCTACAAATATAAAAATCAAACCGATAATTTTACCAATGAGCTACCTTTGAGTGTATCTAAGACATCAATGCAACTGATTGGCCCTGACGTAATCTGTGACAACGGGACATTCAGTATCAAGAATTTTCCCACAAAAGCAACAGTGGATTGGATTGTTGGCAACGATTTATATTCGCAATTAAATCAGGCATCACCTGCTATCACCCTGAATAATTTAGGGACACCCGGAGGCAGTTCCATTTATACGACCTTAACCGCAATAGTACACACAAAGGAATACACTGTTCAGTTTTCCAAACCAATTACTTTCAATGTATCAGGAATACAAGAAAATGACCATGACATTATATATGGCTATCTGTCACAAAGCGGAGGTGAATGCGGATTGAATCCTATTCCTGAAGGTGCGCATGATTTTCATTGGAGTGTTGACTGCGATTGGGAGGTAGACATGCAAGGATATTATTTCACTACTTTCAGCAGTCGGAACAGTCATGAAATTGAACGAGTTTGCGTAACGGTTGATTTCATAAATGCATGTGGAACCAGAACATACATATATAACTATTTCGACATCGGCTCAACAAATTCAGGAACTTATTCCACACCTAAAAACAGCCTTTCTCCAAAATAGCCCCAGACAGCTTTCACGAAAAAGCCCCCATCCATTTGCTCGTTACACAAAAGAAGCTTATATTTGCTTACTTAAAAACAGACAGCTATCATGGTACAGCAAGACATACGATGGATACAGCGTTTTGAATATACCCACGAACTGGCCTGGAAAGTGATGAAGGACTATGCAGAATATCAGGGGTATACCGACATCCGCAGCTCCCGTGATGCCATACGCAAAGCCCTTGAAATGGGATTGATTGATGACAAGCAATGGACGGAGACTATAGAAGCCCGAAATCTGACATCGCACAATCATGACAACGATGTAGTCTCTGAAGAGAAAATGCAATCCTTGAATACACCATCCTTATTCGATTGAGCTATGTACGGATTGACCGACAATGAACTGGAAAAGCTATGCAATCTCTTCCGGAAACATGAAGAAATAGAGCAGGCTGTTTTGTACGGCTCACGAGCCAAAGGAAATTTCAAGCCTTTTTCCGACATAGACATCACGCTGATGGGAGACAGACTTACGTATAATACTTTAAGCAGCCTTTCCGATGAAATAGACGACCTGCTTTTGCCTTACAGCGTAGACCTTTCCATCTATGGCAAATTAAAGAATGCCGACCTTTTGGAACATATACACCGTATGGGAATACCCATATTCAGCCGCCCATCAAACTAAACTAAATTTCACACATCCACCCTCACCACCCTCACCTTTCGCACGCATCGCCCTATTCATCGGCATTCAAGAGGTGGGTGAGAGCAAATTTAAAAAGTGAGGGCAAAATTTGCCCTCACCACAAGATTTCTTCGTTCAAAGTTATAAGTCACTCATTCTTACCGTAATATCCTGAAACGGGTACATAAATCGGTTGCAGCATTGTTCCCTCATTCTTCAACTTTCCTTCGGTGCGCAGCCGACGGATATGCCGCATGGCAGTAGTACGCATCATGCCGCAAACGCTTTGAAAGTCATTCCGTGTCATAAAAGGGCGAGTGGCGAAATAGTTGGTCAGCCGACGGTCTATCTCTTTATCCGTCAGTTTAGCCGAATGCTCGTTTGCCTTCAAAGCCTTTGCCTTGATGGTACCAATTTCATTTTTCAGTTTCTGGTCAGCACGAAATTTCACACCCGCCATCTTCACCTTCGTCAACTTACGCTTGGTAGCAGCCACTACCCGTTCGGTCGTGGTGAGCGACACGCGAAAGTAGCCGATGCCGTCGAGATGCACCTGCCTTCCTTCGGCAAGTTCCCTGCCCATGACGTGCGACACAGCATCGAGCACAGCCGTCACATCGGTTTCTGTCAATGAGCAACGTGCCTGGATGTCCCGCCGCAATTCATCGGTAGACCTGCTCCCATTTAGGCGGAGACGGGGATGAAGGATTTTATCTTCCGGAGATTTGTCGTACGAGTCCGGATTCTCGTACCAATCAAACAAAATAGCCATAGTTCAAACTGCGTTAAAGGGTTACATTATACGATAAAGCACTGCACGGAACACGTGCGAAGTACGTACGCAGTCTGTTGAAGTACAAAGGTTATATCACAGCCCAGCCCGTGAGCAGAACCGTTCACTGTAGTGAGCTGCTCCGTTCACTAATATGAACAAGAAAGACCACTTTAGTGGACTGTTCATAAACTCTGGTGTAAAAGTAGACAAAACTATGGGGATAAGCAAAGAAACGAACACCTTTTATAAAAGAAACATATAGACATTCCACCCCAAAAAAGAAGCCAATCGGAAAATAATCCTTGAAAAGCTTGTATCCCCCCCTTTCCCGGCGTATCTTTACAAGAATATTACATACACGATAAAGAATGAAAATCACACTGATCAGAGAGGAACGCGAAAGCGGAAAAGAGGCCGTCAGCACACAAAAAACGGACATGTTGATGGAAAAGCTGAAAACCGAGAACAAGACCGGATACATTACGGAGCTGCGTAGCATCATCCCGCATTTGAAAGGGACCAACGCCCGATATGAGCATATCGACAGACTGCCGCGTCTCTATCCCGCCGTAGAAATGACCCGCACCAAAGCAGGAGAACACCGGATAAAGACCTACAACGGGCTGATACTACTGGAAGTAAACAATCTGGCCGGGGTGGCCGAAGCCGAACTGGTGAAACAACAAGCCGCCCTGCTGCCGCAAACCTTTGCCGCCTTCTGTGGCTCCAGCGGACGAAGCGCCAAAATATGGGTACGCTTCACCCTGCCCGACGGAGGGCTTCCAAAGAATGAAGACGATATCGCCTTATTCCACGCCCACGCCTACCGCCTGGCAGTGAAGTGCTACCAACCCCTTCTCCCTTTCCCCATCACCCTCCAGGCTCCTTCACTCCTACAAAGCTGCCGGATGACCGTGGACGAACAGCCCTATTATAGCCCCACCGCCGTGGCCTTCTGCCTGGAACAGCCCTGCGCCCTGCCCTCGGAAGACAACTACCGCCAACGGAAACAGCAGGAAAGCAATCCGTTGCTGAGAATGACTCCCGGCTACGAAGTGGCGGACACATGCAACCTGCTCTTCGAGGCCGCCCTCGACCGCGCCTTCCGCGATTTGGACAACTGGCGACGGGGCGACGACCTGCGCCCGCTGCTGTCCCGCCTTGCCGAACATTGCTTCAAAGCCGGCATTCCTGAAGAAGAAGCGGTGCGCCAGACACTGATGCACTACTACCGGGAGGCAGACGAACCCCTTGTACGCCTGACGCTGCATAACCTTTACGGGGAATTGAAAGGCTTCGGCACCCGCAGCAGCCTGAACAAAGACCAGGAAACTGCTTTCCGGCTGGAGGAGTTCATGAAACGCCGCTACGAATTCCGCTACAACACCGTGCTTGGCGACTTGGAATACCGGCAGCGCGACTCCATCCACTTCTACTTCCAACCTGCCGACCAGCGCGTACGCAGCAGCATCGCCATGAAGGCACTGAAAGAGGGAGTACGTGTGTGGGACCGCGACATCACCCGCTTCCTGTCTTCGGACTACGTGCCGCTATACAACCCCATCGAAGAATATCTCTATAACACCGGACGCTGGGACGGCAAAGACCGCATCCGCGCATTGGCCGACCTCGTGCCCTGCCACAATCCCCACTGGAGGGAACTGTTCTACCGGTGGTTTCTTGGCATGGTGGCACATTGGCGGGGAATCGACAAACAGCACGGCAACAATACCTCGCCCCTGCTCGTAGGTCCGCAAGGTTACCGCAAAAGTACTTTCTGCCGTATCCTATTGCCACCGGAACTGCGTTTCGGCTACACCGACAGTATCGACTTCAAGAGCAAGCAGGAAGCGGAGCGCAGCCTTGGCCGCTTTTTTCTGATTAACATCGACGAATTCGACCAGATAAACGCCAATCAGCAAGGCTTCTTGAAGCACCTCCTGCAAAAACCGGTTGCCAACCTGCGAAAGCCCTACGGTACCACTATTCAGGAAATGCGCCGCTATGCCTCCTTCATCGGGACCAGCAATCTGAAAGACCTGCTGACCGACCCGTCGGGAAGTCGCCGTTTCATCTGCATCGAAGTGACCGGTCCTATCCAGACAAACGTCACTATCAATTATCACCAGCTCTATGCCCAAGCCATGCACGACATCATGAAGGGTGAACGCTACTGGCTGGACGACACTGACGAAGCAATCGTAAAGGAGTACAACCGGGAATTCGAGCGGGTAGACCCATTGGAAGAACTTTTCCTTTGCCATTTCCGTGGCGCGGAGGAGAGCGAAGAAGGCGAATGGCTCACAGCCATGCAGATTTTCAACGACCTGCAACAGAAAACGAGGGATAAGTTGGCCATCAACCGGATAGCAGCTTTCGGACGCACGCTCCGCAAGCTGGACATCCTCAACAAGAAATCGAACCGGGGAACACTTTATCATCTGGTAAGAATAGAAGAATGAACCGGCACTCCCACCGATTGTACCAAAGTGAGGGCAAACTTGGCCCTCACTCTTTTTATAAAAAGTATTTCCGTACGCAGCTGATGCAGTTCAACCATTATTTAATAAGGTGAACAGTTGACTATTTGCAAATTATGATTGATAATACTAAAAATACCCAAATAAGTGTTTTTGATATTAAAATAAAACGTATCTTTGTTGCAAACAACGTCCTCCTTAATAATACTATTATGAAGAAACTGCTGCTTTTAGCCTTTGTGCTATGTAGTTCTTTACTGTGCCGGGCACAAGAAGAACGAGTTATTTTAGGTGATGAACAGACTTCCGAGTATTTTCCAATCCTAAAAGATAAACGAATTGCCATATTCTCCAATCATACAGGAATGATAGGAGACAAGCATCTGTTGGATATTCTGCTGGAAAACAAGTTCAATGTGGTAGCCATTTTCTCCCCTGAACACGGTTTCAGAGGAGATGCCGACGCAGGCGAACACGTGTCCAGCTCGGTAGACAAGAAGACCGGAGTACCTATCCTCTCGCTGTACGACGGGAAATCCGGAAAACCAAGCGAAGCATCCATGCGCAAGTTTGATATCCTTGTGGTAGACATCCAGGATGTAGGCCTAAGATTCTATACTTATTATGCCTCTATGTGCCGGCTGATGGACGCTTGTGCAGAATACAACCGCAAGGTGCTGATACTGGACCGCCCCAATCCGAACGGACACTACGTGGACGGCCCGATACTGGACATGAAATATAAATCCGGTGTAGGTTGGCTGCCGATTCCCGTGGTGCACGGCATGACGCTGGGCGAACTGGGCCTGATGGTAAACGGCGAACGCTGGTTGCCGGCGTCACGCACTTGCGACCTGACCGTCATTCCCTGCAAGAACTATACGCACCGGACCCTATACAAGCTGCCGATTCCCCCGTCCCCCAATCTGCCGAACATGAAGTCCATCTATCTGTACCCCTCGACCTGCTATTTCGAGGCCACTCCGGTCAGTCTGGGAAGAGGAACCGACCTCCCCTTCCAGGTCTACGGGCATCCCAACATGACGGGCTACAGCTACAGCTTCACCCCGCGCAGTGTTCCCGGAGCCAAGAATCCGCCCCAGTTGGGCAAGCTTTGCCACGGCGTGAACCTGAGCAACATGAGCGACGAGGAAATCTGGAAACGCGGTATTGACCTGAGTTACGTGATAGACGCTTACCGGAATCTGAACATGGACGACCACTTCTTCCGTTCCTTCTTCGAGCTGTTGATAGGCACCGACTACGTGCGCAAAATGATAAAGGAAGGGAAAAGCGCCGAAGAAATCAAGGCAAGATGGAAAGACGACGTAGAGAAATTCAAGGTACAGCGCAAGCCCTACCTGCTCTACGAAGAATAAAGACATGTACAATTCACTATTTACAATGTACAATTTCAGAGAAGGTACAATTCAAAAGTAAATGGGAAGGTACAACAGTTTATACTAAAGAAACGCCGCATGGCAAATTGTAAATTGTAAATGAACAAATTGTAAATAAACATTATGACTCCACTATCCGTAATCATCACCATAGCCGCCTACTTCGCGATACTGTTCACGGTATCCTATATTGCAGGAAGGAAGGCAGACAACGCCGGCTTCTTTGTGGGTAACCGCAAGTCATCCTGGTATGTCGTGGCGTTCGCCATGGTCGGTTCCGCCATTTCAGGTGTGACCTATGTATCCGTACCCGGCATGGTTGCCGCCAGCAGCTTCGGCTATCTGCAAATGGTGTTGGGCTTCATTGCCGGACAGCTCATCATAGCCTATCTGCTGGTACCGCTATTCTACAAAATGAACCTGGTATCCATCTACGAATATCTGGAGAACCGTTTCGGCATGTCTTCCTACCGCACGGGTGCCTGGTTCTTCTTCATCTCCAAAATGCTCGGTGCCGCTGTCCGTCTGTTCCTCGTATGCCTGACGTTGCAACTGCTGGTATTCGAACCTTTCGGACTGCCTTTCCTACTGAACGTGGCCATCACGGTGGCACTGGTCTGGTTGTACACTTTCCAGGGTGGCGTAAAGTCTCTTATCTGGACAGACTCTCTGAAGACATTCTGCTTGGTGGTGTCGGTCGTACTCTGCATCTGGTATATCGCTTCCGACCTCAATCTGTCATTTACCGGTATGGTAAGCACCATTGCCGACAGTGACATGTCCCGCATCTTCTTCTTCGACGATGTGAACAGCAAGCAGTACTTCTTCAAGCAGTTCCTCGCCGGTGCCTTCACCATGATTGCCATGACCGGGCTGGATCAGGACATGATGCAGCGCAACCTGAGCTGCAAGAACTTCAAGGACTCACAGAAGAACATGATTACCAGTGTCATTTCGCAGTTCTTCGTCATCCTGCTTTTCCTGATGCTGGGCGTGCTGCTCTACATCTTTGCCGCCAACCAGCAGATTGCGGTGGAGAAGAGTGACGAACTGTTCCCGCTGATTGCCACCGGCAACTATTTCCCTGCCATTGTGGGCATACTGTTCATCATCGGCCTGATTTCTTCTGCCTATTCAGCCGCAGGCTCGGCACTCACCGCGCTGACCACTTCCTTCACCGTAGACATTCTGGGAACGAAAGGCAAGTCGGAAGAGACGGTTGTGAAGATGCGCAAGAAAGTGCACATCGGCATGGCGGTTGTCATGGGAATCACCATTTTCGTATTCAATCTTCTCAACAACACCAGTGTCATCGACGCTGTATATATTCTGGCAAGCTATACCTACGGTCCTATACTGGGTCTGTTTGCTTTCGGCATTTTCATGAAACAACAAGTGCGTGACAAGTACATCCCGTTAGTTGCCATCGCCTCCCCGGTTCTCTGCTTCATTCTGCAGAAGAATTCCGAAGTCTGGTTCGGAGGTTATCAATTCAGCTACGAATTGCTGATTTTCAATGCACTGTTCACTTTCATCGGTCTCTGTCTATTGATTAAGAAAGATAAAAAGAACAATTAACTTAATACATCATCTATGAATGTAAGACGTCAGTTTTTACTTAGTCTGCTTGCCGCCTCCCTCTTCCCCCACGCGGGAGGCGCGCAAGGACTTCCGACGGATGTCCGCCAGGCAATCGGGAAATTCTTGGATACCACCGCACGAAAAGAAGTTTCCGTAGGACGTATCAGCATCGACTCAGTGGCTGTGGAAGGAAATACACTGCAACTGTTTGCCAACATGAACTGTGCCTATATTCCTTTCCGTGAGGACAATGTGGCCGAAATCTACCAAGGCGTAAGCGCCCTGCTGCCGGTGGAGTTTGCCAAATACAAGCTGCAAATCCGTACCAACAAGCGCAGTATCGAAGAACTGGTTCCCCAAGCCCTGCGCAGTAAAAAAGACAAAAAGACGAAGACATTCAGCCCCGTCGCTTCCAAGCCTCTGGTTACCGAAGTTTCCTCCCCCTACACCCCCACCAACGGCTTGCATAACCGGCATATCGCCCTATGGCAAAGCCACGGCTGGTACTACGAATCAAAACTCGACCGCTGGGAATGGCAGCGTGCGCGTATCTTCCAGACAGTGGAAGACCTCTACACCCAGAGCTACGTATTGCCCTTCCTCGTACCGATGTTGGAAAATGCCGGTGCCAATGTGCTGCTTCCCCGCGAACGCGATTGCCAGACGGCAGAAGTCATCGTAGACAATGACGGTTGCCTGACCGGCCGTTCCGTCTATACAGAAAATTCCGGTGACAAGCTCTGGAGTCAGGGAGAAGGACAAGGCTTCGCCCACCTGCGCCCCCAATACATAGACTTTGAGAATCCTTTCAAGGAAGGCACCTACCGCGCCATAGAAACCATCAAGAAAGGAAACGCAAGCACCGCCGAATGGATTCCCGAAATCCCTTCGACCGGACAATACGCCGTATACGTCTCTTACCAAACCTTGCCAAACAGCGCGGACGATGCCCTTTACACCGTCTATCACAAAGGCGGCACCACGCAGTTCAAGGTAAACCAGCAAATGGGAGGCGGCACCTGGATTTACCTCGGCACCTTCGGCTTCAATGCCGGCCGGAACAATGAATGCAAAGTCGTTCTGAACAACCTTTCCTCCAAAGTAGGAAGAATCATCACTGCCGACGCCGTGAAGATAGGCGGCGGCATGGGAAACATAGCTCGGGGAGAAGTCAGCGGTTATCCCCGTTTCTGCGAAGCCGCCCGCTACTGGCTGCAATGGGCAGGCATACCGGACAGCGTATATTCAGAAAGCAACGGCAAGAATGACTATACCGACGACTATAAATGCCGTGGTATCTGGGTGAACTACCTTTCCGGAGGCTCTGCCGTGAACCCGACGGAAAAAGGGCTGAACATCCCTGTCAACATGGCCTTTGCCTTCCACTCCGATGCAGGAACTACACTGAACGATTCCATCATCGGGACACTCGGCATCTACTATACCAACGCCTACAATGAGAAATTCGCCAACGGAGCATCCCGCTACTTGAGCCACGACCTGACAGACTTGATTCAGTCCAACATCGTGCGTGACGTGCGTACCCTCTACGAACCCCAATGGACACGCCGGGGCAAATGGAACCAATCCTACTATGAGGCCCGTGTACCCCGCGTACCTACCATGCTACTCGAACTACTTTCCCATCAAAACTTTGCAGACATGCGCTACGGACTGGACCCGCGTTTCCGTTTCACCGTAAGCCGCGCCATCTACAAAGGTATGCTTCAGTTCCTCTGCTCACAATACAACATGGATTATGTAGTGCAACCGTTACCGGTAGACCACATGACCTTGCGCATGACCAGCGAGAACGAAGTGGAACTGACCTGGCAACCCGTAGCGGATGCGTTGGAACCAACTGCCGTAGCAGAGAAATACATTGTTTATACCCGTATCGGCGACGGGGATTTCGACAACGGAGTATTGGTGGACGGCAACAGTTACCGAACCACGCTCCTCGCCGGCATGGTATGCAGCTACAAGGTTACCGCTGTCAACAAGGGCGGCGAGAGTTTCCCTTCCGAAATTCTTTCCGCCGGACGGGCGTTCAATTCCAAAGGTACCGTATTGGTGATAAACGGATTCGACCGCATCAGTGCCCCTGCCGACTTTACGGCCCCCGCCCCCGCCGACACCCTCCTTGCCGGATTTCTGGATGAGCAGGACCACGGGGTCCCCTATATCCATGACATCAGCTACATTGGCAAGATGAAGGAATACCGCCGTTCCATTCCCTGGATGGACGACGACGCCTCCGGTTTCGGCGACAGTTATGGAAATTACGAGACCCAAGTCATCGCAGGAAATACGTTCGATTATCCTGCCATACATGGTGCCGCTATCCTGAAAGCGGGATATTCGTTTGTATCGGTTAGTAATGAAAGTCTCTCCCCCGTAGGAAAGGGAGAGAAGAATATTCCGGTGGATATGAGGGAGTATAGGTATGTGGACTTGATACTTGGGAAGCAATGCCAGACCAAGATGGGACGGGGAGGCGTAAAACCGTTGGAGTTCAAGACTTTCAGCAAACCGATGCAGGAGGCTATTGCGGCTTATTGTAAGCAAGGTGGAAATATCTTTGTTTCGGGCGCTTTTGTAGGAACGGATTTATGGGACAACCGCCTTGCAACCGCCGACGAAGCCGACAAGAAATTTGCGATGGAAGTACTGAAATATAAGTGGCGTGTGGGACAAGCGGCTACAATGGGTAAGGTGAAAAGCGTAGCTTCTCCGTTCCCCGCCCTTTCAGGAAACTATACCTATCACAATGAGCTGAATGCCGATTCGTATGTGGTGGAATCACCGGACGCCATTGAACCGGCAACCAAAGATGCACACACCGTGATGCGGTATTCTGAAAACAACCTGAGTGCCGGTGTGGCCTACCAAGGCGACTACAAGACTGTTGTATTGGGATTCCCTTTTGAATCCATACGTACTGATTCTGAAAGAGAGGCATTCATGAATGCTGTACTGACATTCTTCAATGACAACAAGTAATATCAACCAATCATCATCTATGAACAGAAGACTGTTAATAATCGTCCTGATGGCTTGCCTGCTCCCCCTGGGGATGCAGGCACAGCAAGGGACATTCCGTTTTGCCCAACTGACGGACATTCATCTGACCCCGAACAATCCGAATCCCACAGAGGACCTGCTGCGTTCCGTGGCACAGATTAATGCCACCGACAGTATCGACTTTGTCCTGGTGACGGGCGACCTGACCGAAGAAGGCGACCGTACTACCATGGAAAAAGTGAAATCGTGCCTTGACTTGCTGAAGGTCCCCTACCACGTAGTCCTAGGCAACCATGAAACGAAATGGAGCGACTCCGGCTGTACCGCTTTCGGAGAAATCTTTGGCGGCGAACGCTTCGAGTTCGAGCATAAGGGATTCCTTTTCCTCGGCTTCAACTCCGGTCCGCTGATGCGTATGGCCTACGGGCATGTAGTGCCGCAAGATATCCGTTGGATGACGGAAGAAATGGATAAAAACGGCAAAGACAAACCGGTGATACTTGTCACCCACTACCCGCTAATGGAAGGTGATGTGGACAATTGGTATGAGGTGACGGATGCCGTCCGCCCCTACAACGTGCGCTTGTTTATCGGCGGACACTACCACAGCAACCGGGATTTACGTTACGACGGCATTCCGGGCGTACTGATGCGCAGCAACCTGTGCGACAAAGAAGGGAAACCGGGTTACGGCATCTATGAAGTAACCGGGGATTCCATCCGGGTATACACGCAACGTATCGGCGAGCCCAAGAAGCAGTGGACAGCATTCTCGCTGACCGGACAGTATTACGACCGCAACGGAAAGGCAGAGAAATATCCTGACTTCTCGGTCAACAAGGAGTATCCGCAAGTAAAGGAGCAATGGATGGTGCAGACGGGCGCAGGCATTTACTGCTCTCCCGCCGTAGAAAAAGATAAAGTGTTCGTAGGAGACGATATGGGACAGCTGACAGCCTACGCCCTGAAAAACGGTAAAAAGCTATGGAGCTTTGAATCCGGCAAGCGCATTGTCGGTACTCCGGCCGTAAGCGAGGGTATCGTTGTATTCGGGTCTGCTGACCGTCGCATCTACGGATTGAACGCCAAAGACGGCAGCCTGCTCTGGACGGTAGAAGCCGCCGAACCGGTGCTCGGAGCCGTGACCATCGCAGACGGCAGAGCATACATCGGTGCCAGTGACGCCACTTTCCGTGCCATAGACATCCATACGGGAAAAGTAATCTGGGCCTACACCAGCGTGAAGGGCTACATCGAGACCAAGCCGTTGGTGACGGAAGACAAAGTTATCTTCGGCGCATGGGACAATACACTGTATGCCCTGAGCAAGGCAAACGGGCATGAACTATGGAAATGGACGGGCGGACTGACCCGTATGCACTTCTCTCCAGCCGCCGTATGGCCGGTAGCCACCGACGGCAAAGTATTCATTACCGACCCGCAACGCGCCATGACCGCCATAGACATCCATACGGGCAATACCGTGTGGCGCACCTTCCAGTCCATGGTGCGCGAGACCATCGGACTTTCCGAAGACGGTGAACGTATCTATAGCAAAACGATGAACGACAGCATTGTTTGCTATGCAGCTCAAGGAGATACTCCGCGGGAGTTGTGGGCAACCAATGTAGGTTTCGGTTATGAGCATGCCCCCTCCATGCAAGTGGAAAAAGAGGGGGTAATGTTTGGCAGTACCAAAGAAGGACTTATCTTCGCACTGGAAGGAAAAACAGGCAAAGTACTGTGGAAACATAAAATAGGAAATTCACTCATCAGTACCGTAGTTCCGTTGAACGGCCACGAAGTTCTATTCACGGCAACCAGCGGGGAAGTGGGACTTCTGAGAATTAAAAATTGAGAATTAAAAATTAAAAGATATATCATGAATAAAATCAGTTGCTTTCTTCCCTACGCAGGAAAAGAACAAGTAGAAAAAACAGTGAATAGCCTACAGGCGACAGGACTTATAGAAGAAATCCGGTTAATCACGACCGATGCCACTCTGGAATCGCTCCCGGACTGCGAAATATTGTTTGTTGACATGCCCTACAGCAGTGCAACCCTCAAAGCTATTGCTAATGCAGCCAAAGGAGAATACACATTGCTTTATACCAAAGAGACTACGCTCGAAATGGGTATGTTTGCACTGGAACGTATGATACACATCCTTGAAGATTCAAGCGCCGGTATGGTATATGCCGACCACTACCAAATAGCAGACGGCAAGCAGAGCAACGCTCCGGTAATCGACTACCAATTCGGTTCCTTGAGGGATGACTTCAACTTTGGCTCCCTGCTCCTTTTCAACACCGAAAAACTAAAGGAAGCCGCCGGACACATGAAGTCTGACTACAACTTCGCCGGACTTTACGACCTGCGCTTGAAATTGAGCCAACATTCAGACTTGGTACATATCAACGAATACTTATACAGCGAGGTGGAAAACGATACCCGCAAGAGCGGCGAAAAGATTTTCGACTATGTAGACCCCAAAAACCGTGACCGCCAGATTGAGATGGAGCAGGCATGTACCGAACATCTGAAAGAAATCGGGGGATATCTGGCACCGGAGTTCAAGAAGATTGAGTTCTCTGCCGGTAACTTCGAATATGAGGCCTCCGTCATCATTCCGGTACGCAACCGTATCCGTACCATCCGTGACGCCATCAAATCTGTATTGATGCAGAAGACAGACTTTAAATATAATCTTATCATCATCGACAACCATTCCACAGACGGCACTACGGAGGCCATCGATGAATTCAAGGATGACGAACGCGTCATCCATATCATCCCCGAACGTACCGACCTCGGCATCGGCGGTTGCTGGAATATGGGGGTACACCACCCCAAGTGCGGCAAGTTTGCCGTGCAGCTGGACAGCGATGACGTATACAAAGACGAAAATACACTCGCCATCATGGTCCGCGCCTTCTACGAGCAGAACTGCGCCATGGTAGTAGGCACCTATATGATGACGGACTTCAACATGAACATGATTGCTCCGGGCATCATCGACCACAAGGAATGGACTCCGGCAAACGGACGCAACAACGCCCTCCGCATCAACGGTCTGGGTGCCCCGCGCGCCTTCTATACCCCGGTGCTGCGCGAAGTGAAAGTACCCAATACCAGCTATGGCGAAGACTATGCACTGGGACTGAACTTCTCCCGCCAATACCAGATAGGACGTGTGTACGACGTGGTCTACCTCTGCCGCCGTTGGGACGACAACTCCGATGCCTCACTGGACATCGTGAAAATGAACGGACACAACCTCTACAAAGACCGCATCCGTACCTGGGAACTTCAGGCACGCATAGCGATGAACAAAAACAAGTGATATGAATCAAACGATACACCATCTTCTGACTGGACAATTGGCATCCTGGGAGACGGCACGCAACAACTATGCCGCCCTCTCCGGTGTGCGGGTGAAAGAGCTGAATGTAAACGGGATACTTTATAAGGTACAGTTCAACCCCGCACGCATCGTTTCCTCCGGTGCCAAAGTGGATGCCAAGTCCATCCTGGAACGGAAATGCTTTCTGTGCCCGGCCAATTTGCCGCCGGTACAGAAAGGTATCCCGTTCGGAGGACACTACAATATTCTGGTGAATCCGTTCCCCATCTTCCCCCGCCACCTGACAGTACCGGAACTGGCACATACCCCTCAACGCATAGCCACCCGCTTCACCGACATGCTGGAGCTGGCCGAGGCGCTGACGGATTACACCATCTTCTACAACGGTCCCAAATGTGGTGCTTCCGCCCCCGACCATGCTCATTTCCAGGCAGGAAACAAAGGGTTCATGCCTATTGAAAAGGACTGGCGCGGACAGACTGCCGGGAAAATAGCCGATTATAGGAAAGCAGCACTGTGGTATCTTGACGACGCTCCCCGTGCCACACTTGTGATTGAATCCACCTCCAAAGAGGACGCGGCAGACTTGTTCGACATCATTTACCGTTCTCTGGACGTGAAACCCGAAGAAGACGAGCCGATGATGAACGTACTGGTCCTATACGAGGCCGACCGTTGGGTGGTCTTTGTCTTCCCGCGCGAGAAACACCGCCCCGCCTGCTATACTGCCGAAGGAGAAGCCAATCTGTTGAGCAGCCCGGCATCCGTCGACTTGGGAGGTGTCTTTATCACCCCCGTAGAAAAGGATTTCTTGAAAATCACTGCGGAAGACGTGGCGCAGATATTAAGTGAAGTATGCCTCTCTGCCACAGATTTCCACAAGGTACGGCAGCGTATCAGGGAAAAAATATGACTTCTGAAATCCAAGAACTCTAATTTTAAAGAAATACCATTATGAAAGAGCCCAAAGTACAAGTAGGCATTCTGTTTGAACCGCAGATAGAATTCGTTTTGCTGAATCCGTATCGCATGGACGGAACGGAAGTCAGCGGCAAGCAGGTAGTGACCTACGACGAAGGCAAGATTCTCTGGAATGGACGCCGGTATGACGAACTGCTGTTTGAACCGCAACACGAGCAGACCGATGCCTTCGAACTATTGGACGTTACCATCGGCATCAATTTCCATTGGGAGCGCAAGGAAGACCAGCGTTTTCTGGGTGCTCTCAAAATCATCGTTGAGAATGGAAAGCTCACCGGCATCAACGTCATCCATGTAGAAGATTATCTGACCAGCGTCATCTCCTCCGAGATGAGTGCCACCGCTTCTCTGGAGCTGCTCAAGGCACACGCTGTCATCTCCCGAAGCTGGCTACTGGCACAAATACAAAAGAATAAGGAAATCACCGAAGCCCAAGCTAACTACTCGGCCTTTACGCAGACCGACGAAGAGCTGATTCGCTGGTACGACCGAGAAGACCACACACGTTTCGATGTATGCGCCGACGACCATTGTCAACGCTACCAGGGCATTACACGTGCCTCTACCGATATTGTGAAACAAGCCATCTCCGCTACCCGCGGCCAGGTACTGACATCTGATGGTAAGATTTGCGACGCCCGTTTCTCCAAATGCTGCGGCGGTGCTTTCGAGGAATTCCAATACTGCTGGGAAGACATCAAATACCCCTATCTTGCCCAACAACGAGACAGCAAAACGCACGCCACACTGCCCGATTTGACGCAGGAAGTCGAAGCGGACCGCTGGATTCGTACCTCCCCCGAAGCATTCTGCAACACCACCGACAAGAAAATCCTCTCACAGGTACTCAATAACTATGACCAGGAGACTACGGACTTCTATCGCTGGAAAGTGGAATATACCCAGGAAGAGCTTTCAGCCCTCATTCTGAAACGTTCAGGCATTGACTACGGACAAATCATCGACCTTATCCCCATAGCCCGCGGAACCAGCGGACGCCTCTGGAAACTGAAGATTGTGGGAACCAAACGCACACTCACCATCGGCAAGGAACTGGAAATCCGCCGCACGCTCTCCACTTCACACCTCTACAGCTCTGCCTTCGTGGTAGACAAAGAGGAGTTGTCCGCCGAAGGCATTCCCGGACGCTTCATCCTCACCGGCGCCGGTTGGGGGCATGGTGTGGGACTTTGCCAAATAGGTGCAGCCGTGATGGGCGAACAAGGGTATAAGTATGATGCAATACTGCTGCACTACTATATAGGTGCCAGCATTGACAAGCTGTATGAATAATCGAATAGAACACAATAAATCAATATCATGAACCATACAAAAAACATATCGCCATGGGCATGGGTACCCACCTTGTACTTTGCACAAGGCATTCCATATTTTATCGTAAACAACATCTCCGTGATGATGTTTACCAAAATGGGCGTACCGAACGGAGAAATGGCCTTGTTCACAAGCCTGCTCTATCTGCCATGGACTATCAAACCCTTCTGGAGCCCGTTTGTCGACATCATCAAGACCAAAAGATGGTGGACCCTTTCCATGCAGATTCTGATGTCTGTGGCATTCATCCTGCTGACGCTGTCCATTCCACGGCCGGACGAGGCGACTATGGCGGCCGGAACAACCCCCATCAGCATGTTCAGCATCACGCTGATGCTGTTCATCATCACGGCTTTTGCCTCTGCCACACACGACATTGCCGCCGACGGCTTCTACATGCTGGCACTGAAACAGAGTGACCAGGCAGCCTTCGTTGGCATCCGAAGCACGTTTTACCGGCTCGCCTCTATCTTCGGACAAGGCGTGCTCGTAGCCATTGCCGGCGCCATCGAACTGAGAACCGAAAACATTCCGCTGTCATGGACCATCACGATGCTGGTTACAGCCGTTCTGTTCAGCCTGGTGACGTTCTATCACCTCTTTGCAGTCCCCAAACCCACCTCAGATAAGTCAACACTGGCTGCCGATGCCGCCACTGCAGGAGCTATATTCAGAGAATTCGGACGAACATTCGCCACCTATTTTACCAAACCGGGCGCATTGCTGGCCATCGTGTTCATGTTGCTGTACCGCCTGCCTGAAGCATTCCTCATCAAAATGTGTATGCCTTTCCTGGTTGCCTCCAAAGAATCGGGAGGTCTGGAACTATCGACAGCAGAAGTAGGTATCGTATACGGCACCATCGGAGTCATATTCCTCACCCTGGGCGGTATCCTCGGAGGATTGTTCGCATCACGCATTGGCTTGAAAAAATCCATCTGGTGGATGGCAGGATGCATGACTCTGCCATGCCTGACGTTTGTCTATCTTGCCATTGCCCAGCCCGACAATCTGTTTGCTATCTCAACCGCCATCGCCATCGAGCAATTTGGCTACGGCTTCGGTTTCACGGCCTACATGCTCTACATGATGTACTTCTCCGAAGGTGAATTCAAAACATCCCACTATGCCATCTGTACCGCATTCATGGCACTAAGCATGATGATACCAGGTATGTTTGCGGGATATATCCAGGAGGCTATCGGATATACGGACTTCTTCTGGTTGGTAATGATATGCTGTTTCGCCACGGTTGTTGTCACCATTTTTGCAGACAGAAGGATAGACCCGGAATATGGAAAAAAATGATTAATGGTTAATGATTAATGTTTTGTGAGTAATATTTAGTGATTGGTTATGAAGAGGACTATTATTATATCCTTGCTCTGCCTCCTTTGCGGAGGTGCGATGCAAGCACAGAAGATCAGAATAAAGACCGGTATCGAGGTACTGAAAGAACAGAATTTCCGATGCCTGGAAGGTAAGCGTGTAGGATTGATTACCAACCCGACGGGGGTGGACAACCGGATGAGGTCCACCATTGACATCCTGCACGAGGCGCCCAACGTGAACCTTGTGGCACTCTACGGCCCCGAACACGGCGTGCGCGGCGATGTGCACGCAGGCGACCATGTGACGGACATCAAAGACGCGACTACCGGACTGCCCGTCTATTCGCTTTACGGAAAGACCCGCAAGGCCACGCCGGACATGCTGAAAGATGTGGATGTATTAGTGTATGATATCCAAGACATCGGTTGCCGTTCCTTTACCTACATCAGCACCATGGGACTGGCCATGGAAGCCGCTGCCGAAAACGGCAAGGAATTCATTGTGCTGGACCGGCCCAATCCCGTAGGCGGATTGAAGATTGAAGGCAACTTGGTTGAAGATGATTGCATTTCTTTTGTAAGCCAGTTTAAAATTCCGTACCTTTACGCCCTCACTTGCGGTGAGCTGGCACTGATGCTCAATGGCGAGAAGATGTTGAAGGATGGGGAACAATGTAATCTCCACATAGTGAAGATGAAAGGCTGGAAACGCAAGATGGATTATACCCAAACCGGACTGCAATGGGTTCCCTCCTCTCCACACATTCCACATCCTCATTCTGCATTCTTCTACCCCGTCAGCGGCATTCTGGGCGAACTGGGATATATGTCTATCGGCGTGGGGTATACCATTCCGTTCCAGATGTTTGCCGCACCATGGATGGAAGCGGAAAAGCTGGCCGGAAACCTGAACCGTCTGAACGTACCGGGGGTCATCTTCAGACCGATGTACCTGAAGCCGTTCTATAGTGTAGGCAAAGGCGAGTTGCTGCAAGGTGTGCAAGTGCACATCATGGATTTCGGCAAAGCACCGTTGAGCGACCTGCAATTCCTGGTCATGCAGGAAGTCGCCGCCCTCTATCCTGACCGTGCCGTGTTTGACCATGCCGACAAGGGACGTTTCAACATGTTCGACAAAGTAAGCGGTTCGCGGCAGATACGCGAGCGCTTCTCGAAACGGAACCGTTGGGAGGACATACGCGACTACTGGTATAAAGATGCCGAAGACTTCCGTAAGTTGTCGAAAAAGTATTATTTATATAAATAAATTTACAGATAAATAAGGAAGGGAAAAGAGCCTGATACGGAGACTATTTCAGTCGTATACAGAACCACATTCAGTCGTATACTTAAATATATTCAGTATACGACTGAATGTACCCCCTCGTAAGACACGTTTACAGAGCACTTTGAAGCGAAGTGATGCAATAAAAAAAGTGAACATGAAAGAGCATAGTTACATGGCTTTCCTGCAGGAAGCAAAACAATTCATTCCGCAGGAAAGGATTTACACCGACGAACTTCGCCGGCTGGCTTGGGGTACGGATGCCGGTTTTTACCGACTGATTCCCCAGATTGTAATCCGTTCGAAAGACGAAGATGAAGTTTCACAACTGTTGAAACTGGCGAGCCGCCACGGGCTGCCCGTCACCTTCCGAGCGGCAGGGACCAGTTTGTCGGGTCAAGCCATTAGCGACTCCATCCTCATCGTAGCCGGCAAGAATTGGGAAAAATACAGCATATCCGCCGACTACGAACAGATAACCCTCCAACCGGGCATCATCGGACAACGTGTGAACGAACTGTTGGCTCCCTACGGCCGTAAGTTTGCACCGGATCCCGCCTCGGTGAAAAGCGCCATGGTAGGCGGTATTGTCATGAACAATGCTTCCGGCATGAACTGCGGTACGCACGCCAATAGCGACAAGGTGCTTGTTTCCGCCCGTATTATCCTGATGGATGGTACCCTGCTGGATACCGGAAATCCCGTCAGCCGCGCCTCCTTCGAAGTGAGTCACCGTGACTTCATTCGCCGCATCTGCGAACTGCGCGATGAAATACGTACCAACGAAAAACTGGCCGAACGCATCCGTTACAAATATTCCATCAAAAATGTAACCGGGCTCAATCTGTTGCCCTTCGTCCGTTTCGACGACCCATTCGAAATCATTGCCCACCTCATGGTAGGTTCCGAAGGTACACTGGCGTTCCTTTCGGAAGTGACGATGAAGACTGAATATGATTATCCCTACAAGGCCAGCGCTATGCTCTACTTCAAGACCATCAAAGAAGCGAGCCGCGCTGTGGTAGCCATGAAGAAGCTGGTCGACGAAACCGGCGAATGGACAGTAAAAGGGGCTGAAATGCTAGACTATAAGAGCCTTTCTTCCGTCAACGACCCCGTATTCCTAAAATACAAAGGCGAAGTTGCCTCCTCTGCCCTCCCCGGCGTGGAGCCCGGCGACGAAACCGGGTTGACAGCAGTGCTGACCGAAACCAAAGCCCGTACCCCGGAAGAACTGCAACAGAACATATCTGCCATTGAAGCTTGCCTGCAAGCCTTCACCACCTATATTCCGGTACGCTTCACCGACCGTCCGGAGGAATATTCTAAATACTGGGCCATCCGTTCCGGCATCTTCCCCTCTGTGGGAGGTACGCGCCAACCGGGAACCACTTGCCTCATCGAAGACATCGCCTTCCACATTGAAGACCTTCCGGAGGCAACGGCAGAACTGCAACAGCTCATAGCCCGCCACGGATATAATGACGCCTGCATCTACGGCCATGCTCTCGAAGGCAACTACCACTTCATCATCAACCAGTCCTTCAGTACCCAAGCGGAAGTGAAACGCTACGAAGACTTGATGAATGACATCAAGACCTTGGTAGTAGATAAATATGACGGTTCCCTGAAAGCCGAGCATGGCACGGGCCGGAATATGGCTCCCTTTGTCCGCCATGAATGGGGAGATGACGCCTACAAAGCCATGAAAGCCGTCAAAGAGCTGTTTGACCCACAAGGATTGCTAAACCCCGGTGTCATTTTCAATGATGACCCGCAATGCCATATCAAGAACTTCAAGCCGCTGCCTTTATTAGTGATGAGTGACAAGAGACAAGCTACGTCACTCGTAGCTGACAAATGCATCGAGTGCGGTTTCTGCGAAGTCAACTGTCTCTCCTGCGGCTTTACCCTTTCCTCGCGCCAGCGTATCGTGTTGCAGCGCGAAATATCCCGGCTGAAACAAAGCGGTGAGGACCCGACACGCCTTGCACTGCTCGAAAAACAATACCGCTATCCCGGCAACCAGACTTGTGCCGGAGACGGCCTCTGCTCCATGTCGTGCCCGATGGGTATCAATACGGGCGACCTTACCCATATAATCCGCCAGGAAGCATTACCCAAAGGCAGTCTGGGATACAAAGCCGGAGACTTTGTCGCCAATCATTTCGCTGGTGTCAAGAGTGCACTGCGTCCCGTATTGTCCTTAGCCAACTTCGGACATTCACTATTAGGGACAAAGGCGATGAGCGGCATTACCAAGGGGCTGCACAATGCATTAGGCATACCTCTATGGACGCCGGCTATGCCGAAAAGTTATCAGTTACAAGCTACGGAGTTACAAGCTACAAGCACTATGCAGCATAATAGCGCAGCACTTGTAGCTCGTAGCTCTGTAACTCGTAACTACAAAGTCGTCTACTTCCCCAGCTGCATCAACCAGACTATGGGTCTGGCAAAGAAGTCTCCCGTAGAGCAGCCATTGGTAAATAAAATGGTGTCCTTGTTGCAAAAAGCCGGTTACGAAATCATCTTCCCGAAAGATATGGACAAGCTTTGCTGTGGCACCATTTGGGAAAGTAAAGGGATGCTGGACATTGCCGATCGCAAGACAGCCGAACTGGAGGCCGCACTTTGGGAAGCCAGCGAACAAGGCAAATACCCCGTCCTCTGTGACCAAAGCCCTTGTCTGCACCGCATGCGCGAATGTATCAAGAAGATGAAACTGTATGAACCTGCAGAATTCATCTATACATTCTTACGTGAGAAGCTAATTTTCACACCTATTAACCGCCCCGTAGCAATCCACATCACCTGCTCCATGCGGAAAATGGGACTGGCAGATACCATTATAGCCCTTGCACGCCTTTGCTCCAGTAAAGTCATCGTGCCGGAAGAAGTAGGTTGCTGCGGTTTTGCCGGAGACCGGGGATTCACCTATCCTGAGCTGAACTCGTACGCCCTACGCAAACTCCGCCCGCAAATAGAAGCGTCCGGAGTGAATATAGGCTACTCTAACAGCCGTACTTGTGAAATCGGATTGACAACAAACTCAGGTATCCCCTATGTATCCATTGCCTATCTGGTAGACGAATGTACAAAGGCAGCTGATAATTAGGATTGATAATTAACTTAACACACAAATATTACAATGAACAGTACAAAAGTAAGTAAACGCATCCTTGCACTCGACATTCTCCGTGGTGTCACCATCGCAGGTATGATTATGGTAAACAACCCCGGTTCGTGGGGACATATCTATGCCCCCTTGCGGCATGCAGAGTGGAACGGTCTGACCCCCACCGACCTCGTCTTTCCCTTCTTCATGTTTATCATGGGAATTTCCACATACATTTCCCTGAAGAAATACAACTTCGAGTTCAGCCACGCCGCCGGCATGAAGATACTGAAACGCACCATCGTCATTTTCCTTATAGGCATGGCTATCGGCTGGTTCTCGCGTTTCTGCTATTACTGGGCCTCCGCTCCGGACGACCTCAGTTTCGGAGAGAAGCTATGGGCTTCCGTCTGGACATTCGACCGTATCCGTATTCTGGGTGTCATGCAACGGCTGGCCCTTTGCTACGGAGCAGCCTCCATCATTGCACTAACCATGAAGCATAAACATATACCTTATCTGATAGCCGGCCTATTGACAGGCTACTTCATACTGTTGATGTGCGGCAACGGTTTCGCCTATAATGAAACAAACATTCTTTCCGTGGTAGACCGTGCCATCCTGACCCCTGCACACATGTACAAGGATAACGGCATAGATCCCGAAGGTTTGTTAAGCACCATTCCTGCCATTGCACATGTGTTGCTGGGCTTCTGTGTAGGGCGGCTGATGCTGGATGGCAACAAGTCGGAAGACCGTGCCTCATTTCTCAATTCGCAGCTTATCACACTGTTTCTGGTAGGTGTTATCCTTACTTTCTCCGGTTTCCTGCTAAGCTACGGCTGCCCCATCAACAAGAAAATATGGTCTCCTACCTACGTACTCGTCACTTGCGGACTGGCATCCAGTTTTCTGGCATTGCTTATCTGGATTATTGATGTGAAAGGCTATAAGAAGTGGAGCATGTTTTTCGAGGCATTCGGTGTGAATCCGCTGTTCATGTATGTATTGGGCGGCGTACTTAGCATACTTTTCGGTAGTATCAGTTTCCCGTGGGGAAACAGCAGCATCAGCATACACGGATTCTTATACAATATAGTCCTCATGCCCGTTTTCGGTGAAACCGCCGGTTCCCTTGCCTTTGCCCTGCTGTTTATCGCCATTAACTGGTGTATCGGCTACCAGTTGTACAAACGAAAAATATATATCAAAATATAAGGATTAGGGGTTAGTGATTAAGGATTAGTGATTAATACGTTGCCTATAATTAAGAAACAGTATCACCTACCATTAATCACTAATCCTTAATCACTAGCCCCTAATCCCTAATCATTAAACATTATTTATATGATTCTAATAGCAGACAGTGGCTCTACAAAGACCGATTGGTGTGTTGTAGAGAATGGAGTACTTCTCCAACAGATATTCACGAAAGGGACGAACCCTTTCTTTCAGTCGGAAGAGGAAATCAGTAATGAAATAGCAACAGCGCTATTACCTCAGCTGAAGACAAGTGAGCTGGATGCCGTATACTTTTATGGTGCAGGATGCGGATTTCCCGACAAGATAAGTATGGTGCACCGTGCCATAACCAAACACCTCAGTGTGAAAAATGAAGTGGAAGTCAATACCGATATGCTGGCTGCCGCACGTGGCCTCTGCGGACATGACTCAGGCATTGCCTGCATCATGGGGACCGGCTCCAACTCATGTTATTATGACGGAAAAAGCATTGTCACCAATGTATCTCCTCTGGGATTCATCTTGGGAGACGAAGGCAGCGGAGCCTGCTTGGGCAAACTGTTGGTAGGCGATATCTTGAAAAATCAGATGACACCCGAGCTGAAAGAGAAATTCCTCAAACAGTTCGACCTGACACCTGCTGATATCATCGACCGTGTCTACCGTAAACCTTTCCCCAACCGTTTCCTGGCAAGCTTGTCACCATTTCTTGCACAGAATCTGGGTGAACCTTGTGTACGCGCTCTGGTACTGAACAGCTTTAAGGCATTCCTTAAACGCAATGTCATGCAATATGAAGACTATCAGCATCAAAAAGTACATTTCATCGGTTCCGTAGCCTTCTATTACAAGGAAGTTCTGGCAGAAGCTGCCAAAGAAATGGGTATCCAACTGGGCGCAATCATCAAGAGCCCCATGGAAAGACTCATCAAATATCACAACTGAAAGTGACAAATCGTAAATAGTAAATCGTCAAATAGTAAATAGCCTTATGTTCGTAAAAATCTCAGAGCAACCATCGCTCTACAATGACTTGGAAAAGAAATCAGTCCGTGAAATTCTGGAAGACATCAATACCGAAGACCAGAAAGTGGCGCTTGCCGTACAGAGGGCAATCCCTCAAATAGAAAAGTTGGTAACCCAGATTGTGCCCCGCATGAAACAAGGCGGACGCATCTTCTACATGGGTGCGGGTACCAGTGGACGTCTGGGCGTACTCGACGCTTCGGAAATTCCACCGACTTTCGGTATGCCCCCCACGCTGGTTATCGGCTTGATTGCCGGTGGTGACACTGCATTGAGAAATCCGGTAGAGAATGCCGAAGATGACATTCACCGCGGTTGGGAAGAGTTGACGGAACGCAATATTACAGATAAGGATACGGTCATCGGTATTGCTGCATCCGGTACCACCCCCTACGTGATTGGTGCCATGCACGAGGCACGCGAACACGGCATACTGACCGGCTGTATCACCAGCAACCCGGACTCTCCAATGGCAGCAGAGGCAGATGTAGCCATCGAAATGATTGTAGGGCCTGAATATGTGACGGGAAGCTCACGCATGAAATCGGGAACAGGACAGAAAATGATACTGAATATGATTACTACTTCCGTCATGATACAGTTGGGACGCGTGAAAGGCAACAAAATGGTGAATATGCAGCTCAGTAACAAAAAGCTTGTGGACCGTGGTACCCGTATGATTGTAGAGGAACTCGAACTGGACTATGGCAAAGCCAAGGCGCTGCTGTTGATGCACGGTTCGGTGAAAAAGGCAGTGGATGCGTACAGAGCTCCTCGTGCCACTAAAGAGGAAGAAGAATAGTTTCAAGAACAATTAACCCGATTAATTATCCCCTTCCCCTTTCAAGAGTGTGTCAAAACCCCTTTCATAGGGGGCGGGGCAAATCTTTTTATTATGAAAGCAATCTGTTTTTTTCTCTTTTCTCTTTGTCTGCAAGTTGCCACTGCGCAGCCTTTGCAGCGTGTAGCTCCTGAACAGGTGGGAATGGACTCCCGCAAACTGATGTATGCCGATGAAGCGATTGAAACGGCTATCGCCAACAAGGATATTCCCGGTGCCGTACTTGCCGTAGTGCGCAATGGGAAAATGGCATACTTGAAAGCCTATGGTAACAAGCGCATCTACCCCAGTGTAGAGCCAATGACTACCAATACCATCTTTGATATGGCATCATGCAGCAAATCCATGTCGACTGCCGTATGTACAATGATACTGGCAGAACGCGGCAAGCTCCGTATGCTGGACCCCGTCAGCCTCTACATACCCAATTTTAAGAATTGGGAGAGTGCAGACGGCAAAGAGAAGAAGGTAATCCGCATTGCCGACCTGATGACACATACTTCCGGACTGCCCCCATACGCACCGGTGGGCGAACTTGAAAAGCAATACGGTTCCCCCAATCCGGATGGTCTTATGGAATACATCGCTACTTGCAAACGTGACTTCAAGCCACAGACAGATTTCCAATACAGTTGCCTCAACTTCATCACCCTGCAGCATATCATCGAGACAATAAGCGGCCAAAGTTTGCGTGATTTTGCCCGTGAAAACATATTTGACGTACTCGGCATGGAGCATACCGACTATCTGCCCTGCCAACATGACAAGAATGGCAAATGGATAAATACAACAGATGCAAACTGGGCAGGTATCACCGAAGGAGACTGGCACAATGCCATCGCGCCAACCGAAAAACAACCTGACGGGCAAGTCCTCTGCGGACAAGTACACGACCCGCTGGCCCGTATCATGAACGGAGGCATCAGCGGCAACGCCGGAGTATTCTCCTGTGCCGAAGATATTGCCGTGCTCTGCGCAGCCCTGCAGAACGGAGGCGAATGGAACGGCCGCCGTATCCTGAGCCCACTGGGTGTAAAAACCATGCGTACCGTGCCACGCGCCACAGCCAATCTGGGACGTACTCTCGGCTGGGACTGCTTTACAGCATACGCCTCCAACAACGGGGACTTGTTCGGCCCGAACACCTATAGCCATACCGGATATACAGGTACTTCCATCGTTATCGACCCAGACAATGACACTTCTGTCATATTGCTTATCAATGCCGTGCATCCGGAAGACGGGCATAGCGTGGTTCGTCTGCGTTCATTGGTTGCCAATGCCGTGGCAGCTTCCATCTGTCCCGTTCCGCGCATCTATACAGACCATTACTACAAACGCTTCCTACAGTTTATGGATGAGCCTGCCATTACAAGCAAAGACATCGTCATGCTTGGCAACAGCCTGACTGAAGGCGGCGGTGACTGGTCGGCACGCCTCGGCAAGAAGAACGTACGCAACCGTGGCATTATCGGTGACGAAGTGATGGGTATCTACGACCGTCTGCACCAGATACTCCCCGGACATCCCGCCAAGCTGTTCCTGCTTATCGGAGTCAACGATATTTCCCACAATTTGACATCGGACAGCATTGTAAGTATGATTCGTACAACCGTGGAACGTATTCAGAAAGAATCTCCCGATACGAAGTTCTACCTGCAAAGCCTGCTTCCTTTCAATGAAAGTTTCGGACGCTATAAAAGCCTGACCGGAAAAACCGATATGGTCCCTGAAGTCAACCTTCGTTTGGAAGCACTTGCCAAAGAAAAAAACATCGCTTATATCGACCTCTTCCCCTTGTTTACAGAGAAGGGAACGAATGTACTGCGCAGCGAACTAACCAACGACGGGTTGCATTTGAATGAGGATGGATACAAGATTTGGGTAAAGAGCATCAAGAAGAAAATTTAGAAGAAAAGTTAGAAGAGTTGTCTAATGAAAAGGCAAAAACATACAGGCCTTCAAAAGCCGGAGTTGTTGTAAAGGGAATTGACAATTGCTTGGTAAAATTGTCAAAATGCTGTAATCCAGTGCCAGGAGATGAAATAATAGGATATATAACAAAGGGTAGAGGCGTTTCTGTTCATAGAAAAGATTGTGTAAATACTCGAAATTTATTAGAAGAAGAAAACAGAAT
>ERZ1027034.9-NODE-9-length-41645-cov-10.559413_pt1 | contig 41645 bp, 70 predicted proteins | sample MGYA00519443_ERZ1027034 | MGnify/ENA primary metagenome ERZ1027034 (study PRJEB26926, sample SAMN06164787) | human gut metagenome | biome: ENVO:00009003; feature: ENVO:2100002; material: ENVO:00002003 | host: Homo sapiens | place: USA | collected 2012 ... | reverse complement strand
CCCGCTTTCATCCGTGTAGTTCCCGCCGGATGTGACCGGGATGCCCGGCAGCGCATTCGGCGTTTGCAGCGTCAGCGTCTGCGAATTATTCGCGCCGTCCGACACCGTGACCACCACCGTTCCGCCGTCACCCGCGCTGACAATCGGCACGGGCGCAGTCGGGAGCGGCGTGCCGTCCTGCGTGCTTTTGCCGCAGACACGCAGCCCGACAAAAGGCGCGGCGAAAGAATCCGTCGCAGTAATCGACGAGCCGGACACACTGCCAGATAAAACATTCGCGCGCGCGGAAAGCGTGTTGGCGGTATTCGTAACCGCGCGGATAGCATCGCCCGCAGCCTTTGCGTCCGCAGCGCGGTTCTCAAGCGTCAGCGTCTTGTCTGTCACCAGCGCCGTTGGAATCCCGCCATTCGGACCAACGCCATAAAGCGCCTGAATCACACCAATCGTGCTTGCGTCAACCATTCGTGCCACCTCCCAGCTTCACCCACGCGCCCTGCGCGTCCTTCTGCCACATCGCCCCAAATCCGGCGGTGTACGCCAGACTGCCGATGCTTCCGGATTTCCCCGGCTCTGTGCCATTGGAGATGTCGGCGGCGCTATCCAACATCCACTCAACATAGTCCGTGTGGATAGTCTCGCCGTTATTCCTGCGGATTAGATTCCACGCCATTTTGTGCCGCCTCCTTAATTGTGATGATGATACTATCCGATTCCAGCCCGACGTTGCTGCTCGCGTCAACCGCCTGGAATGCAACAATCCGCGTTCCGCTCCCGGTAAATTGAAACTGCTTTGTGAACGTTATCGTTTCCTGCTGCACGTCGTAAATGCTCTCGTTTACTGTGCCGTCCACAATGAATCGGATTGATGCCGCGTTCTTCTGCGTCACCGTGAACGTCACGCTTTCGCCGACGGCGATTGTTGTTTTGTCCGCCTCAACGCTGACGATTCGCGGACGCTGTGCCTCAAGCGCTGATACATCGTCCTTCCACGCTGCGTACAGTTTGCTATAATTTTGCGCGGCGGTGTTTGAGCGATACGCAACCATTTGCAACAGTTCCAGAAGTAACAATTTTTCCTCGTCCGTGATGTACTTCCCCAGAAACTGCTGCGCTGCGGATGTTGCGCTTTCTGCCGCTGCATTCGCGCTTGCCGCTGCGTTTTTGCAGTCTTCCACCTTTGCAAGAACCGTCGTAATGTCGGGGATGACGTTATCCGGGTCGTACACCGTCCCGGTTGCTCCCGCCGCGACGCGACCCTCAAGCCACAAGATAGCCGTCGTGTCCTCGCCGACCGTTGCCGTGACCATCAGGCGGAAACGCCCAACAACAGCATAGCAAGCAGCGGAAAGCGTCACGGATGCCATGCCGTCGCTGACTGCGCCTTGCAAAAGAATCGTCGGGTTGTCGTCTGTGCTTGCGACGCTATCCAGCCTGATAAAGCTGCCAACAATCGTTGCGCCCGAATCCATGCTGTACGGCGCGCCGTCCTTCTCAAACGCGATTTTCAGCGTGTGGGCGTTTGCTTCGCCTTGCACAAGCGCCGCTTTGAGCGGTGTCATCCGCAACCCGGCAGACAAGTTGCAAGTATAATTTAACTCATTCATGCGTCCTCCTTATTCCGTTCCGGCGGAAATAAGTCCACTCTTGCCGCCCAGCGCCTCGATGATGCCGCTGACGCTCTTGCCCTCCGTTGACATGGTGACTTGTACCTTTTGCGGCTCAAGCAGCACGTTGTCCGCGTTAAGTGTCAGGATGCGCTCATCGTAGCAGCGCCCGAATTTAGGCATTGCAACCCGGCAGATGCTCCCCAGCCGGAAATGGTCGTAGGGTAATCCCGTGATGGCGGACAGCTCCACAAGGGAAACGTCAATGGAAATTGGCGGGTTCTTCTTCTTCGCCAATTCCTTCTTTGCGTTCTCCAGCAGCGTCTCCTTGTCCGTGATGCTGTTATCCGAGTATTTGCCGCACACGATGCCCCACTCGTCGATGGTGTCCGCGTCGATGTAGTCCTTGCCATCGTTTACCGTGCCGACAGTGATGCCGTTTTTTCCGTATGCGTACATACGGGTCACAAGGTCGTCGCGGTCGGTGCTGACCGTTGCGCTGGTTAGCGCGCCGTTAAAGCGCGCTTCGCAGGAGACGGTATTTGGCATATTAACGAGGTTGAGCGTCCACGGATGGGTGGAAAAGTCGTACTGCCACATCATTTCTGCGGGAGACAAGTCCTTGACGTTGTTGATTGCTGTCCAGATGTTCGTTCCCGCGTCAAAGTCGTATGTGAGGTGTTGCGATAACTCGCACGTTCCCATCTGCCAGCGTGTTTCCGGCTGGTAGGTGAGAAGCTGTGCCAGCACGTCAACCGCGTCAACGGATGCACTGCCTATTTTTAGCTGCTCCGGAAGAAGCCCGTCCATCAGCGTGGAAATGGCGTGGTCAAGGTTTACTTCCTGCGTCGCGTAATTTCTATAAGTCTGCGTGTCCGAGCGCAATCGGAAGATGCCGACGCTGCCGCCGATGTGGTACAGCTCCACAAACTGCGTTGCGTCCATCCATGTGCCGTCCACAAGCGTCATGCTTGCGGTGGAAATGTCGTCGATTGTTAGCGATAGAGACAGCGAAGAGGGGCGCAAGCGCTTGATTTCTCGCAGATTTTTGTCCAGCAGACGCGGCAAACGCACATTGTTGGTGTATGCCTTGCTTGCGTCCGGGTCGGGGATGATGCCGGAAACATAGTCGATTGTGAGGTAGATGTCGCGGACGTCCGGGGATATGGAACGCGGTTTGGTGTCGGTGTATATCGTTCCCCACGCTTGAAATGATAGCGTGGCGACAAAAGAAGTTGTAAGCGCGCCATCTGGAAGCGTTACCGTCGCAAAACCCGCTTCGTCAACGTGCACATCATTTACGTCTTGTTTCTGCTGATTGCCGAAGAGGTCACGGCGGAAATCCGCGTGTACTCTTGCCGAAGTAATCACCGCGTCAGCAGGGAGAACGACTGGAAACGTAATATTGCGCCTATCGATTGTCGGACCATAGTCGTAATACCATCCGGTTGCTGTTTCGATACATTTCCATTTTGACGTTAAGGTTACTTCCTGCGGTGTGCCATATGCTTTGTAGTTAATATTTCCGCCCCCTCGCCGTAACTGTCAGCGACAGAAGCCCGTCGCCGCTGAACGACACCTTGTTGATTCCAGGCTTTAGCGTGATTTCATCGGCAGATTGTCCGTTTCGGTTGCCAATCGCGGATGTCCCCGCTGCCGTGATTTGCTGGATGCCGTTATCGTCGTGTTTTATGCGAATTTCCTCGCCAGTCTTTACGCTGATATTCGTCAGCGCGATTTTCTCGCTGCCGCAACTGATTGCAACGTTTGTCAGCGGGTCGATTGCCACAAAAACGGCTTCCAGTGGGCAGGGCATTTCCCCGCGGTTGTAAACCGTCAGGATGCCACTTTTGCTTGCTTCAACTGTTTCCATTTTGGAAACAGTTGCTTCTTCCCACCACGGACGCTGATATGCCGTCAGCTTGATTTCCAGCGTATCCGTCCACTTAAGCGCGGAAACACTCGCCGCCTCGATGCTGTCGATGTACAACCGTTGTTCCGGGCGGTATGACGTGCGCAGGTACTGTCCACCGCTGCCCCAGCGCATGATTTTACCGAGGACAAGCTGCCTGTGGATGGTGTTTGCTTCGTGAATTTCCACGGCGATTGTTACCGTGATGGACTGCCGAAGATGCCCGGTGAGGTACATCCCCCCGCCGGGTCGTGCTTCGGTTGTTACGGCTTCTTGTGGCGCGTCCTCCGAGATGTCGATGATGATAATGGACGGGTCGATGTCTTCCAGCGCTTCTTCTCCCATCCACGCGCGGTATCGCGTTACCATTTATCGCGCCACCTCCATCAGATTCCCACGGATGCCCCTGCCTATTATTTTGTTGACGATAGGCGCAACCGCCGTTGCGACGGTTTTGCCGTCCACGCTGAATGTATTATTGATGGTTGTTGGCGGACGCCCAGAAACAGCGTTCGCAATTTCGCCCGGGTTTGTTACTTGCACAAAAAGAACGCCGTCGCTATTGTTAAAAATGTTGGGTGCGCTGTTGTTTCTTAGGCTTTCCTTGTAGTTCTCCATCATTTCTCCAAGCGCATTGAAAATAGACTGCGTTACAAAATCTTCCTGTATCGTTCTACTTTCGATTTCTTTTGCTGCGTCAATGGCGCTTTCGATGGCGGAGAAAAAATTGCCGCCCGTTGTTTTTTCTTGCTGTTCGCTCGAAGGTGCGCCGATGTATGTATTCGGCACAAATTTAGGGTGCGCTGCGTTGGCAATAATCGTGTCCATCATATATAGTGGCGGCATATCTTTTGTTGCTCGATTGTTCCACTGCTCCGCTTCTTCGGCTTCCCGCTGACGCTGGTTTTCCTCCATGCGCTGTTCCAAAATGTCAACGATGTCGTTCATTTCCTGCGTTTTCATTTCGACAAGCCGATTCCACCGCTTCGCGCGGGCTTTGATGTCGTCGGGCATTAGCCCATCCTCAATCATGTCCGCATAGCCGCTTCGCGCTCGTGCCTGTTCGCGGGCGCGGCGTGCTTGCGCTTGCTCTTTGAGCGTCGGGGCGGTTTTCTCGTGCGCAATATCTTCTTCTCGCTGGTCAGCATCGCCGCGAACGAAGAAGTCGGATATCCACGGCTTATCTTTCAGTTCGTAATCGATTTGCTTGAACCCCAACTGTTCGAGAAGCGCATTGATGCCCGGAATTTTCTCTTCGAGCGTCTTGCGTATGTCGTCGATGCCAGCCAAAAACGCGCTGTCATTTTCCGCCATGTACGCAGTGATTGCGTCCTTTTGGTCAAACGCTTCGAGCGCCTTCTCCATGGTTGAAAGCATTGACTGATAGGTTTCATCATTCGCAAGAGTAATTTCTGTTGCGAATGCCGCGCTATCATTTTCGGCTGCTCTTACTCGTGCATATTTCGCATTTAGCGCAGCAATCGCATCTGGATTATTTCGCGCCATGTCGAGATAGCGAGCCAGCGTAGCCTCATTCTCTGTTGAATAGGTTAAAAGCCCTTCAATGATGCCAGTGTCCAGCCCTGCGTCTCTTGCTTCGCGAAGCTGGGCGTTATACTCTTCAAGGACGTTTGCATTCTGTTCCCACCAACCCATAACGTTTTCTTCGCTATAAGTTGTGTTCAGCAATTCTTGCATTTCATCCCGCGTGTGCTTTACCATGAAGCCAAATCCAGACGCAACGCCCTTGTAAGATTTCTGCATCTTCTTCAGCGCATCTTCCTGGTAGGTGTAAACGTCTTTCACCGTGCTTTTAAGGTCTTCGAGCGCTTTCTTCTCGTCCTCAATGGCTTCGTTGAATTTTACCTGTTCTTCGGCTTCCGGGTGTGCACGTTTGTACGCTTCCCATTCCGATGTTGCCCTTGCAAGCGCGGTCTGATTCTCGTTCAGTTTATCGTTAGTTTCTTCGATTTGCCTGTTAACCTCTTCCAATTCTCCGGTGGCGGCGCTGCTATCGAATGTTTGCAAGCTCATTGCTTCTGTGAGCTTGCTCCACGCCGCAGCTTGCATGTCTCCGAAATCGAAGAGATTTATGGAAGAATCTCCAACCCCGCGAATCGCCCTGTCGACTTCATCATATTGCGATGCAAAAAATTCGTCAAATGTATTGGCAAACGTATAGTTGGCATTTGTTCCAGCCATTGTGCGGACAAAGGACTGATAGGCATTTTCTACCACATCATGATATGCGGCTTTTACTTCTTCAGCATTAGACCCCACAATTAGCGAGTTTAGATAATCTCTGCGTGCGTATAGGGATTCGAGCTGTTTTTCCGTTTCATCAACTGCTGCTTGTGCATCGGTAACGGCGGTATCATGTGCACCATACAGCGACACGCCATTCACGGTATCCACATACTGTTTAATTCTTTCCGTGTTGCCCATAATGGCGTCAGAGGTTAAATCAACGTATCGCGAAAGTCCCGGCATAACGTTTTTAAGGTTTTCGAGGGCTTCCTGCCACGCTTTCGTTGCCTTTACAGCTTTGCCGCTCTCCTGCTCCATGTTGCGCATGGAATTAACGATTGTGAGCGACTGCGCATAGGTCACCTTTGCGTCGTATATTGATTCGTCCCGCTCTTGCATGATTTTTTCGGCTGTGGTGTACTGGTATGATTTATCCGATAGCACATTATTGAGCAGCGAAATCGCGGGCGTTACAACGCCCAGCAGCCCCTTGCCAAACTCCGTCTTGACGCGGTCGAGGTTGGTTTGCAGCTTGCGCATCTCATTCGAGAAGCTGTCCCCGGTTCGCGCAAAGTCACCCTGAGCGTCCTTCGTGGCTTCCAGCAGATACTGATAGCGCAACGTCGCCTGTTCCGCCTGCGTCATCTTATCAAACGCCTTATTCATGCCCTTTTCGAGGGCAAAGGCGTTCAGGTTTGCGACAGACATATTGATGCCAAGCGCCTTCAAGGGCTCGTTTTCCCCGGAGATGCCGGAGCGGATTTTCTCAAATGCCGTGTCGTGGTCGAGGTTGTAGAACGACGCCATATCCGCCGCCAGCCCCGCCATATCCATTGACATTTGGAGAACTTGGTCATCCGCGATGCCCATCGACTTGAGCATAGCGCCCAGCGTGGACGAATACTGTTTCGCCTTGGTTTCCGTGATGCCGTAGGCGTTCAGCGCCTCCTGCGCCCACTTGTTGATGGTGGACGCGGAATCTTCAAACGTCACATCAACAACGTTCTGCGTCTCCACAAGGTCGGACGCAAGCCCGATTGATTCGTCAATCGAACCCGTGATGCCGTCGATAACGGTATTGACGCCATTCACAAACATATTTCCGAGGAACTGTCCGCTTGCAATTTCGCCGACGATGCCGATGCGTTTTAGAAGCCCAGTGATGCTGTTTTTGGAATCGTCCCCCGAATCCTCTGCGGCTTGCTGCAAGGACTGGATTTGCTGCTGCAAACGCTTGATTTCTTCCGTCGCCTGCGTGGACTGCTGCTGCGCTTGCTGCAATTCCGTCCGAAAACGTCCGCCGTCAAACGTCGGATGAATAGCAAGGCTGTTAAGTTCCTGCTGAAACTGCTCCATTTCCTGCCGGATTTTATTCAGTTCCTGTGTGTATCCGCTTGTATCAATCTTAAAACTTGCGTACAACTCAAATGCTTCCGCCATCTTCTGCACCTCCCTTCGCCATTAGTCCGTTTATAATGTCGTCGCAGATTTCCTCTGCTGTTTTTTGCTTTGTTTCGTGCTTCTCTTCGCCGAAAACGTCGCTGTATGACGGGATTTCCAGATTCGCGCCGCCGAACGACGAAATAGCGAGCACCGTCATCCATGCCATATTAGCCATGTAGCAACGTTTTGCTTCCTCCTGCGTTTCGTGCGCCAGAAGCACCCCCAGCGCGTGAACGTTTTGCGGGCGGTACTTGTACAGCACAGGGATTACATGATGCACCCCAGACGAAGCGCAAAGGTAAAAAAAGCAAACAGCGAATCGAGCGTGTCCTTGTCCATCATGGCGGCGGTTTCCGTGAAGTCCATTTCTGCGACTTCCTCCGCCGTCTTGCCGTGCATCGCGCCGAGAATCCCCATCGTTTCCTTCGGATGCTTGGCGTACAAAATCGGCAGCATCTTCATCAGGATGTCGCGCCCGACAACGTCGCCCTTGCTCTTTTCTTCAACAAAGGCTTTCATTTCCTTGCTGTTTACCAGCTTATCGATGTACGGAATGGCGTTCGCCATCTGCTCAAATGCGGTTGCGGTATTCATGCGTTTTCCTCCTCAAAATTCACGAAAGTGCGGCAGGGCGCGAACCCTGCCGCGTGTTATTAAGCGGCGGGGTCGAAGAAAATAACCTCGCAAGGGGCATATCCGTCGGTTTCCAGCCCGTCCTGATGCGCGGTAAACTCCACCGGAATAGTGCCCTCGCCCTTGTCCGTCCACGTCAGCGTTGCGCCCGCCGTGTTCAGCGCGTTTTTGATGGCAATCAGCACATAGCCCTTCGAGGTGTCGCCCACCCAGACAAGGCTATCAATATAATCAGCATCCTTAATGTCGGTGCGAATCTTGATTGTGTGCTTCTTCTCCGTGTCCGTTACGTCGGCAGTGCCGAAAGAACGCTTAAGGTTGGTGGCGTTGATTTCCAGCAGGGTAGTCGTCAGCTTGATAGTCCAGCCATCATTGACGCTGCTGCCTTTCCATTCCTCGCGCTTGCCGTCCGCCTCGATGCTGCGGGTGTTGGGCGTGCAGACGAACGTGCCGCCGCCGCGCGTTGCGCCAATCAGCGCAGAGCCGCTTGTCTTTTCGCGCTCCGTTTTCAGCAGCGCGCCCAGCGTCGCCGCGTCCGTGGCGGTGGAATAGTCAAAATTGGCGAGAAACATCCCGGCATTGAGTTGCAAATTCTCAAATGTACTTGCCCGAAGACCAGTCGTCATTTTTTACCTCCTGTTAGGTGTAGTAAGTCACGATTTCGTAGTAAATCCGCCCGTAACAGACGCTTTTGAGCGTCGTGTCCACTTCAAGGCGGAAAAAGTTGCTATTGTTGCGGTACAGCGTGATAAAACCATCGTCGCAATAGATTGCTGTCCCCTCCGGCGGAATAGCGCGGCGAACCTCGTCGAGGATTGCGGCGCGCTGCAAGTTGACGTTGCTGCCGTTTTCCGCCTGACAGCACAGCGTGCAAATCATTGTAGATTTTCCGAATGTGTCTCCCTCTTGCACCTGAAACGCAAAATAGGGAAAAGACGCTTCCTCCGGCACTGCATCCTCAACATACGCGGGAATTGGCTTGCCCTCGTAGGTGAAGCTGCTCCAAAACTTGTATAGTTTCCGCTGCAAGTCAATCACGCAGTCACCACCTCCGCGTCAGCCTCCCGGAAGTGCATATCGCTCTGCTCCGGCGTTGTCATGTCCCGCGCGTCGGACGTGATGCGGAAGACCTTGCCGTCCTTGATGCGCTTCACGCGGTCGTTTGGCAGCAGTTCCAGCATATCGGAAAACACGATGGTGAAAAGTTCGCGGATGCCGTTCTGGTATGCAATCCGGGCTTCCGTGCTGCTGTTGCGGATGAATCCGGCGCGGAACGGCGCGCCATCTGCCCATGTGACAACGATGCCGCCCATGTCGTCAGATTCCGTGCGCTTGTCGACGATGCAAGCGTCATCCAGAAAATCAGTCCACGCCATCAGCCCACCTCCGTGTACATATGGCGATACGGTCGCAGCTTGTCCGCGAATGCCGCTTGCCACGTCACAACGCCATTGCTGCCAGTCGCCCGCGAATAGCTGTAATGACCGAACGATTCCGACGTATAAGCCCCCGTCGGGTTTTTCTTCTCGTACTCCGCGCATTCTTTTACAATCTCGATAAACGGGCGCGGCGGGTAAAGAAACCACAACGTGCCGTCGAAAGTTTCCTCCCCGTCCGCGTCCTCCATTGCGCCAGAAACAAGGCTGTGAACGCCGTCGTTCCGCGCGCTGCCGCTGATGTACACATACGGTGAACCTACATCAGGGACGATTTTACCGCCCGCGATGCGAATCTCTCCTGCGTACTTGCAGCGCTCGAAAAAGTTGTTACACTCGCGCATTGCCATTTCCAGCGTCACAGCCATGTTTCCACCTCCATTAGGTCGCTGCCGTCACCGTCGCGCTGCCGGAGCGAATCACGCGGTAGTCGCTGGTGCATTCCGCAACCGTCACCTTCTGCCCGGTCGCAATCGCAAGGTCAGACGTGCCGTCCCAGTTGCTCCAAGTGCGTACATTCTGCCCATAGGTCGCAGTCGGCGCGGTCGTACCAGCCTTCACCTTGTACAGGTTGGAGCTTGATTCCTTCGCGGGGCTGACAGTCAGCGTCGTGTTGCCCTTGCCCGTGCCAGCGGCAGAGGAAACCGTCAACTGTCCCGTCGCCGCGTCCGTGATGGTTGCAATCCAGATGCTCTGCGGGTTGAAGATAACCGGCATAAACAAGCCGGATGCCCGCGTCCACAGCACAACGGGGTCGTTCTCCACCCACTGCGACACCATCACATAGCGGTGCTGACCGGACTGGTTGACGTTGAGCCCCGTATTGGCGGTGTTGACCGTTTCCTCCGGGGTCTGTCCCCACAAGCCCGCGCCGATGCGCGTCATAGCGTTGCCAGTGCCGAGGAACGTCATCTTGTCCTGCGGGAAATAGCGCTTCGTGGTGCGAATCGGTCGCCCGTCCGCGCCGATGCCGCCGTCAATGTTGTACTGCAAATCGTTAGTAATCACGCGGTTGATGCCGTACTCCGTGGAGAAGAACGTATTCATCGCGGCATTACTCACATACGCGCCCTCACTCAACGTGCCGTTGATGCGCTTCTGGACTGCGCGGTTTGCGCGAATCTTATTGATAACCTTGCGGCTCGTTACAATGGTGTCCAGCGTCGTGCCATCGTCCAGCGCGGTGTCCACCACGAACTGAATCTGCGCAGGAATGTCCGCGTCCTCGCTGAAATCGAAGGTAAATTCCGTCTGTTCCGGCTTCACGCCGTAGTCGATGGTCAGGTCGAGGTCGTTTTCTTTGATGGTCATCTTGCCGGTTGCCAGAACCTCGTTCTTCGCAACCTTGGTTCGCGTAACAACTCGGTCGGCAAGCGTGATGCCGTCTCGGATAACGTAGTCATACATAGCGTCATTCTGCACGCCGGAACGCAGCAGCGCACGCATACGCTCGGACTGGTTAATCTTTACCTTAATCAGTCCCTTTTCGATGCTGTGCGTATCGACGGGAATGCGGGTGGCGATGTTCGTCCGGCTGTCGAAGCTGTGGAAGTCCGCCATCACGGGAAGCTGGTACTGGTTGGCAATCTCCTGCCACTTTGCAACCAGATTGTCGCTGTACTGGTCGGGGAACAGCGCATCAACCGGGTCGTTCGGGCGGCTGACGTTAAAGCCAACGTCCAGCCACTCCTCCTTGGGAATCAGACCGAAAATATTGTTTTCAAAAGACGGAATCTGCATAGTATTCTCCTTTCGTCAGTACGGGCGAACCGTCGCGGCTTCGGCGGCGATGAAGTAGAAGCCCTTTGCCGTCAGCGCGCTCTTGGCGGTGCTGTTGATTGCGACGGGGAGACGGCTCTCGTAAACCGTGCCGCGCGTCACGACGCTGCCGGGCATATCGCCGCTTGTAACGTCCACGTCCTCGTACACGATGCCGACGGCAGTGCCGTCATTCGCGGGGTAAACAGTCCCCATCTTGACGTACTTCGCGCCGTTTTCGGCGGTTGTAGCGTCCGACTGCTTAATCTGCTTGGTTTCGCGGATTGCGTCTTCCGCGTTTTCAAGAAAATAACCGGGCTGGTAAACAGTCCCGGTTGCCTTGCTGGTAAAACTCATTTGTTTGCTCCTTCCGGCGCAACTGCGCCATACATATCTTGCGCGTACTTCGCCGCCAGTGCTGCGGCGCGTCCGCTGCCGTGCGTGGCATTGCCGCCGCTCGGCGGGGTTGTGGTAGGTGTACCCTGCTGCTGCTGCGTGGAGAAAAGGTCGCCATACTCGCCCTTGAGCGCGTCAATCAGCTTGTCGCCGTCCTTGATTGCGCCCTTGTCGTCGAGTTCGATTCCGTCCAGTCCGCGCTTTGCCATCACAAGGTCTGCAAGTTTCTCTTGCATCCCTTTGCTGGTCAGCAGCTTTCTTGCGGCGGTTGTCAGCGTCGCGGTTTTCTTTTCCGTTTCCACTTGCTGCTTGTAGGCGTCGAACGCCTCCTGAATCTTCTGCGCGTCGCCGCCGCTCTTCTGCGCGTCGGCAAGCTGCTGCTTGAGCGTGTCGCGCTCCGTGGTCAGCGCTGCAATCTGCTTCGCCTGTTCCGCGTACTTGTCGCGCTCCGCCTTGATGTCGTTGATTGCGTCGCTGTGGGCTTCCACAATCGCGTCAATCGCTTCATCAGGCACATTCAGGGCTTTCAGGTTTTTCCGGGTGAGGATATTCATGATTCAATCTCCTTTGCTTCGGGGCGCGGTGCTTTGCGCCTTTGATTGTTTGCGGGTAGGCGGTGCTTTGCCTTGCTCCGCGTATATGCAAACAGCGCACGGCGGTGCTTTGCCATGCGCTGATGTTGCTGTTATTAGTCCATGTTTTGTTTGATTACATCCGCCATGATGTCCACAAGGCGTTCCGCGTTTGCGGAATCTGCGAACGTGTCCGTCATGAACGGTCTGCCTGGTGTGTACCCTCCCGGCATGACGCGAAACTCGCCTTTGTCGCCCAGCTTGGGAAAGAAAACGGCGTGTCCCGCGTGCCCATCGTGTACATAATGCGCGTACTCGACGTTTGTGCCGATGGTTACTTCGTTGTTGTCGGGGTCGATGTCGGCGGTGATGCTTCTCGCCAGATTGCCAGTGTCGTAGACCTTATGCTCATAGCCTGTCACCATCTTCTCGCGTACCATGCCGACAGCTTCTTGCCCAACAACCAAAAGCCCGATTTCCATCGCAAGTTCCAGCTTCTGATTGATTTCCGGCGTGTGGTCTACAAACCCGCTCATTTCTTTTCCTTCTTTCGGATGTTGCCGTCTTCGTCCACATACTCGGTGGATAGGATGACTTTCGGCATAATCATGCAGTGGCAATTGATTGTTTCCGCTGCGCTGCCGTTCGGGTCGCCAGGAAAGCGGATATTGCTGTTCGGAAAGCATTCGCCTTGCTTCGCCATCTTTCCATGTCGCGCCATATGCGCTTCACGGCTATTCTGGAAGCGGCAGAACCACTTGTTGTAGACCGTTACGCCTTGGTCTGCTGCTTCCTGCGATGCGGCATAACTCGCTTGGCTCTGTGAGCGCGTCCGTTCCGTCTGCGCTACTCTCCGCGCTTGCCACTCGCTCTGTCCTGTGATGTCGCTGATGCGGTTCATCAGTTTCTTCCTGTCCTCGCCCAGCGTGGATGACAGCGCCAGCGCGTTTTGCAGCTTGTGGCGAATTTCGGTGTTCTGCCCCAGATTCTTGTACGCCAGCTTCGTGAATGCTGTTTCGTTCGCGGCGAAAATCGCTTTGATTTCGCGTTTGTTGGGCTGCGCGAACGACACCTTTACACCCGCGCGGTCTGCTTGCGCCTCGATGACGGTTTGCGCTTCGCCTAAGCTATCGGCGTACACGTCGCCCATCGTGTTCCGGATGTCGTCGGTTGCCCGTTTCCCTGCCTTGCAGATTTCCTCCATGATGACTTCTTCCACGCGATATTGGCGGATGAGTTCGCGGACAAAACCCGCTTTCCACCGCTCTACCTTTTCCGGCGTGTCGTAGTACGCGGGCGGCTTTATCTTGCCTTCGTCCACTTGTTGCTTTTTCCGCAAGAAGTCTTTCAGGCGCTCCGTGGCGGTGTCAAGTGCCTCTTGGTACATCGACTTTATGCGCATTTGTAGCGCGGCTTCGCGCAAGTCGTTGCGCTCCACATCCGTCACGGCTTGCCCGCCTCCCCAGCATCAAAAAATGCAATCAGGATGCGCAAGACAAGCCGAACCGCTACAATCCACCAGCCGATGCACAAGAGCCAGTCCGGAACGATGACGTTATTCGCCGCCAGAACTTGAAGAATCACCATCAGATACAGCATCTTCTTCCTCCTCGCCTGTCTTCTGCATTGCCTGTTGCGCCATCCGCATACCAAAAAGCGATTCTTCCTCCCCGCGCTTCATGATGTCGTCGATTTCCTCCGGCAGAATCATCGGATTGAGTTTCAGGCGCGTTTCCTTGTCCAAATCCCCCTGCGCTGTGTAGATGTTCTGGATGATTTCACTTTCGTTGGCAATCGTCTGCCGCTTAAAGCGGATTGTTTCGGTTTCGATGCCCAGAATCCGAAGCAGTTTCTGCACGAAATCAAAGCACTGCCATTCGTAGGCGTTCGCCTTCAAGTCCAGATTCGCCATGCTTGCCCGAATTGCAACGTTCGTTAGGCTGCCGCCCGTTAGTTCCGACACATCCAGCGCCATATAATCGCGGTATAGCTGCCGTTCCAGCAGTTCCAGCGCGGTTTGACGCGCGGCATACGGCACTTCAAACGTCTCCGGCGTTACTGTGCTGGATGACGTGCCGTCCGAAATGTTTGCAATGGCTTTCAGGCGGTGAATCTGTTCCAGCATCAGCGCAACCTCGTCGAAATTTCCACCGAAGTTGTTCAGCACCCAGTAAACATCATTCGCCTTTTCCAGATTGTTTCCGAAGTCGGAAAGAACGATGTCGTACAGGTCGATTTTGGAACGAATCGCAAGAGTCAGCTCCGTCTGCTTCTTGTCATTGGCGTACAGCGGCACAATCGGCAGTGCGCTGTAATTCTCCTCGGACACAAGGCGCTCGCCCGTGATGTCCCTCGCGTATGTGCGCTTGTAGGCGCGTTTCTCCTGCGCCACCTCCAAATCAGAGGCATTTTCGCGCGTTTTGTAAACCGTCACGCCGTCCGGCTCGAATACACGCGCCATCAGCGGCTTGTCGTCGCCAATCTGCCAGAACTGCACCCCAACCATCGGTTCGCCCGTCAGCTCGTCCAGCAGCGCCACGAACCCGCTATTTTTATCCGTGTACGCACGCAGAATCTCAACATGGTCGAGGTTCCAGTACCCCCAGCAAACGCCATGCACCAGCGCATACAGTCCGATTTTCGCAAGTGTCGTGTCGAACCCGATGCCCAGCTTGCCCTTCATCGCGTCGTTTTCCAGCTCCACGCCGTTGCCAAGCAGATAATTAGCCTGCTGCATGGTGAAGCGGCGGAAAAAGTCGCTGTAAATGCGCTGTCCGGGGACTGCTTCCGTCGCCGTTCCCTTCTTCTTGACTGTTTTCCCGTCGGCGGTTTTTTGCTCCGATTCTGATGTGGTGGCTCGCAGCACGACTTTCGCGGAAACGGTGTCGTTCCGCGCCTCGTAGTATCGTTGCGCGATTCCCGCCTTGTTAAAGTCCTCGCTGTGCTTGTATGCACCAATAACCGCCAGCGTCGCCTTTGCCTTGTCCGGCTCGTTCTGCCAGTCCTGCCATGTGATTTTTGTAAACACCTGTATCACCCCCCAACATACAAACTCGCGCCGCTCCTGTCGAGAATTCGGCAGCAGCACGCGGCACTGTCCGGCGCGTCGTCGTGCTCCGCGTCCTCGGTGTAATCCATAATCTGCGCGATATAGTCCCTGTCTGTGCCTTCCAAAAACACGATATTCCCCCACCACTTTTTGAGGTATGTGCTGATTTTCAGGTACTTGTTCATCTTCTCCGGGTATGCGCGTACTGCCATGTTTCGGCGGCGCAATTCCCGCGCCAAATAACCCTTGTCGCCGTTTGTCTCGCAGTAAATCGGGGCGCACATTAGGCGCTCCGTCTCCGATTGCAGTGCATCCATCAGCGTATCAACGTGCTTGCGCCACAAGCGTCCGTACAAATACAGCGTGTCGCCGTCCCTCTTGGCGCACGTCAGCGCAGTGTAGTCCTCGCCGCCGTATGCAGCATCAACGTGCGCGATGCCGTCCCGCAGCTTTTCCGCTTCCGGCGTAAACGTCGGCGGCGTGTCGAACAGCGCATTTTCGGCGGCGATGTGACGCAACTCATAGTTCGCAGCAAACAGAGACGGTGACATGGACTTTCGCAGCTCTTCCAGTTTCTCCGGCGCAATCAACCCGGTGGAGTAGCAATCGAAACGCTTTATGTTCGGCATCAAAGAAATAGCGTCCTCTTTATGCCAAGGTGTTCCTGTGTTAATAATGCGTCCGCCTCTGTTCCTAATGTTTTGCAGTTCCATATAGACGGTTTTTGTCTTTTCTCGCTCTGCATGGCTGCTTCTATCGGATGTGTTTACAATATCGTCCGTAAAAATCAAATCCGCATGTTTACCTGTTATACTGCCTCCTATGCCGATTCCTAATAGCTGGTCTCCGCCTCTCGGACTAACAAAGTGATTTGTCGTTATTGATGTTGCATTTGCCCGAAGCACCCGGATTGGGTTTCCTGTCGCTGCAAGAACGATTTGCTGAAAACTTTTGTTTTCTATGATGCCTCTCGTTTGGCGAATGACCTCTACTACATCCGCTTCGCCTTTGCGAAAGAATATCGTATTCTTATTCGCAAAAACAGCCATTCCAATCGCAAGCGCACCAGAAACAGCAACCGTTTTGAAACTACCGCGATGCCCCAGAATTGTCATATCGCTGTCTCCAAGAAGCATTTCCTTCATCCACTCGCCATGCAAATCATCACGCATCAGCGTAAAGCCACACGCGCGAAGCAGTGCTGCCGGATGGCAAATCATAAAATCAAGAGCCTGTTTTCGCGTCAGATTCTCCATGTGCAGCATACCCCTCGCGACGCTTAATTACGGCAATTTCACGCTGTAAAGCGTCTGTAAACTCTGACGTTGTTACGTTAGCATCTATCTTTTCAGACGGCATCTGCTCTGTTAGTTTTAGGTACAGTTCCATCCAGCGCGCGTCTTTTAGCGCGTTGTTGAAAATTGAGTATGCCGCTGCCTCATTTCGCGTTGCTTTGTTTCCTCGGCTGTCTGCTATTTCTTCATTGGACATTTCTCTCAAAATATCTCCAACGGCTCGCAGTACCTGTGCTGGTGGCGTTTTGTTTTTTGCGTGCCCGCCCTTTCTTGCAAGTTCTTTTGTTCTCGGGTCTCCTGCCTTAAACGGCATAAACACTCCTCCATCCGATATTTTTGTTGCAAAACTCTGAAAAGTGTGGTATAATTGTATTGTAAAAAAAGGGGGGTAATGAATGAAGGCTTTGAGTGTATCATCTTTTTATGCAATGCAGATAATGCTTGGGAATAAAACGATTGAGTGGCGTACATGGTGCACAGCACATCGCGGAGAATTGCTTATCTGCTCAAATAGAGAGCGCACACCCGGTACAATTCCAAGCCACGCGCTTTGTGTTGTGCGCATCACTGATGTTCAGCCTTTTGTCGAGACGAAAGCGAATCTTGACGCTGCTTGTTTGCAGCGAGGCGACGTAGAAGGGGGATATGCTTGGAAACTTGAATTTGTCTCTATCGTCAAGCCCTTTCAGGTTCGCGGGAAACCGGGGCTCTTTGATGTTCCCGACAATGATATTATAAAAATAGACGAAGAAACGATGACAGGAGAAGAGACATCTGCCTTTATAGCACAATACATCAATCCTCTTTTAGTCGTTTAACCTGCTCCGGTGTAATGTACTGTTCGGAGATTGGCACGTTGATACTCCGATAAAACAATTCACGTTCCTCCGGACTTGCAAACACAATTACACTAAAAAAATCAATGCGCCCTTTCTCTTTGAGCGAATCGTTCATTTGGGTTCGGGCGTTTTTTATGTCTTTTAATGAGCGCTTCACATTTTCCGATTCTTCTGTATTAAAAAGCTCCGTAAACCTGTCGTCTCCATCAAAAAGGAACTCAGCGTCAGTTTGCGAGAAGCCCATATCATCAGCGGAAAGAGAAAATTCACAAGCCACATTCGATAGCTTGTCCAAGTCCCAGCTGCCTTGCAAACTCGGATTGTTAAGCTGTACATTCAGTTCGACTTCTTCCCGCTCCGGAACGTCCACCACGTTTACGGTGAGTTCGTAATCCTTGTTTCCCTCCAACGCATCCAGCTGTTCAAGCCTTTGATGACCACCAACAAGATTCCCCGTCCGCTTATTCCACGTTAGGGCAGAAACAAGTCCATGCTTTCTTATTGCTTCTTTTAATCTTTTTTTGGTTTCCTTATTCATTATTCGCGGATTGTATGGCGCATTTTTGATTTGCGAACGAGAAATTGTCTCTGAATCAAACGCCTGAAACTTGCTTCGCACGTCGCTGCTCCTCCCGAAATGCCGCTGCCTCAGCAAGCGGATAAAGTTTAAGCAATTTCCTGTAATCATCTGGGAAAAATTCTTTTACCATAGATACGTCCTCATCAGACAGTGACCGAAAAGAATGATGTATCTTCTCGTATTCTCGCGGTAATACAAGATTTTTCACCCGCATATAATTCATGACGTTTTCTTTTGTCCAGTAAATTAAAGGGAAAAACCTCCCGCGCTTTTCGTCTATACTTCCTGATTTCTTTAACATAGCCCGGCGCACGATTGAATCCGCGATGCGTTCACCGCAAGCAATCCAATATATTCCTGTTTTTTGTCTCAAATAATTGTATTCATCTGTTACACTTATTATAGGCACGTTCAAGTCTTCTTCCCTGTATGTCCCATACCTAAAGAAGTTACTTGTTTCAAAATGTGGGATTCGGATGCAATTCACTCCGTATTTTCGTTCATATTTTCGGATAACAGCTTCTTGAAACTCCATCCCCGGCACATAGGACATGAAGAAAGGCTGCACCCGTTCAAAATGTCGGAAACACAAGTCAAGGGTTACAATGGAATCCTTGCCGCAAGAGAATCCGACAAGAACCTCCCTTGTAACCTTTGCCTGTGTTTTAATGGGGTCAAAAAGTTCTGACGACATTAGCCGCCGGTTCCGCCGTTTGACTTCCGCCGGAAAGTGTTGTACGCAGCACGCTTTCTCTGTTTCCGGTTGTACTTTTTGTTCATGCCAGTGGCGGCTGCGATTCTGCGCTGAATTTCGGTTTGTGCCATTTTTCTTTGCTCCTTTCTACTTGTTTGTTTTATTCAGAAACTCTTTCGAGTGTTCTGCCATCTTCAAACCCGGTCTCGCTCATGTCGATGTCAACGATTTCATCCACCATTGAACAAGAGCTGCAATGCCGTTCCATTCAATCACTGGTTTGCTCTCCTACTCCTAATTTTTTTATGATTTCCTTTTCGCGCTCTGATAGCTCAATGTGATACGCTGCTCTTTCTGCCGCTGCTCTTTCTGCCGCTGCTCTTTCCGCTGCTCTTTCTGCCGCTGCTCTTTCCGCTGCTGCTCTTTCCGACAGCAGGAAGCAAGCCCCAAAAACGCCTTTCTTCGCGTTGTCGAGCGTTCTTGCAAAAAAAACTTCCTTCTCGTCGAGCGTGAAGTATTGTCCTTTCGCGGAAAGCTGGTTGAGTTGCGCGGCGGTTGCGACTTGCGGCGGGAATTTCAGCTTGCCGAGCTGCTTTTTCTGCTCTTTGACGTTTTCTGCGTCTGCTGCCTTTATTTGGCGGTATAAGTCCGGCGCAGTCTCGACCAAATACCCCCCCAAGTTTGTTACGAATCCCGTATTGACTTTTGCGCCGTTTTGGTATGTCATACTGTACCCGACACAGACGCAATGTAATCCGTTGTACGGTTTGAAGCAAGAAGTTCCGGGTGCAAACAAGAAAAAGCGGATGCCACGCGCAAGGTAGAATTTTTCGATTTTGGAGAGGATGGAGAATGGCGGGTTGTCGATGACGATGCTGTTTTCTGGATATTCTGCGTGTTCGTAATCGCCGCCCGGATAAAATGGACGAATTACCTTCGTGCTTTTGTCAAGGTTGTAATGCTCGAACACCCACTCTTTTACCGTCTCGTAAATGTTCGGCGGCGTATAGCAATCGTCCGTTGTCAGTTTTGGTTTGAACTTATCAACAAACGCCTTGTACTCCTCCGATGCTTCTGCAAGCGTCAATTGCTCCATTTTCCCCTCCTCTTCTTCCGTCGCGTCCCCACCAACGCAACAAAGCGCATCGCGCATAAATCCCGCCGCTGAAGAGGCAAGAGCAGCACTTCCATAGTCGCCTCTTCCAACAAAAAAGACGCTTGCATCACTGCTTGCGTCTTTCTTGCTGCTTTTACATTTTACATTATAGCACGGAAATTACTCTCATAACTCTCATTTTTTTATTTCTATATGTTTTCGTTTCTTTGCCATTGACAGCAATGCCGCCCATTTCGCGTTCTAACGGCTTGCTTGTTTTTGCTCATAATTATGCCGCCTGATTGCTCCTGCGGCTCTCAGGCGGCATTCTGTTGCGATTAGGCGGGCTTGATTGCTTCCACGTGCTGCTTGGTGAACAAGTATGCGGTCGTCAGGAAGAACCCGCTATTCTCTTCCTTTGCGTCAACGTTCTTTTCGTCCTTTTTCTGCTTGCGCGTTTTGGGCTTCCAGATGCTCACGGTCAGCGCGGCGTGTTCGCCCTTTTTGACAATATAACCGTGGTTCTTCCACTCGGCGAAGGTGTGAATCGGGAGGCGCAACCCGTTCATGATGTAGGCGGCGGCTTCCTCTTCGGAGAAGATGCCCGCGCTGATGGCGGACTTGACGATGATTTCTTCGTTCGACATTGTGCTTGCTCCTCCTTCCTGTTCACGCCAGCGTTGCAACGACTTCGGGTGCAGCTGGCGTATCTTCTTCGCCTTTCTCCCAGCGAACGATGCTGCGTTCGTAGTCGCCATCCATCGTTTCGTCCCCGTACTGCAACTCGTAGCAGTATTTCTTCGTTTCGTAGTACCAGTTGATAGCCAGCTTCTGTGCCATCTTCTCGGTGATGCGGATGCCCTTCTTGATGCTCGCGAACTTCATAATTCTTACCTCTTTCTGTCGGGGGCTTTATTTTTGTACCGCCCTCCTGACACTATTATTATAACATATACTGTCGTATATGTCAAGGGGTAAATCACATTTTTCGAGATTTTTTTGCAAACTTTTTTGAGCAAAAGAAAAAGGCGCACCCCAGCGGATGCGCCCCATGCTATTATTGTTTTTTGTTGGAAATTATTACACGCCCGACATAGGCGTTTACGGAATCAACGATTAGCTGCGCCACCGAGAGCCCGCGGCGCTTTGCTTCTTCTTCCAGCGCCTCTTTGCTCCCAGCGCGAACGTCGAAGCGCACCGTCTTAATTCCTTCTTTTTCGCGATACTTCTTCATCGCGCGGACTGACACGTCGCCTTGGTAGTACTCTTTCCTCATTGCCACAACCCCTTTCGGGGATATTGTAGCATAGGATGATTGATTTTGCAAGCTATCACTTCTCACGTTTCACCTCTGCGATGAACCCGATTTCGTTGCCCTCCCTTTCTGCGATTGTTACAAGTTTCCCATCCAGCTTTGCAAGACGGCTGTACACACAGCCGCCTTTTTCGAGCTTCTCGCCATTCTTTAACTTCCCGTATTCTTCCTTCGTCAGCGTCACGTTCATCTTACCCTCCTATCCGTGAATTCCTCAACTTTCTTGGGCATTTGCCAAATGATTTGCGGAGACTTAAACCAACCGTCATGGTAAAACAAAGTGCCGTTATAGTAGCGCAGGGAATAGCCCGGACGGAATGTCCACGCGTTCAGAAGGAATGCGACTTCATCATGGTACTCCGCAGGAATCCTATCGAGCATTGATAATGTATCCACGGCAATATCACACTGGAAAAGACACTCCTTTTCCTTGATACGGCACGCAATCATGTACCGCGCTTCAACAAGCGCCTCTTCACGCGTCTTGAACACCTTCCGCTCGCAAACAGAGGAGCCGCCAATCCCCATGTTCCACTGCGGAACAGAACGCACAAGCCGATAAGAAGTCTTGTTTACTTCAACATCAACTCTCACCTCTGCGTCATGCTTCTGAATGAGCCAACCACGCTTCATGCACGCCATCAGGGTTTCTGATTCAGAAGCGTTCTGTTCGTGCTGTACTTTCACAAACGTATTGAACGCATCGTACTCTTCTTGACAAAACTGCTTGCGTTTTCCGTACAACTTATCGTAGTCACGATAGGATTCAACAACCCCTTTGGGAATCTTTTTCCACGATTCGTCCGAATGAAACGCACACGCTCGAACGCCATCGTAAAGGGTAAAGTCCCACAAAGTGTACTTTTCGCCTCGCCAATTGCCGTGCTCATCTTGATATGTAAACAGAGCGAAATGTGCAAGTGGCGTGAATGTCTGATTGACACGAGCATCTTCCATCTCATAGATAGCAGCCGGGTAAAAACCAAAGAAAGCATCCATCAAGCAAGACCTCCTTTGCGAATGAAATACAGGCAGATAAATCCATCCTAACCAGTGCTTTCATCCGCCAAATATCTGGTTTGTGAGGTTTTCCTTCCTCTTTCTGTCCGGGGTTCTTTTTTTGTACCGCCCCTTGACACTATTATTATAGCATATACTGCTGTATATGTCAAGGGCTAAATCACATTTTTTTGCGATTTTTGCAAAGAAAATCGCGCACCTTTCGATGCGCGACCGCCTTATTCCGCGCTCTGGATTTTCCTCTCCGCGTTCCCAATCACGCGGAAAACGTGCTGCTCGGAATACGCCAGATTGTAGCTGATTTCCCGGACGCTCCGCCCCTCCAAGTATCGCATCCTCATGCACTGCACTTCCAGCGGACTTTCAAGCGCATCAACCAGCGGCGCAAGCTCTTCGCGCATCCTGCACAACTCATCCCAAATTGCTTTTTTGCGTTCCAGCGCCTCGACGCGATACAGCAGCCCTTCCTCCGTGCTGTTCATGCTCCCGCCCCCGCGCGGCGCGTCGCTGATTGTCCGTGTCAGCTTCTGCGCCCGGATTCGCGCCTGCTCCGCTCGCAAGCAAGCCATAGGATACCGCCTGATGAGATACCGCATCCGCTTTAAGTCAACCATTTTCCCCTCCCGCAACCGCCCACGATTATTTTACCCCTTCAAACGCCTTGACGATAGCTGTATACAGCGCAGGGCGAATCTGTCCGCTCATAAGCTCAACGTACAGCATATCTTGTACCTTCTCGATTGCTCCGTTTGCCGCCTTTTCGCCGTTTAGCCGCCTGATTGCGTCCTGCGTCGCCCTGACTTTGTAGGCATCGTGGCGGCTTTCGCATCCGCGCGAAACGTTCCCTGCAAGCCGCTTGACGTTCTTTTCCAGCTCTTTCTCCAACCAAAAAGAGTACCGGATCTCGTCGGTGTCCAGCATTGTCTCACTCTCCGTCCATGTATCGCATAATTGCGTCAATCGCTTCTTGGCAGCCCTTTGCCACAACGCAACGGTAACCCTCGGCAGTCAGCATCTTCATGCGCACCTTCTGCGATGACGATACCGTCCCGCCTTTGCGCCGCTTCATCTCGATGAAAAGCCCGTGTTCGCGTCCGTTGGAGACGGGCAGGAAGATGTCAGGCACTCCTGCACGCGTCCCGGTTCGCTTCATCCTCGCGGCGGTTGCCTTGGCGCGATAACCGCCGTTCGGGATGGCGAACATCCCTTTCAGCCACGGCTTCGTTGCGCTTTGAGTCTCCGCCCAGCGGAAAAGGGCTTCCTGCTCTTCATCTTCCGTTGGAATTACATCGGCATAAATAGAACGCCATGTAGTCCGCACTTTGGATTTGTACATTTTACCCATGCGCCCCCCTGAACATCAATCGTAGTGTATCGCTTCATCACTGCGTTGCAAACCGGGCAGATTGTCAGCGCGTTCAGCCATTCTTGCCTTTCGACCATGCTGCACCTCCTTTCTGCGCCTTGATGCACATAGCGGCAACTTGCACAGCTTCACAAGCAAGCAGTGTAGCTGCCGCTGCCGTTTTGCTCGCGCACATCCGAAATGTGTCTGCATCGTCCCGGCGATTTGCCAGCCACACGTCATTAGCCTTTTGTCGAACGCGCTGCATCTCTTCATTCGCTTCCTCGATTTCTTCCCAGATGATGGAGAACGCCTCCGGCATGGAGTTGAACGTCTCTCCATGCTCTGTCTGCGCTCGGAGAAGTTCGGAAAACACAACCGTTACAATCTCATCTTGCAATTCTTTCACAATCATCACTCCTTGTTGATAAATGCGCAAGCCACGCACACCGTAGCCGCCAGCAGACACAGCACGCCGAATCCGTCACACACGCTGAATCCGTCACACACGCAGAACCTGTCACCCACGCTGCGCCTTTCTGAGACAGATTTCTCTCTGCCTCAATCCATCCGCCCAAGTCACCAGCCTTCACATCATGCTCCGGAATATCAATCAGCGCACGGATGCGATGCAGCGTTACACCGCCGATTTCTTTTGTTTCGCCCGTCAGTTTGTACTTTTTCATTTTTGCTTTTCCTCCCACGGCGTATTCGCCATTTCTTCTGGTGTCGGCTCTCGCAACCAGCAGCGCCACGTTGCTATCAGGCATCGTTATTCCTCTCCTTCCTCAGCCAGCCACCATCTCATCACGTCCTCGCCATCCTTCCAAGTGGTTGGTTTCCCGTCCTCTTTGCATTTTTGAACCATGCGGTCAAACGCTCGGATATACGCCTCGCGGAACTTTGGGTAACGTGCAAAGTCTCTCTTTTGATTCTTCTTCCCCCCCATCGGGCAGCCGATACACCCAAGGCGCGTGAACCCTTCATCATAAAGGCGGCAATGCGGCACTTTTACAATGACGTCGAGAAATTCCCAAACCTCGTCATCCGTCCAATCTACGATAGGATTTAGTAGCATTTTCCGTGTCCGATAGCAAAACTCCGCAAGGCGGCGGTTCTCGTCGTTGTCCTCGTTCATGATGATGCCGCCAAACTTATTTACTTTGTAGTCCACGCCCATTTCCTCGGCTTTTTTCTGCGTCGTTTTCGGTTTGCCGTCGATTTTGACAACTCCCTGATTTGCCTTGCGCCGTGATGATTCCGCCCATCGCACGCCCGTCATGACCATCCGACCGTCGCCGTTTGTTTCTTTTAGTTCTTTGCAGCAATACCGCACCATGCGTGTCGGCGGCATTGTGTGCTGCGCTATCATTGACCACATACTAATTCTCTTCCCGTCCTCGTCGTGCGGCACATCGAAAATCACGTCCGGGTAATGCTCGCGGATGAAGTAAATCAATTCCGGCGGGTCTACGCTCGTCACATGATAATGGGCTTCAAACTTCACCCCTGCCATCTTCGCCAGATGGTAGATGCACTGACTATCCTTGCCGCCGGAAAAAGCAAGGAAGTACCCTTCCGGCGGCTCAAAGGATTTCAAGCGCTGGATGGCAATGTCCAGCTTTGTACGGATTACGCCGTCCGCGCCGATGATTTGCTCCATCAGCATTTGTTATCCCCCCAACCACGCCGAAAGCGCATCCGCTCCGGCGTAAACAAGAATCGAAACGATACAGTTGACGAGCGCCAGCAGAATGTACACATACCACGGGCGCGTTTCCTTCGCCAGCAGGAAGCCCGTCAGCCACAGACCAATCATCGTACCGAAAATCACCGCCTCGGGCAGCGTCACAGTTTTCATCAGCTGCTTTCCTCCTCCGTCGCAATCTGCGCCTTTGCCAGTTCGATTGCCAACAGGTACGTCCTTTCGTGCTTTGTCCCGGCATGGACTTGCTTGACTTCTGCGGCAAAGTCGTCAATTGTGCCGTTGAAGCATCCGCATGAGACGTATATTTTCCCATCCTTGCCACGGCAAAAAGTGGTTGTGTCGTCACGGCTACCGATTGCTCCGATGGCGATGTAATCAGCCGAATCCGTCACCAACGCCTTTCCCGTCACGCGCGCCGAATCCGTAACACACGCCGAACCCGTAACACACGCCGCGCCAGTCACACACGCCGAATCCGTCACCAACGCCGCGCCCGTCACGCGCGCCGAATCCGTCACCAACGCCGAACCCGTAACACGCGCCGAATCCGTCACCAACGCAAAACCCATAACACGCGCCTCGCCCGTCACCAACGCCTCGCCCGTCACCAACGCCGCGCCCGTCACCAACGCCTCGTCCGTCACGCGCGCCGAATCCGTTACCCGCGCCGTGCCCATCACACGCGCATTTCCCATCACCAACGCATTTCCAGCCACCATCGACAAACCCGTCACCCGCGCAGAATCCATCACACGCGCATCTCCCGTCACGCACGCCGCGTCCATCACCACCGCAGAATCCGTCACCCACGCTGCACCTTTCTGAGACAGATTTTTCTCCGCCTCAATCCAGCCGCCCAAGTCACCAGCCTTCACGTCGTGCACCGGAATATCAATCAGCGCACGGATGCGATGCAGAATCCTACAGCCGATTTCTTTTGTTTCGCCCGTAAGTTCGTACTTTTTCATTTTTGCTTTTCCTCCTCCCACGGCGTATTCGCCATCTCTTCCGGCGTCGGCTTTCGCACCCAGCAGCGCCACGTCTCACCGTAGGTGTAATCGGCGTACCATGTGCGTCCGCCGTCGAAATATATGCGATGGCTTTCAGGCTCCCAGTACGTTACCTTTCGCGCATGTACGCACGGCTCGTCGTCTCCGTTGTTATCTTCAATCAACACAATCGTTCCTGCGCTGATTGCCAATTCCGCAAGTATCAGTACCCGGTTTTTGTTATTATTCATTTTCGTTCTCCCTTTCCGCGTCCAATTCTGCCTTCGTCGGTTTCCGCAACCAGAACCTCGTTTTCATGCACTCTGCCGGCTCTTTTAACAGTTGCATAATCGTCGGTTTAGTCGCGTCATACGTCCGCATTGGCGATTCAAGCACGATGAAGAAGTCGAAGAAATCATTTTCCGCGTACCAGCACAGCAGATAAAGCGAATCACAATCCTCCAGCATTGACCACACAAGGCGTTCTTGTCGCACCTCTTCCATCGTCAGTTCCCGATTCCCCGGATTGCAAAAAGGACTTATCGCTGCTTTGTATGCCTTGCTCTCTGCCTCTTCTGCGCTTTCAGCGTATACATGTGGAGAATGCTCGCCGCAGTTGGTGCAGTGGTAGTATGCCTCGTAGCCAGCGCCGTTTGGCGTAAATTTTCTCGGGCGCATCATGTATCCGCACCACGGACAACGCGGCAGGTTTTTGTATTTATTCATCGTCGTAATCCTCCTTTGGCGCTTCCGGGTACGGCATCCAGTGCGTGATGTTCACAGGCTTGCCGGGGTACATTTCGTCGCAGAACTCTTGCGTATCTGGATAAAAACACAAGTAGGGATAATCACACTCTTTTTTTTCATCAAACCCAAGAACGTACATTTCATGCGACGGGAGTGTTTCCGAAACGAGCTGCCATTTGCTCACAGCTTGCATAGCGGCTTCATACGCTCTTTCTGCTGTGTTCCTCGCCGGGCTTTCGCTTTCACACGCTGCATTGGTACATTCGTACCAGTGCAGCGTCCGACACACAAGCCCTTGCTTGTGCCGCATTTTTGAGTCGCAGTACGGACAGCGCGGGGCTTTCTTGTTATCAGGCATTGTTATTCCTCCCTGCGTTGTTATTCCACGCTCTCACGGCTGCGGCTCTTGTTTTCCCAAGCTCACCGATATAGCCACAGTCCAAGCATCTTACCTCAAAACCGTTACCGTCGAAGAATTTACAACACATTTCTACGTACTTGCCCCCGCAATTCGGGCAAGGTTTTGGTTTTACTCGCATTACGCCCGCTCCCATCCTAAACTTTTTGATATAGCAGAGACCTCTTGCGTAATCCAGCTCTTAAAGGTTTTTGCTTCGGGCTTGCTGCTCCCAAGAACGAGAGCATATAGACCGCTTTCGCTGACGCAAGCCAATTTGCGTTCTTGGAACGTTCCGTCCGAGCTGGTATGCGTTAAACGCACTGTAACTCTTTCGTCCTTATCAAGGCGGCGCGTCGCTGTTGGGTCGATGTCCAGCGCTCGACAAATGTCAATCGTCACAAACCACAGTCTTGGTTCTCCCTCTTCGACGAACACTCGGATGTTTCCAAACTGTTCGCTCTCCAAAATGATGATTTTGTGCATGACTTCCATCCTCCTATTCCTTTTTTAGGCAAGTATATCGCATGTGCGGCTTGTCGAAGCCAAGATGCACAAGCCCCGTTGCGCCGTTTCTGTTCTTCCTGATTCGGCACGTTTGCCACGTCAACCCGTTCGCCTTGCAATTGTGGTACATCTGACATCTGTCGCTATTCTCGTCCTGCGGTTCTTCCGGCTCATGCAAGATAAGAAACACGTTCGCGTCCTGCTCAATCGCGCCGCTGTCTCGCGCTTGTGACATATCCGGCTCGCTTCTTGTCGCTTTGCCGAATCCCTTCTCGCTCTCGCGGTTGAACTGCGTCATGCACAGCAGCGGAACGCCTAAATCCATCGCCATCAGCTTCAATTCGCGGCTGATTTGCGTCACCTCCTCTGTGCGGTTTCCGCACTTCTCGTCTGCTCGCATGAGCTGGATGTAGTCAACAACAATCAGGCTCAACCCCTGCTTGCTTGCTTTCATCTTCGCCGCTGCGTTGCGGATTTGCAAGGGCGTGACCGCTCGCTCCTCGATGCAGACGTTGAGATTTGCAATTACCTGATAGCAGGGCGAAATCTGCGCGAAATCCTCCAATTTCATTTTGCCTGTGGAGATTTTCTGCAAGTCAACCCCGGATTCGTTCGCCATGAACCGCGCCGCAATCTCCACCGGGTTCATTTCCAGCGACACGAACAGCACCCCGCCGCCGTGTTCCGCAACGTACTTCGCCATATAGATAGCAAGTGACGTTTTACCGACTCCGGGACGTGCGCCGATGTATATCAACTGTCCCGGCTTAAATCCACCCAGCATCACGTCAAGGTCTGCGATTCCGCACGTCACCCCGTCCTTCTTGTCAAAGGAGTTGGCAAGCATTAGCGCAGCTTCGCGCATCGTCACCCCGTCTTCTACGGCGGCTGATGACTGCGCCGCCGTTGCACAATCCGCTTGAAGAGCTGCAACCGATACGCCGGGATTGCCTACATCTTGCAGGATTTTTTTTGCCAGCGCCGCAAGCTCACGGCGTTTTGCGCACTCCGCCAAAATCGCTATGTACTGCCGGGACATTACGGGCGAAATTCCCATTTGTACGCACTGCATCAAGAGGGCGGTATCTTGGAAGTCGCATTGCACTTCTGCGTCCAGCGTCACAAGGTCAACGTTTTTCCCCTGCTTCACAAGTCGCATGATTCCGCGCTGACAGGCTTGCATCTGCTTTAAGCCAAAGAGTGCATCAGGCAGTGCGGCAACTTCCTGCGCCACGATTGCATCTTGCATCGCAAGCCCAATCAGGCTTTTTTCCGCGTCCTCATTGATGTATGCGTCCATCTTTAACTACTCCATTTTCTCGCTATTTCTTCCAACTTCGTCCGTACCTCTGGATACCCAACACTATTCAGAAATACATCTCTTTGTTTGATTTTCGGCGGTTCGCGCACTTCAATTTCATCCGTGCTATTGACAAACCTTATCGGGTGCTTTTCCGCCTCAATCCGCGCTTGCTCTCGTTGCGCTTCCTTTTGTTTTTCTTTCGCGCGTCCGTTGATTACGCCTTTAAGGTATCGAATGTTAGGCTTCCCAGATTCTCCGGCGATTTTCACGCATTCCAGCACTTCTTCCGTGCCGTTGTCCGCCACAAGCTGGTTGATGTTGTCCATCGTCGCTGTTGTTTCGGGAAATCCTTGCCGTTGCGCTTCGTCCAGCACGGCGTTTGTGCCTTGCTGGATTTCTGCGGCTTCTTCGTCGCTGATGAATGGTGCAGGTGTGCGCTCTTCGGACTTCTGTTCTGGTTCGGGGTTGAGCTGCGCCTGTGCCGATTCGGACTGCTGGATTTCTTCTGACTTTGTTTTCTTCGGGCGACCACGTCCGCCAGCCTTGCCACCTGCGGAACGCACCTCGTGAATCTTGTAGATTTTATCGCATTCTCGCAACAGCGCAAGGTACAAAAACGCCGCGTTTCCTTCCGGCTCGACATCCTCACCCGTCGCCACATAATCAAGAATGGCTTTAAGCGCACGTCCGGCTTCTTCGTCGGAAAGTCTCGCGATTTCCCGGCGCATGGCTACCTGCACAGGCACATACTCAAGCTCCATTTGCTACCTCCATCAGCTGCCGTTAGAACGGCAAATCCTCGTTGTATACCGGGGTGTACTGCGGCGCAGGCGGTTGAGCCGCCTCGTGCGCCGTCTGCGGTGCATCCTGCTTCGCGCTGTCCAGAAATTCAACGTCCTGCGCGAATACTTCCAGCGTCGCGCGGGTGCTGCCATCGTTGGCGGTGTATGTGCTGACGCTGACACTTCCAATCACGCACACCTTGCGTCCCTTGGCAAGGTACTTTTGGCACGTTTCCGCTTGCTTGTCCCAGACGGACACGCGGAAGAAGTCTGCTTCCGCCTTTTCGCCCGGTTTCGCGCGGCGATTAACCGCAACCGTGAAATTGGCGACGCTCTTGCCGCTCTGCGTCGTGCGCAACTCAACGTCCCGCGTCAGATTCCCGATGATTGCCAGCTTGTTCATTGCTTTTCCTTCCCAGCTTGTACAGCTTAGCTATTTTTTCGTCGATTTTAACGGGCTGAATGTGGTACTTCTCGTCGAAATCCGCCTGTGCCATCGTGTGGCAATCCGTGTGATGTACCCGACAAAGCGGTTCGCACGTCAGCCCGATATGATTGATTTCCGTGCGGTCTGCTCCCATGCCCACGCGCTCCCAGTGATGGAGGTCTGACGGTCTGCGTCCGCAGACAGCGCACTGCTTGTGCATCACGCAAGCGTAGATGTACGCGCCGATGTCCTCCGCATACTCCACAAGCGGCTGTTTTGTCGGAATGTCGTTTACCACGCAGAACTCAACAAGCCAGTCGATGTAAAGCCGCGCAGTTGTCATATCCACGTCGGACAGGCTGAATGCCTTGATTGCTTCCGCTTGTAGCTTATCAATCCGCGCTCGCAGAAACTCCGCCTTGAGCATCGTGTTTAGGTCGCTTTTGTCGCCCTGCCCGATGTATCCCGTCGCGGCGGCAATCTCGCCAATCAGCGCCCACGCCTTGCGCCGTTGCTCTGGACTGATTGTGCGGCAGTCCTGCCAAAGCACCGTGACGGTATCCGACAGGTTTTCCGCATCGGGGCGGGCAGTCTGAATTGTCAGGCTGCCCGGCTGCTCGATGACTTTGCCGATTGTCGCAATCATGGCTCACTCCACGGCTCGCGTTTGGTTTCTTCGCGTGTCGGCTCTTTTTCCCAGCACCGCCACTTTGTGCCGTAGTCCTCTGTGTAGACGTAGAATGTACCAATTCCGATGTTGTAAGGTATAACGCGCCACGGGTATGCATCCGTTTTCAGCCATGCGCGAATCGGGATGTTGTCTCGCAGTTCCAGCCACACGCGCGCCGTCTTCTTGTTTCGCGCGCCTGCTTCGGCAAACGTCAGAACGCGGTTTCGCGGCTTAGTCGTCATCGTCACTTTCTTCCTCCCTTGGCGGAAATTCTGAATCGCACGTCGGGCAACGAAGCCGCGCTGTTCTTCTTTCCATATCGAGTACAACGCATTTCATCTCATCGTCGCAGTACGGGCATCGCGGCATAAGTTCTTCTTTAGGCATTCTTTTCCCCCTACAACAGCTTGCCGCCCCTTTCTCCATGCGTTCTGCTTGAAGTTTGTAATAACGTTCCCGTGCAGCTTTACGGATTTTTTCTCTATTCTCGCGATATTTCGCAAGCACCTGTTCTCTGTGCGCCCAATAATATTCGCGATGCCGCTTTTGCAGCTCTTCCTTTCGCGATTGGTAGTAAGCCTGTTGATATTCTCTCCGTGCCCTTACTCGTTCAGCCATTTGCGTCAGCTCGCTTCCCTGTGATAAATTCCGCTCTCGGCAGCGTCTCAATCCACGCGCAGAATGCCCTCCATTCCGGCAGACGGTGGTTTTTCCGCTGCTGGTAGATGGTTTTAAGCTGGCGGTAGTTGGTTGTCATCCGCGCCGTCAGCCGCAAGCCAACAGGCACGTTGTAAAGGACTGCAAGATACCGTTCCGGCGTTGGGGCTTCCTTGTACTCCGCAACCAGCTTCTCCACAAGCTCGATTGTCTCCCGGCGAACGTAGTTGATGCACTGCTTTTCGATGTCCATGCTCATAATGCGGTGCATTGTGGACTGACTCGAAACGAAGTCCAAAAAGTGATACCGCTCGGCTTCCACCCACGCCTTTACGGTAAACGTGAGGTCGAACTGCACGACAATCCCCGTTAAAAACTGGTCGTGTCCGCTCCCCGTCTGGCAGTTTGCAAGCGCCATCGTCCGCTCTGTGACTTCCGCGCTGCAATTCTCCGTGTCGGTTGCCATCGGATAGTGGCTTGCCTTTATACTCGACGCAAGCCCCATGATTTCCACGTTGCTGACTACATTCATTGCCTTTCACCTTTCTCAATTCGCTCTACCATATCAAACGGGTCATCGAAATCCAGACGGATGCCCGTCTTTTCCAGAACCTCATCAATCAATTCTGCCGTTGTGAAGTACGCACCGGGTTGCAGATACTTTTGCGTCGCCGTCAGCATCCGATGAATCCGCTGTGCGCCAAACCCGAACTCCTCTTTCATCGCAAGGCACATTCCGGCGAAAATCATCTTGATTGCGTGGCGTTCTGCGTCCTTCGCTCCGCGCTCATACTCGCGTTCGTAGCCTCCCCGCGCCCTCATGATGCTCTGCGTGGCGTGGGTCATGTCCCGCGCCGCTTTCCTGCGTTCTGCCCTATTCATCATGACGCCTCCCGGAAATTAGCTTTCACCGCGTCCATCAGCGCCTTTGCGTCCGCCATCGTCATCTCTTTCGTCGGAATGTTGCGGACGATGTTTGCTTCCACAAGCGCGGCACGAACTCTGCCTAACTCCTGCATATCCATGCCGATGTTGCTGCATTCGCGCATGATGTAGTTCGTCGGCGTTTCTGCCGGGTTCTCTGCGTTCTTGGGCTGCGGCTTCGGCTGTTCGTGCTTCGCCTCGTGCTTGGTTTCGTAGCTCTCGCCGTCCGGGTCGGTCATCTCCTCCGTAGGGATGCAGAACACTTGAAACAGCGCGTATTTGTAAGCAATCGCCATTGCCTTGTTGCTTGCCTTGTCGCCGCTGTCCATGCCTTCGCCCAGCGTCACCGCCTCGACAAAACTGCCGTCGGTGGCATAGAAGCGGAACGCGATTTTCAGCAGACTGTAACGCAGTTCTCCGCCTTTCGCCGTTACCTTAATTTCTCGCGTCTGCTCCAAAACCTGCGGGACTGTGAAAATCTTGTTTTTCGTCAGGATGGGCTTCAAGGCGTTCATCACATCGTCGATGCCGCGGAACTTAAAACCCTGCTGCTGGTTGTACTTGTCCTTGCCGATTGCGGAAATGTCCGCCATCGCCGCGCTGATTGCGGCGTAAATCTGCCCGTTTTCCATGACTTATTTCCTCCCTATCATGCTTCTCATTCTGTCGGCGGCGGCTTTCCGCTGTTCCTCCGTCATATTTACGCGCTTCGGCGGCGAAACTTTCAGCCACTTCGCCGGGACTTTACAATACAGGCAACCGTGATTTTCCTGCGGCGTTTTCACAATCTCGACTTCCTCCGGGTGTACGTCTCTCAGTCTCATGATGCGCGTGATAAGCCACTTCTCATCCGTGGAAATCCACATCGTTTTGTCCGTGTACTCCAAGCACGTTTCCATCGTCGTTCCTCTTCCTCCTGTCAGCACTCGTACCATCTCTGATACTGTTCGTTGATGTACTTCTCCCAGCGCCAATCCTCTCCCGTGCGACTGGCTTCATCAACCCTCCGCACTGGCTTCCTGCACCCTCGCGGCACTTCGTCCGTTTGGCTGCATCCGCAGTCGCAGCGCTCTCCGCTATCCAGATATGCGCCGCACAGGCAGCAGCGTCTTGCCATTTTGCTCCCCCCTTCTGCACCGCAAAAACCGGGTCGCGCGGAACAATTTTGATGCCGGGAACGACTTCACCCGTAATTTCGTCAATCGCCTGTCCGTTGTTTTCTACAAACAACCCTTTCAGCGCCGTCCATTTCAGTTTCGGCACATTCTCCACGCAGGACGGCGCATTCTCGGTACACCACGCGATAATCTGCGCATCGTCGCGCTCGTACTCCGGCGCTTGCGCCTTGCGAACCAGAACGCCGCTCGGCAGCTTGTACTTCTCGCTGGTCTTCGTCGCCTTGTGCGGAACGGTGTCAAAGTAGCTTTCCAGCAGGGCGGTGAAGTATTCAATGCTCTGCTGGTTGGACTGCGCCACGCGTTCACTCTGCGCCTTGTAGTAGTCCTTCCACTTCTGCGTGTCGGCTTCCAACTCCGCGATGCGGCGAACCGCCCAGTCTGCCTTCTGGTCGTTGTCGATAACAAAACCCGTGCGTTCTTCCTGCTCGTTCTCCTCGATTTCGTTGATAAACTGTTCCATATATGTTGACTTCCTTTCTTTCCCGTGTTATAATGGCAGTGGCTTAACCGCCACATTACCCTTTCTGTCTGCTCGTGTTCGCGCTTTGTACCCGCGGCACGGGCGCTTTTTTTATGCCCGTCTCCGGGCAATTGTGCCATCAGGGTTCATCAGTCCGCGCGCCACAAGGTCGTTGCGCTTCTTGCGCTGGCGGATGACCTCGTTCTCCTGCTCCTGCGTCGGGTAACGCTTTCGGCGCTCCATCTCCTGCTCAAAATCGCTGACAGTGACGCGGATGGTTTCGTGCGCCTTGCCGCCGATGCAGATGTGCGGCATCTCGCGCATGAATTTCCTGGCACTCTCCTTGCTGATGCAGAGAATTTCGGCGACGCGCTCGGTGTTGAGGTACTGCGTCATTTCGCGCCACCCCGCTTCTCTATCCTCGCAAGCGTGTCGGACAGGCAAGCAACCGCCTTTTTGATGAGCTCGATGTACTTGTCTCGGTTCATCATGTTGTCGATTTGCCCATCATCGCTCACGTCGCGCTCGATGGCTTCCTGCAATCGCAAGATGTCCTCGATTGCGTAGCGATTCCGCAGGACGCTCCCCATCGTGGTTGTGTCGCTGACAGGGCTGTAATGCCGCCGATAACTGTCGCTGTGTGACAGCATCCAGCGATGCCACAGCATAGGGCATTTGTACAGCTCCTCAAGCTGGTCGATGACTTCTGGCGACGGCTCTGCTTCGTCTCCCTCCCAGCGGCGGATGCACGATTCCGATGTGTGGATTTCCTGCGCAACTTGCCACAAGCGCAGCCCTGCTTGCTCTCTGGCGGTTCGCAGCTCATAACCGCGAAATTCCGGCATTTACTTCGCCCCCTTCTGTGTTATCATCTCAGTAGGCGCAAGGGCGAAAGCCGTCGCGATTACCTCCGCGATGAAATTGCCCTGTGCGTCAATCTCTCCCGCCTGATACCGCCCCGTCTCGGACAATGCGCGGCTATACGCTCGCTCAAACGTCAGCTTGGTGATGTCGTCCGGCGTGTTGATGCCCGCCATGTTGCAAACCGCGTCGTAGACGATGCGCATTGCGGCGCTGTCGCCCAGATGATTGCGAATCTGCTTAACTATTACCGCGTCGATGGGACACCAGCGCAGGCCCTCGCCTTCCTCCGGCTGCATCGTTACCCCGGTTGCTCGTTGGAAGTCAGTCATTTTGATTAGCCTCCCTCAGTTGCTTTGTTTTTGCAAGCAGCTTGTCCATCGCGCTCTCATACGCTCTGTAAACGGCATTCGCGTTGTGATAGCGGTCTTTCCATTCGTCCCCGACGCTGCACCGCTGGAACATTTCCTTGTGCTTTTCTTTCCGCCCAACTCGCGTACTATACACGATTTCGTTCCAGACGCGGCTTGCAAAACTTTTGCTGTCGCATACCATGTCAAGGTTGCGGATGATTTCGGTCGCATTGCGAAGCAGCACATCGTTGACCATGTTCGCTTCCCAGATTGCCGAACGCGCCTCTGCGTTTGGCACGACCTTTTCCGGAATAACAAGCATTACCCTTTCCCCCCCCTTAGACGGCAACCGCCGTCTTGTCCATTTCGTATTTAACCGCCAACAGCAGGGCTTCCATCACGGCTTCATACGTGTCGTATGCCTCGCTGATGTAGTCCCAGCTCCCTAACTTCGCGAACTCGTCGCGCGTCATGGCTTTCAGCTTCCGCGCACTCTGGCGGATGGCGAAAACCGTCTTGTTCGCGTCACCGCGCGATACGCAATCACCCATGCACTGGCTCTGAATGTCCTTGCCGTACTCGTCCAGAAGCCGGTTTGCGATTTGTACCTTGACAACTTCATTGCTCATTGTGATACTTCCTTTCTGTTCTGGCGCTTTGTGCGCTTGTTAGTCGATGAGTGTCCACCAGTCTACGCCCAAAGTCGGCGCAAGCTGCTTTGCAACTTTCGGCGTAACGTTGCGTTCACCATTCGCAATCCGCGAAAGCATTGATTCTGAAATGCCCGTGATTCGCGCAATGTCCGCCATCTTCAACCCCCTGCTTTCCGCAAGGTTTCTAATGTTTACCAACGTTTCTCCTTTCCTTAACTTGCCCAGCGGTCAAGTTTTTCGCTAAAAAAATTTGATTTTTCTTCTTCTTTGGGGATATACGTTTGATTTTGTCAATCCCCTTGTGTTATGCTTTGTGTGCAGGATTCTGTCATCTCTGCGACTTGCGTCCCTCGCGCTCTACGCTGATGTAGGTTGCTACCTCGTTAATCAGCCATAGCGCGGCGATGATTGCGACGCTCAGTCCCAAAAAGACGAATCCTGCCGGGTCTGCGTGTGGCATCTCCGTGTCACTCCTCTCTCCGTAACAATTCCCTGTGGGAAGTGCGGAAAACGTCCTCCAGCGCTACCAACACTTTGTAGGACGGGTCGCGCTTCCCAGTCTCAATCATGCACAGCATTGGTACATTCACACCGACACGCTGCGCAACGCTCTCGCGCGACCAACCGTTTGCTTCGCGCATCCGTTTCAGTTGCCTGTACATTGCTCTCCCTTCTTGCTCGAGGTAATTTCTCGACTTACCTCTGATAACATTATACATTCACTTTGCGTGAATGTCAAGGGGTAAACCATGTTTTCACGCGAAATTTTTGCTTCTCGACTGACTAATCTGTGTAAAGAAGCTGGCATTACAAACGCTGCGTTTGCTGATTCCTGCGGCATCACTCCCGGTGCGTTATCGATGCTACAAAAGGCAAATCGTTCGCCAAGTGTCGAGCTTCTTTGCAAGATGGCGGACTTGCTCGGCGTGACGGTTGACTACCTTTCCGGCAGTGATGGTGCGCCGTCTCCCAAAGAAACAGACACGCTCTACTTGGAGATTTCCGCGCTTGCTCCGTCTGACCGGGAAGAAGTCATGCGGTACGCTCGCTATGTCCGGGCGAACCCGCGCAAGTGAGGTGATGCACCGTGCCGTTCCCGGAAATTCTGCTTGCGCTTCGGCTCTCGAACGGGCTGAGCCAGCAACAGCTTGCAGAACGCGCCAATGTCGCAGAGATTACAATCCAGAACTATGAATCTGGAAGAAGCAACCCCGTTCCGACGCGGCTTCTCGCAATCGCGGATGTCCTCGGCGTTTCTCTTGATACACTCGTTGGACGTGATGAGAACGCGTTCTCGCCGCCCGACTTCGACCCGCTTGTTGAGCAGGTAAAATCTCTATCTGCTCCACAGCGTGCGGATGTGATGAAGTACATCGAGTTCATCAAATCGCGCTCTTGATGCGCGTTTGCGCTGGGCACACGCTCTACAAGGACAAAAACGGCATCCTGAGCGCTTCCAGCCTATCAGGTGAGGAAATACCAGTCCCGCCGCGCAAGCGCTCCTGAGGGCGTTTTTGTGCGAATTAGACGCTGCTTTCGCGCAAAGCCCTTTTTGCTTCCGCTTTCGTCGCCCATACGACCGTCACGAAGCCGGAACGCTGGACGTGCGTCTTGATAGGCACATACCCGGCGTCGGCTAATATGTGCATATCCCGTGCGGTTGCCCGCCGCGTCGTGATGGTGTACTTCACCCGGTTCTCGATGCCTGGCGTGTTGACGTGGTACATCGTGTTCACCTCCATGCACTCCTATCGTATGCTCGAAAGGTGGTGAGTATGCCTTGCTTGAATCGGAATATCGTCTCTGCCGCGACTTTCAGCGCGGCAAACAGCTTTCGGAGAAACAGCTTGCGCAGTTGCGTACATCTGGCTTCTTGGAGCAACCGCTATGCCCCGCAGACATTGAAGCACGTCCACCGGACTATGTACCGCAGTTAAACCGTCACGCTCTGGAAGAGATGGAACGGTATCGGTCAGGTCGCTTTCACTTGTTGCTCGAAACGTTTGATTCGCTTCTGCATTTCTTTGATTCGAGGTTCTAACTGCCGTTTACTCTGATACACGTTCACACCTCCAAAACACGAAAGGGGTATCACGATGAAGAAGTTTGTTTCCGTCCTGCTGGTTCTCTGCTGCCTGATGGCTTCCTGCGTTCCCGCTCTTGCGGATGCGCCGGAGATGACAGGCGGTGAACTGCTTGCCATGCACTTTATCAAGGAGTTTTACGCAGAGGACAAAGGGAACGGGGAAGAGTATTTCGTAACATTTGATGCTGCGAACAAACACTTCATCGTTCGCGGACATTACCCGCTGCTGGAATCCTTAATCGCAGACGACCCTGAGAATTACCAGCAGATGGTTGACAAGCTGGAAACGCTTTTTGCTTCCATCGACGACCTTATCAGGGTTTGCCTTGAAGAGCCTGACGCATACTACATGACGCTTTCTTTTGGACTATCAAGGCTTTCGCTCGAATCCTCGGCGGGGAAATACCTCTGTTTTAGCTCCAAAGGCGGGATTGTGCATCGTGTGAATGACGAATTTGTCACCACTCCGCAGGTCGCCTTTTACGTTTCCTACGAGGATTCAGACCCGGACGACGTTCACGCCTTGCTCGACTTTTATGCTGCAAAGGGCGCGGAGTTTAGCGTTGTTGAGTATCTGCCCGGTGAGGACAAACAGAACATCGGGTATATCATCAAAATTTCTGGCGAATACTGCGATGCTTTTGAAAAGAATTACGCCGGGAAGTCGCAGAACTATGTAAATGTCCCGTATGCTTACATTCAAGATGCGCGGGAAATTGCAAAGCAACTTGACATCGGATTCGTCTCCATCTTGTTCTGCAATTCCGATGGCAAGGCGTTCGGACGTTTCGACTTCCGCCATTCTTCAAGTAGCGGCTCTTATTTCGCCATTGACGATTGATACGAAAGGAAGATGCGATATGAAAAAGATTCTTTCCCTAATGCTGGCTACCTGCTTCCTTCTGCTCTCCCTTATCCCTGTTCTTGCCGATGACAAGTGCGAACTTACCGACGGTGAAGCCCTTGCCTTGTACTTTATTAACGAGTTCTACCCGTCTGACAAGGGCGATGGTGAAGAGTATCTTGTGACGTTTGATGCCGAAAACAAGCACTTTATCATCAATGCACATTTTCCATTGCTGGAATCTTTAATTATTGACAATCCAGAAGAGTATCAGCGAATGGTTGACCACATTGAAGCACTCTTTGCGTCCGTCGATGGTCTAATGCGCACGTCCGTCGAAGATTCGGACGCTTACCATATGACTTTGACCTTTGGTCTGTCGAGGCATTCGCTTGATTACCCGCTTTGCGAATACCTCTGCATCAGCTCCAAAGGCGGGACGGTGCATCGCGTAAACGCCGAACTTGTGTCTACCAGCGAAATCAAGTTCTACGTTGCGAATGAGAATGCTGCGGATGCCGCCACGATTCAGGCGGCTATTGACTTCTTTACCGCCAAGGGAGCTACGGTTCACGGTGTTGTTTGCTACGCCACGCAGAACCCGAACAATAACGGCTTTTCCCTCTCTATCTCTGGCGAATACTGCGACAAGTTTGCCGAAGGATATAAGGGCAAGGATGCGCAGTGGGTGAGCGTCCCTGACCGTTACGTTATCGACTGCCGAAAGGTTGCAAATGACTACGGCTTAGATGATATAGGCTTGCTATTCCGCAATGAGCAAGGCGATACGTTTGGGCTTTTTAGCTTCCAGCATTCCTCGTGGTACGGTTACTACTACGCCATTGACGATTGACCGAATAACACCCTAAGGTCTTCCACCCCCAGCGCGTCGGCGATACGAATCGCTACCAGAACGCTGGGGGTATTTTTACCGGAAGCGTACTTGCAAAGCGTGTCTTGCCTGATTCCGGTTCGCTGCGAAAGCTCCTTCTGTGTCCATCCGCGCGCATTAAGCGCATCGACCAGCTTGCTCATTTCTTGCCCCCCTCTGCGCTGGTAACTATATTATATGTCAATTTGGCATATATGTCAATAGGGCATATTGCCTTTTGAGGTGATTTTTTTTGAGACTGAAAGCCTTACGGCTGGAACGGCACTTGCAGCAAAGCGACGTTGCAAGAATCATCAGCTGCGGACAGCCGCTTTACAGCCGCTATGAGCGCGGAGAACGTGAGATTCCTCTGTCCGCGCTGATAACCCTTGCCGACTTCTACGGCGTGTCTCTCGACTATCTCGTCGGGCGCTCCGACGACCCCACGTTCACGCCAGCCATCCGAAATCCGTAAGCGTCAAGAACATCTCGGACACATTTCTGTCCGCTCGTCGTCCAGAACGTCAGCAAGCGTACCTCGCCATGCTCATCTCTCCACGCCCTATATACAGCCGCGGCTGTATAGTCTCCTGTGACGCGCCATGAGCCGTCCGGCATCTGCTGCTGGATTCCGGCGCGCTGAAGAATATCATTCAGCGCGGCAGTTGTTAGTCCGTATCTTCGCGCCATTTTCCCCGTGCTAATGGGTGTTCCTGCCTTGATGTTCTTCGTCTTGATGTCCTGCGGCTTAACGGTGAAAACCTCCGGAAATGCCTCGGCAATGTCGCACCCAAGCGCATTCGCAATCCGCCGCATGGCTTTAATCCTCGGACTTGCGTCGCCGTTTGCGTAGCGGTACATCATGCACTTCGGAACTCCTGACTTCTCGGACAGCGCGGAGACGCTGATGTCTTGTTCCTCTGCAACGTGAAGAAAATGCCGCACCTTCTCAGCCATCGACCTCACCCCCAAAAAGGGCTTCGACCGTCGTGCCAAGCGCACGGGCAAGGCGAAGGGCGGCATGAAGCGACGGATGACATAACCCGGTTTCGTAATGAGCGACCGTCCCCTGCTCACATCCGATTTCGCACGCAAGCTGCATCTGCGTAAAGCCCTTCTTTGCGCGAAACTCCCGCAAGCGGTTCTGCATCCGCATCCCTCCAATCAGTGCTTATTATCAATGCTAATAATAGAACACTCGATTTTATATGTCAAGATAATACGCAAAAAAATTTTTGAGGTGTTTTTATGCTTGGAGATAGGCTCAAGGAAGCGAGAAAGGCAAAAAAAAAGACGCAAGCCGAAATGGCAAGCATCGTTGGAGTGTCGCAAGCGACATATTCTTGCTATGAGCGTGGAACCATCACGCCGGAGATTACCAGCGTCGTGAAGTTTGCCGAAGCACTCGGCGTGACCACCGACTACCTTTGCGGACTGTCCGACAACCCGCAAGGAACGTCAGAACGCCCTATCCTCGACGCAACCTGCGAGGCGATTATCGCCAAGCTGATGGGTGCGCCGGATGACGTTGTGCGTGAAGCGATGGACTACGTTGAGTACCTCACCGCGAAGGCGGAACGTCGGATGCGGCAGGAGCGCAAGGAACGTGATAGCTTAAAGCGCATGGCGGACAAGGGGGATGCTAAAAAGGGCGAACCGTGATGTCCCCGAACGCCTGAGAGCGGCAAGCGCGTGAGGACAAGCAGGAGAATCAGCAGAGGAGCAGAGCGGAGAAGCAAGATGCCATGATTATATGCCAGATTGCCCCGCTTGTCAAGCCCCCCTGCTAATTTTTTTGTTGGGCAAAAATGGCAAAGCATTTTGTTGACCCCAACAAAACGTGCGGTGAGAACCATTTGCGTGATGCCACGAAAATGGTCTGCCCCGCGGCTATCAATTTCGCGAAGCCGCGAAGATGACCATGCTGCGGATGCGCTGAAAGGTGCTGGATAAAAAAAAGACCACCGCCGCTGCCACCACCACAAGACCACCGC
>ERZ1027034.4-NODE-4-length-55352-cov-11.910393_pt1 | contig 55352 bp, 53 predicted proteins | sample MGYA00519443_ERZ1027034 | MGnify/ENA primary metagenome ERZ1027034 (study PRJEB26926, sample SAMN06164787) | human gut metagenome | biome: ENVO:00009003; feature: ENVO:2100002; material: ENVO:00002003 | host: Homo sapiens | place: USA | collected 2012 ... | reverse complement strand
GTCCCTTTTCATCTGCCCCTTGACCCCGCAAGGGGCAGATGAAAAGGGACGAAGTCCCCCCCTTGACCCCCTTTCGCGCGATTGAGTTGAGCGCTTCGTCATGCTTTTTTCGCGTGTTACTTTTTTTCTTGTGCCTCAGCCCATTTTCTGACCGCTTTCGCCGCTGCCTGATTCATCCCCGGCACCTTCAGCAATTCCTCCTCCGTCGCCTCACGAATTGCCTTCATCGACCCCAGTTTCGTCAGCAGCGCCTTCCGTCGCTTCGGCCCAATCCCCGGAATATCCTCCAATTGACTGTGAATGCTCGCTTTCCCGCGCAATCCGCGGTGGTGCGTAATGCAAAACCTATGCGCTTCGTCGCGGACGCGCTGAATCAGGTGCAGCTCCGGCGTGTGGTGGTCAAGGCAAATCGGGTCTTCGCGGTCGGGAAGGAAAATCTCCTCCTGCTTCTTCGCCAGCCCGAACATCGCGACGTCCGCGCCCATGTCCAGCAGCGCCTGCCGCGCGAAACGCAGCTGCTGCGGACCGCCGTCAATCAGCACAAGGTCGGGCAGGTCAGAAAACTTGCCGCCGATGGGGGATAGTCCCTGTTCTTCGCGTTCCGCCTTCTCCTGCAAGCCGTGCGCGAACCGCCGCCCCAGCACCTCGTTCAGGGAGGCAAAGTCGTTCGCGCCCTCGACCGTCTTGATGCGGAAGCGGCGGTATTCCTTTTTCGCGGGTTCGCCGTCGATGAACACCACCATGCTCGCGACGCTCAAAACGCCCTGCGTGTTGGAAATGTCGTAGCCCTCAATGCGCCGTGGGGTCTTGGGCAGCCCCAGCGCCTTGCCGAGCGCCGCCGCCGCGCCGACCGTGCGCTCTTCGCGGATGCTCGCGCGGGCGTTCCGCTTCTCCAGCGCGTCATGGGCGTTTTTCGCCGCCAGCAGCACCAAATCGTGCTTCTCGCCGCGCCGGGGCGTGACCAGCGTTACCGCCGCGCCCTTCTGCTGCCGTAGCCATTGCTCTAATTGGGGTTGCGCGCCGTCGGGCAGCTCCTGCACGAGAATGTTGCGCGGAATCAGGTTGCCCTCCTGATAATACTGCGTCAGGAACTCTGCCAGCACGTCGCCAGCGGGTTCGCTGCCCTCGCGGGGGAGGGAAAAGTGGTCGCCGCCGACCATGCGGCCGCCGCGGACGTATACCAACTGAATCATGGCGTCCAGCCCGTCCTGCGCAATGGCGAGGATGTCCTGCTCGCTCCGGTCAGTCTGGATGGCGATTTGCCGTTCCATCAGCCCCTGCACGTCGCGGATTTTGTCGCGGATGACGGCGGCGCGCTCGTACTGCATCTTTGCCGCGTAGTCCATCATTTCGCGGTTCAGCACGTCCAGCACCTGCTTGTAGTCGCCGCCGAGGAACGCCAGCACGCCGTCCATCATGTCCCAGTACTGCTCTTCGGTGCATTTTCCGGCGCACGGTGCGAGGCATTTGCCGATTTCGTAGTTGACGCACGGGCGGCAGGGTGTTTTCAGCGGCAGTTCCTTCCGGCACGTCCGCAGGGGGAACACGCCGCGAACTGCGTCGATGACCTGCCGAACCGCCGTCGCGCCGATGTATGGGCCAAAGTACTTCGCGCCGTCCTTCTCCATCCGCCGGGCGAGGGTCAGGCGCGGGAACGGCTCTTTCAGGTTGACGCGCAGGTACGGATAATGCTTATCGTCCTTGAGAAGGATGTTGTAGTACGGTTTGTGCAGCTTGATGAGGTTGCATTCGAGGCACAGCGCTTCGAGGTTGCTGTCGCACAGGAGAATATCGAAGTCGTCAATGTGGGAAATCATGGCGGCGACTTTCGGCGTGTGCTCCGTGTCGCGGAAGTAGGAGCGGACGCGGTTTTTGAGGTTGACCGCCTTGCCGACGTAGATAATCGTGCCGTCTTTGTCCTTCATCAGGTAGCAGCCGGGGCTTTCGGGCAGCATCCTGATTTTCAGCTCCAGCTTTTCGCCCCAGTCGATTTTTGCCATAAAATACCCTCCCCATAGATGACAAAAGCCGGAAGCCGGACAACCCGTCCGAACCTCCGGCAAGAAAATGCAAGAATCAACAAGTTAGTCGTTCGCCAGACCCCAGTCGTCCAGCGTAGACGGAATCTGATGCCACAGCACGGCTTCCACCTTGCCCAGAATCATGTTCCGCGGCACAGCACCGACGTGCGACGAGCGGCTGTCGTTGGAATTGTTGCGGTTGTCGCCCATCAGGAAATAATGTCCTTCCGGCACGATGTACGGGCCGTAGTCGCTGTACATCCGCGCGGACAGGAACTTCTCGGTGTACTTCACGCCGTTGACGTACAGGTAGCCGCCGGAAATTTGAACCGTATCGCCCGGCAGACCCACCACGCGCTTGACAAAATTCGTGCTGCCGCGGTCAGGATAGCGGCACACCACGACATCGAAGCGCTCCGGCTCGCCGCCCAGCACAATCGGCTGATTGAAGAAGTACGACGTGCCGTAATGCAGCTTGCTCATAATCATGATTTCGCCGTTGTGCAGCGTCGGATACATGCTGTTGCCGTCCACCACCACGGGCGAACCCACGAACGCTTTCAGCAGGAGGACGAGCAGCAGTGCGCCGACAAGTGTCGCAATCCACTCAATGGCGTTCTGCTTCGCGGGCTTTTTCACCTTCGGGGTGACGACGTAGCCCTTTTTCATCATGCGCTGCTGCCATTTGGTGTAATACAGGGCGGATTCTTCCTTCTTTTCGGGAGATTCCGGCGCGTTTTCGGGGGAGGAAGGGGCGGATTCCGCCTGGTTGACCTGTTCGGGTTCAAGGTTGGACATGGGGGGAAAACCTCGCTTTCATGATGCAGAGGAATTGTTTCGCACAATAAACGAATGGGCGGAGCGATTCGCTGCACGTTTCACGTCAGGAAATTTCTGACTTATTCGGCAACCAACTGGTCAACGCATTTCATCAGAACTTCCTCAAGAAAATTCGCCAGAATAGGGGAAAATCCTGCCGAAGCATCAAAAAGTTGCAGAAAGTTTACAAACCGTCAAGCGTCGCCGTTGAGCCAGAAGGCGGGCTTCACCAGCACGGTTTCGTGCTCTTGATCAATGTCCATCACCATCAGCGACTTTTCGCCCATCACGCGCTTCTTCACCGGCTTTGCGGTGGACATCACGAACGTCATGCCGACGACATCGACATTGAACTCGCGCATCAGGTCGACCATGCCCTTCGCCGTGCCGCCGCCTTTGAGAAAGTCGTCCACAATCAGGCACTTCTGCCCCTCCTGCACCGCGCGGCGCGAAAGGCTCATCGTCTCGATATGGCCGGACGACCCGGAAACGTAGTTGATGTTGACCGCGCTGCCTTCGTAGACCTTGGAGGAACGGCGCGCAATTACCAGCGGCACGCCCAGCGCGTTCGCGGTGGAGAAGGCGACGGGGATGCCCTTCGTCTCCATCGTCAGCACAAAATCCGGCGCGGCGGCATAGTATTCCGTCGCCATGATTTCGCCCATGCGGGTGACGATTTCGGGCGTGGAGAGAATGTCGCTGTAATAGAGGAAGCCGCCGGGCAGAACGCGCCCTTCTTCGCTCAGCTGCTGGCAGAGGTCGCCGATGAACTTGCGCGCTTCGGGACGGCGAACCTTCGTGCGATAGCGAACGCCGCCCGCCGCGCCTGTGACCGTTTCCAGCTCGCCCAGCCCGAAGTGCGCCACAACGTCGCGCAGGATATCAATATCCTCGCTCATGGTCGATTTGGCAGACCCGAAGAGGTCACAAAAATAGGAAAGCGTGAAGATGCGGTTCGGCTTGGCGGCAAGAATCTTCATCATAGCGCTCATGCGCTCGTTGCGGCGGATTTTGTCCACGGGGGTATCGCTCCTTTATCGGTGGTCGAATGCGAATCCCGATGCACCTGAATCATCCGGGAATCGTATGGAAATGGTACGGTTTTTTCGGGCACACCGGAGCAAATCAGGCAAAATAAAAAATCCGGCGATGCCTGAATCGTATTATAGCACAAATCTACGAATGATGGAAGAGGGCAAAATAAAAAAAGTTCGGTTTTTGTGCAAATGCGCGCAATCATCCGCCGAAAGAGTATCACCATGGACAAAACAGGAAAAATTGCATGAGAAAAGGACAAAAATCAGCCGCTTTCCGTTGCAAAATGGCGAAAATCACCCGAAAGGCAGGAAAAAAATCCGTCCCCCCTTGCATTTTTGGCAGGGAAATAGTATACTTATATTCGGACAAAAAGAAGGAGGTGGTTCACCTATGAAGTCCGTGAACATCAAGCTGAACCTGATGACCGATGGTGCCAAGTTCGTCCAGATCGTTGGCGCGTATCCGTATGACATGGATCTGCGCAGCGGCCGTCACGTTGTGGATGCTAAGTCCATTCTGGGCATCTTCTCCCTCGACTGGAGCAAGCCTGTGACGATGGAGATTTACTCCGACGATTGCGACGACCTGCTGGCCGAGATCAAGCCCTTCCTCGCGTAAGCGTCAGGGGTCATTCAGGACAATCAGCTGCGGAAAGGGCTGCAATGGGGCAAGTGCCGCCGGCGCGGACTTTCTGCCGACAAGCGCATCCCCTCAGCCACTGGCGGAGGGGGTGTTTTCGTAAATGCTATTAGTTAAGGCGCACGCCGAAGGTTTCCAAAGGGCGACCGCAAACTTCGTTTGTTTTCATGCCCTTTGGTCGCGTCCGCAGACGCGAAACCCTCTGCAACAAGAGACTACTATAATGTAGAAAAAATCCGCAGGGAAGGAGGCTGATGCCGCGTGCAGCGCAAAATTATCCCCGATGCCGAGAACCGGCTGCTCATCCTCTATGCCCTCAAAACCGTCGGCGCAATGACCGACCAACAGCTGCTGATTGTCATGACCGACACCGACTTGATGAACTATATCACCCTCCAGCTGACGATTGCGGATTTGGAGAGCGAGGGCAAACTGCGCCGTCAGGGCGACACATCCGGCGGGACGCTCGAACTGACCGACGCGGGACGCTACCTGCTCAACAGCTTCGAGATGCACATTCCGGTCAGCCGTCGCGGGCTGATTGACAGCGGCGCGGCGCAGTGGCGCGAGCGGTTCGCGGCGGAACAGATGGCGGCGGTGGAGATTTTCGACCTCCCGAACGGCGAAAAGGGGCTGCACCTGCGCATCGTCGACCGCCGAAACGTCCTGCTGGACATCACTTTCGCCCTGCCGACGGGCAAACGCATCAACTGCCTCCAGCAGCGCTGGCAGCAGTGCATGAATCAGGTCTACCTGCTCCTGCTGTCCACCTTGGGCAGCGGCCACACGCCGGAAAAGAAGCTGCCGGACGGGTGCAGCGTGCTACAGGTGAGCGACTCGGAGTGGCTGACGACCGCCTGCGACAACCCGACGCAGCCGACCATTACGCTGATGGTGAGCCTACCGACCGAGGAAACGGCGCATGAATGCGCAGCCGCTTTTCCGACCATGAGCGCTGTCGTTCGCGACGCAATTCTGGCGCTCCTGGACGGCGCACAGCTGCCGTAATGCCGCGCGCCGCACACTTTTCCCGAAAAAAAGTAAATTCCCTCTTGACAAAGCGGTGGAAACGTGGTATGCTAACAAAGCTGGTTCCATTATGGAGAGATGGCCGAGCGGTTGATGGCGCTGGTCTTGAAAACCAGTGATACCGAAAGGTACCGGGGGTTCGAATCCCTCTCTCTCCGCCAGTTTTCTTAACTGCATACGAGCTTGACATGGAGAAGTACCCAAGTGGCCGAAGGGGCTCCCCTGCTAAGGGAGTAGTGTGAGTAATCGCAGCCCGGGTTCAAATCCCGGCTTCTCCGCCAAAAACCCCGGAAACGTTGCGTTTCCGGGGCTTTTCGTATGCTGTTTTTTATGCAGTGAAAAAGCCGTGAACGCGCTGACAAAATCCCGCTGGATTCAAACGAATCCTTCACCCAAGATACCTGTGAAGAACCGGCACCCCTCATCGGTTAATCCACAGGCACGCCAAGGTCACCACCACAGCAGCTGCGCAAAGAATCCCCAAAACGATAAACCCCATGCGTTCATCTCCTTCCACCGCGGCGAAGTCCTGTCGGAATAGGATGTGCAGACAGGGAGGAAAATATGCCGTATGGGTGGATCTTTTCCATGGGGACAGGAAAATAGGAGCGTCATGGAAACTTTGGGGGAAGGAAGAAGAGCTCAAGTTAGGTAGTAGAAAGCAACTCTTTCACGCAAGAAACTTTTGCGGCGGGGGAAGTCCAGAGGGGGCTGCCGCCCAGACTCGACATTCGGCAGCCTCCTCTGGGCGTTCTTTGGTTACTTTCTGTTGCAACAGAAAGTAACAACTTCGCGTCCGCAGACGCGACGGGAGCAGCGAGCAAAACCATGCCTGTTTTCATGAATGCTTCCTCTCCACAGCTTTCCGTGAAGAATCGAAAAATATGCAGTGGACAGCAGCACTTTCAGAACGGTAACATAGTACCAAACTATACGGAAAGAGAATACCAAACAGGGAAAACGGGTTGCCCGGAAGAAGAGAATGATGAATACACCGCAGCGGAACGCGCGTGTACGGGCGGGCGCGCGCGCGATAAGCAAATTGCCGCCATCTGGCGGTCTGATTTCGGTGCGCTGCCCACCCCGGCGCAGGTGCAGCGGCTGGCGACTGCGGCGGATGTGCTGCAAATGCCGCTGACAGTGCTGCGTGAAGCCGTCCGGTGCGCCGCCGCGACGGGCGCGAAGTCCCCGATGGCGTATGTGCTGACACTCCTGCAAGACTGGCACTATGCGGGCGTTCGGACGGCGGACGAGGTGGGCGAATACGCCTATCTGCGCGACGTGGTGGAGGGCAGACAGCCCGGCGACCGCGAAAAAGCGCAGCAGGGTCTGGCACAGATGCGCCACCGCCATCAGCAGATGCCGGAGGGCAGCGAGGAAGGGGCGGACGGCTGATGCAAGCAAGCGACATGACAACGGAGCAGCTGATTCGCTACTTCCGGTGCATGGGCAGTGCGAACGCGGTCTGCCGCGAGCATCAGCGCTGCCATGACTGCCCGTACTACGTTCCGCAGAGCTACAACGTGCGCTTCCGCGACGCGGCGATGGAAATTGCCAATCGGCTGGAAGCAGCACTGAACCGTGGAGGACAAGCAACATGAGCAACCAATCCCCCTGCACCGACCCGCTCTACCCCTGCACGGCGCTGACGCTGGCGGAAAAGAGCGCCGCGCTGGAGCAGCTGATGTGGCTCCGCAAGCATATGCTGGCGGTGAATTTCCGCGAATACGAGGCGGTGGACGCGGCAATCCGCGCCTTGCGCAAGGCAGCGACGGTGGATGACTGCCGGGTGCGCCGCATCCCTGTGTACGGCATGGGGCAAGCGAGGGACGCGGCGTATTCCCAGCGTGGCGACGACTATCTGCTCGAAGCCCAGCGCGTCGCGGGAGAGAATCTGCCGAATATGTCAGATATGCCGGAGAACGCCTCGGAGAATCTGCCGGAGAATCCGCCGGAGACGGTGGAGGAAGCCGAAAATCCGCCGAAAAAGCGAAATAGCGGCTGGCGGTGCTGATAGGCGCATCAGGAGGGGCGAACATGCGGGCGAAAGAGTATCTGTCGCAGGTGCGTTTTCTCGACGAGCGGATCACCTGCAAGCTGGCGGACGCGGCGCGATTGCAGGACATGGCGACGCGCATCACGCCCGTCCTGCGGGAAGACGGCGTGTCTGGGGGCGGCGGCGCGCCGGACCGTCTGGCGGACTCAGTGGCGAAAATCGTCGACTTGAAAGCCGAAATCAACCGGGATATTGACCGCCTGGTGGACAAGAAGCGCGACATCGCGGCGAAGCTGGGCAAATTGACCGACCGGCGGTATTACGCGGTGCTTTTCCGGCGGTATCTGCTGTTTGAGACGTTCGAGAAGATTTCCTGCGAGATGAACTACTCGTGGCGACACGTCTGCTCCCTGCACGGGCAGGCGCTGGAGGCGTTTCAAAAGGTGCTGGACGCGGAAAAAGACGCTTGATGCGGCGTGGAGGTGAGAAAAATGGCGATAATCGGCGTGCTGTGTCTGCTGGCGGCAGTGGTCTGCGTGGCTTGCACGATGGTGAACAGGCGGTAAAAGCAAAAGGCGGTCAGCGGCACAATCGCCGCCGACCGCATGGGATGATTTACGCCGCCGCTAACAAAAGATTATTTTTGTATACCCCATTGCGTTGCTGAACGCTTCGGCGTACAATACCGAAATCTCCCCGGTGGAGGCTCACGGCACGAGCAAATCCACCGGGATTCCCAGCGCGGCGGCGACGGTGCGCATCCGCTCCAGCGGCACGGACTGCTTGCCGTACTCCCACAGCTGCACGACACGTTCAGCGCTTGCGCCGGTGTAGCCGCACATTTCACCAAGGGCGCGCTGGGTCAGTCCGCGCTCCTTGCGCTTGCTCTTGATGAGGGCAGGGATGCTTTCGACAGGGGGATTCGACGGGGTGTAGCACATGATGATGACACTCCTTTCATGTACTATTGTGCCGCAATAAACATATTGTGTCAAGAGACGAAACGAAGATTTTCACGATTTTTCGCTCAATCTGCATGAAATGAAACCGTGAACGCTTGTCGCTTGCTTGACTTCCTGCCCTGCATATGTTACAATCAGGAGGTGAAGTATGTAAATGCTCGCTGTCGCTCTCTTCGCGGAGAGTGTGGATTGAAATAAATGAGCCGTTCGGCTTGTGTGCTTTTCTTTTAGTCGCTCCCTGCGTGGGAGCGTGGGTTGAAAGAAATAGGATAACCAGCAGGACAATCGCTGCAAGTTCCAGCTTGCGGCGATTTTTTTCTTGCCATTACTGCAGATGTGTGCATAGAATATCATAGTATTTCATACCCCACTCATGCTATACTGCACATGGAAACCTCCAATCACCTCACCCGACGGACGCGCCAGTCTCCGCCGGGTATTTTTGTGCCCCAAATTCGCTGCGCCCCGCGTGTGGAGGCGCAATTCCGCATTCCAGAAAGGATGGTGGACTTGGCTGGACTGACCGAGAAACAGCGCCGCTTCTGCGACGAGTACCTGATTGACCTGAACGCGACGCAAGCCGCCATCCGCGCCGGATATTCCCCGAAAACGGCAGCGGCGATTGCGGCAGAAAACCTCACAAAACCTAAGGTTGCTGAAAACATCAAAAAGCGCATGAACGAAAAGGAAGATGCGCTGATTGCCAAGCAGGACGAAGTGCTGAAATACCTGACGGCGGTGATGCGCCGGGAGATGAAGGAATTTGTCGTCGTGACCTGCATGGAGGAGAAGACGGAAGTCATCCCTGGCGAGGGCGGCAGCAAGCCCACCCGGCGCACGACGAAGAAGGAAGAACCGAAGGTCGTCGAGATTCCGGCGCGGCTGTGCGACGCGAACAAGGCGGCGGAGCTGCTGGGCAAGCGCTACGGGCTGTTCACGGACAGGGTGGATGTGTCGGGCAGCCTGCCGGTGATTTTGGCGGGAGAGGATGCGCTTGACGACTAATCAGCCGCGAATCTACCTGCCGGATGTCGTCGGGCGCGGCTACGGCGCGTTCTGGCGCTTCACGGGGCGCTACCGCGTGTGCAAAGGCAGCCGCGCAAGCAAGAAAAGCACCACGACGGCGCTGAATTTCATCTACCGCATGATGAAGTACCCCGGCGCAAACCTGCTGGTCATCCGCAAAACGTACCGCACCTTGCGCGATAGCTGCTTCACACAGCTTCTCTGGGCGATTCACCGCCTGCAAGTGGAGGCGTTCTGGAGCTGGAAGGAAAGCCCGCTGGAAATCACCTACAAGCCGACTGGGCAGAAAATCTACTTTCGCGGCATGGATGATCCATTGAAATTGACCTCCATCACCGCGCAGAGCGGCGTGCTGTGCTGGGTGTGGATTGAAGAAGCCTACGAAATCATGAACGAGAGCGACTTCAACACGCTGGATGAATCCATCCGCGGCGAATGCGCACCGCCGCTGTTCAAGCAAATCACGCTGACGTTCAACCCGTGGAATCAGAAGCACTGGCTGAAAGCGCGCTTTTTTGACGTGCAAGACCCGGACATCCTCGCCATCACAACGAACTACCAGTGCAACGAGTGGCTGGACAAGCAGGATTTACGCCTATTTGAGCGGATGAAGGCGACGAACCCGCGCCGCTACGCCGTGGCTGGCTTAGGGAACTGGGGCATTGTGGAGGGACTCATTTACGAGCACTGGCGGGAATCTCCGTTCGACCCGGCGGAAATCAGCCGGACGCACACCCTTGAATCCGTGTTCGGCTTGGACTTCGGCTTCACCAACGACCCGACGGCGCTGTTCTGCGGATTGCTGGACATTCCGGCGCGCCGCCTGTACGTCTTTGACGAGCTGTACGAACGGGGGCTGACGAACGACATGATTGCCAAGCGCGTGACGGCGATGGGCTACGGCAAAGTGAACATCACCGCCGACGGCGCAGAGCCGAAATCCATTGCTGAGCTGCGCTGCATGGGCTTGCGCGTACACAGCGCGGCGAAAGGCGCGGACAGCATCCGCAGCGGCATCCAGTGGATTCAGAACCTCGAAATCATCATCCACCCGCGCTGCATAAACTTCCTGACGGAAATCAGCAACTACACATGGGACAAGGACAAGTTCGGCAAGATGCTCGATGGCCCCATTGACGACTTCAACCACCTGATGGACGCCATGCGCTATGCGCTGGAAAAATACATCATCAACAAGAAATGGACGTACTAACGAGAGGATGACACGAATGACAGACGGAGAAAGACTGACGGCGATTCTTGCGCAGTACGCAATCCCGTGCGAGAAGGTCAGCTTCCACGGCAAGCTGGACGCGCTGGCGGCAGGGCTGGGCATCCAGACGCAAGGGCGGCTGATGGGCGACGTGCTGGATGACATTGCCGCCAAGACGGGCGTGGAGCGCGACGACCGGCTCTATGGCGCGTTCATCCGCAAGCTGTACGAGGACGTGACCAGCGGCGAGGACGCGACGCTTTCCGGCAATCCGCTGACGCTGACGGAGTGCATCGGAGGGAAACCGCTTGGCGCACTGCATGTGTACGGCAAAAGCACGCAGAACGGCGTGCCGCTCCCGACCGCGCCCGTGCCGATTGTCAGCGCGGGCGACGGCGGAACGGTGACGGTCACGGTGTCGGACGGCGCGAACGAATCGCAGACGCTGACGCTGCAAACGCCGAACGCACTGTGCGGCATCCCGGTTGCATCCAGCGGCAATTACACGGATGAGAACGGGCAGCAGTGGGTCTGCGACGAGGTGGATTTGGCGCGCGGCGTGCGGGTGCAGCGTATCCGGAAAATCAAGGTAACATCGTCGCTCAATTGGCAGACGGCAGGGCGCGAGGTTGACCGCTACTTCGCTTGGTTCAACGGCGCATACACGTCGAACGTGCTCTGCACGCACTTTTCCACCGCTCTTGGCTCTGAAACGGTCGGCGGGGCGATTGCCAATCAGAATAACCTTGTCGGCTTTGCATTCGCCGAAAAAGGCACGACGACCCTCGATGACTTTAAGCAGTTTTTGGACGAGAATGACGTTTTTATTTGGGCTGCGCTTGCTACACCGGTGGAAACCGACATTTCTGCGGACGAAGTCGCAGCCTACAAGGCGCTGACTACCTATGCCCCGACGACCGTCATCAGCGTGAGCGGCGGCGCGGGGCTGGCGGCAACCTACAGGCACAGGAAAGCGGCGGAATGATAGCGTTCCGCCAAGAAAAAATCAAGACAATCGAAGAAATTCGCTAAAAGCACCCTGCACGCGCACGGTGCTTTTTTTGAACCCTCAATTCACCACCAAGGAGGCGCATCCCTATGTTATCCCCCGCGGAAATCCGCACATTCATCGACAGTGACAGCGCATCCACCCGCAAGCAGCTTGCGCGGCAGGGTCAGCGCTACTACGAGGGCGACCACGACATCCGCAATTACCGCCTGTTCTTCATCAACGCCGACGGCACGCCGCAGGAGGACAAAACCCGCTCGAACATCAAAATCAGCCACCCGTTCTTCACCGAGCTGGTAGACCAAGAGGCGCAGTACATGCTGTCCGGGCAGGAAGCGTTCGTGCGGTCGGACATTCCGGAACTTCAAGCGGCGCTCGAAGATTATTTCGACGAGAATTTCACCGCCGAACTCTACGAGGTCATCACGGGCACGGTGGCGAAGGGCTTCGAGTACATGTACGCCTACAAGGACGCGGACGGCCACACGCGCTTTCAGGCAGCGGACAGCCTCGGCGTGGTGGAAGTGCGGGCAAAGGACACCGACGACGGCTGCGAGTACGTCATCTACTGGTACATCGACCGCATCGGCAAGGACAACAAAGCCATCAAGCGCATTCAGGTGTGGGACAAAAAGCAGACGCACTTCTTCTGCCAGGTGAACGAGGGCGAGATTGTGCCGGATGAATCCGCACCGCTGAACCCGCGCCCGCACACCATCTGGCGCAAGCCCGGCGACGAAAGCACCTACTTTGACGGCTTCGGCTTCATCCCCTTCTTCCGCCTGGACAACGGGCAGAAGCAGTTTTCCGGCCTCAAAACCATCAAGGGGCTGATTGACGACTACGACCTCATGTCCTGCGGGCTATCCAACAACATTCAGGACGCGAACGAAGTCCTCTACGTTGTCAAGGGCTTCGAGGGCGACAACCTCGACGAGCTGATGACCAACATCCGGGCGAAAAAGCACATCGGCATCCCGGATTCCGGCGGCGACGTTGAGATTCGCACGATTGACATTCCCTATCAGGCGCGCCAGACGAAGCTGGAACTGGACGAAAAGAACATCTACCGCTTCGGCATGGGCTTCAACGCGGCGCAGGTCGGCGACGGCAACGTGACGAACATCGTCATCAAGAGCCGCTATGCGCTGCTTGACCTCAAGTGCAACAAGCTGGAAATCCGGCTGAAGCAGTTCATGCGCAAGCTGCTGAAAATCGTCTTGGCGGAAATCAACGAATCCGGCGGCACGGACTACCAAATGCAGGACGTGTATTTCGATTTCCAGCGCGAGGTGATGGCGAACGCGCTGGACAACGCGCAGATTGAGCTGACGGAGGCGCAGAAGCAGCAGGCGCAAGTTAACACGCTGCTGGCGCTTGCGGACGTGCTGGATGACGAAACGCTGCTGGAAAACATCTGCGACGTGCTGGAACTGGACTACAAGACGATTCGCGGGCGGACGAAATCAGGCGACGACACGGCGGATGTGGTGCTGGATGACGTTCCGGCGGAAGAGGATGACGCGGGGTGATGTGAATGCGCAAGAGCGAGAAGGAAGCCCTGCAAGCCATGCTGGATGATGAGCAGGAGACCATCAAGGCACTGGAAAAGGCGTACCAGCGGGCGATTCGGCGCATCGACAACCACATTCGCATCCTCGAAAGCGACGAAATGACGCAATCGAAGATTTACCAGAAGCGTTATCAGGAGGCGATGAAAGCCCAAATCAGCGCCGCGCTGGACGAACTGCACAAGAAAAGCAATCAGACCATCGAAGAATACCTGACGCGCAGCTATCAGCACGGCTACGTCGGCACAATGTACAGCCTGCACAAGCAGGGAATGCCGATTCTCGCCCCCATTGACCAGCGCGCCGTCACCCGCGCCGTCCGCACGGACAGCAAGCTCAGCGGGCGGCTATATGGTGAACTTGGCGTGGATATGCAGAAGCTGAAGAAGACCATCCGCCGGGAAATTTCCATCGGCATCTCCATCGGCAGCGACTACAACATGATTGCACGTCAGGTGCAGATTTCTTCCGGCATTCCGCTCAAACGCGCGAAGACCATCGTCCGCACCGAAGGACACCGCATTCAGCAGCAATCCGCCGATGACGCACGCAACGCCGCCAAGGGTCAAGGCTGCCAAGTCGTCAAGCAGTGGGATGCAGTGCTGGACGGCAACACGCGCACGGATCACCGCATCCTTGACGGGCAGATTCGCGAAGTCGGCGAGCCGTTCGAGATAGACGGCAAGAAAGCGGAGTACCCCGGCGCATTCGGGCGCCCCGAAGAGGACTGCAACTGCCGCTGCGTCGCGCTGACAAGGGCGAAGTGGGTGCTGGACGCGGACGAGTTGCAGACCATGAAGGACAGGGCGAAGTTCTTCGGGCTGGACAAGGCGGAGGGGTTCAGGGAGTTTGAGGAGAAGTATCTGAAAGCGGAAAAGGTGTTGAATAAGCAGCGCAAAGGTGGTATAATTCAGATGGATTTGCAGTTCTTTGCAAATTCCGCCGAAAAAGATTTGCAGCGGCAAAAAACTTCTTCTATCCGAAAGTCATTGGAAACGTTTGACCAGCGGATTGTAGAGCATTGGCATAAGATTGAGCATCCCGAAGAGCATGTGCCAAATTGGGATGAAAGAGACCCGCGTGAGCAAGAAGGACTAAAAAAGCATTGGTATAAGGAAATCACTAATTTCCGTGAATCAAGGGCGCGCAGAATTGCAGAATTAAAGAGAAGAGGTGAATACGATGAATGAAAGTACATTGAAGTATATCCTTGCCCGCGTCATTGACAATGCCAATGAGACGATGAACGAGGCAAGGGAAAACCCCGATGATGCCTTCTACAAGGGGAAGCGCCTTGCGTATTACGAAGTGCTGGACACCATCAAGAACACGCTGCTGAATGAAGGAATCCCGCTGGATGATTTGGGGCTGAATGTGGAATTGGAGCGGAAATTCCTTTAATAGGGCGTGCGCTTTCGGAGAGGTGAAGTAGCGTGAAATATAAGGAATATGACATTCCGAACACCGAAGAAATTGAAAAATTTCGGAAAATGACGCGAGAAGAACGCGATGCACTTCTTAAAAAGCTGCTGGAAGAGGACAGAAAACAAGCCAGCGAAGGAGAAAAACGGTAGAAAGCACCCTGCCCCCCTGCAAGGTGCTTTTTTGATACGTTGAAAGGAGTGCATAAACGTGACCATGACCAGAGAAGAACGAATCCAGCAAATCAGGGACTGCGGGCAGACCATCTTCGAGAAGGCAGAAAGCATCTACGGGGATTATGCCTGCCCGACGAACTTGCAGGTGGTCATTACTATGAAGGAGAATGAGCTGCCGAACATCACCGTGAATCGGGAGTTTTTCAGCGACATCATGTTGGAACGCAATGGTGGGCATATCCAGTAACCGGCTTTGAACCATCTTTGAACCTTGTTTGAAACTAAAAATTGCAAGTTGCAAAGAGAAATTGCAACTTGCAATCAACTTAATTCGCGAAAAGCAGCCGCACACCTCGTGCAGGCTGTTTTTTCATACAATAATTCCGAAAAGGAGTGGTATCATGGACATCTCTACCATGGGAACGGTGCTGGCGATTGTCGTCATCACCTACCTGATTGGCTTGCTCTGCAAGTCGCTGGGCAGCATCCGCGATGAGCTGATTCCGGTCATCGTGGGCGCGGCGGGCGGCGTGCTGGGCATCGTGGGCATGTACGTCATCCCGGACTTCCCGGCGAAGGACGTGCTGAACGCGCTCGCGGTCGGCATCGTGTCGGGGCTCGCCTCGACAGGCGTGAATCAGGTGTATAAACAGCTCGGCAAAGCGGAAATTGACCCCGGTGGTGATTGACGATGGCATCAAAAACGGTCAGCGCGGCGGAGGTTGTCGCCCTCTTCCGCCGCGCGCTGGCGGAAAAATGGGGGTACATCTGGGGCGGCACGGGGCAGATTCACACGCAGCGTGCGCAGGACAGCGCCACCCGCGCGCAGACGATACGCTACGGGCAGCAGTGGGTCGGGCGGCGCGTTGCGGACTGCTCCGGGCTGTTCTACTGGGCATATAAGCAGCTGGGCGGGTATATGTACCACGGCAGCAACACCATGTGGCGCAAGTACGCCGCCGCCAAGGGCGCATTGCAGGGCGGCAAGCGCACCGATGGTCAGCCGCTCAAGCCCGGCACGGCGGTGTTCCTCACCAAGGGCAGCGACCGCCACCACGTCGGGCTGTACGTCGGCGATGGCAAGGTCATCGAGGCAATGGTACGCTGACCAGCTACGTCAAGACGACCGACAAGAACACGCAGGAGATTACGATCGTCAAGCAGACGATGAACGGCATGAGCGGCACGCTGGGGACGAAAGTCAGCAAAGACGACGTGGTGGCGGTCATCAATCAGACGGCGGGCGCGGTCAAAATTAGCGCGAACTGCATTGATTTGGAGGGGTATGTGACGGTGAGCGAGTTTGAAACTGTTGCAGCGTATACGCAGGTATTCAAAGGCGGCGAAATCAGCGGTTTAACGATGGAAGCCGTGGAAGGTACGTTTTCGCATATTCTTGCGGACGATGGACGTATCCCTATGCTTACTGTGAGTAACGCTGGCGGTTTCGGCATCAACGTCGAACAGATGGGGCTGACTGTGTACGATAGCGGCTATCACACGTTTATCGTCACGAAAAACGGGGACGACTACACTTTCTACCTCGATAACTGCAAGATTTACGGCAACAAACTCACTTATCCGCAGGCAGAGACGGAAGAAAAAAACTCTACATCGGCGGCTGGGAAAGCGGTTGGAGCATGGTAAGCGGAACGATTATGGACATCCGAATTTACAACAAGTGCATTGACGCTAATACCGTCAGTGAACTGAATGATATTTTCGCCGCATCATAAAAACATGGGGGGACACGCATGAGTCTTGACACCATCATCGTCGCCAGGATTTCCCTGCTGGGCACGCTAGCAGGCAGCTACTTCGCCAACAGCAAGACAATCGCCCTGCTGTCCTACCGCTTGGAGCAGCTGGAGCGCAAGGTGGAGAAGCACAACTCCGTCGTCGAGCGGACGTTCCAGTTGGAGAACAACGTGCAGACCGCGTTCAGCCGGATTGACGAGATCCGGGAAACGCTGCACGAGCATCAGGAGGCGTGAAAAAAGCCGGGATGGCGGCGGAGGGAGAAATCCTCTGCGGCTGTCCCGGCTCTTTTTCTGTGAATCACATCAATTCATACGAGGAAAGCGGCTGCTCGAACAGACCGCACATCGGCGAAGCTGGTCGAAACTGCCGCACCGCCGCGCAGCCACTCAAAAACGAAATTGGCTTCCAAGGTCAAGGGTTGATTGCCCCGGTTGTATCTGAGGGCGTAGTCGCGCTTTTCGGGCGTATCCGCGAAGGAAAAGCTGAATGCACGCCGTCCTTTTCCCGCTGATAGGGGAGAATTGCCTGACCGAGCTTCAAATCGTCGCACACTCCAGCGAAGGACATGTCCTGCGCATGGGCGCGAAGCCAGTCGGCGGTTTCTTCCTGTTTCAGATGCTCCGGCGTCTGGGCGGCATCCATACGCCAAAGGTGTTGACCGTGTTCACGATGACTTGCGCGGGACTGCTGAAAATGTTCCCCTCAATGTATGTTACCATTTTCTTCGCCCCTTCTGATGAAAGTCAGCACAGCCCTGCGCGCCGCTGTCTTGATGATACCATACGCGGCGGGGAATCGCAAGCATTTGCGGAAATTCCGCTGATTTTTTTGCCGTCGTGTATACGTCATCCACTCTGCGCACACTTCCAGCCCCTTCACCTGACTACCATTCTGACTACCGTCCTCGCCCAATTTCGGTAGTCAGCCCCCATTCTAATGGCAAAAATCCGTCTGTTTTCATCATCAAAAATCCAATCAAAAATCCCCGGAAGCCTTGCACTTCCGGGGGATTTTCTCCTGTACGCCCGGCAGGAGTCGAACCTGTGACCTTCAGAGTCGGAGTCTGACGCTCTATCCAACTGAGCTACGGGCGCTCATCAGCCTAACCATTTTACCACAGCAGGGGAGGATTGTCAAGCGGAAATGCGGAAAAATCGCGGGAAGGGGATCGAAAGGAAAGCGGAAAGGTATCCGCACGGGCGCGAAGCAGGGGAAAATCAGCTATCGAAAAATATCTGCCACATTTTCTGCGCATTTTGTGGGGATTTTTTAAAGAAATGCCGCTTGACCTCTTCTCAAACGGGCAAAAAACTGTTACAATAATACGAGAGCAGAAGATGCTCAAATCACGAGAGGAGAATGAATCCATGAAGAAGCTCGTTTCTCTCATCCTGGCGCTGGCGATGGTGCTGTGCGCGGTTTCCTTCGCGTCTGCGGATGAAACCTACCGCGTGGCGATGATTACCGACTCCGGCGACATCACCGACCAGTCCTTCAACCAGACGACCTACGAGGCCTGCAAGGCGTTCTGCGAGGCCAACGGCGTCGACTTCAACTACTTCAAGCCCACCGGTGACTCCGACGCGGAGCGCATCGCGCAGGTCGAAGCGGCCATCGACGAAGGCTATAACGTCATCGTCATGCCCGGCTACCTGTTCGCGGCGACGATTGGCGAGTGCCAGCCGACGTACCCGGACGTGAAGTTCATCGCACTGGACGTGAGCGAGTATGACCTCACCTCCAACGGCGTTGACCTGAGCAACGCGTCCAACCTGTTCTCTGCTGTGTATCAGGAAGAACTTTCCGGCTACATGGCGGGCTATGCGGCAGTGAAGATGGGCTACAAGAAGCTCGGCTTCCTCGGCGGCATGGAGGTTCCGGCGGTGCAGCGCTTCGGCTACGGCTTCGTGCAGGGCGCGAATGACGCGGCGGTGGAACTGGGCATCGCGGCGGACGTCTCCTGCGAGTACGTCTACGGCGGCAAGTTCAGCGGCGACGCTGACATCACGGCGTACATGGACAACTGGTACGCCACCAAGGGCGTGGAAGTCGTGTTCGCTTGCGGCGGCGGCATCTACACCTCTGCGGCGGAAGCGGCTGCGAAGGTCGGCGGCAAGATGATCGGCGTTGACTCCGACCAGTCTCCCATCATCAACCAGTATGCGGACGGCATGACGGTTACTTCCGCCATGAAGGGTCTGGCGGCGACGGTTAAGACGCTGCTGACCGATACCGTTGCGGGCAACTTCGACCTGCACGCGGGCAAGGTGGAGAACCTCGGCCTCGTGTCCGGCGACGACCTGACTCTGAACTACGTCGGCCTGCCCGTGGAGACCACGGAATGGAACGACACCTTCACCGTGGATGACTACACCGCGCTGGTGAAGGCGATGGTGGACGGCAAAGTGACCGTTTCCAGCGACATTACCGTGCGTCCGGAAACGACCATTGCGGTCAACTACAACGGCAACATCAAGTAATCTCACCTTCCGGGGGATGGCAACGTCCCCCGGATTCTGACAAGAGCTTCCGCCGGGGGAGTCCTCTGCCGCGCGGAAGTTTTTGTCAGAATCAAACGCATTTTCGGCGCACACGGGGAATCATCCGCCGCAAAATCGGCGAAATCAATGGGGAAAACAGAACATCAAGGAGGAAATGCTTCATGGAGAAACAGCGCGTTCAAACGCCGGACGAAAGCACGCCTTATGCCATCGAAATGCTGCATATCACCAAGCGCTTTCCCGGCATCATTGCCAATGACGACATCACCCTCCAGCTGCGCCACGGCGAAATCCACGCGCTGCTGGGTGAGAACGGCGCGGGCAAATCGACGCTGATGAGCGTCCTGTTCGGCTTGTATCAGCCTGAGAAAGGCGAAATCAGGAAGGATGGCGAAACGGTGTCCATCCGCAACCCCAATGACGCCACCGCGCTGGGCATCGGCATGGTACACCAGCACTTCAAGCTGGTGGAGTGCTTCACCGTGCTGGACAACATCATTCTGGGCGTTGAACCGACGAAATTCGGCTTCCTGCAAAAGAAAGAGGCGCGGCAGAAGGTGCTGGCGCTGTCCGAGCGTTACGGTCTGCACGTCGACCCCGACGCAAAGGTGGAGGATATCACTGTTGGGATGCAGCAGCGCACGGAAATCCTCAAAATGCTCTACCGCGACAACGAAATCCTGATTTTCGACGAGCCGACCGCCGTCCTGACGCCGCAGGAGATTGACGAGCTGATGCAGATTATGCGCAATCTGGCAGCAGAGGGCAAGTCTATCCTCTTCATCTCCCATAAGCTGGCGGAGATTATGGCGGTTTCCGACCGCTGCACGGTGCTGCGCAAGGGCAAGTACATCGGCACGGTGAACACGAAGGACACCACGCCGGAGGAACTGTCCGCGATGATGGTCGGGCGCAACGTCAACTTCCACGTCGAGAAGAAACCGGCGCAGCCCGGCGAGGTCGTGCTGAAGGTAGAAAACATGACCGTCGCGTCCCATGTGCACAAGAACAACGCTGTCAAAAATGTGTCGCTGGAGGTGCGCGCGGGCGAAATCGTCTGCCTTGCGGGCATTGATGGCAACGGTCAGACGGAGTTCGTGTACGGTCTGACGGGCTTGGAACCGCTCGTCAGCGGCAAAATCTACCTGGATGGGCAGAATATCACCCGCGCGTCGATTCGCCGGCGCTCGCTGGACGGCATGAGCCACATCCCGGAGGATCGCCACAAGCACGGCTTGGTGCTGGATTACTCGCTGGAGGACAACATCGTTTTGCAGCGCTATTTCGACCCGGAATTCACGCGCGCGGGCTTCCTGCGCCGCAAGAACATCCGCGCCTATGCCAATCGGCTGATTGACCAGTACGACATCCGCTCCGGGCAGGGCGCAACCACCATCGCCCGCAGCATGTCCGGCGGCAACCAGCAGAAGGCGATTGTCGCGCGCGAAATCGACCGCTCGCCGCACCTGCTGATTGCCATGCAGCCCACGCGCGGTTTGGACGTGGGCGCGATTGAGTACATCCACAAGCAGATTATCGCCGCGCGCGACGAGGGCAAGGCGGTGCTGCTGGTTTCGCTGGAGATGGACGAGGTGCTGGACGTGTCCGACCGCATTCTCGTGATGTACGAGGGTGAAATCGTCGGCGAGCTTGACCCGCAAACGACGACGGCGGAAGAAATCGGCCTGTATATGGCGGGCGCGAAACGGGAGGTGCGGTAAAGATGGCAAACGAACCCAAGAAAGTCCGGCAGCGCAGGTCGATGCTGCAAATTCCCGGCGTGCAGACGATTCTCTCGTCGCTGCTGTGCATCGTGCTGGGGCTGCTGGTTGGCTTCGTCGTGCTGCTGCTGATTGACCACGGCGTGAGCGAAAAGACGGGCAACCTCAACGCCGTTGATGCGATTCTGGTTATCATCAAGAACTTCTGGAAGTATGGCAGCAGCACCGCGCAGATGAAGTATCTGGGCAACACGCTGGTCAAGACTGCGCCGCTGCTCATGTGCGGCTTGTCGGTGCTGTCCGCCTACAAGGTGGGCTTGTTCAACATTGGCGCGGCGGGTCAGTACGTCGTGGGCGCGGGTGCGGCGCTGTACTGTGCACTGGCGTGGAACATGCCGTGGTATGTGTGCCTGCTGGCGGCGGCGCTCGCGGGTGCGCTGCTGGCGTGCATCTCCGGCGCGCTCAAAGCATTCTGCAACGTCAACGAGGTCATCTCCTGCATTCTGCTCAACTGGATCAGCCTCTATGCCGTCAACAGCCTGCTGTCGCTCGTGAAGGACAGCAACACCCCTTACACCGTTAAGCTGAGCGTGGGCAATCCGAGCGCGCTGATGCCGTCGCTGGGGCTGGAAAAGCTGTTCTCCAACAACCGCTATGTGACCATTGCCATTCCGCTGGCGATTGTCATTGCCGTGCTGATTTGGGTGCTGCTGAGCAAAACGAAGCTGGGCTACGAGCTGAAGGCGACCGGGCTGAACAAGAATGCCGCGAAATACTGCGGGATGCGCGAAAAGCAGAATCTCATCCTGACGATGGGAATTGCGGGCGCGCTGGCGGGCATCGGCGCGGGCTTCATGTTCCTCTCTGGCTTTGAGGAATGGGCAGTGGCGCAGTCGGCGGTTCCGGCGATGGGCTTCAACGGCATTGCCGCGGCGTTCCTCGGCGGTCTGCACCCGATTGGCACGATTTTCGCATCCTTCTTCATCCAGCACATCACCTTCGGCGGCGCGTATGTTGACCGCGCCATCTATTCTTCACAGATTTCCGACCTCATTTCGGCGGTCATCATCTACATGTGCGGCTTCGTGCTGTTCTTCCGGCAGGTTATGACGCGCCTGGCGGAGCGCAAAGCGGAAGCGAACCTGCGGAAGGAGGCGAATCTCAAATGACACTCTTGCTGCAATATATGCTGATGTTTGCATCAGTCCTGCTGCTGGTGGCGCTGGGTGGCTGCTTCTCGGAGCATTCCGGCGTGATTAACATTGGGCTGGAGGGCATCATGGTTTTCGGCGCGCTTGGCGGTGCGCTGATGATGAAGTACATGCCCGACGGCACGGCGGTCGTCGTGGTCATCCTCCTGACGACGCTGATGGCGATGATTTTCGGGATGCTGTATTCGCTCCTGCTGGCGGTCGCGGCGATTAACTTCAAGGCAGACCAGACGCTCGTCGGCACGGCGATGAACCTGCTCGGCACGGCGGCGGCGACGGTCATCGTCAAGGCCATCAACATTGCCGAAGATGTGTCGAATGTGTCCTCCGCCATTACCTACATCAACGTCAAAAAGGCGTTTCTGGTGGATATCAATGGCTTCGAGTTCAACTGGTTCATGCTCATGGCGGCGATGCTGCTGGTGATTTCGTATGTCCTGCTGTACAAGACGCGCTTCGGTCTGCGTTTGCAGGCTTGCGGCGAGCATCCGCAGGCGGCGGATTCCGTGGGCATCAACGTCTACAAAATGCGCTATGCGGGCGTGATGATTTCCGGCGTGCTCGGCGGCTTGGGCGGCTTGGTGTACATCACGGCGGGCGTGAGCGAGTGGAAATTCGAGAACGGCGTGGCGGGCTTCGGCTTCCTTGCGCTGGCGGTGATGATTTTCGGGCAGTGGAAGCCCTTGCGGATTGCGCTGGCGGCGCTGCTGTTCGGGCTGTTCCGCAGCTTGAGCAATGTCTACACCGGCTTTGACTTCCTCGCGCAGCTGAACCTGCCCAGCACGTTCTACAACATGCTGCCGTACATCATTTCGCTCCTTGTGCTGGCGCTGACGAGCAGCAAGTCCCGCGCACCGAAGGCCGAGGGTATCCCATACGACAAGGGAAGCAGGTAAGGGAGGAGCCTTACCTTCTGGCTGCACAAAACAATGATAACAGAACGCCCTGCCGGGGTGAAAAATTCCGGCAGGGCGATTTTTATGCAAAAGTGTTTTGAAAACCAGAGTGCAAGGAAAAGCAGCCAAGCCGGGCAGCAACCGCCACTCTTTCCTGCAAAAAACTTTTACGGCGGGGGGAGTCCAGAAGGGGCTGAAGTCCAGACTTGCACCCTCTTCAGCCCCCTCTGGGCGCTCTTTGGAACCTTTCTGTCGCAACAGAAAGTAACGTCTTCGCCTCCGCAGAGGCGACGGGAGCAGCGGATAAAATCAAGATGGATGTTGAAGTCAATCAGCTGTAAAATCTCCCCGAAACACCGCGTGACAGCGTGTGCAGCGCATTGTCACCCAAACCCAAGTGAACATATCGTCGGGATTCGCAAACGCCGAAACTTCCTCCGCCTCCGGGTACTCAAAGGTCAACCGCAGCTGAAACGCTGCATTCCGGCACTTTGGGCAAATCGCCGGATGCAGGGGAATCGGCGCGGGCGGCTGCTTGCCATCCAGCACATTCGCATAGCCGTCGCATCGGCTGTCAAAAAGCGGAACGTCGCCGTCTGGCTGATGAAGCGCAACGCAAAGCACGTCCCCATCCGCCAGAAGCTGATTTCGCCCGAAAAGCCCGCGTTTCAGCCTTCCACAGAGCTGAATGTGCAGTTCTTTCGAGCCGTTCAGCGCAATTGCACAGCGGACGCGGCTGGATGTGCCGTCCACATCGGCGGCATAGGGACGCACGGCGGCGGGAAGCAGCATGAAACATCCTCCTATTCCAAAAGCGGCAGGGGATTCCTCCTCCTGCCGCCAATGTTCCCTTACTTCATCCGTTCTTCCAGTTCGGCGCGGCGGGCTTCATAGCCGGGCTTGCCGAGCAGGGCGAACATGTTCTTCTTGTAGGCTTCGACGCCGGGCTGGTCGAAGGGGTTCACGCCCAGCAGATAGCCGGACAGACCGCACGCCTTCTCGAAGAAGTACACCAGATAGCCGAAGTGGTAGGCATCGGCTTCGTCAATCTCGATGATGATGTTGGGCGTGCCGCCGTCCATGTGTGCCATCAGCGTGCCCTGATACGCCTTGCTGTCCACAAACTGCACGGACTTGCCCGCCAGATAGTTCAGACCGTCGATGTCCTCGTCCGCCGCCTCGATAACCAGCTCACTGCGCGGATTCTTCACCCACACAACCGTCTCGAACAGGCTGCGCGTGCCATCCTGGATGAACTGCCCGATAGAGTGCAGGTCGGTGGAGAAGTTCGCCGCCGTCGGGAAAATGCCCTTGTTGTCCTTGCCCTCGCTCTCGGCGAACAGCTGCTTGAACCACTCGCCGGTCATCATCAGCGCCGGCTCGTAGTTCACCAGAATCTCGATGTTCTTGCCCTTGCGATAGAGGATGTTGCGCAGCGCGGCATACTTGTAGGCGGGGTTGGTGTCCAACGTGCCCTCCTTGCAGCATTCGCGCGCGTCCGCCGCGCCCTTCATCATCGCGGCAATGTCGATGCCTGCCGCGGCAATCGGCAAAAGACCCACCGCCGTCAGCACGGAGAAGCGTCCGCCGACGTCATCCGGCACAACAAAGGACTCGTAGCCCTCGACGTTCGCCAGATTCTTCAACGCACCGCGCGCCTTGTCGGTCGTGGCGTAAATGCGGCCCTTCGCGCCCTCCGCGCCATACTTTTCTTCCAGCATCTTCTTGAACACGCGGAAAGCAATCGCGGGTTCGGTCGTCGTGCCGGACTTGGAGATAATGTTGACGGAGAAGTCACGGTCGCCGATAATCTTCACCACGTCATTGATATAGGAAGAAGAAATGTTGTTGCCCACAAAGTAGATTTCCGGGATGCCCTTTTCACGCACACCGTTGTACATCTGCCCCTTGCAGAACTCAATGGCTGCGCGCGCGCCGAGGTACGAGCCGCCGATGCCGATGACAACCAGCACATCGCTGTCGCCCTGAATCTTTTTCGCCGCCTTTTGGATGCGGGCAAACTCTTCCTTGTCGTAATTCACGGGAAGGTCGAGCCAGCCGAGGAAATCACTGCCCGCGCCTTTGCCGGTCAGCAGTTCGTCATTGACTGCATTCAGCAGGGTTTCCATGTTCGTCAGTTCCGCAGGCTTCACGAAGCCGTTCACGCCGGTGGTTTTCAGTTCCATAGCCATGAGAATATCCCCCTCTTTTTGTGTCAAGCGGCGAAAGGGAAAGACCAAATGCCGCTTCTGCGTGTATTATATAGCGTTTTGGGCGAAATGGCAAGCCTTTTTTGCGTTTCTGATGGCGCGGAAGCTACCTCATCCGCCTTCGGCACCTTCCCCAGAGGGGAAGGTTTGGTGTGCGTCTGAGCCGCAGCTGCCGAAAAAAGCAATGCAGCGCGAAAGCCGCCCCGCCTTCCCCTCTGGGGAAGGTGTCGCCGCAGCGACGGATGAGGTCGGAGCAGCACGCGGGCACAGCAGGGGAATGTTACCAACTCAATCGCGCGAAAGGGTCAAGGGAGGAACTCCCTTGCGGAGTCCAGAGGCAGCGCCTCTGGGGGTCACTCCTTCAAGATGAACAGCACCCCCAGCGTGCCGGGGCCGCAGTGGCAGGAGATGACGCCGCCGGCGCGGGTTTCGATGACCGCATCGAAGTAGTTCAGGCTCGTCAAATAGGTACGGACTTGCTCAACAACCTCCGGGTCGCAGCCGGAATGGGTGATGAAAACACGCTCCGGGCGCGCGCGGAGCAAATCGTCGTGCAAATCGTGCGTGTAGGAGGTGATGCAGCGGGCGAGCGAGCCGCGGTACTTCTTGTCCACCAGCATTTGACCGTCACGCACGACAATCTTCGGGTGCAGCTTCAGCATACTGCCCATCAGCGCCGCCGCGCCGGAGCAGCGCCCGCCGCGGTGCAGGAACGTCAGCGTATCGACGACAAAGGACGCGCGAACCAGCGGAATCAGCGAGGTCACATGCGCCACAATTTCCTTGGCGGACTTGCCTTCCTGCGCCATTACCGCCGCTTCCATCACCAGCAGACCGATGCCGGTGGAAAGGCTCTGGCTGTCCACGACGTGGATGCGGTCGGACGCGCCCATCTCCGCCGCCGCTTCCACCATGTTCGCACCCGTCGCGGACATTTTGCCGGAGATGGAGAACGCCACAATCTCGTCATACGTCTCCAGATACTTCTGGAAAACTTCTTGAATCGTCCAGACGTTCGCACAGGCAGTCGTCGGCGCTTTCTTTGTGCTGTCCGACCAGCGAAAAATCTCTTCCGATGTGATGTTCACGCGGTCTTCGTACTGCTGGTCGCCCAAGCGAACTATCAGCGGCACCAGCGTGATGTTATAGCGGTCGAGCAGATCCTGCGAAAGGTCGGATGTGCTGTCTGAAATGATTTTGACCATACGATTTTCACTCCTGTTCAAGGGGAATATATACACATTTTATCATTTTCGATGCGCAGTTGTCAACCGATTTTGCGGTGTCTCAACAATCGTTGCGAATATGGAAACAATAGGAAACTTGCATTTGCACACGGAATGTGCTATGATGGGGAACAGAAACGCGAAGGGAGCCTCAAAAGGATGCAGAAGTGGGTCTGCGTGTGGGGAAATGCGGTCAGCATTGCGGAAAATCGCCCGGAGCGGTATGCCAAGGACATTACCTTGCGCTATCCGATTGTCTCGCCGTTTTCTGGCAGCGGCGTGCGCCTGACGTTCGATAATTACTGCGGCACGGAGCCGGTTACGCTGGAAAAGGTGACAATTTTCTGCGGCGGCGCGTTTCACCCGGTCACGTTCGGGGGCGAGCGCCGCGTAACGCTTCCGGCGGAGGGTAATGCGATTTCCGACACGCTGGAAACGCCCGTAACTGCCGGGGAAAAGCTGCTTGTCAGCTTCTATTTGCAGGATTTCACGCTCATGCGCAGCGTCGTGTTCACCTGCGGCGCGCTGTCCGGCGGGCTGTACGCCAACGGCGACGAAACGGAGAACCTCAATATTTCGATGGACACATCCCGCAAGACGCAGCTGACCTACTTCCTCAGCAATGTGTCCGTGCGTACTGCGCCGGAGAACCGCGCCATCATCTGTTATGGCGACTCCATCACCGCGCAGGATTGGCCGGATGATTTGCAGCTCCGTTGCCGCAAAGACGGCTTTGAGCATACCGCCATCATCCGCCGCGCCACCAGTGGATCGCGGATTCTGCGCGAATATCACTGCCTGACGTACGAATCCTACGGGCTGATGGGCGCAAAACGCTTTGCGCATGAAGTGCCGACCGACGGCGCGGATGCCGTTATCATCCAGCAGGGTATCAACGACATCATCCACCCTGTCGGCACGCAGGTGAACCCCTTCCGCCCGATGAGCGATCTGCCGACGGCGGACGAGCTTATCAGCGGACTCAAGACGTACATCCAGCAGGCGCGGGGGATGGGCTTGCGCGTCTACGTCGGGACGCTGCTGCCCATGGGCGGCTGGCGCACCGACGCGCCCTTCCGGCAGGACTTGCGCCACGCTTACAATGATTTCATCCGTATGACCGAGTTGATTGACGGCTGCATTGACTTTGACCGCGCCTTGCGCGACCCGGCGCACCCTGATTTCTTCCTGCCCGAATACGATTCCGGCGACCACCTGCACCCAAGCAAGGCGGGCTATCAGCGGATGGCGGCGGAAGTGCCGGCGGAAATGCTGAAATAAATAGGAAAGGCGTTTTCGGAACGTGTGCATCCGAAAACGCCTTTTTTAGGGAATTTGGTTGATTAGAAGAGACCGTCCAGCAGCTGGGTCAGTTCAATCGTACCAAGGGTATCCGGAATGACGGGGGATTCAGGCGTGCAGAGCGATCCCGTCAGGGATACCTGCTGCCCGGCGGCATCGGTGAAGGTCAGCGAACAGCTGGTGTCGGAAAGCGCGGCGAAATCCAGATGGAAATCTCCGTCCGGCAGGGAGAGCAGCAGGCTGAAGCCGGTTGCCGTTTCCGTCAGGGCAAGGCGGTATGTCGTGTCGCCGTACACGCCGGTGCAGATCAGACCGTTGAGCGCGGTGCGGACGTGGGCGGTGAAGATATCGAAAGTGCGCGCCTGTGCAACAATATCAAGCCCATCCGTGGCAGGGGTGATCGTAAGCGTATAATAATTGTAATATATCTTGACACGGATATAATCCGATGTGGATTCAAGGGAAAAAACGTTGGCATTAAGGGCAAAAACGTTGGCATTCTCATTGTTAAGCCGCAAACTGAAATTGCTGCCAGCTTGAACGATGGACAGGCTGAAGCTGTTATCAACGCTGGCGATAAACACAAAGTTGTTTGCAGAACCGTAACTGCAAGTGACAGAGAACGCCGTATGCTGATTCTCGGAGTAGCCGCTCAAAGCAAAGTCGTATTCATTTCGCCAATAGAGCACACCATCAATGGTATCGCTGTTCGCAGTTGTCAGCAGATAATGCCAACTGTTAGGCGTGGTTTGCTCATAGGTCAAATGGTATGGCTCTTGGTAGGGCTGACTAAAAAGAAGTTCCCCTTTGTCAATGCCGATTTGCCCGGAAAGCCTGAAATTAGAGAGAAGGTATCCGCGCATCGCGGAACGATATGCGCGTGCAACCTCCGAAGTTTGCACGACCGACGCAAGAAGATTATGGTAGATATCGCTGAAGTTCAAGCCGTCAAGATATTCCATGCTGTAGATCTTTCCCAGAACAGAAGCCGCCAAACGATTCAGTTCTTCAGAAGTGATGGAAATTGTCCCTGTTTGCGCAGCAATGTATAGGTCGCTGAACAGGCGCGCAAACGCAGGGTCTCTTATCAAGGTCATTGGCAAGTTATAGAGCGAGGGAATCGCATCGAGCATCTTGTTGACATCCTCCGCCAACAGCCCCAGCACCTCCGACGGGGAGCGCCCATCCAGCAGCTTGAGCGGCGTGGTCAGCAGCGCCGCATCCACCGGATGGCCCTCCACCAGCAATTGCGCCCACTGACCGCCCGACTGCACGCAAAGCCCTTTGTCCGGCGAGAAGACGAGGTCAATCTGCCCCGAAGGCAGCTTCAGCGAGCAGAACGGCGTTTCGCTTAAGCCAGCCGTCATCCGCAGGGACAAGCCGTCGCCATAGGTGGAGGTCAGCGCGAGGTCAATGCCCTGCGGCGCTTCCGCCAGCGCAGAGGGGAGAAAGAGGGCAAGCATCAGCAGCAGGGAGAGGATTTTCCGCATGAAAAACACTCCTTTCGATAAAGAACAAACGGTTTTGCTACGTCCAGAATACAGCATTTGGTGCGCTTTGTCAAGGAAAATGACAAATTCCGCGTTCCGCATTGTTTTTTTGTTTTGTTTTCTTTTTGTCCTTTCCGCTTCCCGGTCTTGACACGCGGCGAAGGATACGGTACACTTTTCCACGTAGAAACGCTTCGGCTTTTGCGGAAGCGAGTAGTATTTGAAGGAGGTTTCCCTGTATGAAGAAGATGTTTGCGGTTTTGCTGGCGCTGTGTATGGCGCTGACCTGCCTGACGATGGCGAGCGCGGAAGAAAAGACGTATCACGTCGGCATTTTGCAGCTGGTGCAGCATGAGGCGCTGGACGCGGCGACCAAGGGTTTCCGTGACGCGCTGACGGAGAAGCTTGGTGACAAGGTTGTTTTTGATGAGCAGAACGCTTCGGGTGATACGGCTTCCTGTGCCATGATTGCCAATGGCTTTGTGGCGGCGGATGTTGACCTGATTATGGCGAACGCGACGCCCGCGCTTCAGGCGGCGGTCAGCGCGACGGCGGATATTCCGATTCTCGGCACGTCGATTTCTCACTACGGCACGGCGCTGGAAATCAGCGACTGGAAGGGCTACACGGAAATCAACGTTTCCGGCACGAGCGACCTCGCCCCGCTGGACGGTCAGGCGAACATGATTGTGGAGCTGTTCCCGGAAGCAAAGACGGTTGCGCTGCTCTACTGCTCGGCGGAAGCGAACAGCGCTTATCAGATTGGCGTTGTGAAGGCGGAGCTGGAAGCGAAGGGCATCACCTGCAAGGAATACGCTTTCACCGACTCCAACGACGTTGCGTCCATGGCGCAGCAGGCGACCGAATGCGACGTGATTTATATCCCGACGGATAACACCGCCGCCGCCTACAGCGAGACGATTGCCAACGTCGTCGTTCCTGCGAAGGTTCCGGTCATCGCGGGCGAGGAAGGCATCTGCCGCGGCTGCGGTGTCGCGACGCTGACCATCAGCTACTATGACCTCGGCTACAAGACCGGCGAAATGGCGTATGAAATCCTCGTGAACGGTGCGGATGTTTCCACCATGCCGATTGCTTTCGCGCCTCAGTTCACCAAGAAGTACAACGCCGCGATCTGCGAAGCGCTGGGCATCACCGTCCCGGACGACTATGTCCCGATGGACTAACCAATAGATACATTTTGCGAAGCCATAGGGCATTTCGCCTTATGGCTTCGCTTGCGTTATAGTAGGAGGAAGATTCCGTGGAAATTATGAAGCTGCTCAACGCCTTGCCCGGCGCGGTTTCTCAGGGCGTCATATGGGGCATTATGGCCATTGGCGTCTACATTACTTACCGCATTCTGGACGTGGCGGACTTGACGGTGGACGGCTCCATCGCCACTGGCGGCGCGGTCGCGGCGGTGCTCATCATCAGCGGCTGCAACGCGTGGGTGGCGCTGGTGGCGGCGTTCGTCGTCGGGATGCTGACGGGCTTGGTGACGGGTGTGTTCCACACATGGATGGGGATTCCTGCCATCCTATCGGGCATTCTGACGCAGCTTGCGCTCTATTCCATCAACCTTGGCATCATGAGCAACAAGGCGAACACGGCGGTGAATGCGAATAAGTATGACCTGCTGGTGTCCCTGCGCAACGTGCGCAATTTTTCGCTTGACAACCCAATTCTGCTGCTGCTCATTATTACCGCGGCGGTGATTGCGCTGCTGTACTGGTTCTTCGGCACGGAGTATGGCTGTGCACTGCGCGCAACGGGCGCAAACGTCAACATGGCGCGCGCACAGGGCATCAACGCCGGGCGCGCGAAGGTCGTCGGGCTGATGCTGTCCAACGGCTTAGTGGCGCTCTCCGGCGCGCTGCTGACGCAGTATCAGGGCTATGCGGATGTCAGCATGGGGCGCGGCGCGATTGTCATCGGCTTGGCGGCGGTTATCATCGGCGAAGTGCTGTTTGGCAAGATTTTCCGCAATTTTGCCACGAAGCTCATCGCCGTGTCCATCGGCGCCATCATCTACTACATCGTCATGCAGGTGGTGCTGTGGCTGGGTCTGCCCACGAACTACCTGAAGCTGCTCACGGCGCTGGTTGTGGCGATGTTCCTCGCCGTGCCGCACTGGAAGAGCAAGCTTTTTACCGCCCGCAGCGCTCGAAAGGGGGAGAAGCAGAATGCTTGATATCAATCATATTGCAAAGACCTTCAATCCCGGCTTGATTACCGAGAAGCGCGCATTGGCGGATGTTGACCTCCATCTGGCGGAAGGTGATTTCGTCACGATGATTGGCGGCAACGGCGCGGGCAAATCCACGACGCTCAACGCCGTCGCGGGTACGTTCATGGTGGATCGCGGCAGCATCGTCATTGATGGCGTGGATGTGACGCACCTGCCGGAATACAAGCGCGCGAAGTATCTGGGGCGCGTGTTCCAAGACCCGATGAACGGCACGGCGGCAACGATGAACATTGAGGAGAACCTCGCGCTGGCGTATCGCCGCGGACAGGGGCGGACGCTTCGCTGGGGCATCACGGCGAAGGAACGCGACGAGTACCGCGAAAAGCTGGCGACGCTGGGGCTGGGGCTGGAAGACCGCATGAGCAGCAAGGTAGGTCTGCTTTCCGGCGGACAGAGGCAGGCGCTGACGCTGCTGATGGCGACCATCAAGCAGCCGAAACTCCTCCTGCTGGATGAGCACACCGCCGCCCTTGACCCCAAAACGGCGAAAAATGTGCTGACGCTGACGCAGAAAATCATTGCGGAAAACCATCTGACGGCCATGATGGTGACGCATAACATGAAAGACGCGCTGGAGTACGGCAACCGCACCATCATGATGCATGAGGGCAAAATCATCCTCGATATCGACGCGGAAACGAAGAAGCGCATTCGCGTCGAAGACCTGCTGGTGATGTTTGAAAAAGCAAGCGGCAGCGAAATCAACAACGACCGGATGCTGCTGGGGTAAAGCCGGAAATGAAAAGAATGCGGACGAGGTGAAAAAAGCGCCTCATCCGCATTCTTTTTGCCGAATATGAAAGAAAAACAGAATAAAAGCGAATGATATGCAGAATAAGGATAAATAATAACCATTTTTTCGCATAGAGTTTACAATTCGCCATCGACAATTGGACAAAAATGTGATATACTGCCTTCTGTTCCTAAAGAATGGAACGAAACTTTCGCGGCGGCTCTCCGCAGCGAAAATATTCTGGAAAAGAAAGAGAGGAAAATGAACATGAAGAAGTTCCTTGCAATCATGATGGCGCTGTCCATGATGCTGTGCGCATTTGCTATGGCGGAAACCGCGAGTCCCGCTGCCAGCACGGTCGCCAGCCCTGTTGCGGATATGGTGGGCGACCCGGCGGATCTGCCGGCGATTGCGGCTGTGCTGAACGGCGGCAGCGAGGTCTATGTTCCCTCTGACAAGACGAACAAGACCCTGCAGGATGCCCTGAACGACGAGTTCACCGAGGGCGCGGGCTATGATTCCTTCGCTGTGCTGGATGTGGATGGCGACGGCAAGCTCGACGTGGTGCTGAATGTGACCGTGAACGGCGAAGCACTGGGCTATCTGGTGCTGACCAGCGCCGATGAAGTCATCTGTGCGTATGGCTTCTACTACCGCGCGATGATTGGCCTGAAGGAAGATGGCTCCTTCTCCTTCAGCAGCAGCGCGGCGGAATCCGGCGTGGCGACCTTCTACAAGGACGAGAACCGCGATGCGCAGTACAATGAGCTGGCGGAAAGCAAGCTGGATGAAAACGAAAACGTCGTCTATTTCGTGAACGGCGAAGCGGCGGATGAAGATGCCTTCACCGCGGTCATCAACGCGCAGAACGAAAAGGCGGATGTGACCTTCGTGCCCGCGACGGCGGAAAATCTGGCGCTCTACCTGACGATTGAGTAATCAACCCGTCCAAAGCAACCTCCCGACATGGATTGTGCCGGGAGGCTGTTTTTTTCTTCAAATTAATAGATAATCGTCGAACGAAAACCAATTTTCGATACGAAACCGTTTTTTCGTAAAAGGCAGCGAAAATCCGCCGAAAACTTGGCAGATATGGCATAAAAATATGGATAGACAGACAAATATCCATTGACAAAACGATTTCGCTGATGCTATAATTAAAAGGAAACTGCGGTCAAATACGCAGAAGAAAGGAACGATGGATATGAAGAAGCGGTTCTTGCACCTGTTCAGCCTGATGCTGGCGGTGCTGATGCTGATTCCCTGCGTAGGGTCGGCGGAAGAGGCGGAAGCGGTGGATAACGGCGTGATGCGCGAGGGCTTGACGGCGCTGGAGGCTACCCGCCTGATGGGCAACGGCATCAACCTCGGCAACACCCTGGAAGCCTGCGACAACAACGTCGGCATCAAGACGAACACGCCCCTTAGCTATGAGACGCACTGGGGTCAGCCGAAAACGACGCAGGCCATGATTGACGGCATGAAAGCGGCGGGCTTTGACACCATCCGCATTCCGGTGGCTTGGATGACCAACGCCACCCACCTCTACGAAGGCGACTACACCATCGACGCCGACTACATGGACCGCGTGGAGGAAGTTGTCCGCTATGCGCGCAAGGCGGGCATGTACGTCATCATCAATGACCATTGGGATGGCGGCTGGTATGGCATGTTCGGTTCGGAAAGCGCCGAAACCCGCGCACTGGCCATGGAAGCCTACAAGGGCATGTGGCAGCAGATTGCCGAACGCTTCCGTGATTACTCCGATTACCTGATTTTCGAGAGCGCAAACGAGGAGCTCGGCGGCCGCTTCGACGAGAATTCTCCGCTGTACTGCTCCGATTCCGTCGTTACCTACCTGACCGACGACGAGCGGTACGCGCTGACGAACGAAATCAACCAGACGTTTGTGGATGTCGTCCGCGCGACGGGCGGTAACAACGCGACCCGCTTCCTGCTGATTGCGGGTTACAGCACCGACATTGACCAGACCTGCGACGATCGCTTCCAGATGCCCAAGGACACCGTGGACAGCAAGCTGATGGTTTCTGTCCATTACTACGATCCGTGGTCGTACTGCGGCGCGTCCAGCGCGGTGAGCGCCACCAAGTGGGGCAAAGTGAGCGACTATGAGTACATGGATCAGCAGCTGGCAAAGATGACGAAATTCACCGAGGCGGGCTACGGCGTGGTCATCGGCGAATACGGTGCGCTGCCGTGCAGCGACGGGCTGAAGGACAACACGCTGGCGTACCACACGGCGTTCCTTGACGCCTGCACCAAGTACAACCTGACGAACTGCCTGTGGGATTGCAGCGGGCTGTACAAGCGCGTGTCCCAGACCTTCGCGGATGACGATATTCTGGCGATGTATCAGGAGAAGCGTCAGGCGAACGAAGAAGGTCAGGATTATGCGGATGTGCAGGCGGCTGCTGCGGCGGAAGCAGCGGCGGCTGCAGCGGAAGCCCCCGTGACCTTCCTGCAAGATGCCGTGGTCGTGGATGACCAGACCGCGCTGGCGTGGATTATGTGGAACGACGGCAGCTGGGCGCTCACCCACAGCGTCGGCGATACCTACAACGCGGATTCCATCTCCGAGGGACTTGTCGCGACCAACGCCATCATCACGGGCGAAGGCAAGTACACCGTCGGGCTGGATTTCACCGGCACGGCGCAGGGCTACTCCGCGTCCGTCGCGTTTGCCGCCATCGGCATCAGCAACGGCGAAGTGCTGTACCCGAACTATATCGTTAACATCAAGGAAGTGCGCATCAACGGCGAAATCTACCGCCTGAAGGGCCGCGCCTACACGACCTCTGACGACAGCGTGTGCACGCGCGTGAATCTGTACAACGAATGGGTGACGAGCGTGCCCAAGACCGCGCGTCTGCCCGGCGGCAACCTCGCCGGCGCAACGCCGACCCCCATCAACCGCAACGATGCTGTCATCGCCGAAATCAAGACGATTGAAATCGACTTTGAGTATGTGCCGATGAACTAAGGCAAAAAGAAGCCCGAATCAGCGATGGTTCGGGCTTTTTTGAATGCGGATGATTTCACTTCCTATAATCGCGTGCTTTGTCGCAGAGGGTTTCGCGTCTGCGGACGCGACGAGAGCAGCAAAAAAGACATGCCTGATATTGAATATCAAGCACGTCTTTCGCTGCAACAAGCGACAATCACCCCAGATACTGCACCGCCAGAATCACAACGCCCAGCACCACCAAAACCACGCCGACCACCCGGTTGAGCGTCTCCGGCTTCGATTTGTTCGCAATTTTCGCGGCAATCTGCGCGAACAGCAGCGTGAACGCCATGCACAGCGCCAGCGTCCATCCGTCCGGCAATCCGCCGATGGTGAAGTGGCTGGCCGCGCCCGTCAGTGCCGTGAACGCCATGATGAACACGCTTGTGCCGACGGCGGTTTTCAGCTCGTAGCCCATGACGGAGGTCAAAATCAGCAGCATCATCATGCCGCCGCCCGCGCCGACGAAGCCGCAAATCATGCCGATGAACGCGCCGCAGAAAATCGACTGCACCATGCGTTTCTTTTTGCTCACGTTCTGCATGGCTTCGCGCGTCGTCATCACCGGGCGGATGATGAACTTGATGCCCAGCAGCATCGTCATCAATACGCTGAAGCTGCCCATCGTTCGGCTCGGCACAAGGCTTGCGACGTAGCTGCCTACGACCGTGAACGCCAGCACCGCCGCCATCATCAGCAAGCCGTTGCGAATGTCGAGATTCTTGTTTTTGCCGTATGTCCACGCGCTTGCGGCACTCGCCAGCACGTCGCTCGCCAGCGCAATGCCGACCGCCTCATACGGCTCCATGCCCAAGAACGTAATCAGCATCGGGCTGATGACCGCCGCGGCGCTCATGCCCGCGAATCCCGTGCCTAAGCCAGCGCCTAAGCCCGCCAGCAGGCATACCAGTACTTTTTCCACCATGAGGAAAGCCTTCCTTCTGTCGATTCTTATGCACATTGTAGCGGATTCGTGTGTACTCAGCATGAACATTGCGGACGAAAATGCAAAATTCGCGCATCAGGCGAAAATCCGCCGCTGATGGCTGGAAAATTCCGCAACAAGCCGCGAACCCGCTTGTGCAAACGCGCATTTCGGGCTATACTACCCTCATCAGCATTAGGAGGATAAGCATCATGTGTACCGCGATTCGTCTGACCACGCGCGACCACTATTTCGGCAGAAACCTTGACTTGGAGTACAGCTATCAGGAGACCGTCGCCATCACGCCGCGGCGCTATCCGTTCCATTTCCGCCACGAGGGGACAAACAGCGACCATTTCGCCATGATTGGCATGGCGTTCGTCGTCGGCGGAATGCCTTTATATTATGAAGCGACGAACGAGAAGGGCTTGAGCATGGCGGGGCTGAACTTTCCCGCAAGCGCCGTGTACCACGACGTGAAGCCGGATTGCGCGAACGTCGCCAGCTTTGAGCTGATTCCGTACATTCTTGGGCAGTGCGCGAGCGTCAAAGAGGCGAAAGCGCTGCTCCAGCGCCTGAACATCACCCGCGATGGCTTCAGCGAGCAGCTCCCGCCGTCGCCGCTGCACTGGATGATTGACGACCGCGAAGGCTGCATCGTCGTCGAGTCGATGGCGGATGGGCTGCACGTCTACGACAACTGGTCGAACGTGATGACGAACGAGCCGCCGCTGCCGTTGCAATTGGAGAATCTGGCGCACTATCAGGCGCTTTCGCCGGAAGAGCCAGTGAATCGCTTTGCGCCTGCGCTGCCGCTGAAGGTGGGCGGACGCTGCACGGGCGCGATTGGCTTGCCGGGCGACTGGTCGCCGTGGTCGCGGTTCGTCCGCGCAGCGTTCCTGACGAACAACTCCGTCTCCGGGGATGGCGAGGAGGAGAGCGTCGGGCAGTTCTTCCACATTTTAGGCGGCGTGGCGCACCCGCGCGGCTGCGCCCACCTGCCGCATGGGTATGAAATCACGGTGTACACAAGCTGCTGCAACGCCGACACGGGCGTCTACTACTACACGACCTACGGCAACCAGCAGATTTGCGCGGTGGACATGCACAAGGTGGATTTGGACGGCGGCGAAGTCGTGTCGTATGGACTGAAAAAGCAGCAGGGGATTCATTACCAGAACTAAAAGCAGGGCAGGGGTGCAGAACGCATCCTTGCCCTTTTTGCTTAGCCGATGCAAATCACCGTCCCCGACGAGAAGTCGCTGGGCAGCAGCGTCGGGTTCAGCGAGAGCAGCCGCCCCCGCGTCGTCCGAAAGCGCACCGCCAGCGTGTCCAGCGTCTCCCTCGGCTGAATGGTGTACGAGCGCAAGCCGGCGCACGTCTGCCGCGTGCCGGACGGCGGCGCACAGTATGCAGTGCCCGCAATCAGGTAGCCCGGCATCAATTGCGGATTCGTGCTGCGCATCGCCCGATAGCTGACGTTGTGCTGCACCAGCAAATCCGCGTAGCTTTGCCCCGACTGCACCGCGGACAGCGTGTATCCTGACGGACAGACACGGGTCGGCGTATCAGGCAGGGCGGGATATTCGCCGTCATCCGGCAGGGGAATCACGGGCGTCTGGCTGTCATCGGGCAGGGCAGGGTATTCGCCGTCGTCCGGCAGGGGGATGGCGGGTGTCTGCGCGTCGTCGGCGTCGTCCGCTTTTGCCGGAACACACAGCACCTGTCCGACCGTGAGATTGTTCTGTGACACGCCGGGATTCCGCTCGGCGAGTTCGAAGGTCGTGATGTCCAGCCGCGCGGCAATCGACGCGAACGTGTCGCCGTCTTCAACCACATACGGCTGACCGCTGATGCAGGTATAGATGAAATTGGGCAGACAGATTTCCTCCCCGGCGGTCAGCGTGGCAAAATCGACGCCGGGATTGATGACCTGCAGCGCCTGCACGGTGGTGGCGTATGTACGGGCGATACGCTCGGCGGTGTCGCCCTCCTGCCAAGTGTAGCTCTCCGCCCCGCGCGGACAGACGCGCCCGATGGCTCTGCGACCTTGCTGTTCCATGCCTGTTTCCCTCCTGTTTGCACTTTTCGGCGGGTTTTGCGCCCACCATTCAAAATTTATGCGCCGGGCAGTGGTTTCATCCCTTGCCCTCGCTGCTATTCTATGCTATAATGTTCGGCAGGTGTGCTGACGCGCCGATTTTCGTGTGCCTAAGTTTCACCAGAATCTGGTTGTTTCCCCTGAACCCGACACATTTCGGTGCGCCTCGGTTCGGGCGGGAAAACGAAAGAAGCCATGATGCGTATACAGAAAATGTGCATCAATATGCAGCTTTATACTTCTGCGACATCTGCGAAGAATGATGGAGGGAATTCCCATGAAGCATCTGCTGAAGCTCCTCGACCTGAGCAAGGAAGAAATCACGGAGCTGCTTGACCTCGCTGACCGCCTGAAGGCGGAAACCAAAGCCGGCGTGGAGCACCACATCCTCAAAGGCAAGACGCTGGGCATGATTTTTGAGAAGTCCTCGACCCGCACGCGCGTCAGCTTTGAGACGGGCATGTACCAGCTGGGCGGTCATGCGCTGTTCCTGTCCAGCCGCGATCTGCAAATTGGCCGCGGCGAACCGGTGGAGGACACCGCGCGCGTCCTGAGCCGCTATCTGGACGGCATCATGATTCGCACCTTTGCGCAGGAAGAAGTGGAAACGCTGGCGCGCGTGGGCAGCATCCCGATTATCAACGGCTTGACGGACTTCTGCCACCCCTGCCAAGTGCTGGCGGATTTGCAGACCGTGCGCGAGTACAAGGGGCGCATTGAGGGGCTGAATATGTGCTACATCGGCGACGGCAACAACATGGCCAATTCGCTGATTGTCGGCTTCCTCAAAATGGGTGCGCATGTGTCCATCGCCTGCCCGAAGGCGTATCAGCCGGACGCGCAGGTGCTCTCGTTCACCGAGCAGTACCCCGGCAAGTTCTTCATGACCGAAAGCCCGGAAGAAGCGGCGAAGGATGCGGACGTCATTTTCACTGACGTGTGGGCTTCGATGGGGCAGGAGGAAGAAAAGGCGGTGCGCGAGAAGGCGTTCCGCGGCTATCAGATTAACGCGGAGCTGCTGGCGAAGGCGCATCTGGGCTGCATGGTGCAGCACTGCCTGCCCGCGCATCGCGGCGAGGAAATCACGGCGGATGTGTTTGAATCCCACGCCGACCAGATTTTCGATGAGGCGGAGAACCGCCTGCACGCACAGAAGGCAGTCATGGTTGCTGTTATGGCGGACAAGAAAGACTGGTAAGCAACACGCGGTTTTTGCCCCAATAGAAAAATGGAGGAAACGAGCATGAAGGGCTATCTGCTGCTGGCCAACGGTCAGCTTTACGAAGGCACGCTGATGGGCGCTGCGAAGCCGGTCATGGCGGAGCTGGTGTTCACCACGGCGATGACAGGCTATCTGGAAACCCTGACCGACCCGTCCTACGAAGGGGAAATCGTCATTCAGACGTTCCCGACCATTGGCAACTACGGCGTGATTCCGGAGGACTTCGAGTCGCCGCGCCCGCGCCTGTCCGCGTATATCGTCCGGGAACTCTGCGATGAGCCGAGCAACTTCCGCTGCCAAGGCAAGCTCGATGATTACCTCAAAGCGCAGGGCATTCCCTGCCTGACGGGGGTGGACACCCGCGCGCTGACCCGCGTTATCCGCAATGCGGGCGTGATGAATGCCGCGCTGCTGACCGAGAAGCCGGAGAATCCGGAAGAAATCTGCGCGCAATTGAAGGTGCTGCCGTTCCATCCGTCGATTCAGGACGTGACGTGCGACGGCGTTCAGCCCGCGAAGAAGCCGGGGATCCACAACGTCGTCCTCTGGGACTTCGGCGCAAAGGCGAACATCCAGCGCGAACTCGAAAAGCGCGGCTGTGCGGTCACGGTCGTTCCGGCGAGCGCGACGGCGCAGGAAATCCTGAACCTGAATCCCGACGGCCTGATGCTGTCCAACGGCCCCGGCGACCCGGCGGATAACACCGCCGTGATTGCGAACCTGCGCGAACTCATGCGCCACCGCATCCCCACCTTCGGCATCTGCCTGGGGCATCAGCTGCTGGCGCTCAGCCAGGGCGCAAAGACCGTCAAGCTGAAGTACGGCCACCGCGGCGCGAATCAGCCCGCGAAGGACGTCAAGACCGGGCTGTCCTACATGACGAGCCAGAACCACGGCTATGCGGTGGACTGCGACACGCTGCCGGAAAACGCGTCCCTGCGCTTTGTCAACGGCAACGACGGCACCTGCGAGGGCGTGGATTATACCGATATGCCCGCGTTCTCCGTCCAGTTCCACCCGGAAGCGTGCGGCGGCCCGCTTGACACCCGCTTCCTGTTCGACCGCTTTATTGCCATGATGGGAGGGAATAAGGAATGCCGCTGAATCCTGATCTGCACAAAGTAATGATTATCGGCTCCGGTCCGATTGTGATTGGTCAGGCTGCCGAATTTGACTACGCCGGTTCGCAGGCGTGCCGCGCCTTGAAGGACGCGGGGCTGGAAGTCGTGCTGGTCAACCCGAATCCCGCTACCATCATGACCGACCATTCCTCCGCCGACCATATCTACATTGAGCCGCTGACGCTGGAAACCCTGCGCCGCATCATCCTCAAGGAAAAGCCGGACTCCCTGCTGTCCACGCTGGGTGGGCAGAGCGGTCTGACCCTCTCCATGCAGCTGGCGAAGGAGGGCTTCCTTGAACAGCACGGCGTGAAGCTGCTCGGCGCCAAGTGCGAAACGATTGAAAAGGCGGAAGACCGCCAGCAGTTCAAGGACACGATGCTCTCCATCCACCAGCCCGTCATTCCGTCGGAAGTGGTGGAGACGGTGGAGGATGCGCTCGCGTTCGCCAAGACCATCGGCTACCCCGTGATTGTGCGTCCGGCATACACGCTGGGCGGTTCGGGCGGCGGCATCTGCCAAGATGAAGCGGAACTGGCGGAAATCGCCGAGAATGGTCTGCGCCTGTCGCCGATTACGCAGATTCTGGTCGAGAAGTGCATTTCCGGCTGGAAGGAAATCGAATTCGAGGTCATGCGCGACAAGCTGGGTAACGTGATTGCCGTCTGCTCGATGGAGAACATCGACCCCGTCGGCGTGCACACGGGCGACTCCATCGTCGTTGCGCCCGCGCTGACCTTGGCGGACAAGGAATACCAGATGCTTCGCCGCGCCGCGCTGGACATCATCACCGCGCTGGAAGTCGAGGGCGGCTGCAACTGCCAGTTCGCGCTCAATCCCGATACGTTCGACTATGCCGTCATCGAGGTCAACCCGCGCGTCAGCCGTTCCTCCGCCCTTGCGTCGAAGGCGACGGGCTACCCGATTGCCAAGTGCGCCGCGCAGATTGCCATCGGCTATACGCTGGATGAAATGAAGAACGCCGTGACGGGCAAGACCTGCGCCGCGTTCGAGCCGGCGCTGGACTACATCGTGGCGAAAATCCCGAAGTGGCCGTTTGACAAGTTCGTGTACGGCAAGCGCACCCTCGGCACGCAGATGAAGGCGACCGGCGAGGTGATGGCGATTGGCGTGAACGTCGAGCAGGCGCTGATGAAGGCGGTTCGCGGCGCGGAAATCGGCTGCGACACGCTGCGGATGAAGTCGATGGCGAACCTCAGCGTGGACGAGCTGCTGGAGCTTATCGGCAAGTGCACCGACCAGCGCATGTTTGCAATGTACGAGGCGATTGCGCGCGGCGTGACGCTGGAAAAGCTGCACGAAATCACGAAAATCGACTACTTCTTCCTCCATAAGTACCTGAACCTGTACAACATGGAGTGCCGCCTGAAAGAGGGCAACATCGACGCGGAGACGTATCTGCGCGCGAAGAAGATGGGCTATCCGGACAAGGCGATTGAGCGCCTGTCGGGCGAAAAAGTGCCGATGCACCGCGACCCGGTCTACAAGATGGTCGATACCTGCGCGGCGGAATTCGCGGCGGAAACGCCTTACTTCTACGCAACCTATGACGACGAGAACGAAGCGAAGGAGTTCCTCGAAGAGCGCCCGAAGAAGCCGTGCGTCGTTGTCCTCGGTTCCGGCCCGATCCGCATTGGTCAGGGCATCGAGTTCGACTATGCGTCCGTCCACTGCGTGTGGATGCTCAAACAGGCGGGCTACGACGTCGTGATGATCAACAACAACCCGGAGACGGTTTCGACTGACTTTGATACCGCTGACCGCCTGTACTTCGAGCCGCTGACGGCGGAGGACGTGCTGGGCGTGATTGCGACGGAGAAGCCGGTTGGCGTCGTCGCGGCGTTCGGCGGGCAGACGGCGATTAAGCTGACTCACGCGCTGGAGCAGGCGGGCGTGCGCATCATGGGTACGTCGGCGGATATGATTGACGCGGCGGAAGACCGTGAGCGCTTCGACGCGGCGATGGAGAAGTACGGCATCAAGCGCGCCAAGGGCCGCACGGTCATGACGAGCGAAGAAGCGGTGGCGGCGGCGAACGAGCTGGGCTATCCGGTGCTGGTGCGCCCGTCGTATGTGCTTGGCGGTCAGAACATGATTATCGCCTATCAGGACAGCGACATTGTGGAGTACATGCGCATTATCCTCGCGCAGGGCATCGAGAACCCGGTGCTGATTGACCAGTACCTGATGGGCATCGAGGCGGAAGCGGACGCGATTTGCGACGGTACGGACGTGCTGATTCCCGGCATCATGGAGCACGTCGAGCGCTCCGGCATCCACTCCGGCGACTCCATTGCTGTCTATCCCGCGTGGAACCTGACCGGCGCGATGACGCAGCGGCTGATTGAGGTCACGCGGCAGATTGCGCTGGAACTCGGCACGCTGGGGCTTATCAACATCCAGTATATCGTCTATCATAACGAAGTCTATGTCATTGAGGCGAACCCGCGCGCCAGCCGCACCGTGCCATACATCAGCAAGGTGACGGGCGTGCCGATGGTTGACCTCGCCGTCCGCGCGATGCTGGGCGAAAAGATTCGCGACATGGGCTACGGCACGGGGCTGTACCGGCAAAGCCCGTACTACGCGGTCAAGGTGCCGTGCTTCTCCTTCGAGAAACTGGCGGATGTCGATACTCACCTCGGCCCGGAGATGAAGTCCACCGGCGAAGTGCTGGGCATCGGCACGAACCTGCAGGAGGCAATCTTCAAGGGACTCGTCGCCGCAGGCTACAAGATGCGCCATCAGGGCGGCATTCTTGTTTCCGTCCGCGACAAGGACAAGCCGGAAGCCATTGACTGCGCGCGCAAGTTTGCCAAGCTCGGCTTCAACATTTTCGCCACGCCCGGCACGGCGCGCGCCATGCAGGAGCATGGGCTGTACGCCGCCGTCGTGAAGAAGGAAGCGCAGGAGAAAATGCTGGAAATGGGGCAGGTGCAGTACGTCATTTCCACGTCCAACAAGGGGCGTCTGCCGCAGCTGGAATCCGTCCGGATGCGCCGCAAGGCAGTCGAACGCGGCATCCCGCTGTTCACCAGCCTTGACACGGCGAATGCCCTCGCCAACGCGCTGACCAGCCGCTACTCGCTGGGCAACGTCGAATTGGTGGACATCAACAACATGCGCACCAAGCACAAGAAGCTGACTTTCACCAAGATGCGCGGCACGGGCAATGACTACCTGTACTTCGATTGCTTCGACCAGACGGTGGAAAGCCCCGAATCGCTGGCTGTGCGCCTGTCCAACCGCCGCACGGGTGTCGGCTCGGACGGTATTGTGCTGATTATGCCCTCGACCATCGCCGATGCGAAGATGCGCATGTTCAATGCCGACGGCACGGAAGGCTCGGTGGCGGGCAATGCCCTGCGCTGCGTCTGCAAGTACCTGTACGAGAACGGCCATGTGCGCAAAGCCGAAATGGCGGTCGAGACTGGCAGCGGCGTTAAGACGGCGAAGCTGTTCATCCGCGAAGATCAGGTGTTCTCCGTGCTGGTGGACATGGGCTGCCCGGCGTTCGCTCCGGCGAAGATTCCCGTCAAGCTCGACGGCGACCGCGTGATGATGCGCCCTGTCTTCCTTGCGGGCGAAAAGCGCGAAATCAGCTGCGTCAGCATGGGCAATCCGCATGTTGTCATCTTCGTGGAGGATGTAAACCGCATCCCGCTGGAGCAGGTGGGTCCGCAGATTGAGACGGACAGCCTGTTCCCGGAACGCGTGAACGTGTCGTTCGCCCAGATTGTGGACAAGAACGACATCGTGATGCGCGTATGGGAGCGCGGTATCGGCGAAACGGCGGCCTGCGGCACGGGCGCGTGCGCGGTGGCAGTCGCGGCAGTCGAAAACGGCTTCTGCACCCGCGGCGCGGACATTGATGTGCGCCTGCCCGGCGGCACGCTCGTCGTCCGCTATCAGGAGGACGGCAAAGTCTGGCTGACTGGCGACGCCAACACCGACTTCACGGGGACTATCGAAATTTAATTGGCAGCGGCATCTCGTTTTTCACGCGGGATGCCGCCCTTTTTGCAAAAGGGGAGGAAATTTGCATGAAACACGTTCTTTGCTTTGGCGACAGCAACACTTGGGGCTTCATCCCCGGCACCTGCAAGCGCTACGACGAACACACCCGCTGGACAGGCGTTTTGCAGGACGAACTTGGCGCGGACTGGCGCATCCACGAGAACGGGCAGAACGGCAGGACCACCGTCTTTCCTGAACCCAGCAAGAATTTCATGACCGGCTTGGGCGCGCTGCCTTACGCGCTGGATACCCTGCGCCCGCTGGACGCCATCATCATCATGCTTGGCACGAACGACCTGAAGGAGCACACCGCACAGGCGAGCGTCAACGGTATCGGCACGCTGATTCGCACGATTCAGACGTTCGACCAGCTGTACCCCGCGAGCGTGCCGCTGTTCGGGGATAACAAGCCGCGGATTCTGGTATTGACGCCGATTGAGATTGGCGAGAATGTGGCGGAGTGGGACACGCTGTACGGCAAGGGGCAGGAATCGCGGAAATTCCCGGCGCTGATGAAGGGCTTGTGTGAGTGGCTCGGTGTGGAGATGATGAATACGCAGGAAATTGTGCAGCCGTCGAAGGTGGATGGGATTCATATGATGCCGGAGGAGCATCGGAAACTGGCGCTGGCGGTGAAGGAGAAGCTGCTGGGAATGATGGCAAAGTAAAATTAGCAATGAGAAATGAGCAATGACTGGCGCACAAACGCAATCATTGCTCATTAAAAAAATCGGAAGTCAAGCCGCTCATTTGCGTGCTTGACTCCCGATTTTTTTCTTACTTCGTGTTCTTGATTTCCATCCACAGGTTTTCATAGATCTTGCGGAAGGTGTCGTCGATGTCGTGGAAGAATTCGCAGCGATCCTGAACCTCCTGAGAAGGATTCAGAACGTGGTTGTTCTCGTATTCCTCGCCCATCAGCTCAATCGCGCCCTTGTTGGGGCTGGAGTACCAGATGTATTCGCAGTTCATCTGCGCGATGTCGGGGCGGCAGAGGAAGTTGATGAACTTCTCGGCGTTCTCCTTGTTGCGGGCGGACTTGAGGATGACCGCGCCGTCTACCCAGATGTTCGAGCCTTCAGAAGGCACGAAATAGTCCAGATGGTCGTTCAGGTCGATGGCGTACTGTGCGTCGCCGGACCACATCAGCGCGAGCGCCGCTTCGCCGGCCACCATCTTATCCTTCGTTTCGTCCACCTGATACGCCTTGACAACGCCGGACTGCTTCTGCTCAATCAGCTTATCCTTCGCTGCCATCAGCTCCGGAACTTCGCGGCTGTTCATGGAATAGCCGAGGTACTTCAGCGTGATGCCCATGCTGTCGCGGTAGGAGTCCAGCATGAACACGTTCTTCTGGTACTGCGTGTCCCAGAGGATGCTCCAAGACTGGTTGGGTTCGGGAATCATGTCCTTGTTGTACAGGATGCCGACCGTTCCCCACATATACGGTACGGAGTACTTGTTCTCCGGGTCGTAGTCGGGATTGCGGAGCTTGTCGATAATCTGCTCGAAATTCGGCACGTTGTCGTAGTTAATTTCCGCCAGCAGATCCTTGGCAATCATGCGCTCGATGATGTAGTCGGACGGGAAGCACACGTCGAACGCACCGGGGTTCGCCTCGACCTGCACGATCATGTCCTCATTCGTGGTGAAGCACATGTAGTTGACCTTGATGCCCGTCTCTTCGGTGAAGAGGGTCAGGACTTCGGGTGCGATGTAGTCCTCCCAGTTGTAGACGTTGACGACCTCTTCCGCGAGGGCGGCGGGGGCGACGGTCAGCGTCAGGCACAGGAGCATCAGCAGGGAAAGCAGCTTTTTCATCAGAGATGTTCCTCCTTAAAATATAGTGGGGGATTATACTAATTCGATTCTAAAACATGACATCGAGCATAGCAGATTTTTCGTTCCGGCAAAGCTGAGTGAAGCGAGGCGTACTGGAGGTACGCGCGAGCGGAACAAAGCAAAGCCGGGGCGGAAAAGATGCTGTGCGAATGACATGGTTTAGATAAGAATTAGTATTAGTCGTTATTCGATGCGGTGCGGCGGTTGACAATCAGCAGCAGCACCAGCAGAGCGACGAACATGAGCGCCGACAGTGCGTTGAGCGTCGGCTCGATGCCGCGGCGGGCGGCGGAGTAAATCAGCGTGGACAGATTCTGCACCAGCGGGGAGGTCGTGAAGTAGCTGATGGTGAAGTCGTCCAGCGAGAGGGTGAACGCCAGCATCGCGCCCGTGATGATGCCCGGCATACATTCGGGGATGATGACGTGGAACAGCGCGTACATCGGCGTTGCGCCAAGGTCAAGCGCCGCTTCGTAGGTGTGTCGGTTCATTTGCTTGAGCTTCGGCAGCACCGATAGGATGACGTAGGGCGTATCGAACGTGATGTGCGCCAGCAGCATCGTCACATAGCCGCGGTCTACCTTCGTGAAGAGGAACAGCAGCATCAGGCTGATGCCGGTCACGATGTCGGGCATGGTGTTGGGCAGGTTCGTCAGCGTCATCATGAACGACTGCGGCCGCTTCTTCATGGCGTGGATGCCGATGGCAGCGAGCGTCCCCAGAATCGTCGCGACGACCATGGCCAGCAAGGCAATTGTCACCGTGACGGTCAGCGCGTTCATGATGCGCGTGTCCTGAAACAGCTCCGTGTACCAGCGGAAGGAGAATCCCTCCCACTTCGCGCGGCTCTTGCCCGCGTTGAAGCTCTGCACAATCAGCACGATAATCGGAAGATACAGGAAGATAAGGATGAGCGCCAGATACGCGCGCTTGCAGAACTTTTTCATGCGATGCCGCCTCCTTCGCCGTTGGGGTCGGCCTTGCGCAGGATGGAGAGCGAAATCAGAATCAGCACCATCATGATGAGGGAGAGCGCCGAGCCGACGTTCCAGTTGCCTTCGGTCAGGAACTTCGCCTCAATCAGGTCGCCGAACATCATCGTGTTGCCGCCGCCCAAGACGCGCGGGATGAAGAACGTCGTCACCGAGGGCATGAAGACCATTGTAATGCCGCTGACGATGCCCGGAATGGACAGCGGCATGGTTACCTTCCACAGCGTCTGCCAGTTGTTGCAGCCGAGGTCAGCCGCCGCTTCGGTCAGGCGGTAGTCCATCTTGCTCAGCAGCGTGTAAATCGGGAAAACCATGAAGGGCAGGAAGTTGTACACCATGCCCAGCAGCACCGCGCCGGAGTTGTACATCAGCTGTACGCCGTTAAAGCCCAGCGCGCGCAGCACTGTGTTAATCAAGCCGTTATCTTCCAGCAGGCTCATCCACGCAATGGTGCGCAGGAGAAAGTTCATCCACATGGGGATGATGAACAGCACGACGAGGGTCGGGCCAAGCTTGATTTCGCGGTCGGCCATAATCAGCGCCGCCGGATAGCCCAGCAGCAGGCAGATAACCGTGCACTGGAACGCCATCCACAGCGAGTAAACCAGCGTATCCACGTTGACCGTGCCGCGGGAAATGTATGCCTGTCCGGCTTCGCCCATGGCGTCCAGGATGATTTTGTTCGATTCGTAGTTCGAATCCCAGAAACTGCGGAAGTTGTCCAGCGTGAACGCGCCGGAGGAATCCGTAAAGGCGTAGTAGGCAATCAGGATGACCGGGACGATGGTAAAAATCATCATCCACAGCGCATAGGGCGACGCGAACAGGGAACGGTGCATACCGCGGTTGCGGTGGATGGTGATGGCAATCAGCGCGATAAAGACGCACAGCCCCGTGCCCATGAGCGCATACGCCCACCACGGGAGAGACAGGTTGCTTAGCATTCAGCATCCACCTCCGCCGCGGGCGTGGTGTCCTCCAGCCGCTTCATGATGTGGATGTTGAAGGGGACAATGTTCAGCCCGACGCGGCTGCCCTGCGGCTGCATCGTCGTCGAATGCACCTTGAAGGTGTACGCGCCAGTGTCAATCATCATTTCGTAATGCACACCCTTGAACAGCACGCTCTTGATGGTGCCGACCATCTGCCCGACGTCCTCGCCGACGAGCATGATGTCCTCCGGGCGGACGACGACGTCCACCGGCGTGTTCTCGCCGAAGCCGAAGTCCACGCACGGGAATTCCGTACCCGCAAACTCGACCAGCTCATCGTGAATCATCGTGCCGCGCAGCAGGTTGCTTTCGCCGATGAAGTCCGCGACGAAGGCGTTTGCCGGTTCGTCGTAGATGGTTTTGGGGTCGCCGATTTGCTGGATGGTACCGTCCTTCATGACGACAATCGTGTCGGACATGGTCAGCGCTTCCTCTTGGTCATGGGTGACGAAGATGAACGTAATGCCCAGGCGCTGCTGCATGGATTTCAGTTCCAGCTGCATTTCCTTGCGGAGCTTCAGGTCAAGCGCGCCCAGCGGCTCGTCCAGCAGGAGAACCTCCGGCTCGTTGACCAGACTGCGCGCAATCGCCACGCGCTGCTGCTGGCCGCCCGAAAGCGCGTCCACATGGCGCTTTTCGTAGCCCTTCAGGTTCACCAGCTCCAGCATCTGCCCGACTTTTTCGGCAATCTGCTTCTTCGGCAGCTTCTTCAGCTTCAGAGCGAAGGCGATGTTGTCGTACACGTTAAGGTGCGGGAAGAGCGCGTATTTCTGGAAGACCGTGTTGACGCGGCGCTTGTAGGGCGGCAGCGCGGAAATATCCTGCCCGCCGAAGAGCACCTGCCCCTCCGAAGGCGTCTCAAATCCGCCGATAATGCGCAGCGTCGTCGTCTTGCCGCAGCCCGAAGGCCCAAGCAGGGTAATGAATTCCTTTTTGCGGATGTAAAGGTTGATATTCTTCAAAACCTGCACGCCGTCAAACTCCTTCGAGATGCCGACGAGGTCAATCAAATGCTCTTTCTCCACCATGGGGGAAAACACTTCCTTCCAATTACTTAAAATCAGAACGACGGCGGTGTGGAAATCCACAGCACCTTTGCGTGGGATTTGCCCGCATTCATCAGGTAGTGCGTCTCATGCGGATGCAGGCAGAAGCTGCTTCCTGCCCGGATGCGCGTTTTCGTTTCGCCGTCCACCAGGAAGATGCTGCCCGACAGCACATAGCCGAATTCCTCGCCCTGATGCGGCAGAAGCTCGTACGTCCGCCCTTCCTCGCCCAAATCGACCAGAATCGGCTCCATCGTATTCTTCTGCGCGTCCGGCACCAGCCATGTGATGCTGCCGCAAAGCTGCTCGTCCTCCTTGACGAACATATCCTGTGGTGTAAAGACGGTCTTTTCGTCCTTGTCCTCGCTGAAAAACTGACTCAGGCTGGAGCCAAGGCATTCCAGCATGTCTGTCAGCGTCGCGATAGACGGGGAGGCAAGGTTGCGCTCGACCTGCGAAATGAAGCCCTTGCTCAGTTCGCAGCGGTCGGCCATGTCCTCCTGCGTCAGCCCGCGCCGAATCCGCAGCAGACGCAGCTTTTCACCGATATCCATGAGGATGCTCCTTTCCGGTTGCTTTCAGTCCATATTGACGCAAAGTTCAGAAATACTAAACTGAAAGCCGTGAAAAAATGGTTTAGTGAAACTAAACCTCAAAGCGGGATTCATTAAACCATATTTCTTTGCGTATGTCAAGGGCTTTTGTCGATTTTTTCGGCAGAAAACGCAAAAAAAGATGAAAAGGCGAACGAAAAAGTCCGTAAAACGCCTATATTAGCCGAAACTAATGGATAAATCACCGAATTTGGCGGATTTTTGCGCCCTCCGAAGCGATCAAAACAAGCGTCAAAAAAGCCGCTTCTCCGATAAAAGTCAGAGAAGCGGCGCGATTTTCGGTTTAGCGATTCTGTTCTTTCACTCGCAGGGGATTAGTCAGGCAGCGGCGCATCCAGTGTCACGTTCGCGTCCTTCACAAAGCCGTGCCAGCCGTTCACATCCACCTCGTACCATTCGCCGACCTTGTCCATCACGGCCAGATAAGCACCGACGCGAATTTTGTCCAGACGGCGGCGGCTCTTCGTCAGCTGATATACTGAGACGGTTGCGGTCGTGTTCGTCTTGCCCTTTGCGGACAGCAGACCGGTCGTGAAGGCGTCCTCGTCCGGCGTTTCGTAGAACTTCAGGCAGCTGTTCAGCACCAGCCCTTCCACGCCGTCGTACACAATGCGCGTGTATACATCGCCTACGCGCAGGACGGTCACCACGCGCCCGGCTTTGCAGGTCATGATGATTTTGCCCTTCTTGCTTGCTTCCTCGCGCATGGTGCACTTACCGGTCGAAGGCGCATAGATAACGGCGATTCGCTGGTCGTCCTCCGCCTCCGTTTCCCACGAGAGGGAAGCGGTCGGCACGCGCAGGAACTCGCCATCCATGTAGATTTCGCTCATGGCGACACCAAGCGTTTGGAGCGATACCGTCTGCGCCTCGTCGCCATCAGAATAGGTGACGGTCAAGCTGTTCCAAGTGTCGTCAGGCTTGCGGGACAAATCGCTGGCAGTCGCGCGGCTGCCGGAGGGCTTTGGTTTGCTGCTGTTCGAGCCGACCCACACCAGCGCGGCGGAATCCACCCATCCGCTGGATGTGCCGCTGCCGTTCCAGTAGCGGACGTTGCGCATGTTGCCGCTGCGCTCCAGAATGCCGACGTAGGTATTCGCGGGCAGCGTGCCGACCGGGACGAAATCCGACAAGTCCGAAGAAGTCGCCGTGCCTTGGGTCATAGCATAGAGTGTCGTTCCAGTGCCGGTTTTCCACTCGCACTTGGCGTTCCACTCGGCTTCCGTTTCCGCCAGCGCAGTTGTCATCAGCAAAAGGCAAAAGGTGGTCAGGAGCATCAACAGACGCTTCATGTTATAAAACCTCCTTCAAATCTTCATAAGTTTGTAATCAATATACCATAACTTTCTGCAAAAGTCAATTGCAAAAAAGGAGAAATTTTGCCGGATGCGCTTGCAATGCGGGCAGAAATGTGGTATCATAAAGCCATGAAACCGATGAGAAGCAGGGGATGCGCAGAGTCGCCCGCAGCGAGCCGGAGAGGGTGCAAGTCCGGCGGTGGATGGCGCAGACCGTGGGGCTTCGAGGGCGCAGGGGAACGGCGAATGCCCAGTATCCCGCGACGGCTTTCCCCCGTGAACAGGATTTGAGAGGCGCAAGCATTTTGCGCAATTGGGGTGGCACCGCAGTCATCTGTCCCCAGAAGAGGGGATAGGATGGCTTTTTTTGTATGGCGAATCGCTCCCCGGCCGTTCGCCGCCTATTCTGAAAGGAGAGATTTCCCATGTCCGAAACGAATATCGCGCCCAAGCCCGAAAAGAAGCCGATTATCTTCTCCGGCATCCAGCCGTCCGGCACGCTGACGCTGGGCAACTACATCGGCGCGCTCCGCAACTTCTCCAAGCTGCAGGACGACTACGACTGCATCTACTCCATTGTCGATATGCACGCCATCACCGTCCGGCAGAATCCGGCGGATTTGCGCCGCCGCTGCATGGAGCTTGCCGCTATCTACATTGCCAGCGGCATCGACCCCAAGAAGAGCCTGATTTACTGCCAGAGCCACGTTTCCGCGCACGCCGAGCTTGCGTGGGTGCTCAACTGCTTCACCTACATGGGCGAAATGAGCCGCATGACGCAGTACAAGGATAAGTGCGCCAAGCACGCTGACAACATCAACGTCGGCCTCTTCGATTATCCTGTGCTGATGGCGGCTGATATCCTGCTCTACCAGACGAACCTTGTGCCGGTGGGCGTTGACCAGCGCCAGCATCTGGAAATCTGCCGCGATATTGCCATGCGCTTCAACGGCATCTATGGCGATGTGTTCACGATTCCGGAGGGGTATATCCCGAAAGTCGGCGCGAAGATTATGAGCCTGCAGGATCCGACGAAGAAGATGTCCAAGTCCGACCCGGAGGAGACGTTCATCTCCCTGCTGGACGACGCGGACACGATTCGCCGCAAGATTAAGCGCGCTGTGACCGACTCGGACGGCGAAATTCGCTTTGACCCGGAGAACAAGCCCGGCGTGAGCAATCTGCTGAGCATCATGAGCGCACTCGGCGCGGGCGACGTGGAAACGCTTGCCGCAGAGATGGCGGGCAAGGGCTACGGCGACCTGAAGGCGCGCACGACGGACTGCGTGATTGCGGCGCTCGAGCCGCTGCAGGCGGAGTATAAGCGCCTGATTGCGGACAAGACGTACCTGCAGGGCATTCTGGACGAGAATGCCAAGACCGCCGCGTATCTGGCGAACAAGACCCTGCGCAAGGTGCAGAAGAAGGTCGGCTTCGCGGCGAGAGGATAACAGGGGAATATATGAGCAAGCCGCAGGGCGTGGATATGCGCTCTGCGGTTTGCTTTTATTCGTTTGGTGTGAGTGAACCTATTTCCAGATTCAACTGCGCCATCTGCTTGCGCGTGCACATCTGGAAACAGGATTAGTACAGCTTTGCGCCAGCCGGAATGTGGTCATCCACCATCAGCAGATGCAGCCGTTCCTCGTCGTTTTCATGGTGCACGGCGGAAATCAGCATACCGCAGGAGTCAATGCCCATCATCTTTCGGGGAGGCAGGTTGGTGATGGCGATGCAGGTTTTGCCCAACAGCTCTTCCGGCTCATAATACTCGTGAATACCGCTTAAAATCACGCGATCTTCGCCGGTTCCATCGTCCAGAACGAACTTTAGGAGCTTCTTGGACTTCTTCACCGCTTCGCATTCCTTGACCTTCACGGCGCGGAAATCGGACTTGGAGAACGTGTCGAAATCCACATAGTCGGTGAACAGCGGCTCAATCTGCACGTTCGAGAAGTCAATCGGTTCAGGCGTGACTTCCGCTTTGGCTTCTTCCGCAGGCGCGGCAGCTTCGGGCGCGTTCTGCGCAGCATCCGCCGCCTTCTTGTCGGAATCGAGCGGCTTCATGGTGGGGATTTTCGTGACCAGCCTTAGATAAGCTCCGCTTAGCGTCTATAAGTCCCGACCGGCATCTACTCATTTGAAGCTGGGGTAAGCTCAGTTACGCCTAATTCAGATAGCGGAAAATCTAATGGCGTAAGCCGTGGAGTAAGCTGGCGTAAGGTGGCTTCATTTTTTTGAAAACGAGCCGTGTGCTATACTGAAACTTACGACTAAAACAGTATAACACACGGCTTAACGAAACTCAATATTTTCCGTTCAGTTTACAAGCATTTCGATATTTCCATTCTAAAAATCTCTCTCGAAGCACTTGAACATCTTTCTCGGAATCCGTATGGAGATAGATATGATTGCGGATAAATAGCGTTTTGATTTCCGCTGCCATTTGCGAAGTATCCGCAGTTCTTTTAATAAGGTAGTAACCCAGCCGGTTACTTTGACAAATGTGGGCTTTCACGCTTTGCTCTCTTTTCTCCGTCACGGTTGCTCCGGCAATATCGACCACACAATGTAATTCAGGGAGGTATGCAACAAGTCGCATTCCAAGCTCCGAGTCGCTATTGCTTTTGACCGTAATGCCGTTCTGTGCTCCATACATCATTATCAGCATCTGCGGGAGAGCCTGTTGAAACTCCGCTTCACATTGAGGGCAACCTTTTTGCTCAATAGTTCTATCTGTGATTTTGGCACGGTAAGAGTGTCCTGCTCCGCATTTCCACCAAACGACCTTCATCGAGTTTTTCGATACATTGCTCGGTGTCCACTTGGAGTTCTTTTCATAGTCCCATTCTGAGAGTAAGTGAGGATCAGTTGTTCCAAGATCATTATAGCCTTGCAGAACGGCTCTCTCAGCACAAACAGGACACATACCGCCGTTGACCCGTGCTTTGACGACGGCTTTCCATTCATAGCCGCAGGTACGGCATTCCCACCAAACATTCTTTGTTGACTTCTCATTGACCGCATCGGGAGTCAACGGCAGGTTTTTATCCGACCACTCTGCGGCAAGGGATGGGTACTTTGTTTTTAAGTCATTAAATCCTTTGAGTAGCTTAATCCCACTACAATAGGGACACTGACTTCCTCCGGCACGGGTTGAAATCAATGTGTTCCATTCGTGACCCAAGTGACATTTCCACCAAACTTTAATATTCTTGAAAGCCGTAACCTGATCCGGCGTCAGTGGAAGGTTGCGCTCTGACCACTCCTTAGCGATTTCAGGGAAACGGCTTGCCAAGTCGTTGAAGCCCGGTAGTACAAAGTTGTGTGAGCAGTAGGGACAACCTGTGCCGTTCACCGTCCGGCTTTTCACAGATGCCGTCCATTCGTGTCCGAGCTTGCACCGCCATATTACCTTCCTGTGCGTAGCCGCTGTAATCATCGACGGTCTTAGCGGCTCATTCTTGGGCGACCATTCCTTCGCAAGCTCAGGGAACTTACTTTCAAAGTCGTTATAACCTCGAAGCACCCTCGCTCCCGAACATATTGGACATTGCTCGCCTGCGGAGCGAGCTTTAATGCTTGTCTGCCATTCGTGACCGCAAGCCCCTTTCCACCACACAATTTTATTAGACCCAAAGGTCACGGTATCAGGAGTCATCGGGAAGTTCTTTTCTGACCATTCTGATACAAGATGCGGTCGCATCCTGCTTAAACTATTCTCCATATCTGAACGCTCCATTTCTCATTACTGCTTATAGTATAATTTCCATCCTCAGTTTTGAGAAATGTGCGAAAAAGGGAAAGCACTCTGCGAATTACTCACAGAGTGCTTTCCTTTAAGTTTCCAGCTTAGTTGTCATATAATCGTCAAAGGCGGTGATCTCTTTCTTTTTCAGAGCGTCGGTCACAT